>Ga0265342_10004092_pt1 | contig 11625 bp, 10 predicted proteins | sample 4CB327metaG_FD_203125 | JGI IMG/M metagenome (GOLD analysis project Ga0265342, IMG submission 203125) | Rhizosphere microbial communities from Carex aquatilis grown in University of Washington, Seatle, WA, United States - 4-CB3-27 metaG | ecosystem: Host-associated > Plants > Roots >...
TCAATTTCCTCAATAGCGGCGCCTTCGGCTTCACCGTCGCCGACATCGCCGCCATGGGCGTGCGGCGCATCAGTGTTGGTGGAACGATGGCGCGCATCGCCATGCATGCCTTCATCGCCTCAGCGCGCGCGATTGCCGAGCAGGGCAAATTCGATAGCTTCGCGGGCGTGATTTCGAACGCCGAGCTGAACGCGTTTTTCAGCGACGATGTGAAGAAGCGCTCGTCGTGAGCGAGCACAGGCACCCGCAAACGGGACAGCCCGTCGGCGCGCCTGTCGACACGAAGCCGGCCGCGCGGCCACGGCCGGTGACACTGGAAGGCCGCTATGGCCGCGTCGAGCGCCTGTCGTCATTGCACGCTGTTTCGCTGTGGCCGCAGGTCAAGGACGCCGACGCGATCTGGACCTACATCCCCGATTCCGGTCCCTTCGCGGACGAAGCCGCGTTTCGCGACTGGCTCGCCCGGCGTGTCGCGGCCGAGGACCCCTACGCTTACGCGATCGTCGACCGCGACGGCCACGCCGTCGGCACTGCGGCGCTAATGAATATCAACCCGGCGATGCGCGTGATCGAGGTCGGCTCCATCATTTATTCCCCGGCGCTGCAGCGCACGCCACTCGGCACTGAGGCGCAATATCTGCTGGCGCGCTACGCCTTCGAGACGCTCAGTTATCGCCGCTATGAATGGAAGTGCGATGCGCTCAACGCGTCGTCACGACGCGCGGCGCTGCGCTACGGCTTCGTCTTCGAAGGCATCTTCCGGCAGCACATGATCCGTAACGGCCGTAACCGCGACACCGCCTGGTTCTCCATCGTCGATGGCGAATGGCCGGCGCGCAAGGCCGCGTTCGAGCGCTGGCTTAGTCCCGACAACTTCGATGCCGCCGGCCGCCAGATCGAGAGCCTGGACCGCGCCGCCGACGCCGGCCTGTGAAGACCTGCCATTCCGCACCTCGGTAGGCGCGCTGGCGGATTCCGGATATAAGGTCGCCCCGCCATTCGGAGTCCGGAGTGCCGGTCGCGCCGGCCCGGAATATTTTTGCCTTCATGAACACGGCCTTGGTTCCACCGCTTCGGCTGATGCAGCAGCGCCATTTCGTGCTGTTCTGGATCGCCCGGCTCGCCTCGACCGTGGGCTACCAGATGCTGGCGCTGTTGATCGGCTGGCAGGTCTATGCGTTGACCGGGAGCGCCTTCGATCTCGGCCTCGTCGGCCTCATCCAGTTCGTCCCCGCGGTGGTGCTGACACTGGTGATCGGGCACGCCGCCGACCGCTACAACCGCTTGTCCATCGTGCGCGTGGCGCAGTGCGTCCACGCCCTCGCCGCGCTGACGATCACGACCGCGCTGGTCCTGCATGCACTCAGCCGCGACCTCCTCTTCGTCGCCGTGTTCATGATCGGCTGTGCCCGCGCCTTCGAGATGCCGACGGCGCATTCGCTGGTGCCGTCGCTGGTGGCGCCAAAGCTGCTCGCGCGCGCCGTGGCCGCCTGGACCTCTGCCAACCAGGTCGCGGTGATCTGCGGACCGGCGCTCGGCGGCGTCATCTATGCGTTGAACCCGATCATCGTCAGCGCGCTGTGCGCGGCTTTCTTCGTCACGTCGGTGACGCTGCTCGCCTTCATCCGCCCGCGCGGCCAGGCAGAGAGGCGCGAGCCGCCGACCTTACGCTCGGCGCTGATCGGCTTCGAGTTCATCCGCCATCGCCGCCGCCTGCTCGGCGTCATTACGCTCGACCTGTTCGTGGTGCTGCTCGGCGGCGCCACCGCGCTGCTGCCCATCTACGCCAAGGACATTCTCAATTCCGGGCCGATCGGCCTCGGCCTCTTGCGCTCGGCGCCGGCCGTCGGCGCCCTCACCATCACGGTGATCATGTCGCGCTATCCGATCGAGCGACATATCGGCACGAAGATGTTCGCCGCAGTCGCCGTCTACGGGCTGGCGACGATCGCCTTCGGCCTCTCGACCTGGTTCCCGATGTCGCTGCTCGCGCTCGTCGTTCTCGGCGCATCGGACGCGGTGAGCGTGGTGATCCGATTCTCGCTGGTGCAGATCGAAACACCAGAGGACAAGCGCGGCCGCGTCAGCGCGGTGAATTACCTGTTCGTGGGGTCGTCCAACACGCTCGGCGACTTCGAATCCGGCACGGTGGCCGCCTGGCTCGGGGCCGTGCCCTCGGTGCTCATCGGCGGCCTGGGCTCGTTGGTCATCGCCGGGCTGTGGATGCTATTCTTCCCGACGTTGCGCCGCATCGACCGGTTCGAGCCGGCGGACGAGAGCGAGAGGGTGTGAATGCATATTCTAATCACGGGCGCGGCAGGCATGATCGGCCGCAAACTGACCGAGCGGCTTGTCATCGACCGGGCGATCGGCGGACAGCCGATCGAAAAGCTGACCCTGATCGATATCGTCGCGCCGACCCGGCCGGTGGGATTTTCCGATCATGTGAAGACCCGCGCAGCCGATCTGGCTGCGCCGGGTGTCGCCGAGAAGGCGGTGTCCGAACGGCCGGATCTGATTTTCCATCTGGCCGGCGTCGTCTCCGGCGAGGCCGAGACCGATTTCGAAAAGGGCTATCACGTCAACCTCGACGGCACGCGCGCGCTGCTCGAGGCGGTGCGCCTTGCCGGCGGCGGCTACAAGCCAAAGCTCATCTTCACCTCGTCGATCGCCGTCTTCGGCGCGCCCTTCCCGGACGCGATTCCGGACGACTTTCACCTCACGCCGTTGACGTCGTACGGCACGCAGAAGGCGATCAGCGAGCTCCTGCTCGCCGACTACAATCGCCGCGGCTTCCTCGACGGCGCCGGCATTCGCCTGCCGTCCATCGTGGTGCGGCCGGGCAAGCCGAACAAGGCAGCCTCCGGTTTCTTCTCCGGCATCATCCGCGAGCCGCTCGCCGGTCAAGAGGCGTTGCTGCCGGTCGCCGACAGCGTGCTGCACTGGCACGCCAGCCCGCGCGCCGCAGTGGGCTTCCTGATCCACGCCGCCGGCCTGACGCGCGAGCAGCTCGGCGACCGCATCAATCTGACGATGCCCGGCGTGTGCTGCACCGTCGGCGAGCAGATCGCGGCGCTCAAGCGCGTCGCCGGCGACAAGGTCGCCGCGCGCATCCGGCGCGCGCCCGATCCGCTGGTCGAACGCATCGTCGCCGGCTGGCCGAGCCGTTTCGACGCCCGGCGGGCACTGGCGCTCGGGTTTACGGTCGAGGGCAGCTTCGACGAGATCATACGTGCCCATATCGAGGACGAGCTGGGCGGTAAAATCGCCTGATTCCAAAGGCCGTAAGGCAACTTGCCGCCTTCGGCCGCGATCCTTACATTGCGACCATGACCTACGTCGACGCCACCTTGGCGCCTCTCCGCAAAACCGGCCAGATCAAGATCCACGGCGCCGCCGCCTTCGACGGCATGCGCAAGGCCGGGCAACTGACCGCCCGCTGCCTCGACATGCTCACGGAACATGTGGCGCCGGGCGTGCCGACCGCGACCATCGACAAGCTGGTGCACGATTTTGGAATGGACCATGGCGCGCTGCCCGCGACCTTGATGTACCGCGGCTATCGCAAGTCGACCTGCACCTCGCTCAATCATGTCGTCTGTCACGGCATCCCGAACGAGAAGCCGATGAAGGAGGGCGACATCGTCAATATCGACGTGACGCTCATCCTCGATGGCTGGCACGGCGATTCGAGCCGCATGTACCCGGTCGGCGAAATCCCGCGGCGGGCCGAGCGCCTGATCGAGGTGACGCACGAGGCGATGATGCGCGGCATCGCGGTGATCCGCCCCGGCGCGACCACCGGCGACATCGGTCACGCCATCCAGTCTTTCGTCGAGGCACAGCACATGAGCGTGGTACGCGACTTCTGCGGCCACGGCCTCGGCCGGCTGTTCCACGACGAGCCGAACATCGTCCACGTCGGCCGTCCCGGCGAGGGCATCGTGTTGAAGCCCGGCATGTTCTTCACCGTCGAGCCGATGATCAATCTCGGCCGGCCGCACGTGAAAGTCCTCTCCGACGGCTGGACGGCCGTCACCCGCGACCGATCGCTCTCCGCCCAGTTCGAGCATACCGTGGCAGTGACCCAGACCGGCGTCGAGGTGTTCACCTTCTCCCCCGGCGGGCTCGACAAGCCGCCGTACAAGAAGGGCTGAGTCCCCTCCCCTCGGCCCTCCCCCTCGCGCCTCGCCTGCTCTAGACTGCACCTCAGAGTTGCGGGCGGGTTGCATGGCCTCGGACCACGACAGCGGACTGTACGAGCAGGCGCCGCATTATCACGGCCATCGCGAGCGGTTGCGCGCCCGTTTCCGCGACGCCGGCGCCGACGCCGTCACCGATTACGAACTGCTCGAGCTGGTGCTGTTCCGCGCCATTCCGCAGCGCGACGTGAAGCCGCTGGCGAAAGAACTGATCGCCCGCTTCGGCTCCTTTGCCGAAGTGATCGCCGCACCGTCCCTGCGCCTGCGCGAGATCAAGGGCATGGGGGACGCCGCCGTCACCGAGCTCAAGATCGTGCACGCGGCGGCACAGCGCCTGGCCAAGGGCGAGGTGCGCAAGCGACCGGTGCTCTCATCATGGGGCAGCGTACTCGACTATTGCCGCACGGCGATGGCCTTCGCCGACAAGGAGGAGTTTCGGCTGCTGTTCCTCGACAAGCGCAACCAGCTCATCGCCGACGAGGTGCAGCAGAAAGGCACCGTTGACCACACGCCGGTCTATCCGCGCGAGGTTGTGAAGCGCGCGCTCGAGCTCTCGGCGACGGCGCTGATCCTCGTGCACAACCATCCTTCCGGCGATCCGACGCCGTCCCGCGCCGACATCCAGATGACGCAATCGATCATCGACGTGGCAAAGCCGCTCGGCATCGCCGTGCACGATCACATCATCGTCGGCAAGGAAGGTCACGCGAGCCTGAAAGGGCTGAAGCTGATTTGAGACAGGTCACTGCTGACGCGTCAGCGTGATCTCGTTCGCAGTCTCCGGAACGCGGCGCCAGACGTCGTTTTCGATCTCCTCGAAACGCCACGGCGCGCCGCGCGCGATGCTGAACAGCAGGATGCCGCGGTCCAGCCGCCAGTGCGTGAAGTTCACCCGCACAATCGCCGGATCGCAGCCGGGCTTGAACGCGACGCTGAATCCGTCGGCGACCGGCGTCATCGACAGTGTCGCGGTGCAGATGACCGTGTCGCCACGCTTCATGCTCCAGTCGCCGGCCATCTGGTCCGGCAACTTGGCCGGCGTGCCGGCGGCCGACGCCGCATTCTGCAGGAACAGCACGCCGAGACCGGGCGTCGGCGCCTCGTAGACGCCGTCTTCGACCTCGCTGAATTCGATCAAAGTGCGCCCGTCCGTATCGACGAGCCGCAACAGATCGTTGTCCGGGAAGACCCAGCCGGCGACGTTGGCAACCACCGGAAACAGCTTGTCGCAATCCTTGCTGAAGGTGACCGCCAGACCGGCCGGCGTCTTCTTATCGGCGAACGTCGCGGTGCAGATCTTGTCGCGGTCGGCGTTGGAAAATTCCCAGCTGCCGATCAGCCCCTTGGCGGAATCGCCGAGCGCCGGCTGCGGCGCCTGCGCCAAAGCCGGCGCGGCGACAAGAATTGCAGCGAGAAGCGTCGCGCGGACCATGGTTGATTTTAGCACGGCGTCCACGCTCTCGCGTGCCTATCTCTTGGGCGGGAAGGGTGTCTCCGCCACCGGCGTCAGCGGCGGCTTGCCCGCCGCCCAAGCGAGGATGTTGTCGACGACCAGTTGATCCATCGCCTCGCGCGTGGCTTCGCTGGCCGAGCCGAGATGCGGAAACAGCACGATGTGCTCCATCTCGAGTAACTCCTTCGGCACGTGCGGCTCGTTGACGAAGACGTCGAGGCCGGCGGAGTAGATGGTGCGGTTCTTCAGCGCCTCGATCAGCGCTGGCTCGTCGATGACGGAGCCGCGCGCCATGTTGACGACAATGCCGGTCGGCCCGAGCGCCTTGAGCACCTCGGCATTGATCATGTTCTTCGTCGAGACGCCGCCCGGCACGATGACCATGAGCGTGTCGACGTCACGCGCCATGTCGAGGAGCTTGGGATAGTACTTGTAGGCGACGCCGGTTTGCGGGTTACGCGAATGATAGACGACCGGCACGCCGAAGGCCTCGAGCCGCCGTGCGATGGCACGGCCGATGCGGCCCATGCCGACCATGCCGACGGTGCGGTTGCGCAAGGTGGCCTTCGACAGCGGATAATAGGATGACGGCCACTTGCCGTCGCGCACGTGGCGATCCGCCTGCGGGAATTCGCGCACCGTGCAAAGGAGCAGCCCGAGCGCGGTATCGGCCACCTCCTCGTTGAGTACGTCCGGCGTATTGGTGACGACGATGCCGTGCTCGCCCGACCATTTGGCGTCGATGTGGTCGTAGCCGACCCCGAAGCTCGAAATCTGCTCGAGCTTCGGAAACTGGCTCATGAACGTGCCATCGACCTTGTTGGCCGTATAGGCGATGGCCATCGCGCGGATCTTGCCGCCGTGCTCTTTGACGAAAGCGTCCTTGTCCTTGAGGTCGAGCCAGTGGTGCAGCCTCACCCTGCCCTCGAACCCCTTCATGAAAACGGGCTTCTTGTTGCCAACCAGAAGGACGTCGGGCATCGCGCCAGCCATCGGCCAGACTCCGTTACACGAGGAAGGTGACCGGCTGCTCGATCAGCGCCTTGAAGGCGGCAAGCAGTTCGGCGCCGAGCGCGCCGTCGAGCACGCGATGATCGCACGACACGGTCGCCGTCATCTGGCTGACGAATTTCACGGAGCCGTCTTGCGCCTCCACCGGCGCGCGGCGCGCCGCGCCCACCGCCAGGATCGTCGCGTGCGGCGGATTGATGATGGCGGTGAACTCGCGCATGCCGTACATGCCGAGATTGGAGATGGCGGAGGCGCCGCCCTGGTATTCGGCGGGCTTGAGCTTCTTGTCGCGGGCACGGGCGGCGAGATCGCGCATTTCCGCCGAGACGGCGGTCACGGATTTGCTGTCGGCGTTGCGGATGACCGGCGTGATCAGCCCGCCGTCGAGCGCCACCGCCACGCCGATGTCGGCCTGCTGGAAGCGCAGGATGCGGTCTTGCGCCCACACCGCGTTGGCGGCTGGCACGCGCTTCAGCGCGGCCGCCCAGGCCTTGATGATGAAATCGTTGAGCGAGAGCTTGAAGACGGGTTGGCCGTCGGCATCCTTCGGCGCCGCCGCATTGGCCTCCTCGCGCATCGCCGCGAGGCGGCCGATGTCGATGTCGGCCATCAGGTAGAAGGTCGGGATGGTCTGAACCGCTTCGGTGAGGCGCGCGGCGATGGTGCGGCGCATGGAATCGACCGGCACTTCCTCGTAGGCGACGCCCTCGAACAGCGCCTTGACCTGCACCACGGTCGGCCCACTCGCGATCGCACCGCGCATTGCGGGCTGCGCGTTCTCGACGTCGGCGGCGACGATGCGGCCGTGCGGACCGGAGCCTTTGACATTGGCGAGATCGATGCCGCGCTCGCCGGCGAGCCGGCGCGCCAGCGGGGTGACGGTCACGCCGCCGACGCGCGCCGGCCCGAAGTTCTTGTCCGGCGTGCGGACTTCGCGGAACGGGTCCATGTGCGGATAGGCGAACGAGCCCGCAGTCCGTTCGTCCGCGCGCAAGCGGGGACCCAGGCTTCTCTGAGTCTGTGCAGTTTGAGTCTGGGTTCCCGCTTGCGCGGGAACGAACGGAGCTTGAGGCGCTGCCTTCGGCGCCTCAGACGCCTTCGGCTGCGCCGCCGCGCCGACCACGCCCGCGATCACCGCAACCACGGCGCCGACCTTGGCCACCTCGCCCACTTTGAAATGGATGTCGGTGAGCGTGCCGGCGAAGGTGGCCGGCACCTCCATCGACGTCTTGTCGGTCTCGATCTCGAACAGGTTGTCGCCCGGCTTCACGGCGTCGCCGGCCGACTTGAACCACTTCACGATCTTGCCCTCGGCAACCGTCTCGCCGAGTTGCGGCATCAGAACGTCCACGCGCTTATCCCCACTTCCTTGCCGCAGTTACCACGTCACTGAGACATACTGCGTCTCGAGAAATTCCTTCATGCCCTCCGAGGCGCCTTCGCGGCCGAGGCCGGACTGCTTGGTGCCGCCGAACGGCGCCGCCGGATCGGAGACGAGGCCGCGGTTCAAGCCGATCATGCCGAAGTCGAGCTTCTCGGAGACGCGCATGCCGCGCGAGAGGTCCTTGGTAAACAGGTACGCGACGAGACCGTATTCGGTGTCGTTGGCGCGCTCGATCGCCTCGGCCTCGGTCTTGAACGTCTGAATCGACGCGACAGGCCCGAAGATCTCCTCGTTCAGCATCTTGGCCGAATCGGGAACGTTAGTGATCACGGTCGCCGGATAGAAGAAGCCCGGGCCGGTCGGCGTCTTGCCGCCGGTCAGCACCTTGGCGCCCTTCGACACGGCGTCGTCGACGAGCTCGATGACCTTGTCGCGGCCTTCCTTATTGACCAGCGGCCCGAGCGCGACGCCCTCGTCGAGGCCGTTGCCCATCTTCAGTCCCGCCATCTTGGCGGTGAGCTTCTTGGCGAATTCGTCGTGCACCTTCTCGTGCACATAGAAGCGATTGGCCGCGGTGCAGGCCTCGCCCATATTGCGCATCTTGGCAATCATGGCGCCTTCGATGGCGGCGTCGATGTCGGCATCCTCGAACACCAGGAACGGCGCGTTGCCGCCGAGTTCCATCGCCGGCTTCAAGATCTGGTCCGCCGCCTCGTGCAGCAGCTTGCGGCCGACTTCGGTCGAGCCCGTGAACGACACGACGCGCACGCGCGGATCGTGCAGCATCGCCGAGACGACCTTGCCGGATGAGCGCGATGGGATGACGTTGACGACGCCGGCGGGCACGCCGGCCTCTTCCAGAGCCGGCATCAGCGCCAGCATGGTGAGCGGTGTGTCGGAGGCGGGCTTGAGCACGACCGGGCAGCCGGCGGCGAGCGCCGGCCCGATCTTGCGCGTCGCCATCGCCGCCGGGAAATTCCACGGCGTCACCAGCACGGCGATGCCGGCCGGCTTGTGCTGCGCGACGATGCGGGCGCCGGAGGCCGGCGCCATCGAGATCTGCCCGATATTGCGCACGGCTTCCTCGGCGTACCAGCGGAAGAACTCGGCCGAGTAAGCGACCTCGCCGCGCGAGTCGGACAATGCCTTGCCGTTTTCGAGCGTGATCAGCTTCGCGAAGCGCTCGGCGTCGCGCATGATGAGCTCGTAGGCCTTGCGCAGAATTTCGGCGCGTTCGCGCGGCTTGCGTCCGGCCCAGTCGGCGAAAGCGCCCTGCGCCGCGTCGACCGCGGCGATGGCATCGTCGACCGTAGCGCTCGCCACCGAGGCGATGGTCTTCTCGGTCGCCGGATCGGTGACGTCGAAGCGGCCGCCGTCGGAGGCTTTCCGCCACTTGCCGCCGATCCAGAGATCGGTCGGGACGTTGGCAAGGAGGTTTTCGTACATGTGATGCCCTCAAACATTTGCACTTGTCATGGCGGGGCTTGTCCCGGCCATCCCGCTTAGTTGGACACGGTGCCTGCCTAAGCGGGATCACCGGGTCACGCCGCTTCGCGGCGGCCCGGTGATGACAGCGATTACCCCCCGAGCGAACGCCTCACCGTCTCGACAATGCGCGACGGCGTCGGCAGCACGATGTCTTCCAGATTGTCGGCGGCCGGCAACGGGATGTGTGGCGTGGTGATGCGTACCGGCGGGCCGTCGAGGTCGTAAAAGGCCTCGTCGGCGACGATCGACACGATCTCGGCGCCCCAGCCGCACAGCCGCGGATTCTCCTCGACCGTGAACAGGCGGTGCGTGCGTGCGACCGACGACAGGATGGTCTGCGTGTCGAGCGGCACCAGCGAGCGGACGTCGACGACTTCCGCGTCGATGCCGTGTTCGCTGGCGAGCGTCTCGGCCGCGGCCAGCGCGCGCGGCACCATCAGCGCCAGCGCCAGGATGGTCGCATCCTTGCCCGGGCGAACGATCTTGGCGGTGCCGAGTCTGTCGACGATTTCGCCGTCCGGCACCTCGCCCTTGGTCGCATAGAGCGATTTGTGCTCGAAGAAGATCACCGGATCGGGATCGCGCACGGCGGCCGCCAGCAGGCCGATAACATCGGTCGGATTCGACGGCGCCACGACTTTCAGGCCCGGGATCATCATGCACCAGTTCTCGACCGACTGCGAATGCTGCGCGCCGAAGCGCGAGCCTGCACCGTTGCCGGTGCGCACGACCAGCGGGCATTTGGTCTGCCCGTTCGACATGTAGCGGCTCTTCGGGAACTCGTTGGCGATGTAGTCGAAGCACACCGCGAAGAAGTCCGAGAACATGATCTCGGCGATCGGCTTCAGGCCGGTCATCGCCGCGCCCATGGCCGCGCCGAGGATGGCCTGCTCGGAGATCGGCGTGTCGCGCACGCGCAATGGTCCGAACTGTTCGTACAAGCCGACGGTCGCCTTGAACACGCCGCCGGCCTTCGCCACGTCCTCGCCGAGGAACACGACGTCATGGTCGCGCTGCATCTCCTGCGCAATGCCGCGGATCACCGCGTCACGATAGGTGATTTCGGCCATCTCAGTTTCTCCAGGCCCAGCCGCCGTCGGCATAGACGTCGGTGGTCATGATATCGACCGGCGGCAAAGGCGCGGCCTTGCAGGCTTCGGTGGCGTCGTCGACGATCTTGCGCACTTCGGCGTCGATGTTGGCGATCGTCTGCTCGCCGATGCCGAACTGCTTCAGCCGCTCCTTGTAGATCTTGATCGGGTCCCGCGCCTTCCACTTTTCCAATTCGCCTTCGGGGCGATACTTGGCCGGGTCGGCGCGCGAGTGGCCCGAGTGGCGATAGGTCAGACACTCGATGAGCGACGGCCCGTTGCCGGCGCGCGCCTTGTCGAAGGCCGTCTGCGCCGAGCGGTAGACCGCGTCGGCGTCGTTGCCGTCGACGATGATGCGCTCGAGGCCGTAGGCGGAGGCGCGGTCGGCGGCCGGATGCGGCACCGCCGTGACGTCGCCGATCGGCGTGTATTCCATGTAGAGATTGTTTTCGCAGACGAAGACCACCGGCAGCTTCCACACCGCGGCGAAGTTCAGCGCCTCGTGGAAGGCGCCGATATTGGTGGTGCCGTCGCCGAAGAAGCAGACCGAGACGTCCTTGTCGCCCTTGTATTGCGCGCGCCAGGCGGCGCCGCAGGCGATCGGCAGATGCGCGCCGATGATGGCGTAGGAGCCCATGACGCCATGCTCTTCCGAGGTCAGGTGCATCGACCCGCCCTTCCCGCGCATGAGCCCGTTGTCGCGCTGCATCAGCTCGCCGAGCACCTTCTCGACCGGGACGCCGCGCGCGAGCGTATGTGCATGACCGCGATAGGTGCAGAACGACAGGTCGCCCTTCTTCATGGCGCCGGCAAAGCCCGCCGCCACCGCTTCCTGACCGAGGGACAGGTGGCTGGTGCCCTTCACCAGGTTCTGCAGGAACAGGTCGAAGGCGCGCTGCTCGGCCTCGCGGATAATGACCTGCGTCCGGTACAGCTCCAGGCGCTTGGCCTCGCCGATATCGTCGTTCAAGCCGGAGGCGGCTTGAGCCTGCGCCC
>Ga0265342_10004099_pt1 | contig 11617 bp, 7 predicted proteins | sample 4CB327metaG_FD_203125 | JGI IMG/M metagenome (GOLD analysis project Ga0265342, IMG submission 203125) | Rhizosphere microbial communities from Carex aquatilis grown in University of Washington, Seatle, WA, United States - 4-CB3-27 metaG | ecosystem: Host-associated > Plants > Roots > Rhizosphere...
GCCATCAGCTCTCCTTTCGGAGAACGACCCTCGCCTGATCCGGGGCTCGTCACCTATGTGAATCGAACAACTGTCACCGGTGTGAGCCGGACAAGCTGTTACCCATGTTGCCGGTTGTTACCACCGATCCCGGCGATCACGATGGACCGATCTCAGTGATCAGCTTGGCCGGAATACGCAACCAGTGCGCGCAAACGGCCGGGTCGAGTCCCATGGGCGTCTCTGATCTGGCGAGTGTTCCTGAATGACGTTCTCGAATGCGGTCGCTGCGGGAGCCGCATGGAGATCATCGCGGCGGTCACGTCGACCGAGGCGGTTACGCGCATCCTGGAGAACCTCGGACTCCCTTCGGCCCCGCCTGCGTTCCATTCGGCACGCCCACCGCCGCAGACGGAACTCCCGTTCGTCGACGGCGGGTTCAGAGCCGACCCATCGGCGGCCAGTGGAGTCGAGCCCGACCCATCGGCGGCCAGTGGAGTCGAGCCCGACCCACCGGCGCACGAGGATTTCGGCGCCTGACAAGGTTCCCGACCGGACGACTCCAGCGCATACTTTGCGCTGGTGAGGGCGTCCGTCTCTCCAGATGGCACCGCGGTCCTTGTTTTCCCCGCCGGAAGGGGGAGGGCCAAGGGCAAGCTGGGTGGGCCGCGCAGTTAACGGATCAGGGTTTATCGGACAACCCGCGATCAGACTTCGGGCCTTGTTCTTCCTGTCCCCATCCACCCAAGAGACGCGAACGTCCTATACGCGGGATCTTGATCTCTCCTAGTTACATCGATCGAGACGGCGAGCCCATTCTCCGTCACCTGAGAGTGTTCCCGGTCTGAGAGATAGATCGTGGCGTCGAGGAAGTTGAAAATCCTTGCGTAGCCTGCGATGCGCCCTTTCGTGCGGACAAGCCCTCCGATTAGTAGCTCCTCGCGTGCGCCCTTCATCATCGCGAGCGCCTGACCCGTCAGAAACATCCCTTCGATCCCGCTTGCATCGATGTTCGCGCCAGGGTGCCGTAGAAAGGAGCGAATCTTTTCAGCAGATGGCTCTTCCAAAAAGGAGGGGCCGAGCAATCCGCAAGCGATCTCGTAGATGATCTTCACGAGGCACGGCTCGCAGGATCGCGTCTCGATCTCGTACGGAATCTCGACTACGCCGCTGATCGCCTCGTCCGCGACGCGGACTACAGTGTCCGAGCGGCTACGGCCGCGCAGAATGGCCTCGATCTTCGGGATGTCCTTGGCGTCCCTAGGATCGATGAGCAGTTCTCTTCCGTTCGGCGTTATTCGTTCAGTTGGCTGCCGATGCATGTACTCGCCGTCCCAGGTGACGGCCGTGCGGACCCCACGTTCGATGAGCACCCCTCCTCTAGCGAAGGGAACGGGTACCCTCCCAGTCTTTCCGGCTAGACGAAATTTGTTACGAAAACCTTGAATTGCGAAGTGGTCGGTCAGAGCGACATCGACTGAGCTTCCGAGCTGGTCGTTGCAGTGCTTGCATACCTCGCGATACACGAGCGTGCCGCCTATGGCTTCGGGAAAGACGTGTTCGTCACTCCGGGTGTTGGGATCAACTGTCCCACAGATGACGCAGCGAAACTCCAAGAGCGGATCCGGCCTAGGTGATTTCTTCGTCCCCAGGCCCATGAGTATCTCACTCGAGGTATTGCGCCCCGAGTCTCCCCGACCTGTCCGCGCCGCGCGTCCTGTCGGCCGGATCGACGCGCCCGTGCGCCCGCTGCAGCGTCTCCTCCTCGCGGAAATCGCGCATCACGCCGTCGGGGTGGATGGCCAGGACGAGCCCCTGGCGATCGACAGATAGATCGCCACGCAGACGCCGAGCTGCTCGGCGACCTCGACTACCTGGCGAGCCTCGTCGTCATGCTCCGCCGCCGATCGCGGCGTGAGGCAGCGCGATCAGTAGGCGATCGCCGAGGCCGTCATCGCTGAGCCGGCGTCGGCACCGAGCGTGAGCAGAGCGCCGGACCCGGCGGCGACGGAAAGACTTCGGCTCGGAGTCAGATCGTGTCCCATACCGGCGACCCAGTCGTAGGCGAAGCTCGACGGCAGGCCAGGCGGCGCAGGCACGGTCAACGACGCAGCAGCCGCGCCCCGGTTCACCGCTGCAACCAGCGGACCGTAGCGCACGACGTAAAGCCCGCCGTAGCCGCCACTGGTGAAGCCGGCCGTTGCGCCGGTGGCGGCGTTCGTGGGTAGATAGACGGTCACGATGCGGTCGGCGATCGGCGTGATGACATGCAAGCGTGCGAGGTTGCTGAGCGTGCCGCTCGCGGTCGGCTGCACGTAGGCCGTGGCGTCGCCATAGCCATAGGGACGCCAGTTGAGCGCGATCAGTCCGTGCTGCCCGTGTTGCTTGAAGCTGAGCGCGCCGGCGACGGCGTCGGTCCAAGCACTGTCGGCATGCGCATCTTCATGCAGCAACGTCACCCCCGACGGGTCGGTGACGGCGCCGCCCGCGGCGGCGGTGATCGCGTTCTGCACCAGGCCGACATAGGCGGCGCCCCAGCGGAACATGCGATTCTGCCCCTCGTCGATGTTGCCACTGCTCCACTCGGGCGGCGACATGCCGAACAGCCGCACGAGATGGAACGCGTGCAACGCCGCCTGATCGGCAAACTGAAACGCTGCCAAGTAGCTGGCGCCCGCGCCGATCTCGCCGACATTGAAGTTCTTGCGGAAGGTGATCGCCTCCTCGCGCCGGAGCGTGACGACGCCGGCAGGCGTCAGGGAGGGTTCGATGAAGTTGCCGTACGCATGTACCGCCGACAGAGCGACGTCACGGACCGGGTGAACCGCGTTGGTCTCGAGGCCCGCGTCGGCGAGCATCTTCGCCGCCTCGACGGCCAGCACCATCCCGTTCATTCCATAGCCGCCGTCGAAGCCGCCGTTGCCGACGCCGTGCACCTCCAGCGACAGGCCGGGCGGACTGAACCAGCGCGGCCCCTTGCTGCTGGCCGTGACGCCGCAGGCGCTCTGCACATAGGTGGTCACCATTGCGTCGGGGATCGCGAACGCCGTGCCCTTGCGGCTATCGATCACCTTGGCTGCCTGGTTCGCGGCGAGCAACGAACGCGCCTGCAAGATGTCTTGATTGGGCGCGCTGCCGTGCCGGCCCAGCAAAAAGGTGATGTGCCGAGAGAAGAGCTGTCCCCAGGCCTGATAGCGCATCACCCCCGGCGCGAGCGTCGCATTGATCGGTTGGTCGAGCGCGGCCAGGAAGGTTGCGTCTGTCGACAGGTTGAGGAAGGCCGAACCGAGCGCGAGCGTGCCATTGCCTTCGATCGCGTTGCCGGCCGCGGTGAGGCGGCCTTGCGGGTTCGCCGCGGTCGCCGTCGTCGCTCCCAGTCCGACCCAGGTGGTCAGGCTGCCGAGCGCGCCGTTCAGAGACTGCATGTAAAACGCGGCGTCGATACCGGCGATGATGCGAGTGCGCAGCTCGGCGCTTTGAAAGTACGTCGGGGCGAGGTTGGCACTGGCGAAGGCGAAACCCATGTCGTCCAGACGGAGCATCGGGTTGTTGTTGCCGGTCGACGTCGTCATCGCAGCGAAGTCGAGCCACGCCGCGGGCGTCAGGCTGTTGCCGGGCGTTACGTTGCCCAGGAACAGGCCGACGATTTGCGGCGGCACCGTCCCCGCGGCGACCGCCGCATCCCACGCTGGTCCCCACGCCTGTACCCACGCACCACCGCCCAGCGTCGCGTCACGGTAGTTGTCGATGCGCGTTTTGTAATGCTGCTGCAGGCTGGTGACGTACGCGGCGTTGAACGTCAGCGGCGTCGCGGGCGTCGGCGCCGTGCCTGCCGTCTGTACGTCGGCGCCGAGCAGGTTCAGCATCGGATCGGTGTGGCTGAACGCCGAATAGATCGGCCGCGTGGCGTCGCCCGCCGCAAGTTGCGTCGTGGTGCGTCCGCCGTAGTACGAGAACGACTTGGCTGCGTTCAACGTCAGGCTCACGGTCTGCTTGCCCTGCGTCGAGGCAATCGGGATCGGCATCGTCACGTAGACGAAGCGGCCCGGGGCCATCGGGGTGGCGTCCTCCTGGATGTCGATCTCGGGAATGCTCTGCCCGTTGTAGTTGGATTGCTCGTAGCCGCGCGCCGGATCGTAAAGGTAGATGATTCCGACCTGCGCATCGCCGCCCCACAACTTTACCGTCAGGTAGTTTTGTAGTGCCGAATCGCAGGCGAGGTTGAACGTAAGCACCGCGTTGGTCGACGGGTCACCCGGTGTAGCCGTCGAGGCGGCTATCACACGGTAGCTACGGCCGAACATCCCGGTGCCGGTGGTCGCGGCCGGCTGTACCAGGTTGTGCGTCGATTCACTCGTCGGACCGGCGCCGCGGTCGCCGAAGTCGATCCGATCGAGGAAGTTCGGCGCGGCGACATGCATGCCGCCGGCCCCCGCGACGCCGCCGGCCCCCGCGCCGCCGCCAGTTCCGGCGACGCCTCCGCTCCCACCGATGCCGGCGATGGATCCGCCCGTGCCCGAAGACGCCGAGCCTCCCGCGCCCTGACCGCCGATTGCCGGTACGTCGACGGCTCCGGCATCGGTCGACGATTCGCCGCCTGCGCCCTTCGAGCACGCCGCGACCCAGAGCGACACGAGCCCGAGCGCCACCCGAGCGCACAGCGACCTGCGACCTCTAGTCATAATGCTCGAAGGGTGTCGTCAGCCCGGCGAATCGGGCCAAAATTAGCCCGCCCGCCGTCGCGGAAACAAATGTTGTCTGCGCGTCAACAGGGCGGAGGCCCACCCGACATGTCGGGCCCAGTCTAAATCCATAGTTGGATGTCTTTACTTAAAATATTCGTGGGAACGATTACTGCATTAATTGCAGCCTATGAGTCTCGAGCTTGGAATGGCGGGGGCAGCGCTTGGGAAAATGGGGCGTCGCGATGGATCAACAACCGCGGCACTGGTCGCCGCGCTCGGTCTGGCCGTGGCCCTGGGGGGATGCCAGCCACCGTCGACCGCCGATGCCAGCGCGGGCGTGACCGAGAGCGACATCGTCAGCGTCAACGGCCTTTCGATGATCAACGGCCTCTCGATGACCAACGGCCTGTCCATGACCAATGGCCTGTCCATGACCAATGGTCTCTCGATGACCAATGGCCTCTCTTCGACCATCGGCCTGATGACCACCGCCGCCGGACGGAACACGGTGGCGTACTTGGTGCGCTGCGCGCTGCCCGCCGGCGCTAGCCTCACCAAAACGGATCAGAACGGCACGTCGTACACCTTCCCCGGCGCGCTCGGCCTGGCGCCGGGCTGGGCGAACGGTTCGTGCGGTCAGGACTGCCAGCAGTGGGTGTCGGCCTGCATGCTCGCGCACGTCAACACGGCCGGCATTCACGTGCCAATTTACCTGGTGGCGCAAGCGCCCTCGATTGGCTGGGGTCAGAACGCGTCGTACCCCAACCAGGAAGGCACGTTCTTCGGCAACATCATGCTCACCAACACCGTCGGCCACGTCGACGCGTACTACTGCAACGGCCCCGGCTTCAACACCGACGTCGTCGCGGGTCGCATCGGCTCGAATCAGGTCGGCGCGCCTTACCGCAACATGTTCGCAAGCGGTTACTGCAACATCAACGGCTGCGTCGCCTCCGACGCCAAGACCACCGGCGCGCCTGACGGTTACAAGGCCTGCACCATGGGCGACGGCGCGACCAACGCGTGGAACTACTCGATCACCGTATGGCGCCAGAACAAGGCGCTCGACGCCGCCGGCAACGTCATCGCCGGCAAGACCGCCGACGGCAAGACTGTGCGCTACGATTTCGAGGGCAGCACCAACAGCTGGACCGCGAACAGCAGCGCGATCACGCTGTCATCGGCGAGTGAGAAGGGCGCGCAGACCGGTAAGTCGGCCCTCAAGGTCACCTATAACGGCGGCTCGTCCACCGTGCGCATCATGGGTCCGACCGGGGTCTCGATCCCAGCCGGCACCACGGTCAATTTCTACCTGTACGTCGATTCGAACACCAATGTCTCGTCGGCGAACCCGTTTGTGAAGACCGGCAGCAACAGCGAGGGTCGCCACAACCACTCGTCGTCGGATCTGCTCAAGGGCTCGTGGAACGTGGTCAACGTCGTCGTGCCGTCGGGCGCGACCGGCAGCCAGGTCGGCGTCGAGTTCCAGACCAGCGGCGCCTTTACCGGCTACGTGGACAGCGTCACCTGGTGATGCGCACACGCAGTAGCCGCGATTCATGATTCGATAGTTTGAAGGTATCGAGCGAGTCCGGCCCTTTGCGCACGGACGATGAAGATCCTGCTTCGCCTGACCGTCTGCATGACCGTCGGGTTGGGTGCCTGCGTCGGGACCGTCCAGGACGACATCGACGGCGGCGCAACCAATGCGGGCGTGGGCGGCGCTCCGGTAGACGCCGGGGCGCGAGGGGCCGGCGGTCAAGTCGTGTCGGGGGGCGCAACCGGCGGCGCTGGGGCGACTGGCGCTGGCGGCGCGACCGGCATCGGCGGAGCGACTGGCTCCGGGGGCATGCTCGGTAGTGGTGGCCGCAGCGGCGCGGGCGGCAGCGGTGCCGGAGGCACGCCGGCTGGTGCCGGCGGAAGCAACGGAGTGGGTGGAGGCAACGGCGTGGGTGGAAGCAACGGGGCTGGCGGCCGCAACGCGGTGGGCGGTTCGACGGGCAGTGGCGGCGGTGCCGGCGGCACACCCGGGCTGGGCACGTGGACAACCGGATACGTCGCCACGATGTATGGCAACGATACGTCTGGTGATTGCGCCGGCTACCCGAACTTCGGCGACATGACCTCGATCCGATCGGCGACTTGCTCGCGGGTGGTCACGGTCGCGAACTTCGTCACCGGCACCGCCAACAATGCCAGCTTTTATGGCGCCACTGGCGATCTGAGCAGTTTGTGGGTCGGCGCCCGGTGTTCCTGCAACGGCAGCGACACCTGTCCCGCGAACCAGGCCCCGTCTTGTCCTGCCGAGCAGCAGAGCGGCGGCAACTGCGGCATCTGTGTCGCCGTCAAATGCGATCCCATGGGAACGTTCTCGTTGGGCGGCGCGACCCACGATCAGGACTGCAACCAGACGCAGTACGCCGTGGTTCAGATTATCGATGCGTGCCCGCACGATCACCCGACCAACGTCGCCTCTTCAGAGGGGTGGTGCACCACGCGCCAGGCAAACCACGTCGATCTGAGCTGCAGCGCGCTGGGTGGGATCTCGACCAAGGGGATGAACATCGGTCAGGACGGCTGGCTGAACGTCGACGTCCAGCACGTCGATTGCAGCGTCGGGCTGGGACTACACCCCCTGTAGCCCGCCCGCGGGCGGCGGCGAGCTCCGATGACCTGCTTTTCGGATTCGGCGCAACTGCTCGGTCATGCTTCGCGAGTCTCGTCAGGTTCTGACCTCCCTGGCGTTGGGCTTCCTGGTCGCTTGCGGGGTCGGTTGTTCCGGGTCGTCTCACGCGGACGGTGGCGCCGGGGGCGATACGGTGATGGGTGTCGGCGGGGAAGGAGGTCGGGGCGCCGGGGGCAGTGCGGGCTCCCAAGGCATTGGCGGCACGGGATCCGGGGGCACCTCGGGGACAGGCGGCGCGCCGGGGTCAGGTGGTGCGTTGGCGACAGGCGGCACGCTGGGATCGGGAGGCACCTCGGGCGCCAATGGCGATGCCGGTCGGGACACCGGCACCAATGGAGACACCGGCTCGGACGGTGGTACTGCCCCCGCGGCCGCGAATACGTTCCGGTGCGGGAACTGGGCCGACCAGCGCGACAACTTCGTCAACGGTGATCTCCAGCTGTCGGGCATCACGACCGCCGACAGCTACGCGACCGTGCTTGCAAAGTCGACGGCGATCCTGACGGCATTTCAGAACACGGTTGGCGCCAACTCGGTGCGCGTGCCGATCAATGAGCCGACCGTTATGGACCCGTGGTGGAGCGCGTATAAGGGAACCATTGACGCTGCCATCGCGCGCGGAATGAAGGTCATCGTGGCGTACTGGGCCTGGCACAACGGACGAATGGACGACGTCAACACGTTCTACGCGATGTGGGACATCGTTGTGAACGCGTACGCCGGTAACAGCCTGGTCTATTTTCAGATCTTCAACGAGCCCTATGCGTATCAACCGGCTGACTTCATCACACTGGCGGTGCAATGGTTGGCCCGCTATCCGGGCCTGCCACCCGGACGGGTCATTGTCGCCGGCAACTACACGGATCAGGATGTCCGCCCGCAGGGCGCCGACCCACGCCTCAACGGCACCTTGCTCTCGTTGCACATCTATACATTTTCGAACGCGACGCAAACCTCAACGCAGGCGTGGCGAGACATGTTGCAGACCAACCTCGGCGCGTACGCGAGCCGAACCATCGTCAGCGAATGGGGTGCGCCCATGACCACGGGCGCCGACTACAGCGGCGCAGGAGACGGCGACCACAATGCGTCCTTCATCACGGCGCTGTCGACGTACCTGCATGACAATGGGATCGGCAGCTGCTATTGGCCGGTTCTGCGAACCGCCGATCCCTGGTCGTTGACGACGCTGGCCGGCACGGGCACCAATCTGTCGCTGACGGTGACCAACACGTCTGGATTGAATCGGGTCAAGGCGGCGTTCGGATTGCAGTGAGCGTGCTCGCGGCAAGGCAGCTCATCGGCGCACCCGGTTGAGCCAAAAACCGGGCCTGCCGCCACTTTGCCGCACGCCATGGGGTGGCGTTCGCGTCGAACGCTACCCTTCGGCTATCCAGTTGCAGAATCACCGACTACCGGAATCGAGAGGCGGACCATGCGGCATCATTTGGGAACCATGTCTGCGAGCTGGGCGCTGGCCGCCCTAGCCGCGTCGGTAGTGGGTTGTCATTCGAATGGTTCGGGTGCAGCGGGAACCGGCGGCGCGGCTGGGGTCGGGTTGGGCAGCGGCGGGTCGGGCGGGCCTGCTTCCGGAGGCGCGGGGGGCGGCGGTGATCTCGGTGACGCAGGCGGCACAGGCGCAGGTGGTGCCGGTACTGGCGCAGGCGGCGCGAGCGCGGATGCAGGCGCAGGCGGCATGGGAGCGCGCGTGGATGCGGGCGTCGATCGTGCGCCAGCCGACGCAGCCAATGCCAACGCCGATGGTGGCGATGGCGGCGTCGCAGTCCTGGCGGCGACGCCGCCCATGGGCTGGAACTCCTGGAACACGTTCCAGTGCTCGCTCAACGAGCAGCTGATCCGCGGCGTCGCCGACACGTTCGTCAGCAGCGGAATGGCCGCCGCCGGGTATCAATACGTCAATCTCGACGATTGCTGGATGAACGGGCGCGACGCCAGCGGAAATCTACAGTGGGACACCACGAAGTTCCCGGCCGGCATTCCGGCGCTGGCCGCCTACGTGCACGGCAAGGGGCTGAAGCTGGGTATCTATGAATCGGCGAACACCGACACCTGCGTCGGCGTCTACGGGCCAAGCACACCTGCGGTCGCCGTCGGCAGCCTGAATCACGAGGCCCAGGACGCGCAGACGTTTGCGTCGTGGGGCGTCGACTTTCTCAAATACGATCTCTGTCAGGGCAGTCGCGCGTCGATCACGACGATGGGCAACGGCCTGCGCGCAGCTGGGCGACCGATCGTCTTCAGCATCAACCCCGGCAACGGCACCAACGATCTGCAGCCGCCAACCGCGGCCGGCTGGAACTACGGCACGATCGCGAACATGTGGCGCATCGGCTTCGATATCAACGCCAGCTGGGCGTCGGTGCTTTCACTGATTGATCAGGACGCCACGCTGGCGCGCTTTGCCAGCCCGGGCCACTGGAACGACCCCGACATGCTCGAGGTCGGCAAGGGGCTGACGGCAGACGAGGATCGCAGCCACTTCAGCATGTGGGCGATGCTGGCGGCGCCCCTGATCGCCGGCAACGATATCCGCTCGATGAGCGCGACGACGCAATCGATTCTCACCAACGCCGAGGTCATCGCTGTCGATCAGGATGCGCTGGGACTGCAGGGTCAGCTCGTCGCCACGCCTGCGACGAACCTTCAGGTCTGGTCAAAGCAGCTGGCCGGCACGAATACGCGCGCGGTGGCGCTGTTCAATCGCGGCACCACCGCCGCGTCGATCACCGTGCGCTGGACCGACATCGGAATCTCGGCAGGTGCCGCGACCGTGCGCGATCTCTGGCAGCATGCGGCGCTCGGCACCTTCAGCGACAGCTATACCGCGGCGTCCGTGCCCGCGCACGGCGCTATGATGTTGAGGATCGCGGGAGCACCCTGATCGCGTCGCTCGGCGTACCTGTAACAGCCTAACGCCACCCACATCGACGTCGCTGATCTGCGGGCTGCCGCCGATCGTCAGGCCGCGTCGCGGCAACACGCCGTCGCAGCAGAGGCTAGCCAATCCGTGGCGCGACTCAACCATCACGAAAAGCGTGACCCAGCACCGCTGCGCCCGATTTGGTGATCGAATCAGGCTGTCACCAACATACCGCTATGCGAGATGGTGCAGCGCCAGGAGAGTTCATGAAGGAATCACTCATCCGTGACATGTTTAAGTTCCGCAGTTCGTCTCTCTGGATCAGCGGACTACTAGCCGTGACGGGATGCGCGAACGGCATGGTGGGAGGTGGCACCGGCAACCCCACTCCTGACGGTGCGTCGATCGACGCGCACGCGTCATCGGGAGGCTCGAGCGGTGCGGCGGGGACCACTGGCACCGGCGGTTCCGTCGCTGGCGACGGCGGCGGCCCCGGCTTTGGTGGCGCAAGCGGGGGGTCCGGAATGGGCGGCACCTCAGGTTCGGGCGGACGAGGCAGCGGCGGTGCTCTGGGTACGGGGGGCGTTCGCGGTATGGGGGGCGGACCAGGCATGGGTGGTGCGCCCGGGACGGGCGGGATGCAGGGCACTGGCGGCGCCGCGGGCAACACCTGCACGGCGCCTCCGCCGGCGGGGCCGATGCTTGGTTGGGCGTTCGTCGCGGGAAGCGCCGCTACCGGCGCCGCGGTATCGACGACCACGGGTGGCGGTAACGCCACACCGGTGACCGTTACAACGCTGGCGGCCCTCAACAGCGCCGCGGGCGGCACCACTCCCGCGGTGATTTACGTCAAAGGTGTGCTGGCGGCTGGCACAGTCAAAGTTGGCTCGAACAAGACCATCGCCGGGATCTGCGGAGCAGAGATTCACGGTCACGTCGATATGAGCGGCTCGGTCAACGTCATCTTCAGAAACCTGAAGGTGGTCGGATACAACTGCAGCGACAGCATCACCGAGTGCAAGAGCGGGCTCGACGCGATAACCGTCGTTACCAGTGCTCACCACCTCTGGTTCGACCACGACGATATCTCGGACGGCTCCGACGGCAACCTCGACATCACCAATGGCTCGGATTTCGTGACGGTGTCGTGGACGAAATTCTGGTACTCGACGATGCGGACTGATCCCGTCACCGGCAGCACCGGACACCGGTTTTCCAACCTCATTGGCGCGGCCGACGGACTGGCGGAGGACGCGGGAAACTTGAACGTCACCTGGCACCACAATTGGTGGGCCGACAACGTCGCCGAGCGCATGCCCCGCTCGCGCGACGGCAAGATCCATGTGGTCAATAATCTGTTCACGGCCACCGGCAACGACTACTGCA
>Ga0265342_10004100_pt1 | contig 11617 bp, 9 predicted proteins | sample 4CB327metaG_FD_203125 | JGI IMG/M metagenome (GOLD analysis project Ga0265342, IMG submission 203125) | Rhizosphere microbial communities from Carex aquatilis grown in University of Washington, Seatle, WA, United States - 4-CB3-27 metaG | ecosystem: Host-associated > Plants > Roots > Rhizosphere...
GGCGGGTGCCAATTGCCGACCACGGCCCTGCCAGGTAGACACAACTCATGTCAGGTCTCGCCCATGCGCTCGTGAAGGCGCTGCAAGCCGCACGCGAGTCGTCGATCGTGGTTACGACCGGCGCAGGAATCAGCCTGGCCAGCGGCATCCCGACCTTTCGCGGTCAAGATCCGGGCGCCGTGTGGAAGCGCGATGTGACCGAACTGGGCACGTTTCGCTATTTCCTCGAAGATCCGGCTGGCTCATGGCGCTGGTACCTGAGCCGTTTCGCTCGGGTGTTTGCAGCGCACCCCAATGCTGCGCACCTGGCCCTGGCCGCACTGCAAACTTGGCAGCGCGCCGCAGGCGGCAGCTTCCTCCTCATCACCCAGAACATCGACACCCTGCACGAGCAGGCCGGATCGCTCGACTTGGTCAAGGTACATGGCAGCGCCGACCGGGTGCGCTGCGTGCGTGAAGGCTGCCGCTTCGGGGCGCCCAAAGGATCGCTGGCGCGCGCGGATGTGGATCTCGCCGCATTCGTGCGTGACCCGGTGGTGGAGAATCTGCCCCGCTGCCCCGCCTGCAGTTCTCTGCTCCGCCAGCACGTGCTGTGGTTCGACGAGCGTTACGACAGCCACGCCGACTATCAGTGGGATCGCGTTTGCGCCGCCGCTGCCGACGCCGAGCTGTTCATCTTCGTGGGCACCAGCTTCTCGGTGGGCGTGACAGAGCTGCTGCTGGAATCCGCCCTATCACGGGGCAAGCCGGTCTTCTCCATTGACCCCCACGCGCCGGCCCCGATTCCTGGCGTGATCGCAGTGCGTGCCCCGTCGGAAACGCTTCTGCCCGAGGTGCTGCGTGCTCTCGGATTGTGACGCCTTTGCTGGCGCAGTCGTGGGACTACCCTGCGCCTCCCGTGGCAACCGTTACAGCACAGCCCATCAACGGAAAATGAGGCCTTCAAAGTCTCTGCACGTCGTCGAGTTTTCCCAATTCCCGATCGAACGTACCCACAGGAACGTGCCCGGCTTGGCGCGCGGCTGCGACGATGAGACAGTCCGAAAATCCTAGAGTCGGCCTCTTGCGGAACTGCGCGATTGCCGCCGCCACAACCTCGGTCTTCTCAAGCGTGAGATTCTTGTGGACGAGCAGCATTTCCATCGCGGTCGCAATAGCGGCAGGCGCGAGATCGTAGACGCTGTCCAGCACCCACGCTGCTTCCATCAGGACCAGATGGGAAACCCAAGCCCCGCCTTCCACGAAACGTTCGGCGACCGCCACTGGCTTCGCATCGTCGCGCGCCAGAAGCCGCACCAGAACGTTCGTGTCAATGGCGTGCATGCCGCTTCCTAATAAGTCTCCGCACGCCCGCTTTCATCTCTGCAACGGTTCTGGTCGGCGGCGGTTCGCCCGGAAACACAGCCCTGTGAATCTCCGCAGACGTGACGCGGCCAGCACGGCGCACAACGATCTGCCCCTGCTCTTCACTCCATTCGAGCACGGCCCCCGGTCCAATACCTAGCTTCTGCCGCACTTCCACCGGAACTGAAATCTGCCCCTGTGCAGTGACCTTGGATTGCGCGAGCGTCATGAAGTCACATTACCATGGTAATTGACTTTGGCAAGGCTTGGGTTCCGAGTGCCGGTGAGCGGTCCGTTGGGACGGCCGGCTCGGCTCAGTGGCCGTGCGGGCCCCCTCTTCTCGCTACGTCCACGTGACGTCGAGGGCCTTGCGCGGTGGAATGGCGACGTACTCGTGCTTCGCATAGCCGAGCAGCGTGGCGGCGTGGGCCTGGCGCCCTTCGGGGATGCCGGCCAGCTTGACTACGGCGGGGGACATGCTGAGCGCGATTTGAAGATACCCAGCCCAGCAGGTGCCGAGTCCCAAGGCCTCGGCGGCGATCTGGAAATAGGTGACCGCAATGGTGGCCGCACCCGGGCCAGTGGGATCCGCGGCAGGCGTGTGGGCCAAGACCACGTGAGGGGCCTGGCGCAGGATCAGATCCTCGCCCTTTTCCCAGGCCACCAGAAAGCGGGCGAAACCGAAACGCTCGGCCAACGGGTGTTTCTGCTCCACCAGCGTGCGTGCCCATGCGAGCACGCCCGCCGCAAGCCTGTGGACGGCATCAAGGCCGCTCACCACGGTCCAGGCCACCGGCTGACGATTGACTCCCGAGGGTGCGAAACGGGCGCTATCTAGCGCACGCACAATGAGTTCGCGCGGAACCAGCTTGTCCCGATACCGTCGAATCGAACGCCGCGCCTGCAACAACTGCTCGGCCTGCTCGGGACTGATCGTGAGCGCGGTGTTCATCGGCCGCAGGTCGCTACGAGGCAAGAACGTGAGCCCCAGCGCGCCCGCACGGCAGACCGACACGCAGTGGCCGCAACGGATGCAACGGTTGCCCTGACTGGAGGTGGGCACGGCGCCGACGGGTGTGGTCTCCAACTCAAGCACGGAAACCGGGCAAACCGAGACGCAAAACCCATCATGAAGACAGCGTTCCTGGTCGACGACGACGTGGTTCACGGCGAATCTCCTTTGAGCTGCGTTCATAGCGCAAATTCGGAGCGTGGCCACCTACCCTGGGTTCAGGGCTTCCGCCAGTCGCTGCAGTCCTGCATCTGTCACACTCGGCTTGAAAAGTCCCTCCAAGCAGGCATGAGTGACCCAATCATGACAAGACCGCTCGCCACCAGCCACGATAGCGACAGCTCCGATGCGGCCCTGGTCCACGCGGCCGTGCAAGGTGACCGAAGCGCGCTGGGACAGCTCATCCGACGCCACCAAGGCTTCGTCTACAGCTTGGCCCAGCGGATGCTGTATTCGCCCGAGGATGCTGCCGATGCCACCCAGGAAATTCTCATCTGCATCGTGACCAACCTGGCGTCCTTCCGAGGCGACGCGGCCTTTCGAACCTGGGCGTACCGGATCGCCGTGCGCCAGCTGCTCGCCTTCAAAAAGGGCCGCGTCGAGCACGTGGTCCACGACTTCACCTGTTTCGCGCAGACGCTCGATGCGACCCCAGACCACGATCCTCCTGACGAAGGGAGCCTGCCGGTGGATGTTCGCCTGGTTATCGAGGAGGCGAAGGTCGGCTGTCTCATGGCCATGCTGCTGTGCCTCGACCGCGAGCACAGGATGGCGTTCGTGCTCGGAGATATCTTCGAGGCCACCGACGCGGTGGCCGCCGATGTTCTCGGGATCTCTTGCGACAACGCCCGGCAGCGGCTGGCGCGCGCCCGGCATCAACTGCGCCAGTTCTTGACCGGACGCTGTGGCCTGCTCGATGCGAACGGCCCGTGCCGTTGCGCCCGCAAGACCCAAGGCTTCATCCGGCAGGGCATCGTCGATCCGGCGCGCCTTCGCTTCACCCAGGTCCACCTCGACAAGACCAAGGCAGAGGCCGCAGCCCGTGCCCGCGATCTGCAAGGCCACGTGGAGCAGGCCTACGCCGAACTGCTGCGCTCGCAGCCCACCGCCCAGTCATCCGACTTCGCCAGCGTCCTTCGCGAAGTTCTGCCCGAAGTGCTGCGAACCCTTGGGGTGGAGAACTGACATGGGAAGGATCAGCGGCCGCGACCTCATGACTCTGGGAAAGTGCGACGGCCAGCAGCGGGCGCGGCCTTGGTGCGGTAAGGCTACGCCGCTTCCTGGGATTTTCCTTTGAGGTCACTCGACAGGCGGGTCAGCGTTTCGTCATCGATGTTGAGAAGCGAGCGCCCGACCATCACCAAGGCGTCGTTGTCGTCAGCGCTGACGGGTCCGGCATAGATGCCCTGTTGCTTGACCACGGCGTTGGCGAAACGCACGGCATTTCCCGTGGACAGCCGGTCGGCCGGGTCATAGTCAGCGCACTCCTCGATGGCCTTCTGGATTTCCTCAGGAAGTTGCCACTTCTTGGCCAGGTCGAGGCCGATGGGCCGGTGACAGCGTTGCACCACGTCCATCCAGGTATTGAAGTCGATCCACAATTTGGGATTGCGCTGGATGATCTGGCTTTCCGCTTCCAGCAGCATGGTGGCCACCACGGGCTTACCCACGTCGTGCAACAGGCCCGCCAGGTACGCGGTGTCGGCATCCGCCGCGCCGGAAAACACAGCCACCCGCTGTGCCAACTGAGCCACGGCCCGGGAATGCTCCCAAAGAGCCTTGACGGTGGCCGCCACCTTGGCATCGTGCGACTCGAAGAGCCGCCGGGCCGAGATCTCCACAAGCGTGTTGCGCAGGCTCTTGCTGCCCAGACGGGTGACCGCCGCGCTGATGGTCTTGCACGGCTCACGCGTGGCTAGAGCGGCGCTGTTGCACAGCCTGAGCACCTGCGCCGCCAGCACGGGATCCTTCTCGATCAGCGATACCACGGCCTTTGTGTCGAATTCCGGCGTGCGCGTCAACTCGATGGCTTTGAGCGCGATCGCGGGCAAGGTGGGCAGGGTCAGACTGTCCTTTTCGATGCGGTTCTTGACGATCTGTTCGAGTTGTTCGGCGAACTTCATATGGCCGTCCCGCGCCCGATGGCTACTGCAAGACTGGGACCACGGGCAGGTCGTTCTGACTTCGCGCTTGCTGCGACATGGCCGTCGGTTTTCCGACGGCCATGCTCCCGGCCGAGCGTCAGGAATGCGTCGATACGCTATGGTTTCCAACGCGGATGGCTAATGCGCTCCGTTCCCAATACGTGTACGCTGCTAGTTCTGCAACGAGGGCCGGGGGATGCTGAGACAAGTCCAAGGTACGCGGAAGCGACGGCATGGGAGTGCCGGATGGAACGGATCCGTGGCCCTGAGGACCATCGAGTGCCTGGCAGCGACCGACGATGTCGTCGATGCCATCCACCGGATCTTGCGGGTCATCGTCGACGAGACCGGCATCCAATGCGCGGGCATCCGGCTCAAGGAAGGCGACGACTTTCCCTACTATGCTTTCAGCGGGTTTTCGCGCGAGTTCATCCGGCTGGAGAGCAGCCTGTGCCTGCGCAATCCGGATGGCAGCCTGGCTACCGACGGCCAGGGCCGACCGGCGCTGGCCTGCCTTTGCGGCCGAGTCCTGCGCGGTCAGACCTTGCCGGACGATAGCTGCTTTACCGGCACGGGCAGCTTCTTTACCCCTTGCTTGCAGGCCCTGAACGTCGATCCGGCGAGGCTCGGGCCCATCCGCGACCGCTGCATCGGCGAAGGATTCCAGACACAGGCCCTGGTGCCACTGCGCCAGGGCGGCGAGACCATCGGGCTGCTGCACCTGTCCGACCCGAACGCGCACATGTTGACCGAAGACGACGTGGCGTTCCTGGAACGGCTGGGCGCCAGTGTGGGCATCGCGCTGGCGTACAAGCAAGACTTGGAACGACAGCGTCGGACCGACGACACGTATCGGGACTTGTTCGAGAAGCTCGGCTGGGGATATGCGCTGCACGAGATGATCTACGACGCCAAGGGTGCGCCCGTCGACTACGTGACCCTGGACACCAACCAGAGCTACGAGAGGCTTGTCGACGCGCCCAAGGAAACCGTGGTGGGCAAGCTGGCCAGCGCCATTCTGGAGGCGCCCGAGCTGGCGAGCTGGTTGGATATGTTTGGCGGCGTCGCAGCCGGCGGGCCGTCGGTAACCTACGATGCCTACTCACCCCACAGCCAGAAGCACTTCTACGGCCACGCCTATTCACTGAAGAAGGGCACCTTCGCCGTCGCATTCCAGGACGTCACCGAGCGCAACCAGGCGCGCGCGCAACTGGCCGAATCAGAAGCGCGCTATCGAACCCTGGTCGAGACGGCCGACGATGCGATTTTGCTGACCGACCTCGATGGCAAGCACCTCTTCAGCAACAACGCCTACTGCATCAGCCTGGGCTATGCGCCGGGCGAGCCTATTCCTCCGAACGGCTACGACCGCGTGCACCCCGACGACCGCGACCGGCTCAAGCAGATCGCAGCGACCTTGTATGAGCGCGGGTCATCGGCGGCTGAATACCGGGTCAGACACAAGGACGGCCATTGGATCTGGCGCGCATCGCGGTCGAGCGTCATCCGCGACGAGTTCGGTCAGCCGAAATCGTTCCTCACCGTAATGCGCGATGTCTCCATCCGAAAGCAGATGGAGGCAGAACTGCGCGAAAGCCGCGCCCGGCTCGAGATCGCTTTGCGTTCTTCCGGCATGGGCGTGTGGCACTGGGACGTCGAATCGGATCGGCGCTTCTTCGACGATCAAATCTGTGCCCTGCTGGGCATAGACCCGATGACGTTCACCGGAACCGCCGAAGAGTTCTTCCAGCGCGTGCACCCCGAGGACCGGGCCAAGCTAGGGGTCGCACTCGGCCACACCCTGATGCAGGGTGCACCCTTCGAGATCGAATATCGCGTGGTCTGGAAGGATGCCAGCGTCCATTACATTTCAGCACGTGGCGCTCTGGTTCGCGACCAGGCAGGCAAGCCGCAAAAGATCAACGGCGTGAGCTGGGATGTGACCGAGCGCATGCGAGCCGATGAAGCCTTGCACTCTGTCGAGGCCCGTGTTCGCCTGACGACCGAGGCTCTCGGGGTGGGGACGTTTCGCTGGGACTTCGTCAACGGCAGGCACGAGTTCTCGCGGGAATTTCTGGCGCTCTATGGCTTGCGACCCGATGAATCTTTGGAGGTTGGGCCGGACTTGGCACCGCTGCCTGTCCTCGACGAGGACCGGCCCGCGTTTCTAGCGGCCGTCGCGACCGCCAACGACCCACAGGGCCGCGGTGAGGTGAAGGGGGAGTTCAGGGTTCGCTGGCCTGATGGTTCGATTCACTGGCTCATGTGTTGGGCCCGCACCACCTTCGTGGGCCCACCCGAGCAGCGGCGGCCCGGGGTATCGGTGGGTGTGCTGGTCGACGTCACCGAAGACAAGCAAGCCGAGGCGGAGCGCCACAGCCTGCAGAACCAGTTGTTCCAGGCGCAAAAGATGGAAGCTTTGGGAACCTTGGCGGGCGGCATCGCACACGACTTCAACAACATCTTGGCGGCTGTGCTGGGTGGTGTGGAGCTGGCCATCATGAAGACCGACGATCTCGACGGCGCCCAGGCCGAGAGCATCCGGCTCGAACTCGACGACGTTCAGCACGCGGCCCAGCGCGCCTCGGCGCTGGTCAAGCAGATCCTTTCTTTCAGCCGCAGGAACCCGGAGGACAAGAAGACGCTCCTGGTGCGCCCCCTGGTCGCCGAGGCGTGCAAGTTCATTCGCTCGGCCTTGCCAGCCACCATCGAGATCCACCAGGCCCTGTCCGTCGACGGGCCGGTCATGGCCAACCCCACCCAGATCCATCAGGTGGTCATGAACCTGCTCACCAACGCGGGGCTGGCTATGCCCGAAGGCGGCCGGCTTGATGTGGGGCTCGATCAGGTCGACCTGGACCAGACCTTCCCGTCGGCCCACCAGGGGCCGGGGCAATTCGTCAGGCTGACGGTGCGAGACACCGGCTGCGGCATTCCATCGGAAAACTTGGGACGGATTTTCGAGCCACTTTTCACCACGCGATCCGATAGACGCGGTACCGGTCTGGGCCTGGCCATCGTTCACGGCATCGTGGCCGAGCACGGTGGCATCGTGACGGTGTCGAGCGAAGTGGGCAAGGGCACGACCTTCGAGGTGTTCTTGCCCCTGCACGAGCAGCCGGTCTCGACGGAGACTCTGAGCGAAAGACGCCTGCCTGGCACGGAACGCATCCTGTTCGTGGACGACGAAGAAACCTTGGTGCAGATGGCCGAGCGAGGGCTGAGTGTTCTGGGGTACCAGGTGAAGGGTTTCGTCAGCAGCGTGGAGGCGTTGCGGGCGTTCCGGGTTACCCCCGAGGCTTTCGACATCGTGGTCAGTGATCTCACCATGCCGGGCCTGACCGGCGACGTCCTGGCCAGGGAGCTGCGCAAGCTGCGGCCTCAGATCCCGGTGATCATTCTGACCGGGGCGGCCGAACGCATAACACAAAGGGCGGATTGCGCGGCCGCGATTGACTGCATATTGCTGAAGCCCATCACGGTGGGGGGATTGACCACGGCCCTGCGGCGGATTCTCGATCACGAGAACCAGTAGGGGCGACCTGCGGTCAGCCAGGTCGCAATCGTGGCCGTGGTCGTTCTACGCTACATCAGCGGGCGAACATCAGCGCTGACGGAGATGGCTCTCAAGCATCGTGACCACGCTGCGCAGATTGGCGTCTTGAGCAAGCAGACCGTCGATCTTCTTGACGGCACTGATGACGGTCGAGTGATCCTTGCCACCAAATCGGCTGCCGATCTCCGGAAAGCTTGAGTCTGTGAGTTTCCGCGCCAGGTACATGGCGATCATGCGAGGCCGGGCCACAGACTGGACGCGCGTTGACCCGCGCAGATCGTGCAACTTGATATCGAAGTGGTTTGCCACCTCGCGCTGGATGGCCTCGATGCTGAAGCCCTGTGGGGTCGCGCTGACCAGGTCCTTCAGAACCTCCTCCGCGAATTCCTTGTCGATGCTGCGGCCCGTGACCGAAGATCGCGCTGACAGTTGCAGCATCGCACCTTCCAACTCGCGAACGTTCGAGCGGATCACCGTGGCAATGACCAGGGCCACCTCGTCGCTGAGGGCCATCTTCTCGATCTCGGCCTTGCGCTTGACAATGGCAACCCGCGTTTCCAGATCGGGATGGCCGATCTCCGCGATCAGACCCCAAGCGAAGCGGCTCTGCAACCGATCTTCGATGCCCGCCAACTCGGACGGCAGCCTATCGGAGGTGAGAACGATCTGCTTCTGCGCGAGGTGGAGGACATTGAACGTGTGGAAGAACTCGTCCTGCGAGCTGTCTTTGTTGGCAAGAAACTGAATGTCATCCATCAACAGAACGTCGGGCGTCTCGCGGTAGCACGAGCGAAACTCCTCCATCAGACTGACGCTGCTCGGCTGCCTGCGCTGGTTCAACATCGACCGGATGAAGTGAGTGACGAACTGCTCGCAGGTCACCACCGTGATCCGCCAGTCCGGGTGCTGGCGGTGAATCTCGTGCCCGATGGCGTGCAGGAGGTGTGTCTTGCCCAGCCCGACACCCCCGTAGAGAAACAAGGGGTTGTATTTCGACCCCGGAGAATTGGCCACCATGCTCGCTGCCGCATGACCAAATTGGTTTCTCGCGCCGACCACGAAGGTATCGAATGTGTATCGTCTGTCTAGGCCGCCTGGCGTCGGACGCCAAGGCGAAACCTCGCCCACGACCTCGCCCACGGCCTCGCTCGCGACATCCTCTGACGGGACTGGCATCGGCATTTCCTCCGCAACTTGGAACTCCACGGCGAACGTTCTCTGCGCGCGCTGCTGGAGATCCTCCAGAATGGAGGGAAGGAAGTTGTCTTCGAACCATTCCTTGTGAAAGCGGTTGGGGGCCCGCAGGTGGATGCGCCCCTCGTTGATGCCCAGGCATTTTATGGGGCGCAACCACAAGTCACGGTTTGCCGGCTTGACCCTTCCTTCGATCGAACGGACAGCTTCGCCCCAGAGCTCATTCATTGTTCTATCCACAACGAGGTCAGTAGAGAAACCCAAACCATGTCAGCAAGTTGAAGGCCGCCTCCGCCTGTTTATCAACAGGTACACGTTGGCCGCTCCCACGGTGCCCTCCTGGGTGGGATTCAGCCAGACGACTCGATGGCGGGTCGCTTAACTATCAATCGGGCAGCTCACCCACAAGCCAAAAAGACGACGGCGCGAAACTGACGAAGATCAGGGCGATTTTCCGCACGAGAGAATCGGGAAGCATTCCCCGATACAGGCTGGAGAGTCTCGCCCGCGCGCAAACCGTTCGCGATTGCTCAGGAATTTGGCGACGCGGAGATCCAAGATCCCGATCGCAGTGAGATCTGCGGGCTCGCCACACATCCGGGCGAGGAAACTGGCGCAGGATGCGGTCTCGCGCAATCGCGAGCCGGCGAGGATCGATTTCTCCGACGGGTGAAGAGCCTCACTCACCAAGACTCGTTGAAAGTGCCGTCGACAAGAAGACCGCACACCGACCTACGCGATCGAGTTCTCGACGGGCAAGACCTTCATTCGTGCGCGGCGGCAGCGCGGATCGAAGGACAGCGACTGCTGGATGGCCCTCTCAGACCGCTGCCCATTCAGGACCACGCCTCTTCAGCGTGCGGGCGAGCCCGCTGGCGCGGCAGAGGGAGCCACGGGCGCCGCCGGAGCAGAATTGCCAGCATTGTAGGGAGTCCCGAAGGGGACCGGCGCTGGAGTTGGTGCGGCCGCGGGGACGCCGGGCGCGGGCAGGGTGCGTGCGACTGGCACTGGCGGAACGGCGACGGGGGCTGGCGGTGCGGCGTCGGCAGGCGCCGGCCCACGAGCCGGAGCGGGCGGAGGTGCAGGTGGTGGCGGCGTCGGCCCCAATGTCGGGTAGGCGACGTCAGCAGGACGAGGCGGCGCCACGGGCGCGGGTGATGCGGTCGCAGCCGGCGCACCGGAAGGCGGCGGCGACGCGACCGCGGGCGGTGTCAACGGCGGCAAGGGCACAAACTGAACGGCCGATTTTTGAAATATGGGAATCAGAAGGGTGTTGCGTTTGGTGTCGAGGCCGATGTCGGCCGGTGAGGGAATTCCCGATATGACTTCCTTGAATTCTCCGCGGGAAAACCCACGGTAGATGGCGGAAGCCTCCCAGCTGGAAATGAGGAACGAGCCGTCGGCTAGCCTGACAATCCCATCGAGTCCACCCTTGGGTAGTCTGGTGGCCGGTCCGGTGCCGCCCTGTTGGTCGACATGGAACAAGTGGTTCGCGCCCAACGCGACCACCCACACCCCGTCACTGTCCGCGAACAGGCCGCTCGGCCAGTGCAGGGCTTCGTCACTGATGAGAACGGCTGCCGAGCCCTTCTTCACGTTGATCGCGTAGATCGCGTCGTTGCCGGTACCGGCAAAATTTCCGGCCTTGAAAGTCACCGCGCTGTCCGAAACGTACAGCGTCTTGCCATCAGGCGACGCCGAGAGGTCGTTGAGAAAGACCGCATTCGGCACCTTGATCTCGCCTTTGGCCTTTCCGCTCTTGCGGTCGAATTTGCGGACGACATTGAGATCGGCGACGTAGAGGATGTCGCCGATGATGGCCAGTCCCTTGGGCGCGTTCAGTTCGCTCCCCTTCTTGCTCCCGTCGACGAACTTGAGAGCGATGACCTTGCCGTCGGGATCTATCTTAGACAGGAACCCGTTCTTGTTGGGAATGGCGGACTCGCCGTTGATGTTGCTGACGAAATACGCATCTTGGCCCGCATCCCAAAGCACGGACTTTGGCATTTGCAGACCGGCATCCCTGACGACGATGGTGGGCGGTCCCGACGGTGGCGGGGGCGCGACCGGTTCAGGGGCCGGTTTGGCCGCCAAAACCCGCGGTCGCGGCGCTGCCTGGGGGCACACCGGCGGCGAAGTTGGACAGTGGACACATCCGGCTGCGAGGATCGTAACGCTCGCACCGAGTAGAACGGGGATACAGCGTGTCGAACGATCCATTCTTCAGATCTCCTGGTTGCTGGCGAGACAGGGAAACGGTACCAACGGCAAAGTGGCAATTCAACCAAATTTACCGCGGCGCACCCCTGAATCGCGGTCCCCCGCGCAGGCCCGGCGAGCCGGCCTGCGCCTCGGGTGAAGGTGGCC
>Ga0265342_10004103_pt1 | contig 11612 bp, 11 predicted proteins | sample 4CB327metaG_FD_203125 | JGI IMG/M metagenome (GOLD analysis project Ga0265342, IMG submission 203125) | Rhizosphere microbial communities from Carex aquatilis grown in University of Washington, Seatle, WA, United States - 4-CB3-27 metaG | ecosystem: Host-associated > Plants > Roots >...
TTCCGGTTTGCCGGTTAGCCGCTCATGACAGAAAATCTTCTACCTCAAACTGATGCTGTGAGCCACTAAGATCAGATACGATTTCTGCAATCGCAAGAAAGACCGCTAAGCGAATTGAGGAGAGAAACATGGGTCGAACGTTGATCGGCTGCATACTCGCCAACTTGGTTGGCATCGGTGCGTGTGGTGCGCTCCTGTTGTTCTACCCGAAGAGTTCGGGATTCACGATAACCACCCCGACGAGTACTCATTATCTCGCCGGAGGGGAGCTCTTAAGCGCAGCACTCTTGTGCTTGCTTAACCTGACAATCGGCATTTATCTCATCTGGGCGCTATTGCACATGCGTTGATTGCGCCGCGCCATTCCCGCCGATTGCATCGCTCTCGGACGTATTGTCGGCAAGTGGGAAGTCAGCGTGATTTGGCTCACTTGCCGTTACTCTATCGTTATTTCGCATCGACCCGTTTTTCAGTTCATCGTTCCCAGATGTTGTATCGTTTCTTGCGAGGATCGAGAACGATGGCGAAGAACCCGGAGTTTTGCAGAATTGTACAGTCGCTGATGACTATCTCTGCGGTGAGCCGATTCGTCCTTGGATTCTCGCTGTGTTCAGCTGTCCACTTTGCATGTGCCCAGGAGATTCCTCTGAGAATTGGGGAGACGGTTCCTGCATTGCACTTTGCGGAGGTCTTTCAGGCCCGCCAAGTGGTGCCGAGGAAAGGTCATCCACTGCTGATTGAGTACTGGACTACTTCGTGTGTGCCCTGCATTGCAGGTATTCCGCGCCTGAATGCATTAATAGACGAGTTTGGCAAACAGGGTGTCGACTTTCTGATGCTTACGAATGAAACCTCGGCGAAAGTAGTTCCATTCTTGAAGAAGCATCCAATGAAGGGAATGGTGGCTTCGGATCCGGGATTCTCGACGAACCGCCTCCTTGCAGCGCCTGGTACACCATTCACCTTGCTGATAAATTCAGATAACAAACTCGCCGCAATCACGCTGCCCGATCGTGTTACACCAGATGTTCTCCACGCCTTAGTTGCAGGCGTCTCAATTCCATTGGCGTCGTTGGATCTTCGCCTGGAAACAAACTCCCCGACCTCTCCGCACACACTGTTTTCTGTATTGGATAGTGCGGATGCAAGTTCCGCTGTATTTGTTGTTGTGCGCCCAGGTGCCGACGGCCCTCTCGGAAGTATTGGCGGAATAAGTGACTTCAAGGGCTCATTAAGGTTGCGAGATCTTTTGACAACTGCTTACCGGGTTGCACCACAGCAGATCGATCTTCCCGGCGATCTCGACGCGGTTTATTCGGTGAGAGCATGGGTTCCGCCATTCGACACAGCCGGAGTGATGCCAATTATTCGAACCGCGCTATTATCTGCTGCCAATCTTCGGGTTCGCGAAGAGACTAGGCCGATTGAGGTAGTAGTTGTCAAAAAATTCCCAGGAACACTAAAGCCTGAGCCGGGCGGAGTGAATACGTTGAATGATTTGATTGAGGCTCGCGAAGGCAGAATCCGTTCGGTTGGCGGAGTTCATACAGAGGTGTTTCGCGATCAGCTTGAGCGGCAGCTACGTAAACCGGTTGTATTGGAGGGCGCAACCGAGGGCACCTACGCGGTGGACATACGTTGGGAACCAAACGATAGAGACAGTATCCGGCGGGCATTTGATGCGGCTGGCATGTCGCTTCAATATGAAATGAGGCCGTTTAAGATTCTCGTTTTCTCAGCTGCTGAAAAGGCCCAACCGTAGACGCGAGAGTTAATTCTTATCCTCCCGACTGAATTTCATGAGCAAGCGTCACTCCAATTTTGATTCTGTATGGCGTTGACTTTCATTATCTTCGCTTTAAGAAGTAGCTCGATTTCCTGTTCGTGAGCGAATCGTCGGCAATGGTGACCTACGCCCCTGGGGAGAAAATTCAACAAAGGTCACGATGGCCGTAATACGATCACAACAGTCGTTTCGGCAGAATGAACACTCCTTTCTTTGTGGCGGCGCGCACATCGACTTCTCCAGGAAAGGTGGCAATATTTCGGCATGAAGATCAGCACGAATGTACCGGGTTGGTTGATTCTTGCAGGTTGGGCGTGGCTGTCGACCAGAATGTGGCAAGTGGGACTTCGACCGCGTGCGACTGATCCGCAGACTGTGGGGCGTCGCGTGCTCCACATCGTTGGGGCGCTAATCTTCACGGCCATGACGATTTATTTTCTCGGAGTCGGTCTGGGCTTCTATCAGGTTCCGCCCGTCAACAACCACTGAACAATTCGTGAATCACAAAGCTAAGGTTCGGATGTTGCTGGTCTGAAGTCACGCGACTTTCTGCAGCCTTAAGGGCGAATGCACGAGTCGTTGGCGGTTGGTCGGCAAACATCGAAATAACCGGATTTTGACGAAAATCTGTCAGTTTCACCATGGCGGTCGCTCGACCATAACCACGAATAACCACCCTATGGCATGGTCAAACCCTAGTCCTCAGAAGAAGAGGCCCTCACGACGTATTTTTCCACGAATCGAACAATTCCCAGAATGATCAAGCAATCTGCCAGAACCGTTGGCAGCAATGCGATACCGGGAACCCATCCGTGCGGCCACCGAGCGTGAAGGATCAAGGGAATATGGAGCAACAGCACCAAAACGATAATGCACCAGAACCAGAAGCGTCTTCTTAAATCCCATCTAACTCTGATCGCAAACAAAATCGATCCTATGCCGAGAGCGACGGAGGTTCCTAAATCGTATTCACCAAAAGAGAAGAAAATAAGCATCACGGGTACCACTGCGAGTCCGATAATTACGCCGGAATAGTCAGTAGGCTTCTTTTCCTCTGGCTCCTCTAATTGCTCAAACATGTCTTTTCCTGATCGAGTCGTTGGCATCATTCTAGACTGCCGACTACAACGTCGTCTTTCGGAGATCAGCGTCCCGGGTGTGTTGTCGGCTACTCTTCCCTTTGATTTCTCTTCGCCTGAGGCCGGCACGTTAACTCTTCTTGATTCCTGACCGGTTTTCCAAGCTGCCTGCACAGGCCCCGGGGCGGTATTCTGGAGCCGCATGGAAATGGCAGTCATCCGCCGCGCCGCGAACAACGCTATCAGGGGGCTTTTGATATGAGCGGCGGGCGTTGGGGATCGGGATTCAGCGCCGTGGCCCGTTTTGTAGCCGAGGTTGAGGCTGCTGCGGCCGGGCAAGGGCAGTTGCGTCCCGGATATGTGCTGGCTGGTGATGAGGTGTTTCTGCTTGATCGCTGCCGGGCCGCCGTGCTGAAGGGGTTTGTGCCGCCAGACCTGCGCGACTTCTGCCTTTCCGATCTCGATCTGACTACGACTTCGATTTTTGAAGTGCTGGATCGTGCGCAGACACCTTCTCTGATGTCGCCGTTCCAGGTGATTTTCATACGCAACGTGCGCCAGCTTTATACCCGCGGAGCCAAAAAGGAAGAGTTCGCCGCGCTGGAACGGTATTTCCGCTCTCCAAATCCGCAGGCTGTGCTGCTGTTCGTCGCCGACTTTGTGCGCATTCCCTCCGACGCGCGGCGCATGGACATGGAAGACAAAAACCGCTATGAGCGCCTGACTGAAACGCTGGGCGAGCACTGCGGCATGGTAGAGCTGGCCCGCGTGAGCGAAGAAGACGCCATGCGCTGGGTGGTGTCGAGCGCGCAGGAGGCTGGAGTTCGCGTTGAACCGGATGCCGCGCGAGAGCTTGTGGACGCGCTTGGCGCGGACATGATGCTGGCGAGTTCCGAACTGGAGAAACTGCTGCTTTATACCAGTGGCCGTGGCCGCATTACGCTGGGCGATGTGGAGACCATGGTGTTGGCGGCCAAGCAGCGCTCGCTTTATGAACTGACGGACGCTATCAGTGCGCACGACCGTGTGCGGGCGTTGGCGCTATTGCAGGGTCTGCTGAACAGCTCAGATGCGGGCGAAGACGCGGCGATTGGACACTTGTACATGCTGGCCCGCACCTTCCGGCAGATGCTTGTGATTCTGGAAAAGAACGTGCGCGACTCGCGTGCCATCTGGCAGGCGCTCTGGCAGGGGTTTCGTATTCCGCCGTTCGCTGCCGACGATCTGATCAAGCAGGCGCGGCGGTTCAAGAATCGCCGCGAGCTGACGCGCGCATTGCGGCTGGTTGCGCGTGCTGATCTTGAGCTGCGGTCATCGCCGCCCGATAAGCGGCTGGTGCTGGAGCGGCTGGTATATGAGCTTGCATCTGAGCCAAAGCCCACCCCGCCGCTATGGGCATCGTCGCAAATGTCGTTTGAAATTTCGGCAGGTTGAGAGCCGTTACAGCTTTGCGCGTTCCTGCGCCCAGCGACCAAATATTGCATCTTCGTTTCGGATGTGGTGTGTAAGAGAATCGCTCAGAAATTTAAGCATGTGCCCGTTCAAGGCGGAGGTGTCGCGACTGTATCGCGTCAGAAAGGCGAGGATCTGTGCCGCCATGTGCTGGTGCTTTAGAGCATGCAGAGCCGCCCCCGGAAATCCTGCATTGGCCATGGCAGCTTCTTCTGACGCAAAGTGCGCCTTAGACTCTCTTGCAACCCTGGCCACCATCTGAATGGTGCGGCTTCTTTCCTCGCCGGAATCGAGAGACGCTTCCAACTGGTTGATGGCATCGATCAATGCACGGTGCTCGGTGTCCATGGCGTCGACGCCTATCTGAAGCCCTTCACTCCACTCAATGAAAGCCAATGCGCTCCCATCCTTTCTGTATCGCATTTGAGCCGCGGATCAAGCTGCGCCCTGGGTCCTGGAGCTGAGGTGTTTGTTGACACACGGGCCATACTCGCAATCCGTCTGCTGAATGTGCGTAATCAGCCAGTCGCGCATGAAATTCATGAGTTGAACGTTCACCGCCACATCGCCACGTTTGTGGCGAGCCACATACTCTTCAACTTGTTTGATGAGGTCTCGATGTTTCATCCGGTGCATGGCCAGGCCGGCGTAACCGGCGGCGGCGAGAATGGCTTCCTCTGAGGAGAAATGCTTGCGAGTGTAGTCGACCAGCTTCTGCAACAACGGGCCGGTCATGCCTTGCGCTTTTCCGTGCAGCATTGCTTCGTGCAGATCGTTCAGCAGACTGATTAGCACCCGGTGCTGGCGATCCATCTCTTCCACTCCGACCGAGTATTTGCTGCTCCAGGCTAAAAGCGGCATTCGTTTCTCCTTAGGCGTTTTCCTGAGTTATCGGAAATCTGCAAGGAGACATGAGTGGATGTCCATTAATACGTCAAAGCGACGCAGATTTGGCAAAGCAGGACAAGTTCTTCGATTCTGCTATTCGAGGATGATGGCCGGGTCTGGCTCGTGCTGGTGCAGAGTGAGCGTAACGGCTGCGCCCAGGATGAATGCGCCGCCGAACCATGCAAATGGACCGAGATGTTCGCCGAGCAACTGAACGCCGAGTACCGAGCCCACGACCGGCTCAATATTTAGAAAGACCCCCGCGCGCGACGCCGGGACGTGGTGAATGCCCCAGTTCCACAAGAGCGTGGTGGTTGCCGTGCACAGAAGGCCGCTGGCAGCCAGTGCCGCCCACGCGGTCATGCTGACATGCACAAACGGCGGCGGCGTCACGTTTGCGTGGGTCAGAGGAGAAGCCAGCCATTGGCCGACTACCCACACGACGAGCATTCCAGATCCGGCGAGGATGGTATAGGCAGTTACGACCGGGGGACTGTGCGTCTCCATCAGTTTTTTGCTGAGCAGAATCCACGCCAGCGCAATGATGAGGGAGACGATGACCATCATGTCTCCGGTCATGCTCGGAATTTCTTTGCCGCTTGCGGTGCGGTTGCCGCCAAGCGTAACGAGTGCGGCGCCGACAGTAGAGCCACAAAGGGCGGTCCAGCCGAGCCAGTTTAGCCGCTCCCTGGCAAACATTGCGGCTGCTGCGGCGAGTAGTACCGGCATGGCGCCCACCATGAGTGATGCGTGGCTGACAGTGGTGCGGGCCAGCCCGTGGAACTGCAGCAGGAATTGCAGCGGCACACCAAGAACAGAACAGAGCAGGAGTACGCGCAATTCAGAAGCGCTGAGCCGCAGGCGGCCGCCGCGGTGCAATAGCATGACGGGTAACATGCCGAGCGCGGCGAACAGGAAACGGTAGAGCACCATCCATTCGACCGCCATTTCGTCGAGTGCGAGCCTGCCGAAATAAAAGCCAGTGCCCCACAGGCAGCCGGCCAGCGCGCAAGCTCCGTAACCCAGCCACCTAGTTCTTCCTTCAGCCTTGAAAACTGGTTGAATGGTATCTCCGCTGCTTGTGGACCCGACTTCCATGTCTCTTTAACTTTCGCATATGCGCGAGAGGCGGGTATCAAACCAGGTCTTGGCAGCTTCACTGTCACTGCTAGAAACCGGGTCTATCGGCGAGAATGTTTAACGATGGAAAAGCGCGAGTTCGGGGCTCGTCCAATTACGATTGCAGGCTGCAGGTTGGCGACCGCCGCGCTCTTTCTCTCCGCCGCTTGTTCGGCTTTCGCGTTTGGTGGCGCGGCTGAACCTGACGGTGCGCTCGCTGATCGTTCAATCAAGGAGCGGCAGTTGCCTGCGGGGTATCCCAATGCTCCATCCAAGCCGCCGGTTTACTCCATCCCCGCAGGTCCGCTGGGGTTTTCGGCGCCGGGGCCGCTTTACCTGGGCGAGCGGAACGCGATGGCGTCGCTGAATTTTATTGGGGAATCCCGCCTGCTGTTCACGTTTCGCGTGCCGGGGCTTATTCACCGCAGTTTGAAGCACGGCGAGGAGGCTGAACCCGATGTGCGGCAAATTCGCGCGCTGGTTTTGAACATCGCCACCGGATTGGTTGAGGCGGAGGCGCTTTGGACAGTGCATGACCGCACGCGCTACTTGTGGATGCTTAACGACGGGCATTTTCTGCTTCGCGACAAAGAGAACCTGAATGTGGGCGACGAGCATCTTGAAATGAAGCCGTTGCTGCGGTTTCCAGGACAGCTTCTGCGCATTGGACTGGATCCAAGCCAGCAGTACATTGTTTCCAACTCATTGGAACCGGCGGAGGCGCCGGCCAAGCCCGGCTACGTTGGCAGCCCTGCAAGTGCCTCGGCCACCATTACAACGGATGAACAGCAACCCGACCCTCCTCCTCCCGACTTTGTTGTGCGCATTCTGCGCCGGGAAAGCGGCAAGGTGATGCTGGTGAGCCGCACCCGCACAATGGTCCAATTACCCATTAACTCTGAGGGCTACATTGAGAACCTGCGTGGGCGCGATGACGAGTGGGTGCTCAACCTGAACTTTTTTACGGGCGGCAGTCACACTCTGGGCAACGTGAATTCCAGTTGCGCGCCCAATAACGACTTCATCAGTGAAAAGGTGGTGCTGGCCACCGGCTGCGACCCATCCGGCGCCATCAGGCTGGTGGCCATTACTACCGACGGACATATATTGTGGGACGATCTGAATCCAGTCACGGCGGTCTGGCCTGTCCAGTTCCACTCAGTGGATGGGTTGCGGATGGTGCAGGAGACGCTGGCTGTGACCCATGCCGTGGGGCCGAACTCTCCGCTCGGCACCGACGATATCAAGGGCCAAGTGGTGCAAGTGCTGAACACGGCGACGGGCGAGGTCGTGTTTGAGTCGCCGGCAAGTCCGATACTGGATATTGGCGGGAACGCCGCAATTTCGCCTACGGGACGCCGGGTGGCTGTGATCAATGCAGGCGCGGTTCAGGTTTTTGACCTGCCGCCGCCGCCGCCCATTCCGAATCCGCTCAATCAACAGCCTTCGCGCTGAAACCGCGGCTTGACGGCTCGCGCTCTCCAGCACCCGTGTAAACTGTGCCTTGGGGAGAGGATTATTGGCCACGGCCTTCGTTCACTATTCGGCTGCGGCGGTTTCCGATCGGGGCCGCAAGCGCTCCACCAACGAAGATGCATTCGGCTATTCCATTGAGCAGGGCGTGTACCTGGTATGCGATGGAATGGGTGGTGCAGCCGCAGGTGAAGTAGCCAGTTCCCTGGCTGTGGACGAAGTGATGCGGGTGCTGACCGACCGGGCGCCGGACGTGCCACTTTCGTCGCTCCTGGAACAAGCCATCAGCGACGCCAATCAAGTGATCTACTCCCGCGCGCAAGCCAACACAAAATTGAATGGCATGGGCACCACACTTGTTGCTCTGGTGGCGGAAGAGCGCCGCATTCAGGTTTTGAACGTTGGCGACAGCCGATGTTACCGGTTGCGTGGCGGAAATCTGGAGCAGATTTCACTGGATCACTCGCTGGTGGATGAGCAGGTTCGCCTTGGCCGCATGAGCATGGCGGAGGCGGCGCGATCGCCAATGAGAAACGTGATTACCCGCGCTCTGGGGACGCAAAGCCGCGTTACACCCGACATCTTCGATCTTGAGGCGGACCCTGGCGATCTGTTTCTGCTCTGTTCCGACGGGTTGACGCGCGAGCTGACTGACGGCAGCATTGAGCAAATACTCTCAAGAGACCGAACGCTCGAAGGGTTGTGCGGCGAGCTGGTGATTGCGGCCAACCAGGCCGGCGGCGGCGACAACATTACTTGCCTGCTGGTGCGCGTCGGCGAATAAGGGCCGCGCAATTCCCGGTCGACTTCCGATTTTTATTTGCGCATTGAAGAAGCGCGCACTACAAGCTTGGGCGGGGTGAGCTCCACCTTTGGCCGCAGCGCGGTCTTGGAGGCAACAAGGGCCAATGCAAGCTCCGCGGAAAGCTTGCCGATTTCTGAGCTGTTCTGGTCAACAGAGGTGAGCGGAACGCGCAGAAAATCCGAATAGGACAGATTGCCGCATCCAACTACGGCCACGTCCTCTGGAATGCGCAGCCCGGCGTCAATGATGGCGCGCATGGCGCCCAGCGCGATGGGATCGTTGAAGCAGAATATTCCGTCGGGCCGGGGCGAAACGGCCAGCAGTTTTCTGGCTGCTTCGTAGCCACCCGGTTCGCCGCGGTCATCGCCGGAGCTGCCAATTGACACCACGTACTTTGGCTCAAACTCTTTTTGCCGTGCAGACAGCGCTCGCCGGTAGCCCTCAAGACGGCCAATCGCCGTACTGGTTTCAGGACCGCGAATGTGAGCGATCCGCTTGCATCCTTGTTCGATGAGGTGGCTGGTTGCCAGCAGTCCAACTTCTTCGTCGTCAACACCGACAAAGTTTGCAGCCAGGCCCGTAAAACGGCGATCAATCAGAATGTATGGAATTTTCCGCTCTTCGATGTGGCGGAAACTTTCCACCGTCCACTGTGCGGAGGCGATCAGCATAACGTCTACGCGGCGAGCCAAAAGCTGCTCGATTTCCTGGCGCTCCAGTTCGGGATCTTCTTCAGAAGAAGTGATGATCAGGCTGTATCCCTGTCCGCGAATGGCGTTTGAAACGGCCTTGGCTACCTGCGCAAAGAAGGGGTGCAGCAGGTCAGGCACCACCAGCCCAATGGTCCAGGTTCGCCCGGTAATCAGCGCCCGCGCTGCCAGATTAGGCTGGTAGTTCAGCTCCTCCATGCGCTTCAATACGCGCTTGCGTGTCTCGTCGCTAATGTCGGAGTGGCCACGGAGCACCTTCGAGATGGTCACGGTCGACAAACCCATGTCCATGGCGATGTCCTTCATGCGCACGGGCCCGCTGCGAGCCCGAGTGCGCTTTGCTTTGCCAGTCCACGATTTCGTCTCTGCGTTATCGCCGCTCATCTTTTTCCGATCGGCCCTGTTTTGGGCTAAACCAGTGACCTAGTATCCCTTGAATTCTAAATCGGTTACTCGTCCGCTGTGGAAAATTGGAACGTTGACATTGGCCGGAAGTGGCGCGTATGCTTCATTGGATCGTAGTTATCGATAACTGAAAGCTTGGAGCAAGCATAGAATGAGTGCGCCAATTTCTACCCAGGCGGTCGCAGTAGACCCTGCCTCTGTCCCGCAAAGAAAACTGTACACGGGCGCCGCCATGCCTGCCGTCGGGCTGGGCACTTTCGGCTCCGATCACGTAACCGCGGACCAGGTGGCCCAGGCTGTTCTTGGCGCCGCGGTCGCAGGTTACCGTCATTTTGACTGTGCTTCAGTCTACGGTAACGAAGCTCAGGTCGGCGTGTCGCTGCAGGTAATTCAGAACAGCGGCATCAGGCGCGAAGATCTTTGGATTACTTCAAAAGTGTGGAACAACAAGCACAACGGCGACGACGTGATCGAGTCCTGCCGCCAGTCGATCAAGGACCTTCGCCTACGTTACCTGGATTTGTATCTCGTTCACTGGCCGTTTCCTAATTTTCATCCGCCGAATTGCGACGTCTCCTCCCGTAGTCCCAATGCCAAGCCTTACATCCACGAGAACTACATGAAGACCTGGCGCAAGATGGAGCAGCTGGTGGATATGGGCCTGGTGCGCCATATCGGCACGTCGAACATGACGGTGCCCAAGCTGAAGCTGGTTTTGCGCGACGCCCGCATTAAGCCGGCCGCCAACGAGATGGAACTGCACCCGCACTTCCAGCAGCCGGAACTTTTTAAATATGTGGTGGACAACGGCATTGTTCCTATCGGCTATTGCCCGATTGGCTCACCAGGCAGACCGGAGCGCGACCGCACGCCGGAAGATACCTCGCCAACGCAGGACCCGGTGATTCTGGATATCGCCAAACGCCACGGCGTAAGCCCGGCGGCTGTGTGCATCAAGTGGGCCGTTCAGCGTGGACAAGCTCCAATTCCGTTCTCCATCAACCACTACCGAGACAACCTTGAATGCGTAACCAAAGACCCGCTGACGGGTGACGAGATGACCGCCATCGCTGGCCTTGACCGCAACTGCCGCTTGATTAAGGGCCAGGTCTTTCTATGGAAGGAAGGCCAAACCTGGGAGGCGTTGTGGGACGTGGATGGCGAAATCACGCCGCCGTAAGAACAGCTATTAGCTATTAGCTGCATGTTGCGTGGGCAAACCTTGTCTTGCTTTACCGTGAGAAAACTAAAAACCGAGTTTAGCTTTGCACTGATAGCTGGAGAAGAACTGATGAACGACACAATGACCGCGGCATACTTGCCGGGGAATTCCACTGTGGTAATGCGCACTGTTCCTGTGCCCACGCCGGGGCACGGAGAAGTGCTGCTGCGCATGAAAGCATCTACGATTTGCGGTTCCGATATTCGCTGCATTTATCACGAGCATCTTGGCAAGGGGCCTGAAGGGTACCAGGACGTGATCGCAGGCCATGAGCCTTGCGGACAGATTGTAGAGGCGGGGCCGGGTTGCCGTCGCTTCAAGTCCGGCGATCGGGTGATTGTTTACCACATATCCGGATGCGGTGTGTGCAACGATTGCCGGCGCGGCTACATGATTTCCTGCACCAGCGCTCAATATCGCCGCGCTTACGGATGGCAGCGCGACGGCGGCATGGCCGAGTACATGATTGCCGAAGAGAAGGATTTGGTTGCGTTGCCGGACGAGCTCTCATTTGCCGATGGTGCGCAAGTGGCCTGCGGTTTTGGCACCGTGTATGAAGGGCTTGAGAAGATAGGCATCAGCGGCGATCACGATGTGTTGATCACTGGCCTTGGTCCCGTGGGCCTGGCCACAGGCGCGCTGTGCCGCAAGCTCGGCGCAAAGAAAATCATCG
>Ga0265342_10004106_pt1 | contig 11609 bp, 10 predicted proteins | sample 4CB327metaG_FD_203125 | JGI IMG/M metagenome (GOLD analysis project Ga0265342, IMG submission 203125) | Rhizosphere microbial communities from Carex aquatilis grown in University of Washington, Seatle, WA, United States - 4-CB3-27 metaG | ecosystem: Host-associated > Plants > Roots >...
AACGGCGACTACCAAGAAATGAACGGCGTGGATCGCGACCAGTCCTATCGAGAGCTGCAACAGCTGGTCGAGCCTGCTGGCCACGACGGGCCAAGGCAAGGGCATGCGCTACCACGTGGTGCGGGCAGGGGCAGCGCGGGCGGCGGCAACCGATCCCTTGGATGCGCTGAAGCTGCGCATGCGCGAGGTCGGGTTCATCACGAACGCTGCTTATCGCGAAGCCTTCGCGGTGACTCGGCGGCAAGCGAAGACGGCGCTGGCGGCATGGGTCGACGAGGGAACGCTGAAGGTGGAGGGGCGGGACAGAAGGGCGCGCTACCTGCCAGGTCCGAAGTGGCCCCCTGCGGCGCAGCAAATAGGGATGGCCGGGAATGGCCCAGAGAATGGCCCGAATGGTCCGGAGAATGGCCCGAATGGCCAGCGAGAGAGAAAATTCCCATGATCATGAGGCGTTGCCGCGTGCGGTCCGTCCGCAAAGCGCGCGCATATCCGGCTCCTCGCTGCGGTCTCGTGGGGAAAGAGAGGGGCCGTGGCTTGAAGTCGCGATCTACCCCTCACCCGTCGCGCTCCGCGCGCCGGCATCTCCCCGGGGCGGGGAGATGCGGGAATTCCTGGGCCGGAATCGCCGCCGTGATAGCGGAGCGTTGTTTATGAGAGGATATGCGCGCAAAACGGCCGGTTATGCGAACGTGACTGCTAATCGCTTAGTATCAACGCCAACGCCATGCCTTGGTGTGCAGGTGCTGGAGCACTTTGCGGCACGGGAGACAAAGGTGTTCTGGAGCGCTGGGCTAAGATTCCTTTGCCATCATGGTCATTTATGACTATCTTATGGTCATGAAGTCCGTGCGTGTGGCTGATCTGAAGGCGCATCTGAGTGAGCATCTGCGGTCGGTCCGTCGTGGCCATCCCATCGCGGTCATGGACCGCGACACGCCGATTGCGCAGATCCTGCCGCTCCGGTCCGAACCTGGCGACCTGCCGGTGCGGCAGGCCAAGTCCGGCGCTGGCAAGCCCAAGGATTTTCGCCTGCCCGAAGCGCTGGCGTTGCATGGGGATGTTGTGACGCTGTTGCTCGCCGACAGGCGCGAGCGATGATTGCGTACGTCGATTCTTCGGTGCTGCTGCGGCTCGTGCTCCGGCAGCCCGGGGCATTGAAGGAATGGTCTTCCGTCGAGGAAGGGGTCACCAGCGCTTTGACCCAGGTGGAATGCCTGCGCACGTTGGACCGCCTGCGTGTTGTCGAGCGTATCCCTGACGAGGCCCTGGCGGTCCGGCGCGAAGCCATCTTCGGGCTTCTCGCCACACTGTCTGTCGTTGATATCGCAGGCGCGATCCTCGATCGAGCAGCGCAGCCTCTGCCGACGGCGCTGGGAACGCTGGACGCTATTCATCTCGCCACTGCGCAACTCTGGCGTGAACGAACGGCGGCCGAGCTCACGATGGCGACGCACGATGCGGCTCTCGCCACCGCCGCGCGCTCTCTCGGGATGCCAATCGTTGGCGGTTAGCATCCGCACTTCTGTGTGCGCAACAGCGTCGATGCGGAGATCGTGGAGGAATCTCGGTAGAAGGTGTAGGCGAGACAGGGATTGAACCTGCGACCCGGCGCGTGTAAGGCGCCTGCTCTACCACTGAGCTACTCGCCTGAAAGGGCTTGAATTCTAGGTGAAAAATCTACGTCTCGCTCCGTCGTGTCCTTCCGCGCCGTGGTCCTAGTGTACCCAAGTGGGGAAGACTCGGCAGAAACGAGGGGCAGGGATACCACGTTTCCCTTGGGTTGCGAAAGGTCCACCGCGAGGGGGTCGATCACCTTCTCGATGGTATCCCGCCAACACCCGCTTGGCATTTTGGAGATCTCATCGAGCGCAGCCGTGAGTTGATCCGGTGAAGTCGCTGGGTAGTAATCGGATTCAGAAGGTAAACCCTAGACCGCCACCCCTGGGCAAGAAGAACAGCGAGACCGCCGCCTTGCTTTCTTCGATGGGCTTGCCGTATCCGATCAGGCCGTCGAAGACGCCGTAGATATAGGTCGCGGCGAGGACACCGGCACTAATGAGATTCACGGTTTTCAAGGTTACGGCTGCATTGTAGTGGGGGTCCATCGTGTAGTCCCAGTGTTTCCACTTTCTGAGCACAAGGTCGGACGTGGTGAGCGTCGCCAGCGCGGCCACGCCCACGCCCAAAATCACCCAGCCTTTGACGTGGTCGTCGTTCTGGAATTGCCCCACGGGCGGCACGAAGTTCCAGTACATCTTGCGGGTCGAGCGCTGGCGCGCGAGCTGTTGGTGGCGCAGGCCTTCGAAGAACGCGACCAGCTCGGGTCGGGTCGAGGTGGGATCGAGGCGCGCGCGAGGATCCTTGCGCAAGAGCTCGGTGAAGGCGGTCTCGGCCCCCAGCGGTCGATTGGTCAAGTACAGGCCAATGCCCAGCAAGCGGAAGGCTTGGAGTTGTTCTTCGCTGGTCGCGGGCAGAAGTCCCTCGGCCACGGGCCGGGCGGACTCAACCACCTGATTCATGTCACCGTATTCGTAGGCGGCGGCGGCTCGAACCAACGCGGCAGAAGCGTCGGGTGGGAGTTTGCTCGGCGGCAGCGACTCGGTCCCGGGCTTGGCACTCGGGGTGGTGGTGCCAGGCTTCGCCGCAGATCCGTCGGGAGTCTCCGCCTCTTCCTGAGCCGCGAGAGGGGAAGGACAGGCCAATCCCGCCAGGACCGCTACTACCGTGAAGGTGAGTGATGCGCCTTTCATCCGTTCAGCACGCCAATTCGCGCAGACCTTGCGGCTGTAGTCAATCGTTGGATTTGACTATTCGCTGGTGGGGAGCCGGCGGCGAGGTTGGTTCGGTCCACGCAGTCGGGCGGTAGCATTCCTCTCACTTCGGCCGGGCGAGCGTGAAGCGGCCGTCTTGTTCGGTCACGGTTCGCTCCATTCTAGCGCCCGGGGCGAGGTCGACTTCTCCGACGAATTCGCGCGGGCTTTGCTTGGTGCGGGAGCAGTAGATCTTGTGCTTGCCTGGAGCTGTGTCGTGATACACGGGCATCAAGTCGCCCGCCGGGTGGTCGTCGAGGCTGGGGTAGCAGAAGCCACCCTTGGCGAACAAGGCAATGGTCCCGGCGCGTGTCTGCTCGGGCTCGCGTTTGGGCGCGGGCGCCGGCTCACTGGCGGGAGCAGCCGGCTGTGGCGCGGGCGCAGACAGCATCGGGGACGCCGCCGAAGAGGTGGTTGGCGCGCTGGCCGCCGCGCGTGCCCTTCGCGCTGCTCGCGACTTGAGCGGGGAGGGGGGAGGAGTCGGGGCTGGCGCGGTGTTAGGAGCAGGCGCAGAGGCCCGCGTTTGCTCGATCGACGCCGGCGCGGGCCTCGGCTGCGCGGCCACTGATGAGGTGGTGGTTGCTGCCGGCACAGGCACCTTGCCCGTGAGCAGCGGCTTTGCCACAAGAACGAGGCCGAGTGCGGCGAGCAGCCCAGCCGCCACCACGGCCAGCTTGATGGCCAGGCGGCTGGCGGAGAGCCGCCGCAGAAGCTTGTCGGCGCCCGCGTGTGTGGGCACGTACGCCGTCGCGTGCCCGATCTCGGCAAGCGCCCGCGCCAGTTGTCCACGCCGCGCGAATTGGCGAGCTTGCTCCACTGCCCGGTCAGCCACCCGGGGGCGCAAGTCCGCCAGGATCGCTTCTGGCTCGTCGAGAAATCGGCGCAAGGACTTGCCTTCGGGCAGAAGTCCCGCCGCGCGCGCGAATTCCCGTAGGTCGGTTGCCAGTGCCGAGGCGTTCGGGTAGCGCTCGGCCGGGGACGCCTTGAGACAGCGCATGATCATGGCTTCAAAATCCGGACCCACGGTGGCCACCACCTGCGACGGCCGACGGAAGGTGCCACGCAAGATCGCCGCGATCATGGTGAAGGGATCCTTGCCCGAGAACGGCACCACGCCCGTGACCAGCTCGTACAGCATGGCGCCGAAGGACCAAAGGTCGGCCGCTGGGGTCACCTCGTGTCCGCGCGACTGCTCAGGCGACATATAGGCGGGCGAGCCCACCAGGGCGCCAGTCGCGGTCATGGTTTCCATGCCGGTGATGTGGGCGACGCCAAAATCGGTCAGCACCACGCGGCTCGATTCGCCGCTGATTTCGATCATGACGTTGTCGGGTTTCACGTCGCGGTGGATGACCCCGTGCTCGTGCGCCGCTGCCAAGGCCTCGGCCAAGGGCAGGGCGATGAGCGCAGCGATCTCGGGCAAGAATCGGCCACCCCGTTCTTCGAGCAGCGTGCGCAGGGTCGGGCCCTCTATCAGCTCGACCACGATGTAACTGGGCTGGTCTTCCGTGGCGCTGACGAAGTCGTAGATCTCGACGATGGCGGGATGCTTGAGCGCGGCCACGGCATGAGCCTCCCGCCGAAAGCGCTCGCCTGCGCCGCCACGGGCTGCATGGACCATGCTCATGACCTTGATGGCAACGTCTCGGCCAAGTTGGGTATCGCGTGCGCGAAACACGGTGGCCATGGCACCGTGCCCGAGGGTACCCACGATTTCGTAGCGGCCCAGGGTCGCGCCGATTTTGCTGGACACAAACGCATTGCCAGGCGAGCTCGACGAAACAGCCGATCCCGTCTCGCCTGGTCCTTGGGATGCTGCCGCCATACCTACTTCGCTCCTGGTCCGCCGGGCTTGCCCAGCGCCGCCTGCGCCTCGCCGAGCTTCTGCTTGATGATCGCCGAATTGGGCTCGAACGAGCGCGCGAAGTTGAAGTTCATCACCGCGCCCTTGAAGTCCTTGCCACCCAGTGAGAGCATACCGAGGCGGAAGAATTTCTTGGCTTCCTCGTGTTTGATGCTGTCCTCGGGGCTTTGCGGCGCCCGCGATTCTCGATCCGTGCTGGTCAACCGCTTCTTACCTTCGGTGAGAAGGCGAGCGTAGGCTGCGCGCTTTTCCGGCGTGGTCAGCACGCGATAGCCTTCGCAGATGCGCGCGTAGATGGTCTCCAGTCGCTCCTTCAGCTCGCGGTCGGCCATCGTATGGTAGCGATCCGGGTGCAGGTCATCCGACATGCGAAAGAACGCCGTGCGGATGTCGGCCGAGGGAGTGCCAGACGAGACGCCGAGCAGCTCGTAGTAGGAAAGGTGATCGAGCTTCCCGAACATCTGTCGGGCGAAGGTGGCGAGCTGTTCAGGGGTCTGCCGGGGCATGGGCTCTAGTCCTTCAGTTCCTCGAGCCCGGCCAACTCAGGCAACATCGAGTCATCGATGGGACTCTCCTGAGACTTCTGACGCTCCACGGCTTCCGCCACCTCCACATCGGTCATGCCACCGCGCACGTTGACGGCGGCTTCGCGCGCGGCGCCGGTCGCCGCGTCGCGGGCACGCACGCGCAGGATGCCGTTGGTATCCACGCGGAAGGTGACTTCGATGGAGATCTCGCCTCGGCGGGCCGGCGGAATGCCGGTCAATTCCAGCTCGCCCAGGGGGACGTTTTCGTCGAAACGGCGGGACTCGCCCTGACAGACCTGGATGCGCACCGAGCTCTGATTGTCCGCGGAGGTGGTGAAGATGCGCGTCTGCTCCACGGGGACCGGCACGTTCCGGTCAAGGATGCGTTCCGCAAAGCCGCCGGCCACGGCGATGCCGAGGGCGCGCGGGGTGACGTCGAGCAGGACGGCGTGGTTAGCCAGGTTCTCGCCAGCGTGGGCAAGGTTTTCGGCCTGAATCGCAGCGCCCCAAGCCACCACCTCGTCAGGATTGAGGTCGGTGCGCGGCGTCCGGCCGAAGTAGCGCTCCACCTCGTCCCGCACCATCGGCACGCGGGTCGTGCCGCCAACCATGATGACTTCGTCGACCTGAGAAGCCGCGAGCCCAACCGACGCTAGCACCTCCTGCGTGGTTTGGATGGTGCGGGCGACCAAGCCGCGAATGGCGGTCTCGAAAACGTTGCGCGCGATGTGGAAGCGGAGGGCGAGCTGTTCGCCTTGGCTGCTGATGGCGATATTCTTGAGCTCGCCCCGGGCTTCGGTGAATTCGGACAAGTGGCATTTGACTTGCTCGGCCGCAATGAGCAGGCGGGCGTTGGCTGCCTGATCCGTGCGCGGGTCGATGCCGTGTTCAGCGCGGAAGAGCTCGGCCAGGATGTTGAGCAGGGCGGTGTCCATGTCGTCGCCGCCGAGGAAGGTGTCGCCCCCGGTTGCCAGGACCTCGAAGACGTCGCCTTCTACTTGTAGGATGGTGATGTCGAAGGTTCCGCCACCAAAGTCGTAGACGGCAATTCGCTGCGACATATTCTGGCCAAGTCCATAGGCCAAGGCCGCGGCGGTGGGTTCGTTGAGCACGCGCAGGACGTCGAGCCCGGCGATACGACCAGCGTCGATGGTCGCGCGCCTTTGGGCATCGTTGAAATTCGCCGGCACCGTGATGACGGCGCCGGTCACGGTATCGCCGAGAAACAGCTCGCAACACTGGCGCAGGTAGCCGAGCAAGAGCCCGGACACCTCGGGAATCGTGTACGTGCGATCCGGACCGACGAAGACGGCCTGTTCATTGTTGCCCTCGCGCAGCTCATAGGGCAGGCGGGAAATCGCTCGCTGGACTTCCTTGGAGCGGAACGAAAGTCCGATGAGGCGCTTCCCCGAGTAGACGGTGTACCTGGGGTCGACGATTCGGCGTGCCACGCCCTCACGCGAGAAGTACTTCAGCCCATCGGCGGAAAAGGAAACCACCGAGGGATGCAGATAGCCACCGTGGGCAGCGGGAACCACGACCACCTGACCGTCTCGCACGGTGGCAATCACAGAGTTCGTGGTTCCGAGATCAATTCCAACGACAGACATGATTCAATTCGCCAGACTGTTTTCGCAAGAAGAATGCCAGCGCGCATGATACCCCATCGGCCACCGGGATCGCGACGGTGAATCGCGAAGGTGAATGTTGGCTTAACGCGGACGACGACTAGCGGCTATCCTTGGCCACCACGATACCGAGGACGAGCGCGGTTCCAGCGGCCACGGCGATGGCCGTGACCAGGGGCCATCGCTGTTGCAGCCAACTTCCGGGCCGAGGGGCGGTTCCAGGTTCGGCGTCGGCAGGCGAGCGGGGAGGAGGCGTACCAAGCACGAGCGGTGCGTTTGCCTGAGCGCCGTCCGCTTCGGCTTTTTGCGTCAGGCGGGTTCGGCTCGCCAGCTCATCGAGTCGAAGCACGGCTGCCGCCAGCTCTGGCGATTCGGTGCTTGGAAGCACCGGCACGGCCGTGGCGTCCCGAACTTCCCCGGTCCGAGCGTCGATGAGCTGCAGATCGATCTCGACCTTGTCGCCCAGGTGCAGTTGTCCAAGCAATGCGAAGGCCGCGCCGCGAGAGCTGGCGAGCCCGGCGGCGGCCGTCGTGTCGTAGGTCAGGAACTGGGTGGCCGGCACGTCGATTGCCACTTTCGGCTCCTGGATGGCAACCGTGGTGGACCAAGTGGCATGCCCCGCCTCCTCGACGCGCACGAAGTGCTCGCCGTAGGGGAGGGCAGGGGTGCTCGCCGGAGATCCTTGTGGGGCTGCCCCGTCGATGGAAACCGAGGCGCGCGCATGCGCGCGCACCGTCAACGTTCCGCGTGGCCGCTGTGCCACGATGGCGACCGCCATTCGCCAGCTGGCCTCGACCAGGGGCTGCGCAGCCACCTCGCCAAAGCTCTGCCCGGAACCCAGAACCGCGGCACGTAGATAGGCGGTCTTCGCCTCCTGCGGTTCAATGGCCGTGAATGGTTCGGAATAGGTCGCGCCGCTTGCTAGTTGAAGCGCCATGGCTTGATGGAAGAAAAGGCTGGCGAGATCGTTCGACGACAGTCCTTTGCCCCCGTTGCCCTGGGCTTGGGTGGCGGCCTCGCCGAGGAGCGCAGCTGCCATCACGAAGTTGGAGGCGCGCAACGCGTTCAATCCCTCGCCGAGCAGCTCGGCTGCACGAGGCGCTTGCGGCCCAGCCGTGGTTACGATTTCGAGCGGGCCGAGCCCTCGTTTTCTTGTCGCGGCTTCGAATTGAGCGCGGCCCGCGTCGTTCGCCGAGGCCTCTGGAGTTGTGGCCCAGATGGGATGGGTCGTGGGTTGCGCCTCGGCGCGCGCTGCGAACGCGCCCATCCCTACAAGCAGAAACCAGAATCCGCGGCCATGCATGGCCTCAATCTATGCCCTTGGCTGCGGCGAGGCCAAGAAAGCTTGTCCCTTCGTCAATCATGCGGCCCGTGCTGGTGTTCGGGGTCGTAGCGACCGTTTCCGTTCACGTCGAAGAAGATGGGATTGGTCAGGGCGAGGGGGTACACGCCAAAGGTGCGGTTGTCGCCAACCACGGGGGCCATGATCTTGTCGCCGTCGACGCGAACCACGGCGTAGCCATCGATAGGCAGGCTGATTTCGTGGCTGAGGTGAAATCGCACCACCTCCTGGGTCTCTGGCACTTGCCATCGCTTGGCCTCCTTGCCCGACACGTAGAGGATCACTCGGCTCACGGAGATCCAGGGAGCGGCATCGACCTCGATGTCCAGCGTGGCTTTACCACCCGGAGCGGACACGAGATCGCCGATGTCGGCCTTGCCCGACCGAAAACGCACGAATGGGCCGGTGGTGAAAAAGGCCTGATGGTTCTTGACCGCGCTGGCGACCTCCTGGGGCGTGACGTGGTCGGGGCGATCGTCGCGCACGCGCACGTAGTTGCGCGGGTAGCCGCCCATGTTGTAGGTCAGGTGATGGGTGTCCGAGTTGCCGGTGGCGGTAACGATGTGCCCGTGGTTGAGCAGTCCTAGCCAGTCGTCGATGATGCGGTCCACGCTCTTGCGTGCCGGATCCTGGTAGCCGTTGAGCACCTCGAGGGCGTCGAAATTGAAGGAGAACCCAGGGCGCCCCGCTCGATCCGAGTGCGGGTCGAATTCGCCCACGATGAAATAGCCCACACCGGGATCGATGCGCGGGTGGTGCACGTTGATGACGGCCTCGGGGGCGTGCTCGCGCACGTTGGCGAAGATCTCCTTGGCGTTGTGCCCGTGGACCAGCATGGCGCCCTGTCCAGCGCGGGCCGTGTCCTGGGGCAGGGGAAAGGCCCCGTAGTGCCCCCAACCATTGGTGGTCAGCTCGTCGCCCATGGCCGACGTGATGAGTGACCCCAAGCCAAGCCAGCGGATGGTGGGCGCGTAGTCGGTCACTAGGTTGTGATCCGTCGACACGATCATGTCGATGCCGTCGGCGACGAACTCGAGAATGCGATGGCTAAGCGGAACGATGGAATCCGGCGACGGCGCGGCATGGACGTGAAAATCGGCCGAAAGCCAGCCCGTGGTGTCCACCACATGGCGGAGCTTGGCAATGATTTTTGCCCCTTCTGGCCCAATCTTGACCCTCCGGTCGATGGACACGTCCCACTCGGGGCCACGGCTCACATAGATATCGTAGCTGCCGAAAGGTACGCGAATCTCCTCGCTGCCCGCGGCGGAGAACACGCGATCGAATGCGGCGATGGCCAGCTCGCCCTCGGGGCGGCCGATATCGTTGTGGGTAAAGATCGGCCTCGGAGTGCCCTCGACGCCCACGAGGGTCAGCTTGCACGGGATGGGCAGTCCGGTCGCGGCATCGCGAACGTCGAAGCTGAGCAGGCCACCCTCGTGCCGATTGGCAGGGATCCTTGGTCGCTCCTCCTCGGGCGACTGCGTAGGCTTCTCGAGGATGTTTCCGGCCGCGGCCTCATCGGGATGGGACAGTGCCCGGGAGCTGGTCGCCGCGATGGGCAGCGCGAGCGCGGTCGAAATCAGGAGAAGAGGAAGGGGAACTCGAAAATGCATGGGCCGATGATAGCCCAGGGTCGGGGAACGGACCCGAGAGAAGCGCCTTTCCACCACAAAGCCCGCGCATCCAGGCCGAGCGATGGGTGGTGGCCGTAGTCGTAAACAGTGGTCGTGGCCTTGGCCGCCTGAATCACTCCGGCCACGGCCACGGCCACGACCACGACTACGAGGCTATGGCGAGATTGCGACGGTTGTACTACGTCTGGACGACGGCTCGGGCGATGTCGCCGATTTCTTGGTCGGACAGCCACTTCTTTTTGTCGCAGACCGAGATCACGCGATGGTAGATCTCTTCCAGCTGGGCGCTGGTGAGGTCGTAGCCCAGGTGGGTGCATCGATCGGCGATGGCATGGCGACCGCTGTGCTTGCCGACGACGAGCTGGCTCGAGGGAACGCCGACCGATAGTGGATCCATGATCTCGTAGGTGGTGCGCTCTTTGAGGAAGCCGTCCTGGTGAATGCCGGCCTCGTGCGCGAAGGCGTTCTTGCCCACGATGGCCTTGTTGGGCTGGACGCCGATGCCGATGATTTCGGTCAGAAGCTGGCTGGCCGGGTACAGTTCCTCGGTCTTGATGCCGGTGGTGAAGGGCAGGATGTCGCCGCGCACCTTGAGCGCCATGACAATCTCTTCCAGCGAGCAATTGCCCGCCCGCTCGCCGATGCCGTTGATGGTGCACTCGACTTGGCGTACGCCGGCCTGAATGGCGGCGATGGAATTGGCGACCGAGAGCCCGAGATCGTTGTGGCAGTGGACGCTGACCTCGGCTTGGCCTTCCAGGGCGCGTACGACCGTGCCCACCAGTTGGCCGTATTCCGCTGGAATCGAATAGCCGACGGTGTCGGGCAGGTTCACGATGCGTGCGCCGGCGGCAACCACCGCGCGCGCGAAGCGAACCAGAATCTCGGGTGAGGTGCGCGTGGCGTCCTCTGCAGAGAACTCCACCTCATCGACGTACTTGTGCGCCAGCTCGACCGACTTGATGGCGATCTCTAGCGCTTGCTCTTCCGTCTTCTTCAGCTTGTGGGTGAGGTGGATGGGGCTGGTAGCGATGAACGTGTGGATACGCGGTCGTTTGGCCCTCTCCAGCGCTTTGGCCGCGCGCTCGATGTCTGCCGTGTGGCAGCGGGCGAGGGCGGCGACCGTCACCTGGCTGTATTCACGGCCGATGGCGTCCACGGCGTCGAAATCACCTTGGGACGCCATGGGGAAGCCGGCCTCCATCACGTCCACGTTGAGGTCCACGAGCTTGCGCGCCATCTTCATCTTCTCGGGGACATTCATGCTACAGCCGCACGACTGTTCGCCGTCGCGCAGGGTGGTGTCGAAGATGTGGACGCGGTTGCTCATGGCTGCGGGCTCCTTTGGACGTGGAGGGAATGACAAAACTAGCGCTATTCTATGGATATGGCGAATTTATTATGTTTAGTGACTATATGAGTATTTCTTATATTATAATTTTCACTTATACTTGCGCGCAGCCATGGATCTCTCCACTCTCGCGGTTTTTCGCACAGTCGCCACCGAGAAAAGCTTCTCCCGGGCTGCAGTGAAGTTGGCGCGCACCCAGCCGGCGGTTTCGCTCTCCATCAAACGGCTGGAACAGGACGTGGGCGAAACTCTCATCGACCGCAGTGGGCGGCAGACCCGCCTGACCGATGCAGGGCAGGTCGTGCTCGATCATGCCCGGCGCTTCGAGAACCTGCGTTCCGAGCTCACCCAGGCTCTGGCTGAGCTTCGCGACAATGCCACGGGTCGTTTGCTCATCGGCGCCAACGAGTCGGCCACTCTCTATCTTTTGCCACTCATCAGCCGTTATCG
>Ga0265342_10004110_pt1 | contig 11603 bp, 8 predicted proteins | sample 4CB327metaG_FD_203125 | JGI IMG/M metagenome (GOLD analysis project Ga0265342, IMG submission 203125) | Rhizosphere microbial communities from Carex aquatilis grown in University of Washington, Seatle, WA, United States - 4-CB3-27 metaG | ecosystem: Host-associated > Plants > Roots > Rhizosphere...
CGCCGTCGTCGAAATGGCAGAATGCAATGCCTTCCACGCCGTTCAACACGTTGATCGCGTCCAGCAGCCCCGACTTGCGCGGGTTGGGTAGGTCGATCTGCGTGATGTCGCCCGTGATCACGGCCTTTGAGTTGTTGCCCATACGCGTGAGGAACATTTTCATCTGTTCGACGGTAGTGTTCTGCGCCTCGTCCATAATGATGAAAGCGTCATTGAGTGTGCGCCCGCGCATAAACGCCAGCGGCGCAACTTCAATGATGTTCTTTTCGAGCATCTTGTCCACGCGATCCGGATCGAGCAGGTCGTAGAGAGCATCGTAAAGTGGGCGCAGGTAGGGATCCACCTTTTCCTGCAATGTGCCGGGCAAAAAGCCCAGGCGTTCGCCCGCTTCGACAGCCGGCCTGACCAGCACGATACGGCCCATGCGCTTTGCATTGAAAGCAGCCACGGCCATCGCCACCGCGAGATAAGTTTTGCCCGTGCCCGCCGGGCCCACGCTGAACACCATGTCGTTCTGCTCGATAGCCTCAACGTAGCGCCGCTGGTTGAGCGAGCGCGGCTGCACCGTCCGCTTGATTCCCACTGACCGTTGCTTGCCGGCCTCGGCTACGGAGCGCAGCGTCGCCGCCTGGTCGGCCACCACCAGGCGCAGCATTCCGTTCAGCTCGCCGTTGTGCGGATGAATTCCCTGGCGGCGGAGGGTCTCAAAATCCTCAAAGATGCGCTGCACGCGCGAAACGCTCGCTTCAGCCCCTTCCACATGCACGGCGTCGGAGCGCAAATCGATGCGCACGCCAAGCGAGTCTTCCATCAGTCTGAGGTTTTCATCGCGGGTCCCGAACAGGGGCTCAAGATTCGGCGTAATCTCAAGGGCGATCTTCAAGGTCTTCTATGTCCTCCAGGACGGTGAGTTAAGTTTTTCCGGCAGCGGCCCTTTGGGGTAGCAGCCGGAGTGTTGGCAGATAAGTTATTGGAGGTTGGCGCGGCGTGCACGAGCATCGGCCGTTTGGGCGGCCAAATGCGCAGGCACGCATCCCGGCAGGGCGCGGCGATCCACGCTTCAGAGTAAACGGCAAATTTTGTAGGGAGCCAGACGACGCGAGGCAAACGCAGGTCCAGCTTCCTGGCTGCCATGCGCATCCGCGGGTTGGAGTCGCGTACCAAATCCGGTATTGCGAGAGTAGCGCCAGTCGCGCAGCGCGTCAACCATCGCACCATTACTTTTGATGCATTGGTTCCCTTGGAAGATACCTTTGCAGTCGCCATGGTGTAGTGCCGGTCTCCAGACCGGCTGTAGTGCGGGACTCCACCGGGGCCCCCAACGACAGGTCTCCGTCGTTGGGGTGGAAGGCCCGCACGCTGAGGCCCCCGCGGCGTCATCCGGTACACTTCTCTCAATCTCCGGACGCCCCAGAGAACCTGGCTGGGGAAACCCGCCCCGAGGAACCCACCCGAGGAACCACATTGCAGTCCGCGCTCTATATCGTTGTTCTCGTTTCCATCGCCGCCGCGCTGCTGGCCGTGGCCGTTTTCCGCACCCTCCGCGTCAAGAGCAAGGCCGACTACCTGGTCGCAGGCCGCTCGCGAGATTGAAAGAGACTCAAAAGTCGGATTTCGGCACGCTCAAACTCAGGAGCCGCCTTGAGCTTTTCCAAACGCTTCCACGAAATTCGTACAGGGTTTGAGCGGCCGTTCTGGGTTGCCAACATCAGTGAGCTCTTCGAGCGGCTGTCCTACTACGCGGCGTTTGCCTCGCTGCCCCGATATCTACACGAGAGCCTTAACTTCGGCGTCCAGCAGGCCAGCAGTTTGGCGGGATTGTTTGGTGGCTTGGTGTGGTTTCTGGCTGCGTTCGGTGGAGCTCTCGCAGATCGGATGGGCTTTCGTCGGGCGCTGTCGCTGGCTTACCTGATTTTGGCCGCTTCATACTTCCTTCTGGGCTCCATTGGATCGCCGTGGCTCGCCCCTGTTCGCAATGCCATGCCTCTGGTTGTGCTGGTGACGCTGATCCTGATGCTTCCGGCCTTCGGCATCGCTCTCGTGAAACCTTGCGTCGTTGGTACTACTGCCCGCGCTTCCAAGGAAAATGTGCGCTCCATTGGCTACTCCATTTACTACACGGTTGTGAACATTGGCGGGGCTTTGGGGCCTTTTTTGGCCGGATGGGTACACCAGCACCTCAGCGTTGAGAAGGTCTTTGGCATGGCGGCATTGAGTGTCTTTGTCATGTTCTTCGCCGTGCAGCTCCTATTTAAGGAGCCCCGCCGCAAGGGCGAGGCGCGAACCGAAAGCCTCGGCCAGGTTGCCAGGAATTTCCTAAGCGTCACGTCGAATTGGCGCTTCATGCTGTTTCTGATCATCTTCTCGGGTTATTACATCGCATTCTGGCAGGAATTCATCATCCTCCCCCTCTATATCCATGGATATGTGAACCCGAATAGCAATACTGAGATGCTGCTTATGTGGGACTCACTCACGGTTATCGCGCTCCAGATGGCTGTAAGTATCCTCACGCAAAAAATGCCTTCGTTTCGCGGCATCACGCTGGGTACTCTGATCTCAGGCTTGGCCTGGATCCTGCTCATTCTGCATCCCAGCGTCGCCCTGGCGGTGGTAACTTTGATCGTGGTAGCGATAGGCGAAATCACGCAGCAGCCACGCTACTACGAATACATCTCGCATCTCGCACCTTCAGGGCAGCAGGGAACATATATGGGCTTTGCCTTTCTGCCCATTGGAATTGGATCGCTCGTCGGCGGATGGTTTGGTGGGTTCCTCATTCATCACTTCGGTGAAGTTCTCCATCAACCTGGGCTCATCTGGTGGCCGGTAACTGGAGTGGGCGTGGCGACGGCCGGGCTGCTCTGGGTTTATGACCGCTTTGTGCGGCGGGACTCGGAGGGATCAAACTAAACTGCAGAAGTTTCGGCTGCACAGGAGCTTCGGGGAACGCTAATCCCGCGCTCCTCGCCGACCGCGACGCCATTTTTCCTGCGCTGTTTACCGCCGTCGCCGCGCTGGTGGTTGTCAGCTTGTTCACGCCGAAGCCCTCAGCCGCGCAGCTGGCGAAGTTTGCGGAGTGAGGTAGCCTAGCTTATCTATTTATCGACCATGCCCAGATCGCCTCCGGATGACAGCATTACTCGGTGTCGAGCGTCGGGAATTTGGCAAGGATGGGGGAGTGAGAAGGGTCAAACCCCGTTTACCCGCCTGAAAAAACTTGCTCCATCCTTCCGCACCCGCCTTACACTGTCCGTGTCATTTCCTTACCCGTATGCCGGTGGCGCAACTCACCCTCGAGATTCGCATCGAGCACGCCCAGTCGCTCAAGGACAGGCGTCAGGTCGTTCGCTCGATGAAAGACCAGTTGCGCCAGGGCTTCAACGTCTCGGTAGCCGAGCTCGACGAAGCCGTTGTTTGGCAGTCTGCCACGCTCGCTGTCGCCGCCATCTCCCGCTCGCGCGATTACCTACAGGGCCTGATGGAAGAAGTGGAGCGTGCCGCACGCCGCATGACCACCGAACTCGGCGCCGATCTTGCCGATTCCTTCTGGGAGTACATCGAGAGCTAGCGCCCAATCTCGTTCAATCAATGACTTGTCATCCTGAGCGGAGTCCGCCGTGGCGGACGAAGCCGAAGGATCTGCAGTTGTTCTTCGTATTCTCGCCCCACCACAAAAGAATGGGTGCCCCAGGTCCGGGGTCCCCACGGACAGGTCTTCGTCCGTGGGGTGGAGATCCCTCGCATTTGGGGACCTGGGATCGCACGAATCCAAATCAACGGGTCTTGTATCAGGGCATGACTTCAGTCATGCCGCAGGCTTCGTAGATGGTCAGGGCTTTAGCCCCTGAGGGAAGGCTTCTCGAAACTGGCCCACTACCAAACGCAGCGACGCCACCGTGCTACGCTGGGTCTTGCCCCCGGAGAGATCCTTTGCAGTCTGAGCGCTTCGTCATTGCCGTTTTCGAGTTTGTCCTTCTGCTTTTCTCTCTCAGTTTTCATGAGTGCGCGCACGCGTGGATGGCCTCGCGCCTCGGTGATCAGACGGCGCGGCAGCAAGGGCGCATCACCCTCAATCCATTGGCCCACATCGATCCCGTCGGGACGCTGCTCTTTCCTGCCATGGTGATCTTCGGGCCGCTCATCGGCTTCAGTATTCCTTTCATGCTGGTCGGATGGGCCAAGCCCACGCCGGTTATCACCCGCAACTTTAAGAAAATCGTCCGCGACGACAACCTCACCACGCTGGCCGGGCCCATTTCGAACCTGATTCTGGTGCTGCTGGCTCTGGCAGGTCTTACCATCATGGCCTTTACCATTCCCAGCGGCGGGGCCATGGTGCAGTTGGCGTTCGCTGTCGCATTGAACATTGCCCCGGCCGGCGGGGCGCAACCCGTCGCACTCCTTCTTTCGCTCGCCATCCTGATCAACCTTTCGCTGTTCTTCTTCAACCTGCTGCCCATTCCGCCGCTCGACGGCAGCCGCGTGGTGCGCAATCTGCTGCCCTATAACGCGGTGCAGCAATACGACCGTATCGGCGGCTGGATCAGCTACCTGCTCATGATCTTTGTCGGTGGCTTCATTCTGCGTCTTCTCCTCACGCCCGCATTGGTCCTCGTCTTTTCCTTCCTTTTGCGTCTCTGATTCGGCCCGCCCGTTGCCCGCCCTCCCGCTACAATGGAATGAGGCGCTTTAACTCTTTTTTTAGCGTGCGCGGCCGTCTTTTTCAGGCCGCCGCAAGGAATCAGACCGCCCATGTCCGAACCCGTCCGTTCTTCGTCCCGCCCGCGCGTCCTCAGCGGTATGCGTCCCACGGGAAAGCTTCATTTGGGCAACTACATGGGCGCACTGGCCAACTGGGTCAAGCTTCAGGACAAATACGATTGCTACTTCTTCATCGCTGACTGGCACGCCCTCACCACCGACTACGCCGATTCGAGCCAGATCACGCCCAACACCGTCGAAGTCATGCTCGACTATCTGGCCGCCGGCCTCGATCCCGAGCGCAGCGTGCTCTTTCTCCAGAGCCGTGTGAAGCAGCACAGTGAGCTCTTCCTCGACCTTGCAATGATCTCGCCGCTCGGATGGCTTGAGCGCGTGCCGAGCTACAAGGAGATGCAGGAGAATCTCGCGAGCAAGGACCTGACGACGTACGGATTTCTCGGCTATCCAGTGTTGATGTCCGCTGACATCTTGCTTTACCAGCCGGACTTCGTTCCCGTGGGCCAGGATCAGCAGGCACATGTCGAATTAACTCGCGAGCTCGCTCGCCGCTTCAATCAGTTTTACAAGTTGGGAGACCGCGAGGTTCTTCCCGAACCCAAAGTCCTGCTCACGCCCTCGCCCAAGCTGCCGGGCACTGACGGCCGCAAGATGTCGAAGAGCTACGGCAACACGATTCTCTTGAGCGACCCTGAGCCTGTTGTCCGCCAGAAGCTCAAGACCATGGTCACCGATCCTGCTCGCGTCCGCCGCGCCGATCCTGGCGATCCAGACAAGTGTCCGGTCGGCGATCTGCACAAAGTTTTCTCGACACCGGAGACAATGGCGAAGGTGTACGAGGGCTGCCGCTCGGCGGGAATCGGATGCATCGAATGTAAGGGCTGGGCTGCCGACTCTCTGGTGAAGATCCTTGAGCCGATCCAGCAGCGCCGCGCTGCCACAAGTGAAAAACAGGCCATCGAGATTCTCAAGACTGGCTCGCTTCGCGCCGAGGCCCGCGCCGAACAGACCATGATTGAGGTGCGCGAAGCCATGCAAATGACATTGACGACGGTTCGGCGCGCGTGAGACAAACGCGGAAAAGCGCCGCGATGAATTGAAGAGAACGAACCACGGGAACTAAAGGGTTTGTCGGGTCAGGAAAGTGCAAGTGGAGAAAGAGAAACTCCCGTGGTGGCGTCGGGCGCTCGATTTTGCGTTGGGCGGGATCCGCTCCGGATTCGGGCTCTTCCGCCGCAACGGAAAGGTTGAAACTGGCTCGCAGCCAGCCGCCGAAGCCACAGTCGCCGAACCGGAGAACGAAGGAATAGAGCTCAGCACAGAGAGCAGTCTCAAGCCTGAGAACAACTTTGAGCCTTGGAACGAAACAGTCGAACCCAGCTCAGAAAACACCCCCGAGGTCATTGAGGTCGAGTCGAACGCCGAGAAATCCACTGTTCCGGAAAACTTCCCAGAGACCAGAAGCAGCCTTGAGCGCGAGAATGGAGAGAGTGGGGTTGAGGCCAACGCCGAGAAGCCCTTGGAGGTCGAAAGCAGCCCCGAACCGGAGAAGAGCCTTGAGCCGGACATTGGCCCGAAGCTGGAGAATATTAGGAGTCGCGAGGTCGAATCGATCGCGATAGCCGGTGCCGCCGACGAGGACACCGAAGCTGAAGTTGCGTTGATTCCGCCCGTGGAACCGCCAGAGCACGACCCGCCGGATTTGGCGCTGGCACAAGAAGAAATTGCATTGACGAATCCTTCCCCACAATCCGACGAAAGCGAAACTCGGCCGGCGGTCAAAGAGCCCCCCGAGGCCACTCCTGCGCCGCCGGCGGAGGACCCCCACGAGCCGGTTCCGCCCGCGAAAGAGCCTCCGGAGCGTGAGCCTGATCCGCCAGCCAAAGAACCGCCTGCGCCCCTACCGGCTTCCGAGCCTGGCTCCACGCAGGAAGCTGCGCCTGCTTTGCCCTTTGACCCGCCGATGGCTCCTGAGCCGCCAACCCTCGAACCGCCCACGCCAGAGAAGACCACTGCCGAGAAAGTTGCCGCGGCGCTCAAAGCTCGCGGCGTAGATGCAGAACAGTCCCCCTTTTCTGTCTTCGTCGGCCAGGTTTACGACGGCCCGCTCGACCTCCTGCTCGACCTGATTCGCAAGCAGGACATCGACATCTACGACATCCCTATCGCCAAAATCACCGCGCAGTTCCTGGCGTACGTTGACCATCTGCGCGCCAGCGACATGGATGTGGCCGGCGACTTTATCTACACCGCTGCGCTGCTCATTCACATCAAGAGCAAGATGCTGCTGCCGCGCGCGCCGGTCGGGCCGGAAGAGTCGACCGAGGATCCGCGCCGCGAGCTCGTCGACCGCCTGCTCGAGCACGAGCGCTTCAAGAACGCCGCGCAGATGCTGCACGACAAGCAGATGCTCGAAGCCGCCACGTGGTCCAATCCTGGCGTGCGCGAGTTCCGCGAGGATGCCGGCGCGGAGCCCGAAATTGCAGCCGACACAACCGATCTCGTCCGCATCTTTCGCGACATTCTGGAACGCGCCCGCAATCGCCCCATCCTCAATGTTGAGGAGGACTCGGTCACCGTCGGCCAAATGATCCAGTTCCTCACCCGCCGCCTCACCATGGAAGACAAGCCCGTGGCCCTGCGCCGCCTCCTCAGTCACACGCACTCTGAGCGCGCGCTCATCGCCATGTTCCTCGGTCTGCTTGAGCTGGTGCGCCTCCAGGCCATTCTTCTCCGCCAGGACCGCCAGTTCAGCGAGATCTTCGTCAAGAAGAACACCGGCTTCGACGCCGTGGTAAACGAAGGGCTGGCCAGCGCGCACGATGATTGGCGCTGATCTCGCCGCCGGATTGTAAACTTACTCTGATGAATTCGACTTCCCGAAAGCTGCATTCGATGGCGCTCGGTACGGCTCTTACTGCGCTCGTGTTCTTCTCCGGCGGCGCCTCTCTCAGCGCGCAACAAGCGCCCCAGCTCTCGCCGGATGCAGAACTGGCGCTCGTTCCTTTGCCCGAGCCCCCAGTGAATGCCCTGCCACTGCCCGAAGACCGCGGCGCTGCCGATCTGGAGCAGACGATCAAGCGCCTCGGCACCACGGCCAGCGTGCTTTTTATCGTTGCGCATCCTGACGATGAAGATGGCGCGCTGATGACCTACCTTTCGCGCGGCCTCGGCGCGCGTGTCACGGTGCTCACGCTCACGCGAGGTGAGGGCGGCCAGAACGCGCTGGGCGCCGAGAGTTACGATGCCCTGGGGCTCATCCGTACCAATGAGCTGCTGAAAGCCGATCAGTACTATGGCGCGAGGCAACTTTGGGGCACTGAGGCCGATTTTGGATTTTCGAAGACGCAGGAAGAGGCTTTCTCAAAATGGGGACACGATCGCGTGCTTTATGACGCGGTGCTGGCCGTGCGAATGGTGCGGCCGCAGGTCATCCTCTCCACCTTCGTCGGCGGCGTGAGCGATGGGCACGGTCACCACCAGGTCTCCGGCGAAATCGCGCAGGAAGCGTTCAAGGCCGCGGCCGATCCTAATGTCTTTCCCGAGCAATTGAAAAATGGCTTAGAGCCCTGGCAGCCGCAGGCAGTTTACTCTCGCACGCCGTTTGCGCCCATCACCAACGGCCAGATGCTCGACTACGCCACCGGTAAGTGGGCGCCTGCGCGTTTCCACAATTACATTGCCGGCGAGTGGGTTGAAGGCGTATTGCCGGCCGATGTAACGCTGCCCGTGGGCAAGTGGGACGCAGAGCTTGGCCGCACCTATCAGCAGATCGCGCGCCAAGGATGGGGCGAGCAGAAATCGCAAGATGGCGGCGCCGATCCAGCGCTCATGGCCCCGGATTCTTCGAGCTACCACTTGTGGGCTGTTGCGCCGCCTGCTGCGGCGGAAGGCTCCAAGAAAGTCTCAAGCCTCTTTCAGAATCCAAAAGTGGACATCGACACCAGCATTGCCGGCATTGCGCGGCTGGCTGGAAGCGCACCGCCCCAGTGGCTCACCGACGGCCTGGGCCAAATTCAGAGCGGCCTGAATACATTCACGGGCGATTACAAAAACCGGAATGGATTCGACGCCGCGCATAGTCTGGCGCCCATCTATCGCCGAACGCTCGACCTCTACGCGCTCGTAAAGTCCAGCGATCTGGACGCGAAGGCCAAAGCCGGCCTCGAGTTCGAGCTCGGCGAGAGGATCGAGCAATTCCAAACTGCGCTCAAGGATTTGCTCGGCCTCGACCTGGTTGCATTCACGACAAACGGCGGCGGCGGCCAAGGGCTCGGTTTTCGCGGCGATTCTGCCGACGAGACCGCTCGCAGCGTTTGGCCGGGTGAGGACTTCCGGGTTCGCGTGCATGTGGCGCAAGGCCTGGATGCGGCAGAGTTGAGCCGTGTATGGCTCGTGAGCAATGAAGGCACACCATGGAAGATCGACGACGCCGGCGGACCGATCGACGCAGAGCACGCCGCCGCGCCCGCGACCGACAGGACTTTTCATGGGAGCGTTCCGGCCGATGCCGCACCGACGGAACCCTACTTCACACGGCCCACCACCGAGCAGCCCGTCTACGACATCTCGAATGAAACCTGGCGCGAGCGCTCCTTCGCGCCCTATCCGTTATCTGCCTGGGCGGAGTTCAATTTTGACGGCGTTCCGATCCGCCTCGGAATGGTCGTGCAAACTCTGCGGCACGTCGCCGGTGTCGGCGGCGTCTATCAGCCACTCGTCGTCACGCCCGCCGTGGGCGTGCGCGTTGAGCCGGAGGCGCGCATTCTTCCGCTTGATGGCTCGCCGCTGCCGGTGCGTGTTAGCGTTCACGCCGAGCAGGCCGCCGACGGGATCGTCAATCTCGAGCTTCCCGAAGGCTGGCGCGCCGATCCAGCTCAGCGCGAATTCCATTTGAAAGCTGCAGGCGACATGGAGCCGCTTGTGTTTTCTATTACTCCTGCCGGCGACGTCGCCGCGCATGCCTATACGATCAAAGCCATCGCGCACGTCGGCGATCAGAGCTACTCGATTGGCTGGCAGAGCATCGGCTATACGGGCCTGCTTCCCTATAACCAGTACAAGCCCGCGGAACTGCGCACCCGTAAGATCGACGTGAAGGTCGCGCCGGGGCTCCGCGTGGGCTACGTGATGGGCACCGGCGATCATGTTCCCGAGGCCATCGAGGCGCTGGGCATCGCGCCGCATGTGCTCACTGATGACGAGCTTGCCACCGCCGACCTGTCGCAGTGGAACGTGCTGGTTGTCGGCATTCGCGCCTACTCCGCGCGGCCTGCGCTCGCCTCCGCGGAATCGCGCCTCGAGCATTTCGTTGAGGGTGGAGGGACGGTCGTTGTGCAGTATCAGGGCAACACCTTTCCCGCGCCGCTTCCGGTCACCATGGGCCGCTTTCCTGAGCGCGTCGTCGATGAGCAGGATTCGGTAAAACTCCTCGACCCCACCAATCCGCTCCTCACCAGGCCCAATCAAATCACATCCGCCGATTTTGACGGATGGTTCGAAGAGCGCGGCCACGGATTTCTCGAACACTGGGACCCCGGTTACACCGTGCTCACCGAGACCGCCGACCCCGGTCAGGATCCGCAACGCGGCGGCCTGCTCGTCGTGCATCGCGGCAAAGGCACTTATATCTACGTTGCGTTCGCGCTCTACCGGCAGTTCCCAGAGTTAGTGCCGGGAGCTTATCGCCTCCTGGCCAATTTGCTCAGCGCCTCTGGTTCCATCACCAACACAAACTAGCGGCGCAGCATCATCCGCGCACTTCGATTTGGTTTGCTGGCAGCAGCCGCATCAGTCTCGCTGCGCGCCCACTTAGCCCGCCACACCTAGCACACTGCCGCAATTTTCCAGCCAGAAATCCCGCAAGATCGCGGAAGAAAAGCGAAGCGTTTGTGAATAGAAATTGAATTTCTCTTCATCCTCTTGTCCGCCACACCATCGCTGCTTCGTCACTGTGAATTCTGTGTGAATTCGTCAAATCTTAATCTTGCTCTGCGAGGCTTGGATGCGTAACGACAGAAGGAGTTTTGCCGGCGCGAGACTTCCTTCTCTACCACTCCCCTAATTCTTCGTGCCGATGGGAATACCGCAGATTTTACCTTTCATCAATTCGCCCGGGATGCAGAAGTGGTCTGCCTCCGATATGCACATGGGCGCCGACACCTTCCAACACAATTCCATGAGGAAAAGAGAGGCCCAAATGAAACTGACAGTGAAAGCGGCTGCCATTGCATTTCTTGCAGCCGGTCTTGTTGTTTCTTACGCACAAACCAGCGGCTCAACGCCGCCGGCAAAGAAGCACGTCGCAAGGAAGCCCGCTGCGCCGGCCGGTCCCACAGTGCAGGAACAGATCGACCAGATGAAGCAGCAGTTTCAGGGCGAGATTGATGGTCTGAAGGCTGATCTGGCCACCAAGGACGAACAGCTGAAGCAGGCACAGCAAACTGCGGCAGATGCGCAGGCAGCAGCCGCCAAAGCGGAAGCCGATGCCACGGCGCAACAGCAGTCGGCTACTGATAATGCAGCCGCCGTTTCAACCCTGCAGAACACCGTCAGCGACCTCAAGACCAACGCGGTTTCGCTCGCCACCACGGTCTCCGACGAGACCACAAGCATCAAAAAGGCGATCAACAGTCCTGACGCCCTTCACTTCAAAGGAGTGACGCTCTCCTTCACGGGCAGCTTCCTGGCCGCAGAAACTGTGTGGCGTCAAGGCGCAACGGGCGGCGATATCAACACGCCGTTTACCGGCGTTCCACTGGCCAACTCCGATGCCGCGCAATTGAGCGAGTTCTTCGGTTCGGGCCGTCAGTCGCGCCTGGCCCTCAAAGCCATCGGCAAGTTACCGAGCTTCACGCTCACCGGCTATTACGAGATGGACT
>Ga0265342_10004113_pt1 | contig 11594 bp, 15 predicted proteins | sample 4CB327metaG_FD_203125 | JGI IMG/M metagenome (GOLD analysis project Ga0265342, IMG submission 203125) | Rhizosphere microbial communities from Carex aquatilis grown in University of Washington, Seatle, WA, United States - 4-CB3-27 metaG | ecosystem: Host-associated > Plants > Roots >...
TCCTCCATACAAAGCCCGTGAAGAAGTGAGATGGGCCGTAACTAACGATAGGCCCGATGCGCTGATCGGTGTTGATCTGGGTCAAGCCAAGTTAGATCGGGCGCGCCGGAGTATCGTGTGTGGCGAGTTGGAAACCACCAGATAGCATGCAGGTCTATGCGATCTACGCGCCGGCCCATCATACACCGGGCAAGGTGCAGGCGACCGCCGCGGCGGCCGAAGCAGATAAAGACGACCAGCCGGCGGCCTGGTCAGTGCAGCCAAAACATGCGCCCGATAAACACGGGTGACCCGATTGCTCTGCAAGGCGGGAGCATGCCGGCTCCTGGCGCGAAGCAGTCTTTACCTTCAAGTCCCTAGCGTCGCTTTCGTTGCAGCGCCAAGAACGCTCCCGCCTCCACCCCCAGCGCCTTGCCTAGCCGCGCTAGCATGTCGACCGACGCGCTGTAGGAGCCCCTTTCAAGCAGGCTTATGTAGCTCCGATCCACGCCGGCGCGATCGGCGAGGTCTTCCTGGCTGAAGCCTCGCTCGTGCCGAATCCGACGCAGGTTTCGGGCAACTGCCTCCCGCACGTTCTCCATGCGGAGGGGATGCCAGCGTTGAACATACTCGTCAGTCGAGTATACTCAACAAACGTCGCCGTTCTTGGCTTGTGTGTGCTGTGTACCGATTTCGCATTGCGGAATATATTCCTAGTCCGTGCCAACCCTGGTTCACGGAGGAACCCATGTCTGTACTGAAGACACTGAAGTTCACGGCCCTTCCCAAGGGCAGCGACGGTAACCCCGCCCTGAAGCGCCGCGTCAAGCTGGTCGAGCAACTCGAGGACCAACTGAAGCTGCTGGAGAACTCGTCTTACTCACGGGTCATCACCCGCTGGAAGGCAAAGGACGGCCACCGGGTCGCGACGGAGAAGGTGGTGAAGGTCCACCCGTGGTGGCGGGCGGATGAGAAGGGCAGCGTCGTCTTCTTCGTCCGTCACGGTTGGAAGATGGTCGAGTTCGAGAAGGGCAAGGCGGGCATCGCCGTCGGTTCGGAAGACAAGCTCAAGGGCGTCGTCGAGGCGCTAATCGCGGCGACGAAGGCGGGTGAGCTGGACACCGTCCTTGCCGAGGCGAGCACGTCGACGAGCTTCAAGAAGGCGAAGAAGGCCGCGTAACACGCACGGCGGCAGCCAACCGAGGCCGCCGCCGATTCAATCCATCGTTTGCGGGAGGGTGTGCCTTGAGGTTTTTGTTGCTGTCTGGGTGCCTTCTACTGATCGCACCGCCGTTGGCTCATGCCGAACCCAAGTTATACGCGCAGTTCTCGGACTACCCGACCGGGACCGATGTCGCGTTCACGGATGCAGGTGGAGCGTTCTCGATAACCGCGGTTGACGTGAACGATAGACGGTGCCGATTTACTCCGTGGCGTGCCGCGATAGAACACTGGAGCAACGGTATTCAGCTGCCTGGATCTACGGAGCTGACGTGGAGGTCAGACGAACCTAGCCCAGATCCCGTAGTCGAGGGGACTGACCTGCCGGGTGTAGTCAAGAGCTGGTTCACTGGCACCAAGACGACCTATGCTAAGGTCTCCGACGGGCTGGCGCTGAAGATAGGCGATACTCTGAAGGCTTGGCTTCCACGATCGCCGGATTGTGGTGACCGGCTGATCAACATGACGGTCGAACTGGCGGACGGGACGTCCCTGGATTTCGTCGGTCAGCTCGGGGGCGATCAGGGTGGCGACGCTCCAGATCAAAGCGGCAATGAGGACGGCGGCGGGAATAGCGGTCAGTAGGAACTCCGCATGGGTGCCAGTGACGTGGTCATGCGCCTGAAGTTGCGATTGATCGCCATGCCTGAAGGCTCTGGACTCCCCCTGTGCCCAGCTCGCTAGGGCGGCGCTGGAAGGGGACCCCGGCTGACCGCATCGGCAACCGGCGATGTTGATCAGGCTGATCTGGCCGCCAACGCCCCGACCGGCAGCCGGCGCCTTCGGCGCTCATAGGAACGGGCCAGAGGCTCATCTGCAGGCTTCACGGCCGCGGCCGGGCAAACCCACCATCAGGCGGTCAGCCGCCTGCGGCCGCCCTCCTAGGCCGCGCCGCGCTCGGTTTGGTGTCGGCCGTCAGCCAAGCCAACGTCGGCCGATGCTGGGGCTCAAGATGCACTATGAGCGAAAAAGATTCACGAATTCGGGGGTTCGTGCCGAGGCCGCAGATATATACCCCGGTACAACCCGTTTTGACTCGGCGCGGTCTTGATCCCGGCGCCCGTCGGCCCCTGAGAGAGGGTAACCGATGCAGATGCGGCGGGCATCGGCTGCACCGCCACCGTTCATGGCGGCGACGCTGAACTGAACGACCGAAGCCGGCAAGGTCGCAAAACAAAGCCGGCGTGAGACGGAAACCTTTAAACCGTCAAAGGCCGCGGCGATCGTCGGATCGGTCGCCCGAGCGCCTTGCGCAGCAGAAAGCAGAGGGTAACGGGTCACACCGCGCTGCCTGTCCCCGCCGGTAACCGGCGCCTCTGATCCGATGTGCCGATGCCGCTATACGCAGGCCGGAGCACACTTCGCCGTAACGGGCGAAGTGTGCCTCCACCGCTACCGCAGATTAGGTCTTCTCTTCCTGCTTCACGGCGTCGTCTGTGACCTCGGGATGGTCACCCGAAGGCTTCTCGTCGACCAGCAGCGAAGAGTACCGGCCATTGACGTAGAAATCGTGGAAGATCTCGACGCCGTTGGTTTCAGTATCGGTCTCGGCCACGACCTCGCATCCCATCTCCACCAGCCGGTTGAAGAACGCGTCGGGCATGTTCCAGACTGTGACGATTTCGAACGCGAGAGCCTCCGGTGCGATGAACCGGATCCTGCTGCCGCCATCGGGATGCGCGACCACGTCGTGGAGCGACGACCAGTGAACGAGGCGCCACTGCCGCTTGTAGTCGTCCGGCAGAGCCGGGAACTCGGGCGGCGGCGGTATGATCGAGGTGAACAGCCCGGTCCCGTCGTGGAAGGCGTCCTTCAGGCGCTGAAGGATAGCGGGGTCGGTGCTCCTGATGACCCCGGTCGTGCGGGTACGAGTCGGCATGATGCGAATTTCCTTTATTGCTGCGGGTCGGCGGCAACGCGGCCGCCCGTCGTGGGTGATGTTCGGAAGCTGGCTGTGGACGGCGCCTGGTTCTCGGCCGTCGGCGGCACCCCGGCCGCGAGCGCCGGCGTGGGCAGGGGCGGAGGTGCCGCCGGTTCTCCGTCGACTGCAGGGGGAGGCGCCTCGTCTACCGCTACCGACAGGTCGCAGCGGATCCCGTTGACGAAGAACACGGTGCCGGATTCCCGCACTCCGGCATGAGCCGCAATTCTGAGGTGAATGTCGCAGCCGTGCCACTGGAACAGCCAGTCGATGATCGGCTCGGGCTCGCCGACGACGGTTCCGATGTCGATGACCAGGGTGTTCGGCGCGGAGAAGCGGAATATCCGACCGAGGCCGTTCGTCGCCGTCACGTCGTTGACGGTTCCCCAGTGTTCCAGCATCCAGTCGCGCTGCTCCATGGGGGTCAGCCTCGGGAAATGTTCCGGAACTGGGTCGATGGAGTTGAAGACGCCGGTTCCGTCGTCGTAGGCGTCCTTCATGCGCTGCAGGACGGACGGGTCGTCGCACTCGATAGTGCCGATGATGGAGAAGGTACGAAGCATAAGGTATTCACTTTCCTACTTGGTGGGGAGCGGGCGCGCGGCCACGGGCGACGGTTCGAAGTCGCCCGCCGACATGCGCGCCAGCAGTTCGTCGATATCGGCGCGCCGCCAAGCGACGCTTCGCCGACCGATGTGGATGCCGGGTGGATAGACGCCGGCCTTGATGCCGGCGTACCACGCTGACCTCGAGACCGGCACGAGGCCGCCGGGGCCGACGATCTGGCGCAGCCGGAGGAAACCGTTGAGCTGTCCTCCGGGTCGCGTGGGTTCTTCTCGTCGGTCGTTTGCGGGTGTCGTGGGGATCACTGATACGCCTCCACGTCGACCGTCTCGATCTCAAAGGAAACTGTGCCGTCATCCAAGAGCTTGGCATCAACGAGGATGCGGCCGCCGCCGGGAGCTGCTAGGCGCCGACGAAGGATTTGGTCGATGATCGAGAGCGCGAAGGCGGACATCTCCTCGGTGTCGTTCCAGCAAAGACGGAATCCACGGCGATCGACGAGCCCCTCAAAGAGGACGCCTGGCTGTTCGTCGCCGTCAGATGGTGACGAGGCTTCGATGTAATCGGTTTCGTCAAAGGTCGAGTCGCTCACGGCCGGCCCCCAAACTCCGCCGGGAGGCGACGGGACTTCATCTCGGCTTGACCCGAGCTTTCTTTGGAGGCGCTGGGCCGGTCCAGGCCAAGGATAGGCTGCAGCCGCGCCAAGTTGGTGCGGGGCAGTTCAGTATTACTCATCTAAGCAATTCCTTCTGTCGTTGGGCTCGGAATTCGAGCCGGGACAGAACGCTTAGCTGGTCGAAAACTTGCCAAACCGATTTCGGTCGAAATTCCGGAAGGGCTACAGAATTTTCAGCGTGCGGCAGGCTTGCTTAAGCCGATCGCGGACTTTGTCGTCGCCAACTTTGAACTTGTCCGGATCCTCTGCGCCACCGTGGTTAGCCAGGTCATCGACCATATCTGCTAGTCTAAAGCCCGACTGCCGTGCCGCGCCCGGCACGTACTCATATCGTTGCGCCAGCAATAGGAGTACGCGTTCGACGTCGCCGTCGGCGGGGGGTTGCGGGGCGGTGCTGTTCCCTTCCACTACGCCTTCAGCCCACAGAAGCGTCGCCAACACGCGCTCGACCGTAATGCGGAGTGCAGTAAGCGCTCGCTCAGAAGCACGCGCGATCCAGCTCGCTGCGGCGGTGTCGTCTGCAAGGTCTTCGCCGTCCTTCAGTGCGGCGACGGCGCCGCAGATTGTCTTCGCGTCGGACCGATTGCGTCGGGTGGTGTCCGATGCGCGCGGCGCAGGTGCTGGCGTGAGGGGTGTCCGGTAGATCGTCTTGATGGCGAGGGCCGGTTTGAAGTTTGCAGAGGGAGTCGCGCGGGCGGGGGACGAACTCGGCATTGGTCTTCCTTCTTTATCTTCCTCTCCAAAACTTCCCCTCTGCCGCATATGTGGTGTTCCGCTGCTCGGCAGTCAAACGTCAACCTCCAGGTGCCGGTTCGGACCTCGATGTACGAAAGTGAATTCAGCCGCGCTCGTGTGTCGCGTACTTGGCCCACGCCGCCATCAGCTCGCGCCGCTTCTCGAACAGGTCGCCGCGCCGGTAGGCGGCCTCGACCTTGTTGCGGACCGTGTGGGCGAGGGCCATCTCGCAGACCTCGGTCGGGAAGTTCGTCGTCTCCGCCGCCCAATCCCGGAAGGCCGAGCGGAATCCGTGGACGGTGAAGCGTGCGCCCATGCGGCGCAGCGCCATCAAGAAGACCATGCCCGACATGGGCCGGTCGCCGCTGCGGCCGGGGAAGAGGTACTCGCTGCCCCCTGCGAGTTCTCGTGCTCGCTTCAATATTGCGACCTCTCGGTCACTGAGCGGCACCCGATGCTCGACGCCCGCCTTCATCCGCTCGGCGGGTATCGTCCACACGCGCTGCCATAGGTCGATCTCGTTCCACCGGGCGTGCAGGACCTCGCCGGTGCGCGCTGCCGTTAGGATCAAGAACTCTAACGCCAGCTGGACCTGCTCGCCCGCGTCACTGTCGCCGATGCGCTCGACGAATGCCGGCACCTCCTTGTACGGGATTGCCGCGAAGTGACCCTTACGGTCGGTGTGGCGGGGCAAGCCCTTGTCGACGCTATCAGCCGGGTTGTCGCCGGTTCGGAAGCCCGCCGCCTTTGCCCAGTCCAGAATCGTGCGTATTCGTTGGCGAACGCGGCGCGCGGTCTCTGGTTTGGTCAGCCAGATCGGGCCTAGCGCTTTCAAGACGTCCGGCGTCTCGATCTGATCGACGCGGCGGATGCCGAAGATTGGGAAGACGTGGATCGCCAGCGACTGCAGCCACTGGTCGATGTGCTTGCCGTTCTTCCAGCCCTGCTTGTGCTCGGCGTAGGTAGTGCGGGCTGCCTCCTCGAAGGTCGGCACCGTCACGCGCGCTCGCCGCCGCTCGGCCACCGGGTCCCCGCCGTCGCGCGCAAGCCTTCTATACTGGAGCGCGCGCTCACGCGCCTCCGCCAGTGGGACCAGTTGCAGGTTGCCCAAGCCGATGTCACGACGGCGGCCCTGGGCGACGATTCGAAGGAGCCACCGCTTGGCGCCCGACGGGTCCACTACCAGGTAGAGACCGTTGCCGTCGGCGTACCGGCCTGGGTTCGTCAGCTTCTTGACGGCGAGGGCGGACAGGGCCTTGTCGGGGTGCCGCCCGCGCGGTTTCTTTCCCTTCATGGGCCCACCCATACCACAAATTACCCCACAAAAAATGTGGGATTTGGGCGGTTTATCTCGGACGCACCTGGACGGTCAGGTTGAACAAGCCATTGATTTCGATGGCTATACTGGACGATACGGGACCGTCACGGTCAGCAGTGTGGCGGACGCTCCCTCCGCCAGAAATTCAGATAACGTGTTGAGTTAGCTTGCCTTTCTTGAGTGGCCGTCCGATCCATACCACGCCACATTGTCCGGACGGCGAAGATGGCCGGCAAGAAGCCGCGGATGTTGGCTTGCCGGTCCGACCGCCGCGCTGGGTTTTCGCGCCGCGCGGCGTTTCCTCACTCAAACATCAGCGGGGCGGGCGGGGTTTCCGGCGTTCAGCAGCACACTCGCAACGACGTGAGGCTACTCACCTAAACTCGAGCGGCCGAGGGGCGCCAAGCCAGGTCGTGGAAAGGCTCGAACCCGTCGTCGCGCCCAGTCTGGCGCTAGTTAAGCTTCCAGTTCAGCCCGATGCGCGCCGCCATTCGCACGACAGCGCTTTAGGAGCGCTGGTAATTGGACTGAGGTGTGAAGTGGCAAAGGAAAACACGCACGGCTTATTGATGTGACGCCCCGCGCTCCCCTTCACACGAAGCAACGGCATACAGGAGACCCGCGTCGATTCCTCGCCATAACAACGCCTCCATCCAGACGATATTTTGGCAATTACGTCATCAGTTTCCGTAAGCCATTGATCTTGGGGCTCGAACTCGGATCGGCGGTGTTGGTGGCGCTGAGCAGCCGGTCGAGCTTGTCGTAAGTGTAGCTCCAGCTCTCCACCGTCGGGGCCGCCGTCATGGTGAGGATGCGCCCGGCGGCATCGCGGGTATGGGCGACGGTCTGGATGCTGTTTGAGCCGGCACCGATGGAGGAGACCCCCATCAGCTAGCCGCGGGCGCTCTACGAGGGCTGGCCGTGGTTCGACGAGCGCATCGTGACGATCACCAAGGAGATCGGGGAGATCAGCCAGCGCGAGGGCAACCGCCTACGCCTGATGAGCGTGCCGGGCGTTGGCCCACTGATCTCGACTGCGGTGGTGGCTGCGATCGGTACCGGCGAAGCCTTCGACCGCGGTCGGGACTTCGGCGCCTGGCTCGGTCTCGTCCCGAAGCAGTACAGCACAGGTGGCTGTTCGATCCTCGGCAGCATCTCGAAGCGCGGTAGCCGATACCTTCGCACTCTCTTCATCCAGCGGCCAAGGTGCTGCTGATGCGGCCCCGGAACTGGCAGAAGTTCAGCTTCGGCCCGTGGCTCAGCAATGCCGCGCCCCGCATGCGCCGCAACAAACTGGCCACTGCTCTCGCCAACAAGCGTGCCCGCATCGCCTGGAGCGTGCTGAACACCGGTAAGGCCTTCGGCACCCCATAGACTTGAGATCGAGGCCGGCCTGACAAAACGTCTTAGCGAGTTCTGCTTTGCGCCAGAAGTGGCCGCCACACCCGTCAGATACCGAATTCATGACGGCCTTCTGCGCGCAACGTTTCATTCCGAGAACGCATCTTGCCTTTTCAACGGTTATATTCGAATGTCCTTCCGGAAAAGCTTTTCCGCGTCACACCCTGCCTTGCTCGCGAGGGACTCTCGACTGGATCAGAAAAGCTTTTCCTCAGCCGTGGCGAGGGAGCGCTCTCGGCTTGGATTTCGAAATCGACCAAGGGACGGATACAGGGAGGAATCGCATGCAAATCTTGAAGCGGACACTGACCTTCGCGATGGTCGCGTCAGTGACGGCAATTGTTTCGCTGTCGGTCGCCACGGCCGCGGACAACGGAGTTGGCGTAGATGACGGCACACACCTGACCTTGTGGACACGGGTCATCACTCAAGCCCGCGCCGACGCCCTGGTGCAGGCCTATAACGCGTCGCACAAGAATCATGTCGACGTGACTTACGTTCCAACGGACGAATACCAGACCAAGATCGGTGCGGCCGCGGCTGCCAACAGCTTGCCCGATTTGTTTTCCGCAGACGTGGTGTTCATGCCGAACTGGACTTCGGCGGGTCTGTTTCAGGACCTGACCGACCATATCAAGAACATGCCCAACATCGACAAGGTCGCGCACGCAGCCATCAACGCGGCGACCTGGGACGGCAAGCAATATGGCATGCCGTTCGTCGTCGATCTGTCGGTGTGGATGTGGAACAAGAAGCTGTTCAAGCAGGCGGGACTCGATCCCGACAAGGGGCCGGCGAACTTCAACGAGTTCATCGCCGATGCGCGCGCCGTGCAGAAGGTTGGCGGTGACGTGCACGGCACCTTCATCGCCGGCGCCTGCGGCGGCTGCATTCTATTCACCAACTGGCCGATCTCGTGGGCCGACGAGCAGCCGATCATGAATGCCGACGGCACCAAGTCGCTGAACGCCAGCGACGAGATGAAGAAGATTTTCTCCGCCTACCACGACCTCGTGAAGGACGGTGTCGTACCGATGCCGGAATCCAAAACGGAGCAGGGTCCGACCTGGCTGTCTTACTTCGGCGCTGGCAAGATCGGCGTCCAGCCGATGCCGGCCAGCCTCACTGGCCTCGCCAACGACAAGCTGAAAGATGAGGATATCGGCGTCACCCCGATTGCGGGCTTCAATGGCCAGCAGTCGACGTTCGTCGGCGGCGACGCCATCGGCGTTTCGCGCGACAGCAAGAAACTCGATGCGGCGTGGAATTTCATCTCATGGATCCAGAGCGACGACGCCCAAGTGGAAGTCGTTGCCAAGGGCGGCAACGTGCTTTCGCGCTCCGATCTCGCCAACAACAAGTACAGCGCCAAGGACCCGCGTCTGGTTATCTTCAATCAGGTTGCCGCCAAGGGTCAGACGCCGCTGGCCAAGAACTTCGGCCAGAGCTTCAACGATCCGCAGGGCCCGTGGACGACCTTGATTCAGGACGCGATCTTCGGCGACGCCAGCAAGATTGACGCCGACAACGACGCGATTACCGACTCACTCAGCCAATAGCGCCGTTCGCTGCCGGCGCGGCGCCCGAGCCGTCGCGCCGGTCCCATTGACGCTGAAGGCAATCCGCGTTGACTTCGATAGAGATGACAGGTGCACAGACAGGGGCAAGCGCGGGCAGGCGCGCAATCGGCTGGCAGCTTCGCCGCCAGTTGACGGGCGTGGCATACGCAATTCCAACGATCGCGTTCATCGTGGTCCTTTTCATTACGCCGCTGCTGCTCGTCGTGCGGATGTCAGGCACGAGTTGGCCGCTGCTCGGCAGGTCCGGCGCGATCAACTTTCCGAAGAATTACACTTCGATCTGGAATAACCGGTTGTTCTGGCCGGCGGTCACGTTCACCGTCGAATACACGGTGCTGGCGACCATTCTTTTGATCGGCCTTGGCTTGGGCCTGGCGCTGATCGTGCAATCCCAGAGCCGCTGGGTGGCGTGGCTGCGCACCGTTTTCCTGCTGCCGGTTTCCCTTGGCCTCGCGGCCGCTTCCCTCCTCGCTTACGGCTTCTTTTCGCGCGAAAGCGGGCCGGTGTTACCGCTCCTCGAGCAGCTTGGCGTGGCCGAGACGTTCGGTTTTTTCGCCACTCCGATCGCAGCGCTGCTGACGACCACGTTCCTGATCGTGTGGAAATTCGCCGGCTTCTACATGCTGATCCTGCTGGTCGGCCTGCAGGGCATCCCGGAGGACATTTACGAAGCGGGCGAAATTGACGGCGCCAGCCGCTGGCAGACGTTCCGGCACATTACGCTGCCCATGCTGCTGCCGTCGCTGTCGCTGTCCCTGATCCTGTGCGTGACTGGTTCGCTGCTCGCTTTCGACCAGTTCTTCATTCTTACCAAGGGCGGCCCGGACAACAGCACCATCACCGTCGTGCAGCTCATCTATCGCGAGGCGTTCCAGCGCCAGAACCTCGGCACCGCGGCGGCCCTCTCGATCATCGTGCTGATCGTCCTGCTGCTGATCAATGTTCTCCAGCTGCGCTTCCTGCGGCGCACGGAGGATTAGCGATGGCGATTCCGCGCACAAATGGAACGTCGTTTCACGTGCTCACCGCCGGTTTGGCGATCCTCTTTCTGTTTCCACTGGCCTGGTGCGTGCTGGCTTCCGTGAGTCCGCAGCCGTACACCGCGCAGACGGCCGGCTTCGGTTTTGGAAACTATACGACGCTGTACAAGTTCGGCGTCGGGCTTCCGGTTTTCCTCGCCAATACCCTCATAGTGTCGCTGGCCACGGTAGCACTGACCGTCCTGGTGTCGACGCTCGGCGGCTACGCCTTCGCCCGCTTTCGCTTCTGGGGGCGTGACGCTCTCTTTCTGCTCACGCTGTCAATCCTGATGGTGCCGTACTCCTCGCTGCTCATTCCCCTGTACGTTCTGCTCAACCATATCGGGCTGGCCAATTCGCTGTTCGGTGTCGCGCTGGTGCTGGTCACGTTTCAGCTGCCGTTCGCAACGTACATGATGCGGATTTCGTTCGAGGCGGTACCGCGCGATCTTGAGGAATCGGCGCTGGTCGACGGCTGCTCCACGTCGGCTGTCTTGTGGCGGATCATGCTTCCGGCGGTGCGGCCTGGATTGGTAACCGTCGGCCTGTTTGCCTTCCTTGCCGCCTGGAACGAATACTTTGCGCCGCTCATCCTGCTTGCCGAGAGCAGCAAGGAGACCCTGCCGCTGGCGGTCGCCGCGCTGCGCACCCAGCTGCCGCTTGGTCAGGTCGATTTTGGAGCGACCGAGGCGGGGGTGGTCGCGCTCGCCGCACCGTGCGTCATCCTGTTTCTGCTTCTCCAGCGTTACTATGTCCGCGGCTTTATGTCCGGCGCCGTCAAGGGTTAGCGAACCATGGACGGTCGACAAAGCAAACGTGGTGACAAGACGTCCCCCGGCACGCCGATCGCCGTACGCCGGCAAACCACCATCCACGATGTGGCGCGATTGGCGCGCGTCAGCGTCGGCACCGTATCCAAAGCGCTCAACAATAACGGCACGTTGCGCCAGGAAACTCGGCAGCGCGTCATTGCAGCTGCCAAGCAGATCCGCTTCCGTCCGAACGATCTCGCACAGAGTCTTCATCGCGGTCACACCTTCACGGTAGGTCTGATCTCGAACGACAGCTTCGGCCGCTTCACCATGCCGATCATGGAGGGTCTCGAAGCCTGCCTCGCCGATCGGCGCATCGGTGTCTTCATGGCCAACGCCACGGACGATCCCGCACGCGAGGCGCAGCA
>Ga0265342_10004120_pt1 | contig 11575 bp, 7 predicted proteins | sample 4CB327metaG_FD_203125 | JGI IMG/M metagenome (GOLD analysis project Ga0265342, IMG submission 203125) | Rhizosphere microbial communities from Carex aquatilis grown in University of Washington, Seatle, WA, United States - 4-CB3-27 metaG | ecosystem: Host-associated > Plants > Roots > Rhizosphere...
ACCATGACGTTGTGGGCGACGGTGTATCCGGAGGTCTGCTCGTCCATGTATAGCCCGTTGCAGCCGTAGTCCGCCCACTTGCTGCACGCGTAGTCGTGGATGTAGTTGTACTGCATCTCAGAGCTGGGGCCTTGGTTGGAAAGCGTGTAGATGGCACCTCCGTCGGTCATGATCTGATTCACGTGGTGGATGTTGTTGTAGTTGATCTTGTTGTTGGTCATCGCGTTCGGCGTACTAGTCCAGCCGAAGCCGACGGAGATCCCGGTGTAGTTCGTGTACGAGACCTCGTTGTGCTCGATGTCGATGTTCGCCGGGTATCCCGCTCCGATGCCAACGCCGCCCAAGATCTCGGTGGTCACGTTGCTGATGTAGTTGTCTTTGACCGTTTCACGCGTACAGATCTCGTTCTTGTCGCTCGGGTTGTAGGCTACGTGAAACTCGGTCGTGTCGGAGGCGGTGAACTTCCCGACCGAGATGCCGTTGCCAGCAATGTCCGTGATGGCGTTGCCGATGATCGTGTCGTCGTGGGTGCCCGAGATGAAATCGAGGCCCGTCCCGCCCATCTGCGTAAACAAGTTTCTTTCGAAGTGCAGGTGGTTGGCGTTCATGACACTCACGCCAGCGGTCATCCTGCCCACGGTCTGGTTGTTGTTGGCATCTGCCGTCAGGTTGTACTGGCCAGCCTGCCCGTCCAGGAAGCCATACTGGCTCGGCCGCATGTACGTCGAATGCGCGAAGGTCAGGCCCTGAAACCACAGGTAGCTCGCCTGGCTCGACGTGCTCGTGCCGCTCACGCTCAGGATGGTCTCCATCATCGGGGCGATGACTGTGGCCGTTGCCATGTCTTCGCCGGTCCGCGGCTTGTAGTAGATGGTGCTCGTGGTCTCGTCGAGGTACCACTCGCCGGCCTGGTCGAGGAACTCCAGCGCGTTCTCGAAGTAGTAGGCGCGTCCCGATCCCCAACCTACCTGCGCCATGTTGGGGTTGGGCCGCACGAAGACCATGGGAGATTCGGGGCTTTGGAACTTCACGAGCGCGGTAGTACCCGAGTTCGTGATAGACGCGATACGCAGCGTACTGTCCCCCCAGGCGATGTTGACGTGCAGCTCGACCTTGGTGAGATTGTTCCAGGTCGCCACGGCCGAGCTCGGGACCTGAAGGTTGTTAGCGGTCTTGTCCCAGCCGGAAAGGCGGTTGAAGTTGGCGACGTTGCTCGCCAGGAGGTTGGGGGTGCGCGCGCGGATGGCTTTGACGCCATTGACGTAAAGCTGCCGGAAGGCCGTGGTGCCCGCGCTAGCCGAGTAGATGTTGTTGGTCGCGTCGGACACCTTCCAGCCCTTGATCGGCTGCCCTCCCGTCATGAGAGGCCGCTCGCCTGGATACGCCATGTACTTGACGTAGAATCCGCCAGTGCCCGAGTCGGGGTTGGCAAAGGTCAGCGTGCTCGTCTGAGGATAGGTACCACCGCGCAGGTAGACCGTGATATCGGCGGTCATGGCGCTGTTCTTGGTCCGCACCAAATCGCGGGCCTTGGCCACCGTCTTGAGAGGCTGCGCGAGGGTTCCCGGATTGGCATCATCGCCGTCCGGAGCAACGTAGATAGCCCCGGCCACGGCCGTTCCACCGCCCGCGCCGGTCGAGCCGCCAGGCCCGGTCGCGCCGCCAACGCCGGTCGCTCCGCCTGACCCGGTCGCGCCACCAACGCCGGTCGCTCCGCCCGACCCAATGGTGCCTCCTGCTCCGGCCGCACTCCCCGAACCAGTAGCCCCACCCGTACGGGGCGCACCGCCCGAGCCGGTTGCACCGCCAGTCCTGGTTGCGCCGCCCGAGCCGGTCATTCCGCCCGAGCCGGTTGCTCCGCCGAAAACAGTCGCACCTCCCGACCCTTTTGAGCCCCCGGTTCCAAGCTGGCCGCCCGAGCCAGATTGGCCGGCCGTCCCACCCGTGGCGACGCTGCCCCCCTGTCCGACACTGCCGCCGCTGCCGATCTGACCGGACGATCCCGAGGATCCCCCGACACCCGTGCCGCCTTTCCCACCATTCCCGGAAGAGTTGCAGGCTGAGCATGCGAGTGATAGCCACAGCGCGACGGTGGAAACGACGAAACGACGATCAGCTTGCCAAGATGTCATCATGGAGATAGCTCCTCGTGGACTCTGCGGGGTGGGCCCGCGACCAGTGCCGGATGGCAACCCGTTATTATTGGCAAGGTAGAGCCGGGAAGTGCTACGGTCGCGGTGCCCGAAATTGGGTCTATTTGCCGTGCCGCCACCGCTGGAATTCTTTGGTGCAGGACCGAACCTCAAGTACCACGCGTCTGAGCTACGCGGCCAGTGACATCGCAGGTCAGCTCCTTTTCTGCTGGATCATCTGGTACGTCCCGTATTTCTACACAGATACCTGCAAAATTCCTGCGTCGGCCGTGGCGGCGATTCTACTCGCAACCCGATTCTTGGATGCGCTGGACGCCCCGCTGTGGGGCATCCTGGTGGACCGCACGCGCAGTAGGTGGGGCAAGAGTCGACCCTGGTTCCTCTGGCTGTGTTTCCCGTTCGCGACCTTCGGCGTTCTCACGTTCCTGACGCCTGACCTAGAATACAGAGCCAAACTCGCGTATGCCGCTTTGACCTATGCCGGCTGCAATGTTTTTTTCACCGGCATCAACACGCCTGTGACGTCAATCCTTCCGGCACTCACCGCAAATCCGAAGGAACGCCTGACCCTGACCACTTTTCGCATGCTCGGCTCGAAGATTGGCGTCCTGGTCGTGAACCTCACCGGTATGGGGCTCGTGCACTACCTCGGTCACGGTAACGACCGGACTGGCTTCGTGCTGGCAGTTCCCATCTTCGCCGTCGCCTCGATCGCACTGTTTCTGATCGCATTTCGCAATCTGAGAGAGACCGTCGTGCAGTCGAGGACGCAGTCGGTTCGGGAGACATTCAGCGCGATGAAGGGCAATTGGCCGTGGCTGATTGTCGTAATAAGCACGGTTCTGTTCTGGATGGGGTTCATTTCCCGCGTCACGGTGGCGCCGCATTTCTTCAAATACGTGCTGCACCGGCCCGATTTGCTCAGTGTGGCCAATGGTCTCGATGTCGCTTCGCTGGCGACGGCGCTTCCGCTGCCGTGGCTTTGTCGAGCCATGCCCAAGGCCCGGCTCTGGGCTCTCGGATTGGCGGGCATGGTGCTTGGGCAGTTGATCCTTTGGTTCGGGGTCATGCGTGGGCCCGACCTGGGCTTGTGCCTGACTGGGTGGACCGTCGGGTTCGTGTTCAGTGGGGCCGCGATGACTTTGCCGTTTTCCATGTTGGCAGACACCGTGGACTACGGTGAGTGGAAGAGAGGCGTACGCGCCGCAGGGCTGTTGACTGCGATCGGCGGTGCCTTTTGCTTCAAGGTGGGCGCAGGCCTGGGTGGTGCCACGCCTATGTGGCTTCTCCACCTTGGCGGTTACATCGAAGGGAAGGAACAAACACGAGCCGCGATTGCCGCACTGGATGGGGGCATCGTGGGGGTCCCGGCCGTCTGTTTCGCACTCGCCTTGCTTCCCGCGTTGTTCTACGGCCGTTTCGAACGCCTCGAACCGCAGATTCATGCGGAGCTTGCAGAGCGGAGGGCCGAACAGGCCAGCGCGCATTGCGAGGGGCTCGGCGGTCGAAGTAGGATATAGCCGTGTCGATGAAGAGCCCGTCTAAATTGCAGGTGGCCGAGTGGCGGCGACGTAGCTACCAGGTGCTTACGGGGGATGTGGTGGCGAGGTGGAACGTCGGACCTCCGCCCCCGCCAGAATGGTCGAAGTCGGTTCGCCATCTGACGGATCTTCTCGGCAAGCCGGTGCCGCCTCCGTTGTGGTGGACCCTCAAGACGGCGTACACCGGAAGCATTGAGACCCGAATGGATCCAACCAGCTACTACTTCGACGGCATGAACCGCCCTGGTCCGGATGACCCTCCTGTGGTCTACTTCCAGCTCGGCCTGAGTGGGTGGGGGCATTTCCAGCTCTACGGACAGGAGCCGCAACGGATCACGCCGGGCAGGGCATTTTTCATTCTGGTTCCTTCGCGGCATCGCTACTACTTGCCCGCGGATTCGCCGGGATGGACCTTCGCATGGTTTGGCATTCACAATCCCTGGCTGGTCACGCGAATCACCAAACAAGTCGCGGCTCGCGGTCCCCTGGTCGAGGTTGCGCCCGACGGTGTTCTGGCGGCCAGCGTTCTGCGCCTCCTGAGCGGTGCAATCAAGAAGGATTTCCGCGACCGTTTCGAGGTCGAGCTGGCCCTATTCGAGTTTGTGGTCGCGTATGAGCGCTGGGCAGAACAGGGACACGATGGCTTCGACGCCGGACAGCGACTTTTGGACGAGACTCGGGCGCGCATCCTGGCGACCCTGCCCGGGACCGTTCACGTCGCCGACCTTGCCACCCATGAAGGGGTAAGCCGCAAGCACTTCAGCTTCATCTTCCGCGAGCGCACCGGGCTGACGCCCGCGCATTTTGCGACCCAGGTGCGGGTGCACGAAGCAGCCCGCATGCTGATCGAAACCCGCTTGCCACTGAAAGCCATCGCCGCAGCCTGCGGGTTTGCGAATGCGAATCATTTCAGCAAAGCATTCCGACGCCTTCAGCACCTGAGTCCAGCCTCGTACCGGCGAACGATGCGATAGGCAGGGCACTGGTCAGGGGGCCAGCATGCCTTCGGCCCTCCGCAGATTGTCGAGGGCGGCGGGATCGCTCGGGTCTAGGCGACGTGCTGTGCGGAACTCGTCCAACGCATCGGCAAGACGGCCCTTCTCCGCGAGCACAATGCCGAGCCCGGTGTGGGCACCGACGAGATTCGGGGCCAGGACGATACAACGGCGAAAGGCTGCCTCCGCTCTGTCGAATTGCCCGACCATGGAAAGCGCATTGGCTTCGTTGTAGAGATACTCCACGGAGGTCGGCTCCAACACGGCTGCGGCCGAGAAAGCCTGCGCGGCTCGAAAAGGCTCGTGCAGCTGCATGAGCATGAAGCCGAGATTGGCGAAGTCTTTAGCCGACATCTTGTCGGCCGTCAGGCCTGCCGTTCGCTGCGACTCGGCGAGGGTGCGCTCGGCGTCTACCGGTCGGTCGAGCTGGAAGTAGACCTCGGCCAAGTTGACGTAGGATCGAAGCGAGGTCGGCTCGAGTGCCAGGGTTGCCTGGTAATCGGCTAGGGCCGGTGCGAAGTCACCGTTGGCCTGCTCCGCTCGACCCAGGTTGTGATAGGCAAAGGCCGCCTTCGGGTTGACCGCGATGGTGTGGCGCAGGAGCTCGCCGCTGCTCGTCCAATGGCGGCTCTGGCTGAACGACAGTGAGGCCAGTGCCAGCAGGGCAACCGAGAGCACGATAGCGGCCAGCTTGCGAGGTCGAGCGTAATCGATGACGTCGGCGACGATCAGTCCGATACCGATGAGCGCCAGATAGGCGTAGCGGTCAGCGACCGTCGAGTGGGCTTGGTACGTGAAAGGCACGAGACCCAACGTCGGCATGAGGAAACCGACGAACAGCAAAGCGCCGAGCCAGGTGATGGGACGACGCTTGCGGAGCCGGTAACCGACCGCCAGCAGAGCGGCGGGAACGAGCCAAGCCAGGTAGCCCCAACCCTGCGACATCACCGCGCTCGGAGTCCGCCCATAGTCAACACAGAGATCGATCGGCACGACGATCTTGCGAAGGTAGAACGCCAGGGCATCACCGGCGAGCAGCGGACGTTGCCACCACGAGGACTCACTCGACGTGGCCACGTCCTGAATCGACCGGGTGATCAGGGCAAACGGCAAAACGCATACTGCCCAGATCGACGCCGACGCGATGGCTTTGCGCCAGGGCGTCTCGAGGAAGGTGAGATCGATGACCAGCGCAATGACAGGCAGAGCCGCAGCCGACGGCTTGCAGAGCATGGCGCACATCACGAGCACGGAGGAGACGGCAAGCAGCGCTCCTGACCTGGCGGAAGGCCGATCCATCGTCTGTCGCGAACGAACCAGCACGGCGAGTGCGAGCAGCGCGAAGAAACCACTGCCAAGACCCCGAAGCTCGGAGATCCAGCCGACGCTCTCCACTTGCAGGGGGTGTAAGGCGAACACCAGCGAAGCGAGCAGTGCCGTCGTTCGCCGCCGGGTGAGCCATTGCACCAGCAGAAAGCAAAGCAGGCAGTTCGTCACATGAAAGCCGACGCTGGCCGCGTGAAATGCGCCGGGGTCGAGGCTGATTGTATTGCCAATGGACCGATCCAGGTGCGCCGGCACGCTCGCGTATCGCGCGATAGCGCCAAAGATCGTGTAGGCGAGCGGAATGTAGAGCTGTTTGTAGGGCTGCTGCCAAAAAGTGGCCACGCCCTGCAGCGTGGGCGGGTTGAGGTACGGATTCGCGTAGACGTGAATTTCGTCGTCAAACCCCGCGAACCCGGCAGAAAAGATGCGGAGGTAAACGACCAGGCACGCTCCGATGAGAGCGAGTAGGACGAGGACAGACGTTGCGATTCGTTTCGTGACCAGCGAGCGAGCCATAGTGAAGGTCCGAAGATACTACGGCCCCGTCATGACCGGCAGTGCTGTTGCGCCATCGCTTGCAGGTCACCATCTTGGCGCTCCCCCCCCGGCCAGAGGTTCGGGCGTCGGGACGTCGCAAGCTCGAGGATTTCGGGGGCCCCGAACTTGTACCGCCTGACCGCCCCTAGGGCGTTCGGTTCTTGCGCGTGTATTCATATTGTACGCCCAGCCATTCGGACCGTCCATCCATCGACCAGTACTGCCGCACGACTTCACGATGCTCCGATTCCCGCGTGAGTACGTGCCGCGCGCGCATGAAGTGACCAGCGACCTCCGGACCGAGCTCGGTGGGAGCCGGGAAGTCGCTGAAGTAGACCGTGATCTCGCCATCTCGATCTGGTCCAAACCCTTGGGCGAACATGAGCCCGACGGTCGCTCGAGTATCCATCGAGAGGTACTGCCACCGCGCCTGAAGTGGGTTGTACGTGAGAAAGTCGATCCGTCGAAACTCCGGAACGTTAGATCCCGGAGCGGGCATCATGACCTCCTGGAGGTAGGGGCCAACCATAGACCGCGCTGCGATCAAACCCGCCACCACGATGGGCTTGCTTACCGCAGTCGGGCGCATGGTCATTAACACGCTCCACGTGCCGATGCGGCTGGCCAACATATCCATTCGCGGAGCGGCGTTCGGGCTGGATGGCACGATCGGGCTTTGGGCCACGGTGGACGGGGTCTGCGCGTGCGACGTGGACCCGCCGACGAGGACCGTCGCAAGAATCGAGAAAACGCGTCCAGTATTCATGATGTGGTCTCCCTAGTGTGCGCCTTCGGCCGGCGGCGCCTACGCCGTCGTGCGCAGCTATCGGCCTCCGCCCCAAGAATAGCCGGCGTTGAGCCTCATGCCAGCTCCACGTCATCTCCCTCGCCTACTTCGTGCTCATGGATCTTACGAGCTCAAGCGACGGAAATAATGAGCTTGCCCGTAACGTGACCCCCGGCGCTGACTGCCTGCGCCTCTGCAGTTTGCTCAAGCGGAAAAGTCTGTTCTACGCGCAACCGGAACAGTCCCTCGGAACAAAGCCGAGCCACATCGGCACAGACCTGCTCCGGATTTTTCGGAGGCCCGTGAGAAAATTTAGCGCCGTACTGCTCAGCCGAGAAATCGGCAACGGAAAGAACGTGCGAAGGATCGCCGACGATTTCGATCAACTCCGGGATGATCCCCGAGCCGGCGAGATCGAGGGCTGCGTCTACGCCCGCTGGTGCGAGCTTCCGCACGCGTTCCGCCAGGCCCGGTCCGTAGGTCGTCGCGATGGCGCCCAGCCCGCGCAAATAGTCATGCTTGTGCGCGCTCGCAGTGCCGATGACGATCATTCCGCGCAGGCGCGCGAACTGGACCACGGCCGAACCAATTCCACCAGCGGCTCCGCTCACCAGCAGCGTCTCACCGGGTTTCACGCCCACTTCGTCAAGGGCACGCGTTGCCGTGTCGGCGATCACTGGAAGGCCACCCGCAACTTCGAACGACACATCATCCGGCTTGTGAGCCCAGTGTGCGAGAAGCGCATATTGGGCCATGGCCATGGTGTTTTCGCCGCAGCCGAAGACGGCGTCTCCGACTGAGACGTTGGCAACGCCCGGGCCGACCTCATCCACGACGCCCGATGCCTCGACGCCGATACCTGAGGGAAAGGTAACCTCCTCGAAGTCGCGGTAGTGTCCGGCCAGACGTTTCCAGTCTGAGGGATTGACCCCGGCCGCCCGGACTGCGATGCGCACCTGGCCGGGGCCGGCATGCGGCTCATCGATCTCGACGACATGCAAGACCTCCGGGCCTCCATACTCGCTGAACTGAACTGCCTTCATGAGCTTCTCCTTTGGTATACCCGCAGAGCCGCAATGGCAGGGACGCCCTATGTCTGAGCAGGTGCGACCTTGGACAGCTGCGATTCTATCGCCCCGACGACCAACGGGTCGTCGGGCGGTGTGTCCGGTGAGAAGCGTGCGACGATCTCGCCCTTGCGGCTGACCAGGAACTTTTCGAAATTCCATAGGATGTCGCTGTCCCGTTCGCTCCGGATGCCATACGACTCGAGCTTCTGGCGAAAATCGCTTCCGGGCTTCGCGGTGGCCTTCGGCTGCGCTTCGATCAACGCTCGGTAGAGCGGATGGCGGCGCTCGGGCTTCACCGTGATCTTTTCAAGGACCGGAAACTGCACGCCGAACTTCGACGTGCAGAAAGCGTGGATTTCCTCGGCCGTGCCAGGCTCTTGCTCGCCGAAGTCGTTGCACGGGAAACCAAGCACGACGAAGCCGCGCGCTCGATAGGTTTCGTGGATCGATTCAAGCGCGCCGTATTGGGGTGTGAGTCCGCACGCCGAGGCGACGTTGACAATCAACAGCACCGAATCCCGATAGTCGCTCAGCGTCGTCGAGGTCCCGTCGGCTCGGTTGAACGGAATTTGATAGATTGACGTCGGCATCGTCAAGTAGGCCTATTCGGAATATCGAGGAAGTCAAGGGGCGGTAAGCCGCGTACCTCAAGAGCTCACCCTCGCCTGTGGAACTTTGGCTCTCGGAACAAGAGTCTTCATGGCAAGCGTTGCCACGTCTTCGAGACGGCGCTGCTCCAGGGACCATCAGCCGATCGTCCCTGTCCCGCCCGTGGCAAGCTCGGCCAGTGCTTGCGGAGCCACTGCGCGATGAGACAAGCCAGCATTCCGAGTACCAAGCCAGCCAAGATGTCGGGGACCCAATGGTGTCGCAGGTAGATCGTGGACAGCCACAGAGAAATCACCACTGGCAAACAGATCCGGAAGTAGAGCCTGGGTCTCTGCGGAAATAGGCAGCTACCGAATCGGCGCGCGTACACGAGTGTGAGTAAGGCAAGAGAGCAGTGCAAGGATGGAAAGGCGGACCGCGTGCGAAGGGGGTCGGCCGAGTCAAACGCCCCCTGCTGCAACTCGAAAATGCCAACCCACGAATGAAGGTGCGGGGGCGTGAAGACCCCGTGCTGAAAGGGCTCGTAGTAGCGAGGCGGCCCTGCAGGGAAAAGCAGGCAGAGCACGAAACCGATTCCGAGCTGGATGACGACGGCCGTAGACATTTCTCGAAAATCCTCGCGCCGGCCCCGCAGTGAGAGTGCGGTGGCCAACACCATGGGCATGATGAAGTAGAGTCCATACGCAAGGGCCATCCAATCGGTGAGCAGGGGGTGAAAGAGACGGCCCGCCCATACCGTAGGCTCCACACCAAACCAAGCGAGATCCAAGCGATAGAGCGCATCGTCGATGGTGGTCTTGCGAACAACACCGGTATAGGTCTCCATGCACTGAAAGGCCCACATGAGAGCGACGAAGGGCGCCCAGTCGCGGAAAGTGCTGCGGGCGGTGGTGACGAGCAGGGCTCGGGCTCCGAGGTGGCCTCTGAGGGCCGCAGGCAAGCGGCGCACGGTCGCAATTGCCACGAGGCCGAACGTGATGCCGGCCGAAATGACAATGGGACCTTCAACCCACTTGAACGAGGCCCCGTAGGCGCGCACAAGCACACCCAGGGTTAGGAGAAAGAGAACCAACAGCACCAAGTCCGGACCCGCGGCTGCTAGGATGTGACTCAACCACCGCCGTCGAGAAGCGGGCACTGGTACAAGGGGCGCGGTCTCTTCAGAGAGATGCTGATTCATGAACGGTTGGGACTCCCCGTGGTCAGTTTCTTTGCGGAGCCGTACCGCCACGTCGCCAACAACGCAGGCGTGACCGCGATGGCAGCCACGAGACACGTGATTTCGCCAACCATCGCGGAGAGTCCGAAGGTGCGGATGCCTCGGTTTTGCGACAGTAGCAGCGAGCCGTAACCCACAGTGGTCGTGTAGGAGCAGAGAATGACGGCGCCGGCCGTGGCGGCCAGGGCCGCACGCTCACCGCCGTCTCGACGCGCCCTTGCGGCGATGTTCACGGAGTAGTCGATGCCAATGCCGATGGTGATGGGAAGCGCTACGAAATCGAGAAAATTGATCTTCACTCCAGCCATCGCCGAGATGGCCACCATGGCGATCGTTCCAAGTGCCCCACAGAAGAGCGTCGCGAACGCGAAACGACCTAGTCCCACCACTAGAAGGACGACCAGGATCGAGCCCATGGCAGCGCCAAGGCTTGCGCGTGGGCCGTCGCGGGTCATGCCGGCGAGCATATCGGAGAAGATAAACGCCGATCCGCCCACCAGCGTACCGGGGGGTAGGTTCAGCGCGCGTGCGGCATCCGCGAAGCGGCGCAGGTGGTGCAGATTCCACGAGTCGATGCCCAGGCCATTGTTGGCAAGCACCATCCTGCCGCGGGTGCCATCCCGTTCGGTGAATGGCCACGCCAGCACATCGGGTACGTCGGCATCCGTGAGAACGCGCAGGTCGTCGGGTGGACGCAGCTTCAGGAAACGGCGACGATCCTCGTCGGGCAGGGCGCGCAACGCCTTGCCATCCATCAGTCGGCGAATATTGGCCAACACCAAGAGTTTCGCTTCCTGATCCTTGGGCAGCACGTCGTCGATGGTCACTACATTCGAGAAGAGTCGTGATCCCTCGTCCTTTTCTGCATCAGCTTGGCGCAAGCGCTCGGCCATGAAGGGGGCGTCCTGCCGGTTCGGGACCGCGATGGCAAAGCCGCCCGAGATACCGTGCCCGAAGGCTTTGTCGAACTTGTCCATCCAGGCCGATTCCTGTGCCAGCTCGGGGCTATACGAACGCAGATTGCGCATGTTCGCCTCGATCGGATCGCCTAGGAGGAACTGAACGACGACAATGCTGACGAGCATGAGCAGACTGGTTGCGCCGACGACCACCCATTTCGGTCGACGCGGCAGCACCCGTGTAAGCCAGCGACCGACCGGCGGCTCGGGACCTGGTCGCAACCAGCCACGACGTTCGAGCGCAAAGAGCACGGCGGGCAAGAGTGCATACGTCGCTCCCCAACACAACGCCATTCCGGTGCCGCCAATGATGCCAAAGTCTCGAAAGCCTCGAAACTGCGTCATGGCGAGAGAGCCATACGCCACGGCAGCGGTTGCG
>Ga0265342_10004131_pt1 | contig 11554 bp, 11 predicted proteins | sample 4CB327metaG_FD_203125 | JGI IMG/M metagenome (GOLD analysis project Ga0265342, IMG submission 203125) | Rhizosphere microbial communities from Carex aquatilis grown in University of Washington, Seatle, WA, United States - 4-CB3-27 metaG | ecosystem: Host-associated > Plants > Roots >...
TAGCCCTTGTAGATGTCGACCAGCGCGGCGATGTCCTGCACCACGCCGGCGGACAAGCGCTGCGTGACCACGTTCCAGTGCCGTTCCATGAAGACGAAGGCGATCACCGACTGCAGGATCACCATCGGCAGGATGATGATCAGCAGCGCGCGGGCGTAGAGGCCCTTCGGCATCACGCTGTTCATCGCGCGGGCAAGCCGCCGCCAGCCGTCGCGGATCTGCGCCAGCCAGCCGTGAATGCGCGCCACAGCCGGGATTTCGCAATACCACTGCCAGGCGTCGCCGACGCGCTGGATCGCGGTGCGGATCGAGGCGATGCCGGCGTCGATGCTGGTCATGTCAGATCACCAGCCGGTAGCCGATGCCGCGCACCGTCTGCACGAACAGCGGGTCGGCGGGGTTGCGCTCGATCTTGCGGCGCAGCCGGTTGACCTGCACGTCGACGGCGCGCTCGCTCACCGTGCCGCCATTGCCGGCGAGCGCCATGCGCGGAACGGTCTCGCCGGGCGTGGTGGCCAGCACGCGCAGCATGTCGCGCTCGCGGTCGGTGAGACGGATGACGTCCTCGCCGCGCCGCAATTCGCCGCGCGCAAGATGGAAGACGAACGGCCCGAAGCTCACCTGCTCGACTACCGGCGTCACGGCCGGCTGCGCGCGCTTGAGGATGTTGGCGATGCGCAGCGACAATTCGCGCGGCTCGAACGGCTTCGACAGATAGTCGTCGGCTCCCATTTCGAGGCCCTTGATGCGGCTCTCGGCGGCGTCGCGCGCCGTCAGCATCAGGATCGGCACGTTCGATTCGGTGCGCAGCGACCGGGCAAAGTCGAAGCCATTCTCGCCCGGCATCATGACGTCGAGCACCAAGAGGTCGAAGCTCAGATGCTTGAGCTTGGCGCGGGCTTCGGCGGCGGTGTCGGCGGTGGTGACGCGATAGCCTTCGGTCGAGAGGAAGCGCGACAACAGATCGCGAATGCGGCGGTCGTCGTCGACCACCAGGAGATGCGGGGCGTCGTCGGCCAGCGGCAGCGCGGCAATCATGCCTTCGCCTTCATTTGTTCGCTTTGGCGCGGTCGGCGCGCGCGATCAGGCGCAGCACCTCGTCGCGATTGTCGCCGTCGATCATCGTGGTGAGGAAGCGGCGCGCCGCTTCGTGCGCGCCGACGCCGATCTCGTTGAAGGCGCGGGTGATGCGCTCGGTCTGGAGCTGCGCGAGCCGGAGCGACAGCGCCTCGCCCTTGGCCGTCACGTAGAGCAGCCGCTGGCGCCGGTCCTGCGCGCCTTCCTTCTGGACGACGTAGCCCTCGTCGACGAGTTGCTTGAGCACGCGGCCGAGCGACTGCTTGGTGATGTTCAGGATGTCGAGCAGGTCGGCGACCTTCATCCCCGGATTGCGGTTGACGAAGTGCAGCACCCGGTGATGGGCGCGGCCGAAGCCGAGCTTGAGCAGCACCTCGTCCGGATCGCCGACGAAGTCGCGATAGGCGAAGAACAGGAGCTCGATGATGTCCCAGATGGGCTCGCCCGCCCCGGTACGATCGGGGGCGTCGCCGGACGGGTCCACCAGCTTGGGCCGCCAATTTATGTCAGCCATGTTGACATATTTTGGTTTTATGTTACAAAAACGTGGCAACCGACGAAAGGATCGTACCTGACGATCCTCGAGGCGGGCGCGAACAGGTGTCGGACGGCGCGTCGCACCCTCTTGGTCCTGTCATACCGAGACTTGCCGAACGACGCAAAGTGTTGGAGTTGGCGCGGAAAATGCGCCATCACAGCGGCGGGAAGCGCCCGCCGCCGGCTTTGGCCCCGTCAGAAGGAGCCCCCGGCCGGCCACGATGTAACGACGGACGAGTGAAGGAGATTTGTCCATGGCTGCGCAGTCCTACGACCGTCTCGAAGGCGTCATCTGGTACGACGGCAAGCTGGTGCCGTGGAGCGAGGCGACCGCCCACGTGCTCACGCACGGCCTGCACTATGCCAGCGCCGTGTTCGAAGGTGAGCGCGCCTATGGCGGCCAGATTTTCAAGAACAAGGAGCACGCCGAGCGCCTGAAGCGCTCCGCCAACGTGCTCGACTTCGACGTCCCCTACTCCGTCGGCGAGATCATGGCGGCGAAGCAGCTTGTCGTCGACAAGAACGGCAAGAAGAACGCCTATGTCCGCCCGATCGCCTGGCGCGGCTCAGAGATGATGGGCGTGTCGGCGCAGTCGAACACGATCCACCTCGCCATCGCCTCATGGGAGTGGCCGAGCTATTTCGACCCGGAGCAGCGGCTCAAGGGCATCAAGCTCGATCTCGCCGAGTATCGCCGGCCCGATCCGAAGACGGCGCCCTCGCTCGCCAAGGCCGCCGGCCTGTACATGATCTGCACCATCTCCAAGCACCGCGCCGAACGCCGCGGCTATGCCGACGCGATGATGCTCGACTGGCAGGGCCGCGTCGCCGAGTGCACCGGCGCCAACATCTTCTTCATCAAGGACGGCAAGATTCACACGCCGACCGCCGACTGCTTCCTCGACGGCATCACGCGGCAGACCGTGATCGGGCTCGCCAAGAAGCGCGGCATCGAGGTGATCGAGCGGCGCATCATGCCGGACGAGCTCACCGGCTTCTCGGAGTGCTTCATCACCGGCTCGGCCGCGGAAGTCACGGCCGTCGCCGAGATCGCCGACTGGCGCTTCACGCCGGCCGCCATCACCAAGCAGCTGATGGACGACTACACCGCCGAGGTGCAGCCGAAGGCCGCGGCGGCGTAAGCGATCCGGAGATTGAGAATGAGAATGGCCGGGCCGAAAGCCCGGCCATTTTGTTTTTGGAGAGCAGAAACAACGTGAAGCCGTGCCACACGCACCGTCATTGCCGGGCTTGACCCGGCAATCCATGAGGCCGCTCCGAGGGCACGACAGTACTGCTGAGCTCGCGGACGTTCATCATGGATGCGCGGATCAAGTCCGCGCATGACACAGAAAATGTGGCACGCGTAATCGCGTCACCGATTCAATTTTCAAACAGCCCCGCCTTCGCGCTACGCGCTTCGGCGGGCGGACATGGGTGATCGCCCGTGTTGTTTGAGCGGCCCCGGGTGAGCCGGCCTTCCCTTGCCTCGGCTCGAAATGCCGAGGGCGTGGCGCGCCGATGAGGCGCGACACTCTTTTCCGTAGGCCGCGCTCCTCTCTCGAGAAGCACGGGCGCCTCTCGGCGCGCCACGGCGGTGTCACTACGGCGGACGGGCCACGCTTTCGAGAACGTGGACCAGCCACGCCTGTCAGCCAGCTCCTGGCGGCAGGTCCTAGTGCCTGCGAGTGGAGCCCCGTCGCCGCCCGGGGGTGGGGGATGCGTTTTTCCCTCGCCCGCGGGCACCGCATCCGCCCCCGTCATCCTGACGCCTCATGATGGCGCCCTCAGCCGGAGCGGACGATGGGATCGTAGGCCCACTGCTAGGAATGTCAATAGTCCTAGATCACGAATTATTGCAAAGGTGCCGCCGGCTCGCTTATCCCTCCCCTTCAGGGGAGGGATCGGCTCACACCACCGCCTCGCCGCTCCACACTTCCTGCGGCCGCAGGAGCGACACGTGCCGCACGCCGTTCACGGCGATGAACGCTGACAGCGTCTGGTCGAGCACGCGGCCTTTGCTCTTCGCGGCATGCCGCAGCAGAAGCTCTCCGTCTTTGCCCACGACGATGAAGCCGGTGTGGAAATAATCGATGCCCGGACGCCGCGACAGGAAGCCGACGACGTCGCCGGTCGCAAGGCGCTCCGCATTGCCAAGCACGCTTGCCACCGGGATCGAGGTCAGCCCGACGCGTTCGACCGGCAGACCGTGCATGTAGGTCACCGTCTTCTCGACCATTGCCGTGCCCGGCAGCACGATGGCGCGGCAGATTCCGTTGGCGATGTTGTTGAGCGACCAGTCGGCGAAATAATGGTTGCGCGCCGGCCAGGCGATCTCGCCGTCGCGATAGCGGATCCGGCGCAGCTGCGGCTGGAAATCGGCGACGGTGAGGGACCGCGCCGCCGCCAGCACCGTCTCGCAGAACGTGACGCAATCGAAGGCGTCGTCGCGCAGCACGAACTGCTCTTGCTTCCGCGGGCCGCCGATCAGCGGATATTCGACGTAGCGGGAGCCGATCAGCGCCTGCGAGATGACGCCGATGCGGGCGCCGATGAACGTGTCCGCGCGCGCCTTGTCGATGAGCGCCGCGATGCGCGTTTCTTCCGTCCGCGCCGGCGCAAGCCCCAGCGCGAACGTCGCCGCGCCGGCCGCGACCTGCAGCATCTGCCTCCGGCTCGGGAGAAGCTCGCGCATCAGTCGCGGATCATGACGAGACGCTCGGTGCCGGATTCGGCCGCCCATAACTCGCCGGGCCGGCCGAGGATCTGCCGCACGTCGGCGCGCGCCTTGTCGGAGACGAAGGTCTCGAACTTTTCCGTCGCCGGGTCGAAACGATGCAGCGCGTTCGCCGGCCAGTCGCTGACCCAGACCTTGTCCTTGTCGTCGACGAAGACCGCGTAGCAGCCGTCCTTGCTCTTCGGCAGCGGCCACACCTTCCAGACCTTGTTGAGCGGATCGTAGCGGCCGAGCTCGCCCGAATTCCAGAAGCTGACCCACAGAAGGCCCTTGGAGTCGGACCAGATACGGCGCGGGCCGACGCCGGGCTTGGGCGGCGCGATCATCAGCGCATCGCCGCTCACCGTGTCGATGCGCGCGATGTGGTCGCCGGCGAGCGAGGAGTACCAGACCTCGCCCTGCGGCGTCGTGGTGATGCCGTAGGGGCCGACGCCCTTCGGCGCCTTCCACGCGTCGACCTTGCCGGTGGCCGGATCGACGCGGCCGTAGAAGCCGTTCTGCCCGGTGAACCAGAGGATGCCCTTGCGGTCGAAGGTCGCTGTGTTGAGGTTGGCGTCGGCGGCGCTCTTCGGCAGCGGGTAAAGCTTGACCGCACGCGTCGCCGGATCGACGCGGACGATCGCGTTCTGGCCGCCGTCGGTGACCCAGGCTGCGCGATCGGGGCCGACGATCACGCCATGCGGCGCGGAGTCGGGACCGAGCGCAATGTGCGTCGTCTTCTTCGTCTTGGGGTCGAGCAGGCCGAGGGCGCCCTGCGTCTGCGCCGTGTACCAGACGCCGCCCTCGGGCGCCGGCGCCACATCGTGCGGATGCGTGCCGCGCGGCACGGGATAATACGAGACCTGCGCGGCGCCGGCCGCGCCGGCCACGAGCATCGCCGCGAGTGCGGCGGCACAAGCAACGGACCGCATCGTCACGCCCCCTATTCGGCCGCGTGCCGCCCGCGCGCGTCCCAGCGCCCGGCGGCGGCATCGTCGGTCGCCTTCGCCTCGACCCACGCCGCGCCGTTTTTCTTCTCGACCTGCTTCCAGAACGGCGCGCGGGTCTTCAGATAATCCATCAGGAATTCCGCCGCGGCGAAAGCCGCCTCGCGATGCGACGAGGTCGTCACCACCATGACGATGTCCTCGCCCGGCAGCATGCGGCCGTGGCGGTGAATGACGGTGACGCCGAGCAGCGGCCATCGCGCGCGCGCCTCCGCAACGTGGCGCTCGATCTCGGCTTCCGCCATTCCGGGGTAATGCTCGAGCGTGAGCGCGGCGATCGGCTCGCCGTTCTCGTCGCCGCGGCAGATGCCGGTGAACGAGACGACCGCGCCAACGTCGGTGCGCCCGCGCGTCAACTTCGCCGTCTCGGCGGCGAGGTCGAACGGGTCGCGCTGGATGCGGACAGTGTCGGTCATGGGGGTAATGTAGTGCAGTTCGCGCTCGTCGTCATTCCGAGTTCGCTCGCTCACGCTCGCCCCCCGGAATGACGGGGATCATCCCCCCGTCATCGGCGGGAAGAAGGCGATCTCGGAGGCGGCGGCGATCTTCGCCTCCGGCTTGACGTGCACGCGGTCGATCGCGGCACGGATCACCTTCGGGTTCTCGAAGGCGTAGGCATATTCCTCGCCGCGCGCACTCAGCCAGGCGACCAGTTCGGCGACATTCGTCACCGACGCCGGCACGGCGAGCTCCTCTTCGGGCTTGCCGATGCGTTCGCGCACCCAGGCGAAATATCTTATTTTCATATTTTTCCTTGGCGCATCATCTTATCCGAAAACCGGTGCCCGCTTTTCGGGATAATGCGCTATTCTTCGATCATGTAGCGCAGGCCGGCGCGCATGTAGTCGTAGCCGGTGTAGAGCGTCAGCATCGCCGACAGCCACAGCAGCCAGATGCCGACCTGGCTCACCATCGGCACGACCTGATCGCCCGCTTCGCCGGCGACCAGAAAGCCGACCGCCACCAGTTGCGCGCTGGTCTTCCATTTGGCGAGCCGCGTCACCGGCACGCCGACGCGCAGCTCGGCAAGATATTCGCGCAGGCCCGACACCAGGATTTCACGGCAGAGGATGATCACGGCCGCGAACAGCGTCCAGCCGCGGATGGTCTCGTCGGCCGCGAGCATCAAGAGGCACGAGGCGACCAGGAGCTTGTCGGCGATCGGGTCGAGCATGCGGCCGAGCGAGGATTGCTGGCCCCAGATGCGCGCGAAGTAGCCGTCGAGAAAGTCGGTCACGCCGGCGGCGATGAAGACGGCGAGCGCCACCCAGCGCAGCCACAGCGGGCCCTCGAAAATGCTGTGCCAGAACAGGAGCCCCACGACGACGGGAACCGCGGCAATGCGGCCATAGGTCAGGATGTTCGGTAGCGACAGCGGGCGCGCCGGCAGTCGGGAGCTCACGGAATTCATCGGCGACAAGGAACACTCCAGGGGCGGCGGGGTCAACCGCCGCCAAAATCATCATCCCGTTACTTGATCGGCGGGCGCGGCAGTTTCGCCTCGCCCGGCTCCATGACGAAGGTCTGATCGAGCGAATACCACTCGCCGGTCACGTCGGGCGACGGCGCCTTGTCCGTGTGGCGAATGTAATCGCCGATCAGCGCGCGCGTCACGCCGAACTGGCAGTCGGTCTCGAGCTTGTCGTCGTCCGGCGAGTAGATCTGCGAGATCAGCGTCTTGAAACCCTGCTTGAAGATGAGAAAGTGCAGGTGCGCGGGACGGAAATTGTGCCGCTTGCCGGCGCGCAGCAGATCGCCGACCGGGCCGTCGATGGGGATCGGATAGCCGGCCGGCTTGACGCTGCGGAACCAGAAGCGGCCGTCCTTGTCGGTGGTGAATTGCCCGCGCAGGTTCATGTCGGCCTGCTTCGGGTCCTGCTGCTCGTAGAAGCCTTCCGGCGAGGAATGCCACACGTCGCACACGGCGCCGGCGATCGGATTGCCCTTCTGGTCCTTGACGGTGCAGTTGACGAAGATGGCCGGACCCGGCGTGGCTGAGCGGATAATGGTGCCGCCGTTCTCGGTCTTCGGCGAGTTCATGCGCCAGAACGGCCCGAGCAGGTTGGCGGTCGTCTCGGTCTGGCCGTTATTGCCGTTGTTGAGGAGGCACACCAGCGCCGAGAAGCCGAGCGAGCCGGACATCAACACGACTTCGTTGTGCGTGTCGGTGGTCATCTGGCCGAGCCTGGCGATGATCTCGCCGCCCTTGCGGAACTCGTCTTCCGTCAAATGCACCTCGCGCGCGAAGGCGTGCAGGTGCTTGACCAGCGATGAGACGATCTCGCGCAGCCGCGGGTCATCGATATTCTTGTAGGCGTCGAGCACCTTCGGCGTGACGTCTTCTTGTTTGGCGATGATCATTCCGGTCCCCGGTCGCGTCGAGCGCGGCTTAGCGCGCGGCCTGTTCGTGGAAGAACTCATATATCTTTCGCGCCGTCTCCGCATTAATTCCCGGCACGTTGGCCAGGTCTGGCAGCGATGCGCGTTCGATGGCTTTCACAGTGCCGAAATGGCGTAACAGCGCGCGCTTGCGCGTCGGCCCGATGCCCGGAATCTCCTGCAATCCCGCCTCGCGTATGTCCTTCTTGCGCCGGGCGCGGTGCGAGCCGATGGCGAAGCGGTGCGCCTCGTCACGCAGCCGCTCGACGTAATACAGAAGCGGATCGCGCGGCGGCAGTTTGAATGGGCTCCTGCCCGCCATGAAGAACGTCTCGCGGCCAGCCTCGCGGTCCGCGCCCTTGGCGATCGAGACGAGCGGCACGTCGACGATGCCGAGCTCGGTGAGCGTGTCGGTCGCCGCCTTGAGCTGCCCCTGCCCGCCGTCGATCAGCAAGAGATCCGGCCAGGGCTGGTCGTCGTCCGCCTCAGGCACCTCACCGGTCAGCACCGCCGCGGCCGCGTCGTCGAGCGAGGGCCGCGGGTTCTCGGTGAGCAGCCGCTTGAAGCGCCGCTGCAAGACCTCGCGCATCATGGCGTAGTCGTCGCCCGGCGTGAGGTCGGCGGAGCGGATGTTGAATTTGCGGTACTGGTTCTTGCGGAAGCCCTCCGGCCCGGCGACGATCATGCCGCCGACGGCGTTGGTGCCGGCGATGTGGCTGTTGTCGTAGACCTCGATGCGGCGCGGCGGCCGCGGCAGACCGAACGTCTCCGTCATGGCGCTGAGCAGGCGCTGCTGCGACGAGGTGTCGGCGAGCTTGCGGGCCAAGGCCTCGCGGGCATTGGCGAGCGCGTGAGCGACCAATTCCTTGCGCTCGCCACGCTGCGGCGCCGAGACCTCGACCTTGCGCCCCGCCTTCGTCGTCAGAGCATCGGCAAGCAACGCGACGTCCTCGAAGGCGTGCGAGACCAGCACGAGCCGCGGCGGCGGCTTGTCGTCGTAGAACTGCGCGATGAATGCGCTCAGCACCTCGCCCGGCTCGAGCGCGCGATCGGCCTTCGGAAAATAGGCGCGGTTGCCCCAGTTCTGACCGGTGCGGAAGAAGAACACCTGCACGCAGGTGTAGCCGCCGTCCTGGTGCACGGCGAAGACGTCGGCCTCCTCGACGTTGCGCGGATTGATGCCCTGATGCGACTGAATCGCCGACAGCGCGGCGAGGCGGTCGCGGAAGATCGCCGCGTGCTCGAAGTCGAGCGACTCCGACGCCTGGTCCATGGCCTGCGCCAGTTCCTGCTGCACCGTGCGGCTGTGGCCGGAGAGGAATTCGTTGGCCTCGCGCACGAGCTCGGTATAGCCGGCAAAATCGATCTCGCGCGTGCATGGCGCCGCGCAGCGCTTGATCTGGTGCAGAAGGCAAGGCCGCGTACGGCTCTCGAAGAACGAGTCCGAGCACGAGCGCAGCAGGAACGCGCGCTGCAGCGCGTTGATCGTGCGGTTGACCGCGCCGGCGGAGGCGAACGGCCCGTAGTAACGGCCGGGCCGCGTGCGCGCACCGCGGTGCTTGAGGATCTGCGGCGCCCAGTGGTCCGAGGTGATCAGGATGTAGGGGAACGACTTGTCGTCGCGCAGCAGCACGTTGAAGCGCGGCCGCAGGCGCTTGATCAGGTTGGCCTCGAGGAGCAGCGCTTCCGTCTCGGTCTTGGTGGTGACGAACTCCATCGTCACCGTCGCCGCGATCATGCGGGCGATGCGCGCGTCATAGGCGGTCGGCCGCGCGTAGTTGAGGACGCGCTTCCTGATGTTCTTGGCCTTGCCGACGTAGAGGACGTCGCCCTTGGCGTCGAACATGCGGTAGACGCCGGGCGCCTTCGGCGCGACTTTGGCAAAGCGCGCGATCGCCGCGCGGCCGGCGGCGAGCGTGCCGGCCGGCGCCTCGTCGCGCTCGAGCTCCGGCAGCGCGCTCTCCTCGTCCTCGCGCAGGTCTTCCTCGCGCAGGTCCTCGCTGGCCGGATCGATGTCTTTCTTGCCGTTCATTCGTGTCCCGCAGGACAGATAAGGTGCCGGAACATCCGCCGCGATGCACCGGCGGCCATGCTACGGCGGCGGCAGGGTGAATCGAACGTCAGTGGACGTGGTAAAGCGATGCCTAACATAACTTGGCCAATAACGAAGCTTTAACAATAACGACTGGTCTCTACTTGGCGATTCAGAACCGTTTAACCTGAACTATTCGATAAACCTTCCACGAAAAGTCGAATTTTCGCCGGTGCTTCGGCCCGATTTCAGCTTCGCGCTGCCGCAGCGGTCGACGAGTGTGGAGGGTGTCATGAAACGCAGTGTTCTCGCGGCCGCCGTAGCGGTCCTGATGGCGGGGGCGGCCAGCGCCGCCGATCTGGGCCGCGGCCCGGCGCCGTATTACGCCCCGGCTCCGGCCGCCGGCTTCAACTGGGCTGGCTTCTATGCCGGCCTCAACGCCGGCTACGAGTGGGGCAAGGTCAGCAACAGCGCCGGCAATCCGTCGGGCATCGCTGGCGGCATCCAGGCCGGCTACAACTGGCAGAACGGCCAGTTCGTGTACGGCGCGGAAACCGACCTCCAGCTGTCGGGCGCCGACGATACCTTTGCGCCGTGGAAGTTCTCGAACCCGTGGTTCGGAACGCTGCGCGGCCGCGTCGGCTACGCCATGAACAACATCCTCGTCTACGGCACCGGCGGTCTTGCCTATGGCGACCTCAAGGGCGAACTCAGCGGCCTCACCGAGACCAAGACGGAATTCGGCTGGACCCTCGGCGCCGGCATGGAAGTCGGCCTGACCCCGAACTGGTCGGCCAAGGTCGAGTATCTCTACATGGATCTCGGCAGCCGCAGCTTCTCGATCACCGGTACCGACAACGGCTTCAGCGCCAGCGTGCTGCGCCTCGGCGTGAACTACCACTTCTAGGACGCCGGTCGGTATTCAAGTATTCGCCCCGGGCGGCAACGCCCGGGGTTTTTTATTCCATGATCTCGTAGAATTTATAGTTCCGTATGGCGATGATTTTAAAGTATCCGATTGCCGCATTCCAGATCAGATTGCGGCTGAAACGCGGCGAACACTGGACGTAATGATGACTAGACATTTGATAACTTACAGAGACCTGTGTCTTTCCTGCACTAGACGCGCTTTCGATTTTGAATAACTTGCACGCATCGAAGTCAGGGGTCCGGGGGGCCCTTCAGGAGGTAGTTGGAATGAAGCGCGTAATTTTGGCGGGCGTGAGCGCCATCGCCGTCGTGACGATGATGAGCGCAGCGAACGCGGCCGACCTGCCGCGCCGCCATGCTGCGATGCCCGTGAAGGCGCCGGAGTATATGGCGGCTTATAACTGGACCGGCGCCTATGTCGGTATCAACGGCGGCGGCGCCTGGGGCCGTTCGAACTGGTCCTCGGCCGGCACCGATTTCAAAACCTCGGGCGGTCTGGTCGGCGGCACCATCGGCTATAACTGGCAGACGGGTCCGGCCGTGTTCGGCCTCGAGGGCGACCTCGACTGGAGCGGCGTCAAGGGCAGCGGCACCTGCGGCGCCTTCTCCTGCGAGACCAAGAACGACTGGCTTGGCACGGCGCGCGGCCGTATCGGCTACGCGTTCGGCCGCGTGATGCCGTACGTGACCGGCGGTCTGGCGGTCGGCAACGTCAAGGCGTCGGGCCCGCTGGGCAGCAACGACGAGACGCGCGCCGGCTACGCCCTCGGCGGCGGCATCGAAGCCAACATCGTCGGCCCGTGGAGCGCCAAGCTCGAGTACCTCTACGCCGATCTCGGCAAGACGAGCTGCTCGACCTGCGTCGCCGGCGGCACC
>Ga0265342_10004132_pt1 | contig 11553 bp, 8 predicted proteins | sample 4CB327metaG_FD_203125 | JGI IMG/M metagenome (GOLD analysis project Ga0265342, IMG submission 203125) | Rhizosphere microbial communities from Carex aquatilis grown in University of Washington, Seatle, WA, United States - 4-CB3-27 metaG | ecosystem: Host-associated > Plants > Roots > Rhizosphere...
GATTCCATCGCCATCTCTGCCCACAAACTGCACGGACCCAAAGGCATCGGCGCGCTCTGGCTGCGCAAGGGCAAGCGGCTCGCGCCACTCTACGGCGGCGGCGGGCAAGAGCGCAACCTGCGTTCGGGCACCGAGAATCTGCCCGCGGCCGTGGGATTCGGCGTGGCCGCGGCACAAGCGCGCAAGGACACTCAAGCCTCGGCCCGTGTGCGCGAGCTGCGCGACCAACTGGAAACCCTCATCTTCGCCGCTGTCCCACAGGCCAGGCCCGCGGTGCCCCTGCCCGCGCCTCGTGCACCGCACATCGCCAGCATTCTTCTTCCCGGTTTTCCGGCCGAGCCGATCTTGCATGCGCTCGAAGCGCGCGGCGTGTTTGCCTCCGAGGGCGCGGCTTGCTCGTCGCATGCGCGCGAACAAAGCCGCGTCCAGCTTGCGCTCGGGATCGCCCCGACCACGGGAGTCTTGCGCTTCTCGCTCTCGCGCCTGACCACGGCCAACGACGTCGAACAAGCGGCGCGCGCCCTCGCTCAATCGATCGCCGAGGTCGCCAAAGTAGTCAATCGAGTGGTAAATCCAGATCGATGATTTCCATTCTCTGCCGCTTCGGCGAGCTCTTTCTCAAAGGGGGCAACCGCGGGTTCTTTCTGCGCGCCATGTCCGACAACGTCCGCCGGGCCGTGCGCGACCTGCCCGACGCGAAAGTGTCGACCCCGTACGGCCGCATCCTGGTGCGCGTGCCCGATGAACTGCGCGACGACGCCTGCGCCCGCCTCGAACGCGTCTTTGGCCTGGTTTCAGTCTCGGCCGGCGCCGAGGCCGAACCCAACCTCGAAGCCATCACGGCCACCGCGGTCAGCGAAGCCAAGGCCGCCATCGCCCGCAACCCCGATCTCGGCCGCAGCTTCAAGGTCGAAACCCGCCGCTCGAACAAGAAGTTTCCCCTGCGCTCGCACGACATCGACTGCCACGTGGGCGGCGCCATCATCGACACCCTCTCCATGCGCGTGGACGTGCACAAACCCAGCCTGCGCATCGGCATCGAGGTCGCCCAAAGCACGGTGTACATCTTCGCCGAGATCCGGCCCGCGCCCGGTGGATTGCCCGTCGGCGTCTCGGGACGCGGCCTGCTCTTGCTCTCGGGCGGCATCGACTCCCCGGTTGCGGGCTGGCTGGCGGCCAAGCGCGGGCTGGCTCTCGAAGCCCTGACCTTTCACTCGCCGCCCTTCACCGGCGAGCGCGCCAAGGACAAGGTCGTGTCGCTCCTGCGCATCCTGGCGCGCTGGCAAGTGGCCACGACCCTGCATGTGGCGCATTTCACGGAGACGCAGCAGCGCCTGCGCGAAGCCGGCCCGGCCGAGCTGGCCGTAGTGCTCTACCGGCGCATGATGGTTCGCGTGGCCGATCTTCTGTGCAAGCGCGTCCGCGCCGATGCCATCGTCACCGGCGAAAACCTCGGCCAGGTGGCCAGCCAGACCTTGATCAACATGGCCAACATCGAAAACGCCGCCCGCCACATCGTGCTGCGCCCGCTTTTGACCTACGACAAGATGGAGACCGTCGCGCTGGCGCGCCAGATCGGAACCTACGACACCTCGTCGCTGCCCTACGAAGATTGCTGTTCGCTCTTTATCCCCGCGCACCCAGCCACCGCGGCCAGACTGGCCGATGTCGAAGCCGCGGAGGCCAAGCTCGACGTGGCCAAGGAAGCCGAGGCCATCGCGGCCAACTGCGAGCGCATCGTCGTCTAGTCGCGTGGGGAGCCGCCGAGCTTTGCTCGGCGCGAACCATCGCGCGAGGCCGAGCGAAGCGAGGGGGAGGTAGGGTGGCGGGCTGGTGCCGAAGGGCATGGAAACCCTCCCAGGGTTTCCATATCAGTTGGCGCACGGCGTTTGCCGCGGTCACAGATTTGTGACTCAATGATTTGGTTCATTCACGACCGGGCTCGACTCCAACTCCTGATCTGCCGAACAAGTTACTAGTCTGGATACTTGATGGGAGCCGAGCAGCGAGAGGCTATGCGGGAGCGATCGAGCAGGCGGGATTTGGCCCTCGCCCGGACGGGCTCGGCTTGCGTGGCTCTTTGGGCACTCGCGTTGCCAGTTGCCGCCGCGGGTTGGGCGCGCGCCGAGGACAGGGCGAATGAAGGTGCCACCCTGGCTCGGCGTACCAGGCCTGCCACCAAGATAACCCCACCGCCCGGCCCAGTCGCATCCGAGTCGGTTCGCCTGCCGAGGCACACGCGAAAGGAAACCGGCCGGGTCGCTGACCCGAGCGCGCTGCACGGCGATTCGAGAATCGCCGACGCAAACGCGACCGAACCCGCCGACGAGCACGTGGTCCGGCCGATACCTCCCGCAAGCACCCTGGAACCTCCCCCTTTCACGGATGCGACGCAACCCCCGCCAGAGCCGGCCGCAACCGCGGTCGCCCCGGGGAATGCGAAGCCAGCGCCACAAGACGATCCGGCACCGCCCTCCCCAGCGGCCACCGCGACACCCCCGCCAGCGTTCATTCGTCACCCGTCCGATAAAAATACGCCGCCCGAAGACGCCCTGCTGGCGAGCGCGGGCGAGCGAACATATTCTTCGCAGCCATCCCAATCGGCGGCTGCCACGCCACTGCCGAAGCCGACCCAACCGAGCAAGCCCGAGAATCAGGTTGCGCTCGACCCGCTCGACCAGATTCGCGTGGAAATCAGGGGCCGCCTTCCCGCCTTCCGGGCCTGCGCGGACGCGGCCCGGCGGCGCACGGGCCTCGAAATGCGCCGCCTGCAGGCGACGTGGTTCATCGCCGCGGATGGCACCATCAAGGAGCTGAAGATCCACGACGTTCCGGACGCGCAGCTAGCCACCTGCCTTGTCCACGCCGGCAGCCGCCCGTTCTCCAACCCGCCCGGGATGGATCTGGCCATCCCGACGCCGATCGTGTTTGTTCGTTAGCCGAGTAGGAAGCGCGTAATCACGCCTTCGGGATCAAGCGCGCCATCATGACACCTTCGATCTTGCGGATCTTGTCAACCATGGCTTCCGTGACCTGGCCGTCCACATCGATGATGTTGTAGGCCAGCTCGCCCGCGCTCTTGTTCATCATGTCGATGATGTTGATCTTGTCAGCGGCGAGCACGGTGGTGATCTGGCCGACCATGTTGGGCACGTTGGCGTTGCCGACCACGATGCGCGTGCGTCCCATGTTGGGCATTTCGCAGGTGGGGAAATTCACGGAGTTCTTCACGTTGCCGAATTGGAGGAAATCCCGCATCTGGCGCGCGGCCATGACCGCGCAGTTGTCTTCGGCCTCGGGCGTGGATGCACCCAGGTGGGGAATAGGAATGACATTCTTCTCGTCGAGCAGATCGTCCTCGGGAAAATCGGTGACGTAGCTGCCCACCGTGCCCGCGGCCAGCGCCTCTTTCAAATCCGCGGTCTTGACCAGTGCCCCGCGCGCCAGGTTCACGATGCGCACGCCCTTCTTCATGACCGCGAACTGAGCGCGCCCGAGCATGCCCTTGGTGGCATCCACGAGCGGCACGTGCAACGAGATATAGTCGGACTGGGCAAGCAGCTGGTCAAGACTGGTCGCGCGGCGAACCGTGCGCGCCAGACCCCAGGCCGCTTCCACCGAGATGTAGGGATCATAGCCGACCACGTCCATACCCAGCGCCAAGGCGTCGTTGGCCACCATGACGCCGATAGCGCCCAGACCGACCACGCCGAGCTTCTTGCCCTTGATCTCCGGGCCGACGAAGTCGTTCTTGCCCTTCTCGACCAGCGGGCCCACCTCTTTGCCCTTGCCCTTGAGCGTGCGCGCCCACTCGACGCCCGGGATGATCCGGCGCGAGGCCAGCAGCATGGCCGCGATGACCAGTTCTTTCACGCCGTTGGCGTTGGCGCCCGGGGTGTTGAACACCACGATGCCGCGCTTGGAACACTTGTCGATGGGGATGTTGTTCACGCCGGCGCCGGCACGGGCGATGCCCTTGAGCGAGGCGGGCAGTTCCAGCGCGTGCATGTCCGCGCTGCGTACCAAGATCCCGTCGGGGTTCAGGATCTCGGATGCGGTTTCAAAGGAATCGCGCGGAAGCTCGTCGAGTCCGATGGAAGCGATTTTGTTGAGAGTCTGGATCTTGAACATGTTGTCTGCCTCGCTATGAAAAGGGTGGCCCACGCCCGCCTGAGTGCCGGTATCCTGTCCGATAACGTGCGCCACGTCTACGGGGTATGATGAGAGGGAATGCACGCCGCGATTGCCCTTCTCTGCGCTTCCGCGCTGCCCGCCACGGCCGACGGACAGACTGGCGCGATCCTTCCCGCCGAGCCGCTGGTGTCTTTGTCCGACGAGCGTGAACCGCATTTCGCGCCCCCGCTACGCGAGCGGAGCAAGAAGGAGATCTGGCGCCTCGAAAAAGCCTGGCGTCCCACCGTGCACCTGCGCGACGTCGACCTTTCGCCCAAGCACAAAGGTGCCGCAGCACGCCCCAAGGCCGCGCCCACCGCCAGCCTGGCGGCCGAGGCACGCCTGGCCGAGCCCATGGAGCCAGCCGGAACGTGCATCCACCCCGTCACGACCCTGTTCAACCTCTGGAACCGCGAAGCCCTGCCTCTCATCGCCGGCCAGCCTTACAAACACCGCTTTCAGCTATTTCTGCGCGACCACTACACCAAGCAGGCAACCCAAGCCGACACCCGGCTCGCCTCCATTCTTGCCGCGGCGGCGATCCGATTTCGCGCGCCACGGATCGACATCGTGTCGGGCTTCCGCTCGCCGAAATACAACCTGATGCTGAGGAAAAAGGGCCACCAGGTGGCGCGCGAAAGCCAGCACATGCAGGGCACCGCGGTCGACTTCCGCATTCATGGGGTGGACACGGAGACGCTGCGCGAATTCGTGCGTGGGCTTCACCTAGGCGGCGTGGGCTACTACCCGCACACGCACTTCATCCACGCCGACACGGGCAAGGTTCGCTACTGGCAGGGAAGCTAGGTCCTAATACCTGCCCGACCAGCCGAACGCCAGGCCGCCTCCGGGCAGGGGAGTCATGGCCACCTCGCTGGAAGGGGTGGGGCGAAGTACGAGGATCGTGCCCACCACGGCCGCGGCCGCGCCTGCCCCGATCAGGCCATAGGACATATAGGCAAGCGGCTTGGCATCGCTGCACGCGGATTCGGCGGCCGATTGCTGCAGTTGAAGATACTTGGTGCGACAGGTATCCATCTTGCCTCGAGCAAGAATATTCGTGACCACACCCGCGACCAGCGCCACGCCAGCGCCGCCGTAAACGATCCAGGCTGCCGTGCGATAGTTCGTCGCCGCCGGCTTCTCCTCGGTGATCGATTCCGCGGGCTTGGAATTTGTCTCCGCGGCAACGGGGGCCGTGGCGGTTTCTCCAGTGCCCTCTCCCTCTGCCGCGTTGGCTCCGCCTTGTGCCGGCGGAGGTTCGGTCGCGACCGGCGGCGCCGCGGTAATCTCCCTTTCCTTCTGCCGAACCTTGAGCAGTCGCTCCTTCAGGGCATTGAGCTTCTCGCCCACCTCTTGCGCATCCTTGGCGTCCGGAACCAGCAGCATGTACTGGCTGTAGCTGGCGATGGCAACTTCAAGATCGCCGATCCGTTCGGCGATCTGCGCGATGTTGAAGGCAGTGAACCCGTGGGGCACGAACCTGAGGGAGCACTGATAGGCTTTGAGCGCGGCGACGTCGTCGCCTTCGCTCGCGGCGGTCTGGCCTTTGGAAAACCACTTCTTGGCTTGCACCCGCCGCACCCCGCTGTCCTCGGGAATGTCATTGGGACACTCCTCGGCCCGCACGGAGCTGGCGGTCAGGAACACGATGATGGCGGCAAGAGCAAAACGAATCGTCATGGGCTTTGTCCGAAAAGGAGTTCTATGAATCCGAATTTCGCCGGGATTCCAAGCAGACGTCACACACCTCAAAAGTCTTTCTATTTTCGCACCGCCGTGCGCTGGCCACAAGGATAGAACCTCACTTCGCAGCGCGCTACGAGCGATCGCTAGCCGCTGCGCAGGCTGGAATTCCGCCTGCGCGAGCGTTACCGCCTCTTGGCCAGCTGGGCGTCGATCACTTCGATGAATTTCTCGGCGGGCACCGCGCCGGCCACCCGGTAGCCGTTCACGAACGCGCACGGGGTGCCGCTGACTTTGAGGGTCTTGGCTAGCTCTTCGGACTCCTTGAACACATCCTTGAAGCGGCGGTCGGTGATGGCCTTTTGCACCTCGATCCACGACAACCCCAGACCCTTGGCGATGACCTTGAGCGCCCCATCGTCGAGATCTTCTTGGCCCTCGAAAAGAGCACGGTGAGCCTGCCAGAAACCCTTGGCTCCCTTTTTAGCCAGCGCAATCCTGGCCAACACCGCGGCCGGGATCGCCCGATCGTGGAAGGGCAGCGGGTAGTCCTTCCACACGATGCGAAGATCCTTCCCGTACTTCTGTTCGAGGGCGAGCAGGGTTTCTTCCACACGCTTGCAGAACGGACACTGGAAATCGCTGAAGAGCACGAGCGTGACCAGAGCATCGGCCGGACCGCGCGTGGGGTCGGACTTTCCAACGGGCACGGGCCAAATGGCCGTGTCCTCGGGCTCGGGCGCGGGGGACTTCTCCTCCTCGGCCAGGGCAGCCTCGGCGTTTTTGGCCGAGAGCACGCCGTAGATCTGGCTTTTCGGTGTGCCACCCGCCGCCAGCACCTTGGCCGCCGCGAGCTGGGCGTCGACGATCTCCTTGAAAGCGTCGATGGGCTGCGCCCCCATCAAGGAAATGCCGTTGATGCGAAACACCGGCGTGCCCCGGATGCCAAGCCGGGTGGCCAGCGCCACATCCTCGTCGGTCTTGGCCGCCTGGCGCCGGGCGGATAGTTCGGTCTCGAACTTGGCCACGTCAACGCCGGCCAGCTTGGCCCAGCGCAAGTAATTCTCGGCCGACAGCTCGCGCTGGTTGGCGAAGACGAGATCGTGGAACTTCCAGAAGGCGTCCGCGCCGCCGAGAGTAAAGACGGTCATGGCCGCGTCCGCGGCGGGCCGGGCTTGGTTGTGAAACGGCAAGGGATAGTTCTTCCACACCAGGCGAAGCTGGGCGGGCCCGTAGATCCGTCGCAATTCGTCCAGGGTTTCGCCCACCCGCGCGCAGAACGGACACTGAAAGTCGCTGAACTCGACGATGGTGACCGGCGCATCCGGATTGCCCCAGACCGGATCCTTGGCCGTCACTGGCACGGCGAGCACCGAAGGTCCAGCGGGCGTGGGCTCTTGCGCCTTGTCTGATCCATCTTTGCGCGCGCAGGGGCAATTGCAGGCCGCACCGGCCGCACCGCCAGGTTGTGAGCCGGCTTTTGCCGTGACCCCGCGCCCTTGCCCTGTGGCGCAGCCAAGCTGGCCAGCCCCGACCATGGCGAGGAGAACAAGCAGGGGAGAAAGCGCGCGGTAGAGCGAAATCTGGAACTTCATGGTTGGGAAAGTACCAGACCCGCTTCGCGAAGCGTAGCCATGCGATCCCAGCGCGGCGTCTCGTCGTCGCCAGGCAGCCCCACCAGCAACTCCTGGGGACGAAACGCGGCCTTGTAGCGCAGCGATTGACAGGCGAGCACGCAATAGCCGAGATAGACGAAGGGCCGCGATGTGGCCCGCGCCAGATCCACAAGCCTAAGGATGTTGGCGATGCCGGGCGAGATGCGCGCGTAGGCCGGATCGTAGAAGCAGAAGATGGCGCTCCAGGCATGGGGTGTCTCGTCGCAAATCGACACCATCACCAGACGGTTATCGGCCTCGGAATCGTAGTAGGCGACTTCGCGCGCGACCGAGGAAGGGAACGCAAAACGCATGAAGTAGTCCTGCACCGAGAGCTCGGACATCTCCCACCCACGGGTTTGCGCGCGATCGCGCTGCCAGGCGTGGAACAGATTCAGGCGAGCGTCGTCGATGACGGGCTTGCTGACCTCGGCGCGTAGGTGGCGAGCCAGGCGCTGCGCGCGGCGCTGGCTGCGGCTGGGCGAAAAGGCGTCCACCACGATGCGCGTGGACAGACACGCCTGGCAGCCAGTGCAAGCCGGCCGGAACCAGCCCGGACCAAAGTGGCGCCACCCGCGGCACAAGAGCGCGTCCGCCTCGTCGGGCAGAACGTCCACCATCACCCGATGTTCCAGCGAGGCCGGCACCTCCGGCAGGTACGAGCACGGGCGCGGATCTTCAATGCCGGCGTGAAGGAGGCGTGCCACGAGTGCAAGAATGGCAGATCGAACGACAACGTTCAAAGTGGGTTATGCTGGTTTTTGGTTGCCACCTCAGAGGGTTCCACGACCTCTAACCTTGCGGGAGCCTGCAATGTCAAAACCACCATTCTCAGTCGTCGCCACCCTGTTCGTCATGCTGTGCGGAGCGTGTTCGTCGAGCAACTCTGGATTGCCCGTCTACATCGACCTTAGCGATGGTTCGTGCTCGGTCGGGCGCACCAAGTGCGGCAACGGGTGCGCGGACCTGTTCACGCACCCTCAAAACTGCGGCACGTGCGGCCTCAGTTGCGCAGCCGGACAAGTGTGCGTCGGCGGCACCTGTTCGCCGGCTTGCCCGCAAGGCCTCGCCTTGTGCAACTCGCTGTGCGTGAATCTAGAGAACTCGGCCAAGCACTGTGGTGCATGTGGCACGGCGTGCGCGGACGGACAAATCTGCATCAACGGCGTGTGCGCGGCAGCGTGCGCCGCGAACCTGACACCCGCCAAGGTGTATTCCAACGAGGGCCCGAGCTACGCCTGCGTGGCCTTGCGGTCGAACTCGAACAACTGCGGAGCGCTGGGCACGGTCTGCCCAGGCGGCACGGCCTGCGCGGACGGGACCTGCACCAACGCCTGCCCAGCCGGGCCCAATTGCCAGGGCCAGTGCGTGGACGTGAGCGCTGATCCCAACCACTGCGGATCTTGCGACATCGCCTGTACCGCCACCCAGGTCTGCTCGGGCGGCGCCTGCCAGGCCACCTGTCCCTCGGGGCTCACGCAATGCGCTCGCACCTGCGTGAACACCGCGACCTCCTTCACCAACTGCGGCGCCTGCTACAATGAATGCGCCACCGGCCAGGTCTGTGTTGGCGGACTATGCACCACCTCCTGTCCGGCCACGTCGACCAATTGTGGCGGCACCTGCGCCTTCCTGCCGACGGACAATTACAACTGCGGCGCCTGCGGCACCCATTGTCTTCCTGATGAGAGCTGCATCGGCGCAACCTGCGTACAGTCCTGCCGCGTGGACAATGCGCAACTTTGCGGAGCCACAGCAACTGATCCAGGCCGCTGCGCTTCGATGTCGTCGTTTGGTCAGTGCGGGGATTGCACAACAATCTGTCTGCCCGGGCAGACCTGTTCGGCGGGCACGTGCACAAATGCTTGTCCCGCCAATCAGACACTGGTCAGCGCAAGCTGCGTGGCCATGGCCTCGGATGAGAGCAACTGCGGCGCGATTGGCAACACCTGCCCCGCGGGCACGACCTGCATCGAAGGGCAATGCCTGGCCTTCGTGGAAGGTCCGCCCATCAGGAACTGTGGCGGCCGGCCCGCCAACACGACCGTCGACCGCAACAACTGCGGTGGCTGCGGCACGGTATGCAAGGCGGGCCAGATCTGCGCCCAATCCGCCTGCATCGACAACTGCGGACCGGACGCGAGCCCCTGCGGCGGAGGATGCGCGGATCTGCGCAACGACTTCTGGAACTGCGGTCAATGCGGAATGCCCTGCCAGCTCGGCCAGGCCTGTGTTGACGCTGCCTGTGTCGACATCACAACCTACGTCAGCACCATGGACGGCGCCTTCGCAAACTGCGGCACCTCCTACGCCGACATCAGGTCCGACCGCACCAACTGCGGCCAATGCGGCAAGGAATGCCCGCTCAACCAGGTGTGCGCCAATGGCGCGTGCGGCACAGACTGCGGGGGAACACTCACCGCCTGTCCACTCATTGGATGTGTCGACACGCAAACCTCGGAGACCAATTGCTCCGGTTGTGGCTACGTCTGCCTGCCCGGAGAGATCTGCCTCAAAGGAACCTGCACCCAGAATTGCGGCAACCTGGCCAATGTTCAACCCTGCGCTGGCTTGTGCGTAAACACCACTACCGACAGCAACAATTGCGGCACTTGCGGCAACGCCTGCCCATCCGGCCAGTTCTGTGCCAAGGGCGTTTGCGCCACCACCTGCGGCGCCGGCCTCAAGCGTTGCGGTGCAGCCTGCGTAGACACGACTACAAACGCCAACGATTGCGGCGGCTGCGATGTCCGTTGTCCGACCGGCAAGGCCTGCGTCGCCGGGGTCTGCCAACCGTAGCAGCCGCAGGCAGTCCCTGGCGCGATTTCGTGCGCTATAGTCCGGCCATGCCTAATGTGAAGAAGCTCGCGCTTGGCCTTGCGGCTATCACGGGTCTGTGGAGCTCGGTGGCGGCCGCGAAAACAGTGGTGCCCGACGAGGCCGCACCCACCGCGCCTTCGCCGCCACCGCAGGGCGGCCACGTCACGGCCAGTGTCGAGGCGAGCAACGATGGTCCCGTCGACGTGCCAGCTCCGTCGGAAAAGGCCCTGCGCTACCACCACGGCAACAACACCATCTGGGCCACAGAGCAAGTTCTGTCCATCGCCCTGCCCTTGCTGCTGCTCTTGACTGGACTCTCGGCCTGGCTGCGCACCTTCGCCAGCCAGCTCGGCCGCGGGCGCTTCTACCCCACCCTGGCCATCTACTTCGTGCTGCTTTCGCTGCTGCTCTTCCTCGTCGAGCTGCCGCTGTCCTACACCATCGGCTTCGCGCGCGAGCACGCCTACGGGCTTTCCACCCAGCGCTTTTCCAAGTGGGCCAGCGATCAGACAAAAAGCCTGGGTGTGGGCCTAGTCATCGGATTGCTCGTGCTGTGGGTTCCCTATTGGCTCTTGGCCAAAAGCCCGCAGCGCTGGTGGCTGTGGACAGGCGCCCTGGCCCTGCCCTTCTACACGCTCACCCTCATTGTGACGCCGCTATGGATCGCGCCGCTCTTCAACAAGTTCGGCCCCATGAAAGACAAGGTGCTCGAATCCGAGGTACTGGCCGTGGCCAGGCGCGCGGGCGTCGAGGGCGCGCGCGTGTTCGAGGTCAACAAGAGCGTCGACACGGCCAAGGTGAATGCCTACGTCACCGGCGTGGGCGGCAGCAAGCGCATCGTGCTGTGGGACACCCTCATCGCGCGGCTGTCGCCCGCACAAACCAGGTACGTCGTCGGCCATGAACTCGGCCACTACGTACTTGGCCACGTGTGGACGAGCGTCCTTCTGTCCACCGTGCTCACTCTCATCGGTCTCTTCGGCGCCCATCGATTGTCTGGTTTTCTCCTCGGCCACTTCGGCGGCCGCATGGGTTTTCATCAACTCTCGGATGTCGCCTCGATGCCGCTGCTCATGTTGCTTCTGACCATGTTTTCGCTCGTCATCACCCCGGCTGCGCTGGCCTTCTCGCGCCACCACGAACACGAAGCCGACCGCTTCGGCCTTGAACTCACCCACGACAACCGAGCCGCGGCCACGGCCTTCGTGGCCCTGCAGCA
>Ga0265342_10004134_pt1 | contig 11553 bp, 13 predicted proteins | sample 4CB327metaG_FD_203125 | JGI IMG/M metagenome (GOLD analysis project Ga0265342, IMG submission 203125) | Rhizosphere microbial communities from Carex aquatilis grown in University of Washington, Seatle, WA, United States - 4-CB3-27 metaG | ecosystem: Host-associated > Plants > Roots >...
GACCAGGGGGAGTCGGCGGCCCGCCGTGCGTCGCTACCCCGGTCAAGACAAACGGTAGGGTGCAACGAACATAAGTAGAGAACATCAAAAGCCGTAAGCGGCAGACAGCAGTTGTTTATCGACTTTCGTAAGGTCGACACCCGCCCCGCTAACGCGAGGAAGGCCAACCGATGTCCGCCGCCTCGGAGAGGCGCGCGGTGGCCCGGGAGGACTGGGCCCCAATGATCCGCGCGCAACCATACTGGTTGTACCGCCAGCGCATCATTTGTCAAACTGCTTTCGCAGGATACAATAGCTCTCCCATATGGCTTTTAGATTTGCTCCCAAACTCGGCATCGACCTCGGCACGACGACCGTTCTCGTCTTCGTCCCCGGAAGAGGCATCGTATTGAACGAGCCCTCTGTCGTTGCGGTGTCCGTTGTCGACAACAAAATACTTGCGATAGGGAACGACGCGAAAGAAATGGTGGGCCGCACGCCCGATGAGATAATCGCGTACCGGCCGATGAAAGACGGCGTCATCGCCGATTACCGCGTGACGGAAGCGATGCTCCGCTACTATATAAAGAAAGCACTCGGAAAATGGAACCTATTCCGCCCTGAAGTAATGATATCCGTGCCCGCAGGCGTGACCTCGACAGAGCGGCGCGCCGTTGTCGAGGCGGCGACCAAAGCAGGCGCCCGCGAAGCGTACGTGGTCAAAGAGCCGATCCTCGCGGCAATTGGCGCCGGCATTCCGATACACGAGGCGCGCGGCCACATGATCGTCGACATCGGCGGCGGCACGACCGACGTCGCGGTGATATCGCTGGGCGGCATCGTCGCGTCGACGTCGGTAAAGTGCGCGGGGAACGCCTTGGACCACGCTATCGCGGATTACATCAAGAAAACCTACAACCTCGGCATCGGCGACAAAATGGCCGAAGAAATAAAGATACACGTTGGCTCCGCAACTCCCGTCGACGAAGAGCTCACGATGACGGTGAAAGGCCGGGACCACCTCACGGGTCTCCCGCGTTCGATCGAGCTCGGCACGAATGAGGTCGTGCGCGCGGTCGGAAAAGAATTGCGCACGATGATAAACGCCATCAAAGACGTGCTACAAGACACGCCGCCGGAATTGGCATCCGACATCATCGACAACGGCATCACGATGACGGGCGGCTCGTCGCTTTTGCGCAACCTCCCCGAGCTCGTCTTCCGCCGCACCGGGGTGAAAGCGCGAGTGGGGAAGGACGCGCCATTTTGCGTCGCCAAGGGTACCGGCGAAGCACTGAAGCACCTCGACACCTACAAGAAAGCGATTATTTCAAAACGGTAGGATTCTCCGCGGCTTTGTTGCCGTTCTTTTGGAAGCGGTCGATATCGGCCATTAGTTTCTTGAGATCGCTCTGGATGTCGCCGAGCGTTTTGTGCTGGTCCGACTTGCGCTTTTCTTCGTCGACTTCTTCCTCCGTCATGTCCTCGACGTCCTCGCTGATGTCTTCCACGTCTTCCTGCAGCTCATCGACGTCCTCCTGGATTTCCCCGATGTCTTCCTGGATGTCCTCGATATCTTCGCTCACGTCCTCGATGCTCTCTGCCTGGTAGTTAACCGTCATCTGGATGAAAAGTGCGAGGTAAATGGCCTCCAGCGATACCGCGGTGTTGAGCACGAGAATGACGACATCAAACTGGAAGATACCTTTGACGAGAATGATGATAGCCGCAATAAAAACGATCGTGTGCAGAACAATGGATGGCGGCGAGCCGATCCAATGCGTCACGGCAAGCGCTGTCTTCTGCATCCGCTTCATGCGCGGAAGTATACCCCGCGAGACAGGAAAAATGCCAGTTATCCACCTCCGGTGCGGATTGCTATACTGACCACATGAAAACGGAGCTCGTGGGCAGCGTGCATTTAATTGAAGGAGGGGGGGAACGCATTCCCGATGTGCTCGCGCTCTTGGAAAAAGAAGGAATGGACGTGCGTGGCAACCCGGATATATACACGCGCGAATATCGGCAATTCGGCATCGATGAGGCCCGTGAGATACGGGAACGCGCGGGGAGACGCGCGCTCGGCGGGAGCGAGGGCGCCCGGCGTATCTTCGTCCTCGCGTGCACTGTCATGACCAATGAGGCGCAGAACGCACTCTTGAAAACGCTCGAAGAATCGCCCGCGGGCGCATCATTCTTCTTTATTATTCCCTCACCGCACACGCTCCTGCCGACCATCCGCTCGCGCGCACAGATACTCGCGGTATTGGGTGCGGACGCTCGCGAAGCGCTCGTCGACGCGAAGAAATTCCTCTCTGCAGTACCGAGCGTGCGTCTCGACATGCTGAAAGTGTTGCTTGAAAAAGATGATGACGAGAAACGCGACACGGGAGCCATCATCGTGTTCCTTTCCTCGCTCGAATCCGTGTTCGCGAAGAATGTATCTGCAAAAACGAAACCCGGCATCGAAGCCGTGTATCGAGCGCGCGCGTATGTGGGAGATAAGGGAGCGCTCGTGAAGGCGCTGCTCGAGCAGGTCGCACTGCTTTCGCCGAATGTGTAGGGCGTAGTACAATAGGTGCATGGCAAACTACGATTTCAAACAGTTCGATGTAAAAACGTCCGGCGCAAAAGAGTGGCTCGCGAAAGAGTATCGCGGATTGCGGACCGGCCGCGCGGCACCCGCCATTCTCGACAGTGTCCAGGTAGAAGCATATGGCTCGATGATGCCTTTGAAGCAAGCGGCTTCTATTGGTGTCGAAGACGCGCGGACCTTGCGGGTCTCCGTGTACGATACGAGCATCATGAAAGACGTCGAGCGCGCAATCGTCGGCGCCAATCTCGGCGTCGGGACTGTTGCCGACGCCTCAGGCATCCGCGTCACGTTCCCGGAGTTGACCGGGGAGCGCCGCCAGGAGTTCGTCAAACTTGCGAAAGGCAAGCTCGAAGAAGCGCGTACCACCGTGCGCATGGCGCGCGATGACGCGTGGAAAGAGATACAGACAAAGGAAAAAGAGGGAACGCTCACCGAGGACGACAAATTTTCTCTGAAAGAAGAATTGCAGAAGCGCGTCGATGGCGCGAATGGGGAATTGGAAAAAGCATTTGAAAAGAAAGAAGAAGAAATGAGCTCGTGATCAGAGGCCACATATGCTGACCGTCCTCATTGTCATCGCGATACTCGTTCTCCTCATCGTCGTGCATGAGCTGGGGCATTTTATCGTTGCGAAATTATCGGGCGTGAAGGTCGAAGAGTTCGGCATCGGCTACCCGCCGCGTGCGCTCACCTTCGGCACCTTCTACGGCACCGAGTACACGCTCAACTGGATACCTTTTGGCGGATTCGTGCGGCTTTTCGGCGAGGAGCCTGAAAAAAAGCATGTGCGCGGAAGTCTCGCGAGCGCTCCGCGCTGGAAGCAGGCGCTGATACTTGCGGCAGGAGTCGCAATGAACGCGGTCGCCGCGTGGGTGCTTCTTGCGGTCGCACTGCACATCGGCATTCCGCAGGCCGTTGCACAGCCTCTTCCGGGAGAAACGGCGCAGCTCATTGTTTCCGATGTTCTTTCCGGCTCGCCTGCTGCAGCCGCCGGGATACAACCAGGCGATGAGATACTCGGTCTTTCGGACGAGCATGGTGTGCGCGTTATCGACACCCTCACCGCAGACACGCTCGTCGCATTCGTTCGCGATCACGGCGGCGAGCCCTTGGAACTGGATTATAAAAGTGCAGGGGTCGAGAAACATGCGATTATAACGCCTGCCCAGGGTGTCATCACGAATCTAGCCGGGACGCCCGCGCTCGGTGTCGGCCTCGTCGAAGTCGCGAACCGCTCGGAACCGTGGGCGCACGCTCTCAGCGATGCTTTTTTTGATACGCTCAATTCGTTCCGTGATGTCGCGACAAATTTGTGGTCGCTCATTGCTGGTCTTTTCAGAGGCGCGCCTGATCTCTCACAAATAGTGGGACCCGTCGGCATCGTGAGCTACGTCGGCGCCGCATCGCAAAATGGCGTGGGCTCGGTCCTCATGCTCGCCTCCATCATTTCAGTCAATCTTGCGGTCATCAATCTCATTCCTATTCCCGCGCTCGACGGCGGCCGCCTCGCTGTCCTCCTCGTCGAAGCGATACGGCGCCGCAACGCGCCTATCCTCGCAGTACGCCTCATCAACACCATCGGCATCGGGCTCATCGTGCTCCTTATGATAGTCGTGACCTACCACGACATCGCCCGCCTTCTCGCGTAAATTGCATAACAAAAGCCCCGGCAGCATGGTGCTGCCGGGGCTTTTTTCTTTCGGAGCCGCGAGGAGCTCAGAGCTCGCGCGGCAAATAGAACGTTTCCGACAGCATCGCCGCAAGAAGGGCAATGCCTCCCTCGGGTAGTGTCGGGATTTGGGCGAGAACAGCTTTGATGTACTTCTCCTGTCTCGTTTGTTGGCTCTGATCCGGAACAGAGAAGATGAGTCCGTCCAGCTTTCGTCGCCCGTCCCGCAGTTCCTGCGCAACGCGCAGCCAATCTGCGTCTCGGAATTCCCTCGCACAGTCCTTCGCAAGCAGTTCCGCGTTCGATACGGTTTTCTCATCGCTCGATAACGAGCCCGAGAAAAGTTCAGTCTTAAAGGGCATCGTCTTGACCTCCTAGTTGACGAATACTCACTCTAAAAGATTGAGCAGCGATGTCAACAAATTTCTCTCTATATAAAAAGGTGAGGCCCCGACGTCGTCGCCGGGGCACTCGAGTTCGCAAAGAACACCCGCCGCTTCTATGCCGGCGGTTTCTCGAGAGTCCTGCTCATCATCCATGCAAGCACAGAGACCATGCCGGATGAAAGCCGCCTCCTCTCGATGAGACATCTCATCTGGCGGGTGCGCGCGTCATACTCTTCCGCGCACAAGTTCTCAGAAGGGACCCAGCCGCTCCAGCTTCTGGTCCGCCTCGCACTTTCGGCCGCCTGCCGCCATTTGTTCCGCGAAACCCTGTAGCGAATGGGGCAGAAGATTCGAAGCAGCCATTCACGGCTCAGGTAATCTTCGACAAGGCCTTTTCTCTTCACGAAGTGACTGCCAAACAGAACGCTCATGGGATGTAACCTCCTCCTCACTATCTCCCGAGTGTTCTCACTGTATGGAAAGCAGGCCCGAAGTCAAAGAAATTGCGCGATTTACGGGAGATGCGATAGAATGTCCCTTCATGCGTCAATCACACCTTTTCACCAAAACTCGCAAAGATGCGCCGAAAGACGAAGTTTCGAAGAATGCGCAGCTTCTCATTCGCGGCGGATTCATACACAAAGAGATGGCAGGCGCGTATTCGTACCTTCCGCTCGGTTTGCGCGTATTTAAAAAGATAGAGCAGATAATCCGCGAAGAGATGAATGCTATTGGCGGGCAGGAAATTATTCTGACCGCGCTCCAGAATCCCGAACTCTGGTCGAAGACCGGCCGCTGGGCGGATGACGCAATCGATGTGTGGTTCAAGCCGAAGTTGAAAAGCGGCGCCGATGTCGGCCTCGCACCCACGCACGAAGAGCCGCTGACGGCGCTCATGTCGGAATATATAGAATCGTACAAAGACCTGCCGAAGTACGTGTATCAGTTCCAAACCAAATTCCGAAATGAGTTGCGCGCAAAAAGCGGCATCATGCGCACGCGCGAGTTCGTAATGAAAGACCTCTACTCGTTCTCCCGGAGCGAAGCGGAATTCCGCGAGTTCTACGAAGCGTGCGCCGCCGCTTATTTGAAGATATTCGCCCGCGTCGGTTTGGGAGAAAAGACGTTCCGCACGTTTGCGTCGGGCGGCTCGTTCAGCAAATTCAGCGATGAATTCCAGACGGTCTGCGATAGCGGCGAGGACGTCATTTACCTCGACAAAGCGAAGGGGATTGCGGTCAATAAAGAAGTATACGTCGACGACGTTTTGGCCGAACTCGGCCTCAAAAAGACAGAGTTGAGCGAAGAAAAGGCTATCGAAGTGGGGAATATTTTCCCGCTCGGGACGCGCTTCTCGGATGCGCTGGGTCTCACATTCAAGGATGAGAAGGGGAAGGCGAAGCCTGTCATCATGGGCTCCTACGGCATCGGACCGGGCCGCCTCATGGGTACAGTCGCTGAAGTATTGTCCGATGCAAAAGGTTTGGTGTGGCCGAAAGAAGTCGCACCGTTCGACGTGCACATCGTTTCGATTGCGAACGGCAATGCGGATGTCGCCGCCGAAGCCGATCGCCTCTACGACATTCTCGCGGAGAACGACATCGATGCGCTCTACGACGACCGTGATGCGCGCGCCGGCGAGAAATTCGCGGACGCCGATCTCATCGGCATCCCGACGCGGCTTGTGGTCTCCGAGAAAACGGTCTCACAGGGCGGTATCGAGGTCTCATCGCGCGCGAGCGGGGGAGTGGCGCTCGTTCCCGATAGCGGCATCGTCGAGCATCTCGCGAAAAAATAGTATGGGCATCTTCGAATCATTCAGGCGTTTTAAAGAACAAATGTTCGGTCTTTTCTCAAATGATATCGGCATCGACCTCGGCACCGCGAACACGCTCGTGTACGTGAAGGGCCGCGGCATCGTCATCAACGAACCTTCCATCGTTGCCGTCAACCAAAAGACAGGACAGGTGGTCGCGGTCGGAGCCCAGGCGCGTGAGATGCTGGGCCGAACGCCAGCGCACATTCAGGCCGTGCAGCCCGTCGTGGACGGCGTCATTTCTGATTTCGAAATAACCTCCGAAATGCTCGCGTACCTCATCGGCAAAGCGCAGGCCGGTCATACCAAATTCCTGGGACCGCGGGTCGTCATCGGCGTTCCTTCGGGGATCACCTCAGTCGAGGCGCGTGCCGTACGCGATGCAGCGCGCGCCGCAGGCGCGCGCGAGGTACACGTCATTGAAGAGCCCATGGCGGCGGCGATTGGCATCGAACTTCCCATTCACGAGCCGACCGGTTCGATGGTCGTTGATATCGGCGGGGGAACGACCGACGTTGGCATCATCTCTCTCGGGGGCCTCGTGCGTGCGCGCAACATCCGCATCGCAGGAGACAAATTCAACGCGGACATCGTCGCGCACGCGCGCAATGAATTCAAAATGCTCATCGGCGACAAGACCGCCGAGGAAACGAAGATAGCTATCGCCTCCGTCGCCCCCAGCCGCTCGACGTTGCAAGCTATCGTCCGCGGCCGCGACCTCGTCACCGGATTGCCGCGCGAGATGACCATATCCGACCAGGATGTGAGGAACGCGATAGGGCACTCTATTGAGGAGCTCGTTGAAGCGGTGAAAGAAGTATTGGAAACGACGCCCCCGGAAATAGTCAGCGACGTCATGCAGCGTGGCGTCTATCTTGCCGGAGGCGGAGCGCTCATCCGCGGATTGCCTGAATTCCTCACAGCAGCGCTCGGCGTGCCTGTTATCGTTGCCCCCGATCCCCTCACCGCCGTCGTGCGCGGCACGAGCATCATTTTAAATGACCTCGACGCATACCGTGAGACTCTCCTTAAGAGCGACGACGAGCTCGTCCCGACGCAATAACCTGCGCCGCAACTGCCATGGTTATCTACTATCGCGCGACCGTTCGTAAGAGCGGGATGGGGCGTCTCGTTGCGGCAACCGCCGTCGTGATACTCGTCATACTTCTCGATATCCTTTCAGGCGGAAAGGTACGGGCGGAAATTCGTGCCGGAGCCGCGACCCTTTCTCGGTGGTCTTCCGCCCTCGGTTCGCACGTGTGGGGAAGCGGGATATTTACTTCGCGCGCGGCACTCGAATCGCAGAACGCTGTTCTCGCGGCACAACTCTCGGACCTGTCGGAGAGCGCCGGCATGGCGGCAACGCTGCAACAGCAGAATGACCAGCTGCGCGCGCTCGTGCATCTTGCCGCCGCATCTCCCGGGCTTACTGCGCCTGTCGTCTCGTCGCTTTCAGCCTCGCCCTACGGCACCTTCCTCATCGGCGTTGGCGGAGGGGAGAGCGTGTCCCCGGGCGACCTCGTTCTTACTGAAGGAGGGTTCGTTATCGGACGCGTGAGCCACGTCGGCGCCGGCACCGCACTCGTTGCTGAAATCTTCGCTCCCGGTGCCTCTCAAGATGCGGTCATCGATGGTACGTCCGTCACGCTCTCGGGCTCGGGAGGGGGGAATGCGCAGACTGAAGTGCCGCGCGGACTCGTTCTCGCTGTAGGCGACCCCGTCGTCGTACCCGAATTTGGGCAGCGGCCTGTCGGCATCGTCGGCGCCGTCGCATCGACCTCAGCGAGCGCGTCCCAGCAGGTTTACGTCCGCCTGCCGAGCAACCTCTCGGCTTTGCAATTCGTATATGTCACGCCTCCCAACAACTAGCATCCGGATCGTCCTCTTCGCACTCGGCTTGATCGGGCTCCTCATCGGCCCGTGGGTCCTCACGCTCATCGCGGTCGTTCTCCTGTCGCTGCGATTTCGCGCGTGGGAAGCGCTCCTATTGGGTCTCATGACCGATCTTTTGTGGGCTCCGTCCGGTGGATTTTTGCATTCGTTCCCGTTCTTCACGATTGGCGCCATCATTATTGTGTGGGGACTCGAGCCTTTGCGGAGACAGTTGCTCTCGTCCGCGTAATTTCTGCCATTTTTGTTATAGTGCATCGATGAGTTCCTGGAGGAAAAGAGCACGGATACACGAAATAGCGCCCGACGAGATTTTTTTGGATTCCTCGAACCTTCCTGCGCACGAATCGAGCCAATTCGAGGGCCGCGTAGTGTCGCTCCTCTCGCGCCGTTCCATATTTGCGGTTGGCGCCGTCTTTGCGCTCATCATCCTCGTCTTTGCGGGCCGCGCGTTCAGCCTCCAGGTTGTGCAGGGGAATGCGCTCGCCGATATTTCCCGCAACAACACGCTGCAGAGTTCCATCATCTTCGCGACGCGCGGCGTTATTTACGACAAGACCGGCCGCGAGCTCGCATGGAACGAGGCACAGACGGCGAGTTCGACCGCATCCACAACACCCTTTGCTCTCCGGACATACACCAGCCTTCCCGGACTCTCGCACCTGCTCGGATTCATCCAGTATCCGAAGGCCGATAAGAGCGGGACGTGGTGGCGCGAGGATTATGCGCCGATTTCCGGCGTTGAACTTTCGTTCAACAGCACGCTCGAAGGGAAGAACGGGAGCACTGTAATAGAAACGGACGCGCACGGTGCGGTACAGCGCGAGAATATCGTCGTTCCTCCGGTCAATGGTGCTCCGCTCGATCTCTCGATAGATGCCGACGTGCAGAGCGAGCTCTACTCCATCATGTCCGCGCACGCGAAGCAGGAAGGCTTCACGGGAGGCGCAGGCGTCATCATGGATGTTGAGACCGGACAGATACTCGCGATAACGAGTTTCCCGGAATACGACAATCAATCATTCACGGACGGGGTCTCCTCAGTGATCAGCGCGCAAACAGCCGACCCGTCGACGCCGCTCCTCGACCGCGCCATCTCCGGATTGTACGCGCCGGGCTCTATCGTGAAGCCGATATTCGCGGCGGCCGCCCTCAATGAAAATATTATTTCTCCCGACAAGCAGATCGATTCGGTCGGACAAATAAGCGTGCCCAATACATACGACCCGAAAAGCCCCTCCATCTTCCGCGACTGGACCGCGCACGGATGGATAGATATGCGCACCGCGATAGCGGTCTCGTCCGACGAATACTTCTATACTATCGGCGGCGGGTACGGAGGCCAACAGGGACTCGGTATCAACGGTATCGACAAATACGCGGCGCTCTTCGGGCTCGGCAGCGAAACGGGCATCGCGCTCTCGGGCGAGCAGGCGGGTGTCGTGCCGTCTCCCGCGTGGAAAGCGATAACCTTCCCCGACGACCCGACCTGGCGCATCGGCGACACGTATCACACTGCTATCGGACAGTATGGGTTCCAGATAACGCCCGTCCAAGCGGTGCGCTATATCGCAGCAATTGCAAATGGCGGCAAGATGCTGACCCCTCAACTTCTCGCATCATCGACCGCGCAATTCACCGAGCTCGGCATTCCCGACGCAGACCTCGAGGTCGTACGCGAGGGCATGCGGCTTGGCGTCACGTCGAACCGCTCCGACGCCATCGAGAAATTCTTCGATATTCCGGGCATTGAAATAGCAGGCAAAACAGGCACGGCACAAATAGGCGCGCAGAACCAGTGGGAAAATTCGTGGGCCGTCGGTTTTTGGCCCGCGAGCCACCCGAGGTATGCCTACGCGGTTGTGCTTGAACATGCGCCAGCAGGCGTGCTCTCAGGCGCCGCCCCGGGCATGCTACCGTTCTTCCAGTGGCTCATCGCCAATCATCCCGAATATATCAACTAGTACAGTAACTAAAGGCGCACTCCCCATACCTTCGCCCTAGACCCTGTCCGCCACTCGTGTATAATGCCCCGCATTCCATATGAACGAAGAAACAAACTACTTGAGCAAAGAGAAGTTCGATGAACTCACCAAAGAACTTGAACACTTGAAGACAGTGCGCCGCAGGGAAATAGCGGAGCAGCTTGAATACGCACGCTCCTTGGGCGACCTTTCGGAGAATGCCGAATACGAAGAGGCGCGCAATCTTCAGGCCGCGACAGAGGATAGAATTCGCATCATCGAGGGCGAACTCTCCCGCGCGCGCATCATCGAGCACTCCAAGAGCAACGCTGTCTCCCTCGGCTCGACCGTTACCATCCAAAAGCAGGGTGAAAAAGAGGAACACACCTACGAAATAGTGGGTAGCGCCGAAGCAAACATGCAGGAACACAAAATATCGCACCTCTCACCCTTGGGAAGTGCCTTGATGGAAAAGAAAAAAGGCGAACTGTTCACCTTCGAAACGCCCAAAGGCGCTCAGAAGTACAAGATCGTCGGTATTAAGTAGCTCGCGAGCCGTACTATCCTCTATGAAGAGCGCTCCGTACATCGAGACCGCTCATGACCTCGCGAAGAAGGCGGGCGTCATCATGCGCAAGAATTTTACGAGCCACATGAAGAAGGAGTGGAAGCACGACAATACGCCGGTCACGGAGACTGACCTTGCTGTGAACGCGCTCGTCCTCAAAGAAATAAAGGAGCAGTATTCCGACCACAGCATCCTCTCGGAAGAGGGGAGTGACTTCTCGGAAGAGAGCGAATACGTGTGGATTTGCGATCCGGTGGACGGGACGCACAATTTTTCGCACGGCATTCCCACAGCGACCTTCGCGCTCGGGCTCGTGCGCGAGGGAGAGCCCATTCTCGGCGTTATCTACGACCCGTTCCTCGACCGCCTCTTCTCCGCCGAAAAGGGCAAAGGCGCGCACTTGAACGGCAAACCCATACACGTCACGAATAATCCCGTCCTGAAGAGTACCGTCATCGGTATGGGCAAGATGGTAAAAGTCGGCAACCTTTTCCCCGTTGCGAACGCGCTCTACGGCCACGGCGTTTCCCTCATCACCGGCCTCTCCATACATTATATGAACGCGCTCGTTGCCGCAGGAGAATTCTCAGCCGCCATTTTTGGCGGCACGTCGCCGCACGATATGGCAGCGGCCAAGGTCATTATCGAAGAAGCAGGAGGCAAGGTTACCGACCTCTCGGGCGAG
>Ga0265342_10004137_pt1 | contig 11550 bp, 21 predicted proteins | sample 4CB327metaG_FD_203125 | JGI IMG/M metagenome (GOLD analysis project Ga0265342, IMG submission 203125) | Rhizosphere microbial communities from Carex aquatilis grown in University of Washington, Seatle, WA, United States - 4-CB3-27 metaG | ecosystem: Host-associated > Plants > Roots >...
GTACCAGACCGAGAAGCGCCACTACGCGCACGTGGACTGCCCCGGTCACGCCGACTACGTGAAGAACATGATCACCGGCGCCGCGCAGATGGACGGCGCCATCCTGGTCGTGTCGGCCGCTGACGGCCCGATGCCGCAGACCCGCGAGCACATCCTGCTCGCCTATCAGGTCGGCGTGCCGGCGCTGGTCGTGTTCCTTAACAAGTGCGACATGGTCGACGACCCGGAGCTGCTCGAGCTTGTCGAGCTCGAGGTGCGCGAGCTGCTCACCAAGTACAAGTTCCCGGGCGACAAGGTCCCGGTCATCCGCGGCTCGGCGCTCGCGGCGCTGGAAGGCACCGACGCCAAGCTCGGCCATGACGCGATCCTGGAGCTGATGAAGGCGGTCGACTCGTACATTCCGCAGCCCGACCGTCCGATCGACCAGCCGTTCCTGATGCCGATCGAGGACGTGTTCTCGATCTCGGGCCGTGGCACGGTGGTCACCGGCCGCGTCGAGCGCGGCGTGGTGAAGGTCGGCGAGGAAGTCGAGATCGTTGGCATCAAGCCGACGACCAAGACCACCGTCACCGGCGTCGAGATGTTCCGCAAGCTGCTCGATTCCGGGCAGGCCGGCGACAACATCGGCGCACTGCTCCGCGGCATCGATCGCGAAGGCGTCGAGCGCGGCCAGGTGCTGTGCAAGCCGGGCTCGGTGACGCCGCACACCCACTTCAAGGCCGAGGCGTACATCCTCACCAAGGAAGAGGGCGGTCGCCACACGCCGTTCTTTACCAACTACCGGCCGCAGTTTTACTTCCGCACGACCGACGTGACGGGCGTGGTGAAGCTGCCGGAAGGCACCGAGATGGTGATGCCGGGCGACAACGTCGCGATGGAGATCGAGCTGATCGTTCCGATCGCGATGGAAGAGAAGCTGCGCTTCGCCATTCGCGAAGGTGGCCGCACGGTCGGCGCCGGCGTGGTCTCGTCGATCATCAAGTAAGGCCGGCGAGCCCAGGAAGACAGGAAGTCAGTGACGTGGATGGCCGGGCGATGAAGCTCGACCACGACGGACGAGAGAAGAGATGAACGGGCAGAACATCCGTATCCGGCTCAAGGCGTTCGACCATCGCATCCTCGATGCGTCGACCCGCGAGATCGTCAACACCGCCAAGCGGACGGGGGCGCGCGTGCGCGGGCCCGTGCCGCTGCCGACGCGGATCGAGAAGTTCACCGTCAACCGCTCGCCGCACGTCGACAAGAAGAGCCGCGAGCAGTTCGAGATGCGCACGCACAAGCGCCTGCTCGATATCGTCGACCCGACGCCGCAGACCGTGGACGCGCTGATGAAGCTCGACCTCGCCGCCGGCGTCGACGTCGAGATCAAGCTGTAGCGGCCGCGGGAAAACGAGGAACGCCATGCGTTCAGGTCTGATTGCACAGAAGGTCGGCATGACCCGCGTCTTCACCGACGGCGGCGAGCAGGTCGGCGTCACCGTGCTCAAGGTGGACAACTGCCAGGTGGTGGCGCAGCGCACCGTCGAGAAGAACGGCTACGCCGCCCTCCAGCTCGGCGTCGGCACGCGCAAGGTGCGCAACACGCCGAAGGCGCTCCGCGGTCACTTTGCCAAGGCGTCGGTCGAGCCGAAGCGCAAGGTCGCGGAGTTCCGCGTATCGCCGGACAATCTCATCGACGTCGGGTCGGAGATCACCGCCGATCATTTCGTCGTCGGGCAGTTCGTCGACGTGACCGGCACCTCGATCGGCAAGGGCTTCCAGGGCGTGATGAAGCGCTGGAACTTCGCCGGCGGCCGCGCCACGCACGGCAACTCGGTGTCGCACCGTATCGCCGGCTCAACCGGCCAGCGCCAGGATCCCGGCAAGGTGTTCAAGGGCAAGAAGATGGCCGGCCACATGGGCGACGAGCGGGTGACGACGCAGAACCTCAAGATCGTCAGGACCGACGCTCCCCGCGGCCTGATCATGGTCGAGGGCGCGGTGCCCGGCCACAACGGCGGCTGGATCCTGGTGCGCGACGCGGTCAAGCGTGCGCTGCCCAAGGAAGCGCCGAAGCCGGGCGCGGTGCGCAAGCCGACTGCGGCTGCCGCGCCGACGGCGGTTGATGCCGCTCCGGCGGAAGTGAAGGAGGGCGCGTAATGGACCTCAAGATCCAGACCCTCGACGGAAAGGCCGGCGACACTGTCACGCTGCCCGACGAGATTTTCGGGTTGGAACCGCGCGCCGACATTCTCCAGCGCATGGTACGCTACCAGCTTTCCAAGCGGCAGGCGGGCACGCACAAGACCAAGATGCGCGGCGAGATTTCCGCGACGACCAAGAAGATGTACGCCCAGAAGGGCACTGGTCGCGCCCGCCATGGCGCGAAGTCGGCGCCGCAGTTCCGCGGCGGCGGCAAGGCGTTCGGTCCGGTGGTGAGGAGCCACGCCCACGACCTGCCGAAGAAGGTCAGGGCACTGGCGCTGAAGCTCGCGCTCTCGGACAAGGCCAAGGGCGAGAAGATCATCGTCATCGCCGATACCAAGATCAAGGAAGCCAAGACCAAGGCGCTGGCCGGGCAGTTCAAGAAGCTCGGCTTCTCGAGCGCGCTGATCATCGACGGCGCCACGGTGGAGCCGGATTTCGCTCGTGCCGCCCGCAATATCCCGGCGGTCGACGTGCTGCCGGTCCAGGGCATCAACGTTTACGACATCCTGCGCCGCGACACGCTGGTCCTGACCAAGGCGGCGGTCGACGCGCTGACGGAGCGGTTCAAATGAGCGGGCAGAGCCACTACGACGTCATCCGCCGGCCGGTGATTACCGAGAAGTCGACCGCGGCTTCCGAGCACAACAAGGTCGTGTTCGTGGTGTCGCCGACGGCGACCAAGCCCGAGATCAAGCAGGCGGTGGAGGCGCTGTTCAAGGTCAAGGTGAAGGCCGTGAACACGTTGGTCCGCAAGGGCAAGAACAAACGCTTCCGCGGGATCGCGGGACGCACAAGCGATTCCAAGCGCGCGATCGTCACCCTCGTCGAGGGCCAGACGATCGACGTGACGACGGGCCTGTAAGGGTAGAGCGATGGCACTGAAGACATACAAGCCGACGACGCCCAGCCAGCGCGCACTGGTGCTGGTCGATCGTTCGCACCTCTACAAGGGCAAGCCGGTGAAAGGCCTGGTCGAGGGAAAGCATTCCACCGGCGGGCGCAACAACGTCGGCCGCGTGACCGTGCGCTGGCGCGGCGGTGGCCATAAGCGCGCCTACCGCATGGTCGATTTCAAGCGCCAGAAGCTCGACGTGCCGGCGACGGTGGAGCGGCTGGAGTACGATCCGAACCGGACCGCGTTCATCGCGCTGATCAAGTACACCGACGGCGAGCTCGCCTACATCCTGGCGCCGCAGCGCCTAGCAGCCGGCGACATGGTGGTGTCGTCGAAGGCAGCGGACGTGAAGCCGGGCAACGCGATGCCGCTGTCGGCGATGCCGGTCGGCACGATCGTCCACAACATCGAGATGAAGCCGGGCGCGGGCGGGCAGATCGCAAGGTCGGCCGGCACCTACGCCCAGTACGTCGGGCGCGAGCAGGGCTACGCGATCCTGCGCCTGCAATCCGGCGAGCAGCGCCTGGTCCACCAGAACTGCTTCGCGACGGTCGGCGCCGTGTCGAACCCTGACCACGGCAACGAGAACATCGGCAAGGCCGGCCGCAACCGGTGGAAGGGCAAGATGCCGTCGGTGCGCGGCGTCGCCATGAACCCGGTCGACCATCCGCTGGGCGGCGGCGAAGGCCGCACCTCGGGCGGCCGCCACCCGGTGTCTCCGTGGGGCAAGCCGACCAAGGGCAAGAAGACCCGCAACAACAAGCGGACGAATAAATTCATCGCGCGCAGCCGTCATGCGCGTAAAGGCTGATCGGAGAAGCTGAAGTGGCGCGTTCAATCTGGAAGGGCCCCTTCGTCGACGGCCACCTGCTGCGCAAGGCCGACAAGGCGCGCGGCAGCGGGCGCAACGACGTCATCAAGATGTGGAGCCGGCGCTCGACGATCCTGCCGCAGTTCGTCGGCCTGACCTTCGGCGTCTACAACGGCAACAAGCACATCCCGGTGTCGGTGAGCGAAGACATGGTCGGCCACAAGTTCGGCGAGTTCGCGCCGACCCGCCAGTTCCATGGCCACACCGCAGCAGACAAGAAGGCGAAGAAGGCGCCGGCCGCATCATGAGCAAGCCGAAACGCGAACGGCCGCTGACCGCTACGGAAGCGCGGGCGCGCACCTCCACCATCCGCATCTCGCCGCAGAAGCTGAACCTCGTGGCGCAGCTCATCCGCGGCAAGAAGGCGTCCGCGGCGCTCGCCGACCTGACGTTTTCGCGCAAGCGCATCGCGCGCGACGTGAAGAAGACGCTGGAGTCGGCCATCGCCAACGCCGAAAACAACCACCAGCTCGACGTGGACTCGCTGGTCGTGGCGGAAGCTCACGTCGGCAAGTCGCTGGTGATGAAGCGCTGGACGCCGCGCGCACGCGGCCGCGTCGGGCGCATCCAGAAGCGATTCTCGCATCTGACCATCGTCGTTCGTGAAGTCGAGGAGACCGCCTGATGGGCCAGAAGGTAAATCCGATCGGGCTGCGCCTCGGCATCAACCGGACGTGGGATTCGCGCTGGTTCGCCAACAAGGGCGAATACGGCCGGCTGCTCCACGAGGACATCAAGATCCGCAAGATGCTCATGGACGAGCTGAAGCAGGCGGCGGTGTCGAAGATCGTGATCGAGCGGCCGCACAAGAAGTGCCGCGTCACCATCCATTCGGCACGCCCCGGGATCGTCATCGGCAAGAAGGGCGCCGATATCGAGCGGCTGCGCAAGAAGGTCGCCGCGCTCACCGATTCCGAGGTGCACATCAATATCGTCGAGGTTCGGAAACCGGAGATCGACGCGGCGCTGATCGCGGCCTCGATCGCCCAGCAGCTCGAGCGGCGCATCGCGTTCCGCCGCGCCATGAAGCGCGCCGTGCAGTCGGCGATGCGGCTCGGCGCGGAAGGCATCCGCATCTCGTGCGGCGGCCGTCTCGGCGGTGCCGAGATCGCGCGCTCGGAGTGGTATCGCGAAGGCCGCGTGCCGCTGCATACGCTGCGCGCCGACGTCGACTACGGCTCGGCGACGGCCAACACCGCCTACGGCACCTGCGGCGTGAAGGTGTGGGTGTTCAAGGGCGAGATCATGGAACACGACCCGATGGCGTCCGAGCGGCGCCAGTCGGAGGCCGCCGAGCAGGGCGGACAACGCCGCCGCGAGCCGGTCGGCGAGAGGGCATAAGAGAGACCAGCCATGCTGCAGCCGAAGCGCACCAAGTTCCGCAAGCAATTCAAGGGCCGCATCCACGGCACGGCGACGTCCGCCGCCGAGCTGACGTTTGGCTCCTACGGCCTGCGGGCGCTCGAGCCGGAGCGTGTCACTGCGCGCCAGATCGAGGCGGCGCGGCGGGCGATCACGCGCGAGATGAAGCGCTCGGGGCGGGTGTGGATCCGCGTGTTCCCGGACGTGCCGGTGTCGAAGAAGCCGACCGAGGTGCGCATGGGCAAGGGCAAGGGCACGCCGGAGTTCTGGGCGGCCCGCGTCAAGCCCGGCCGCATCATGTTCGAGATTGACGGCGTGCCGGCCGCGCTGGCCAAGGAGGCGCTGCGCCTCGGCGCCGCCAAGCTGCCGATCCGCACGCGCTTCGTCACGCGCATCGCGGACTGAGGTTAGAGGAAGAAGCCATGAAGGCCGCCGACATCCGTCTGATGACGAATGACCAGAAGAGCGACGAGATCGATCGCCTGAAGAAGGAGCAGTTCAACCTGCGCTTCCAGCGGGCGACCGGCCAGCTCGAGAATACGGCGCGCGTGCGCCAGGTCCGGCGCGACATTGCGCGGCTGACGACGATCGCGGCGGAGCACGCCGAGCCGGTGAAGGCTGCCGCCAAGCCGGCGAAGAAGACGAAGGGCAAGTAAGACAATGCCGAAGCGCGTTCTCCAGGGCACCGTCGTCAGCGACAAGAACGACAAGACCATCGTCGTTCTGGTCGAGCGGCGTTTCCGCCACCCGGTGCTGAAGAAGACCATCCGCCGGTCGAAGAAATATCACGCCCACGACGCGGCCAATAAGTTCAAGGTCGGCGACGCCGTCTTTATCCAGGAGAGCGTGCCGATTTCCAAGAACAAGCGCTGGGTCGTGCTCGACGAGGCAGCGAAGTAGCAGGACTTATCCGGTCGCGGAGCGCGGCCGGGCGGGGATACGAGAAGAGTAACTGACATGATCCAGATGCAGACCAACCTCGACGTCGCCGACAATTCCGGTGCGCGCCGCGTCATGTGCATCAAGGTGCTGGGCGGCTCCAAGCGGAAGTATGCCTCGGTCGGCGACATCATCGTCGTCTCGGTCAAGGAGGCGATCCCGCGCGGCCGCGTCAAGAAGGGCGACGTGATGAAGGCGGTCGTCGTGCGCACGGCGAAGGACATCCGCCGCGCCGATGGCAGCGTCATCCGCTTCGACCGCAATGCCGCGGTGTTGATCAACAACCAGTCGGAGCCGGTCGGCACGCGCATCTTCGGGCCGGTGCCGCGGGAACTCCGCGCCAAGAACCACATGAAGATCATCTCGCTCGCCCCGGAGGTGCTGTAATGGCCTTGCGCATCCGTAAGGGCGATACGGTCGTGGTCATCGCCGGCCGCGACAAGGGCAAGACCGGCGAAGTGCTGTCGGTGCTGCCGAAGGAAAGCCGCGCGGTGGTGCGCGGCGTCAACGTCGTCAAGCGTCACCAGCGCCAGTCGACGACCCAGCAGGGCGGCATCATCACCAAGGAGCTGCCCATCCACATTTCGAACATCGCGCTGACCGACTCGAGCGGCAAGCCGACGCGCGTCGGATTCCGCTTCGCCGACAACGGCAGCAAGGTCCGCTTCGCCAAGCGGACAGGAGATACGATCGATGGCTGAGGCCAAGTACGAGCCACGCCTCAAGGCGGCTTATCGCGACAAGATCCGGCCGGAGCTGACCAAGCAGTTCGGCTACAAGAACACGCACGAAGTGCCGCGCGTGGACAAGGTCGTCATCAACATGGGCGTTGGCGAAGCCGTCAACGATTCCAAGAAGGTGACCTCGGCGCTTGCCGACCTCGCCAAGATCGCCGGCCAGAAGCCGGGCGTGACGCGGTCGCGGAAATCGATCGCGACCTTCAAGCTGCGCGAGAACATGCCGATCGGCGGGCGGGTGACGCTGCGCCGCGACCGCATGTACGAGTTCCTCGACCGCCTGGTGAACGTGGCGCTGCCGCGGGTGCGCGATTTCCGTGGGCTCAACCCCAAGAGCTTCGACGGGCGCGGCAACTTCGCCATGGGCATCAAGGAGCACATCGTGTTCCCGGAGATCAACTACGACGACGTGGATGAGATCTGGGGCATGGACGTCATCGTTTGCACGACCGCCAAGAGCGACGACGAAGCCCGCGCGCTCCTGAAGGCGCTCGATTTTCCGTTCCGCCAGTAGGACCAGGCTGAGATGGCCAAGAAAAGCTCGATCGAAAAGAACAACCGCCGCCGCCGGATGGTGAAGCAGTTTGCCGGAAAACGGGCGGAGCTCAAGCGCGTCGCCAACGACGAAAGCGTGTCGCTGGAGGAGCGCTTCCAGGCGCGTCTCAAGCTCGCCGAGCTGCCGCGCAATTCGTCCGCCGTGCGCGTCCGCAACCGCTGCGAGGTCACCGGCCGGCCGCGCGGCGTCTACCGCAAGCTTCGCATTTCCCGCATTGCGCTCCGCGACCTCGGCTCATCGGGCATGATCCCGGGCCTCGTCAAGTCGAGCTGGTAGGAGAGGGCAGAACGATGACCATGACCGATCCGCTCGGCGACATGCTGACCCGCATCCGCAACGCGCAGATGCGCAAGAGCAGCAAGGTTTCGACGCCGGGTTCCGAGCTCAGGAAGCACGTGCTGGACGTGCTGCAGGCCGAGGGCTACATCCGCGGCTACTCGACGACCGAGCTCGACAACGGCCGCTCCGAGTTCGACATCGAACTCAAGTATTTCGACGGCCAGCCGGTGATCAAGGAAATCGAGCGCATCTCGCGCCCGGGCCGGCGCGTCTATGCCTCGGTGAAGACCATTCCCCGTGTCGCCAACGGCCTCGGCGTCTCCATCCTGTCGACGCCGAAGGGCGTCATGTCGGATGCCGAGGCGCGCGAGGAGAACGTTGGCGGCGAGGTGCTCTGCCGCGTCTTCTGACGCGGTGGACGAAAGAAAGAGTACGACGATGTCGCGAATTGGCAAGAAAGCGGTAACGGTGCCGAAGGGCGTGACGGCCAACGTCAACGGCCAGAACGTCACCGTGAAGGGCCCGAAGGGCGAACTGTCGTTCTTGGCGAACAACGACGTCGCGGTGTCGTTCGCCGACGGCAAGATTTCGATCGAGCCGACGGCCGAGACCAAGCGGGCACGCTCGGCCTGGGGCATGTCGCGCACGATGGTGTCCAACCTGATGAAGGGCGTGACGCAGGGCTTCGAGCGCCGGCTGGAGATCAACGGCGTCGGCTTCCGCGCGGCGCTCAGCGGCAAGAACCTGCAGCTCAACCTCGGGTTCAGCCACGACGTGCAGTACGCGATCCCGGCCGGCATCAAGATCGAGGTGCCGAAGCCGACGGAGATCGTGATCAGCGGCGCCGACAAGCAGAAGGTCGGCCAGGTCGCCGCCGAGATCCGCCAGTACCGCAAGCCGGAGCCCTACAAGGGCAAGGGCGTGAAGTACGCCGACGAATTCATCTTCCGCAAGGAAGGCAAGAAGAAGTAGCCGCCATGAGCCTCACCAATCGCGATCGCCGCATTTTCCGGGTGCGCGCCTCCGTCAAGAAGGCGTCGCACGGCCGGCCGCGGCTCTCCATCTTCCGGTCCTCAAAGCATATTTACGCGCAAGTGATCGACGACGGCGCCGGCAAGACGCTGGCCGCTGCTTCGACCCGCGATGCCGACCTCAAGGGCAAGCTGAAGACCGGCGCCGATACGGCCGCCGCGGCCGAAGTCGGCAAGCTGGTGGCCGAGCGGGCCACCAAGGCAGGCGTCAAGGACGTGGTCTTTGACCGCGGGCGCTATCTCTTTCACGGACGCGTGAAGGCGCTGGCAGATGGGGCCCGCGAAGGCGGGCTGAACTTCTAGGACAATAGCCCGGCCCTTGAACCGGGCGGCAGAGCGGACGATATCGGACGGAACGGGAGCCAAGATGGCAAGAGAACCACAACAGCGCGAACACCGCGGGCGGGAACGCGATCGCGGTGATGAGCGCGATGACGGCTTCGTCGACAAGCTCGTCCACATCAACCGCGTCGCCAAGGTGGTGAAGGGCGGCCGGCGCTTCGGTTTCGCCGCGCTCGTCGTCGTCGGCGACCAGAAGGGCCGGGTCGGTTTCGGCCACGGCAAGGCGCGCGAAGTGCCGGAAGCGATCCGCAAGGCGACCGAGGCGGCGAAGCGGGCGCTCATCCGCGTGCCGCTCCGCGAAGGGCGCACGCTCCATCACGACGTCAACGGCCGTCACGGCGCGGGCAAGGTCATCTGCCGCGCGGCGCCTCCCGGCACCGGCATCATCGCCGGCGGCCCGATGCGCGCCGTCTTCGAGACGCTCGGCGTCCAGGACGTGGTGGCGAAGTCGTTCGGCTCGTCCAACCCTTACAACATGGTGCGCGCGACGTTCGACGCGCTGACCAACGAGGACAGCCCGCGCGGCGTTGCGGCGCGGCGCGGCATCAAGGTCTCGACGCTGCAATCGCGGCGGCGCGACATTGACGCCACCGAAGTGGCCGAGGCATAGCCATGGCCAAGCAGAACGGGGCCAAGAAGGCTTCAGGCAAGACCGTCGTGGTCGAGCAGACCGGCAGCCCCAACCGGCGGCCGGAGGAGCAGCGCTCGACGCTGATCGGGCTTGGCCTCAACAAGATCGGCCGTCGCGCGACGCTCGAGGATACGCCCTCGGTGCGCGGCATGATCGCGAAAGTGCAGCATCTCGTCCGCGTGGTCGAATAGGCCAGGCGGTCGGTACAAGGAAACGACTGCGATGAAGCTCAACGAGTTGGCCGATATTGCCGGCGCCACTAAGGACCGCATCCGCGTCGGACGCGGCATCGGCTCCGGCAAGGGCAAGACCGCCGGGCGCGGCGTGAAGGGCCAGAAGGCGCGCACGGGCGTGGCGATCAAGGGCTTCGAGGGCGGCCAGATGCCATTGCATCGTCGCCTGCCGAAGCGCGGCTTCAACAACATCTTCGCCCGGCACCTGAACGAGGTCGGCCTCGGGACGATCCAGCAGGCGATCGACGCCGGCAAGCTTGACGCCAAGGCGGCGGTCACCGTCGAGGCGCTGAAGGCCGCCGGCGTGATCAGCAAGGCGCGCCACGGCGTGCGCATCCTGGGCAACGGCGAGATCAAGGCGGCGGTGAAGTTCGAGGTGGCGGGCGCGTCGAAGCCGGCGCAGGCTGCCATCGAAAAGGCGGGCGGCTCGGTAACGATCGTGGGCGCGAAGGCAGAGCAGGCGAGCGAATAGCCTCGCCACGGAGCGGACCCAATGGCATCGGCGGCAGAACAACTCGCAGCCAACCTCAACTTTGGCGCTTTCGCCAAGGCCGAGGCGCTGAAGAAACGCATCTGGTTCACGCTCGGCGCGCTTCTGATCTACCGCCTCGGCACCTACGTGCCGATCCCGGGCATCAATCCGACCGCGCTCGCCACCGCGATGGACTCGGCGCAGAACGGCATCATCGGCATGTTCAACATGTTCGCCGGTGGCGCGGTCGGCCGCATGGCGATCTTTGCGCTCGGCGTCATGCCGTACATTTCCTCGTCGATCATCCTGCAGCTCCTGACCTCAATCATCCCCTCGCTCGACCAGCTCAAGAAGGAAGGCGAGCAGGGCCGCAAGGTCATCAACCAGTACACGCGCTACGCCACCGTGGTGCTGGCCGCGGTGCAGGCCTACGCCATCGCCATCGGCCTCCAGGGCGGCAACAACATCGTCATCAGCCCCGGCCCGTTCTTCGTCTTCACGACGGTGGTGACGCTGACCGGCGGCACGATGTTCCTGATGTGGCTCGGCGAGCAGGTCACGGCGCGCGGCATCGGCAACGGCCTGTCGCTAATCATCTTCTCCGGCATCGTCGCCAATCTGCCGCATGCCATCGCTGGCACGCTGGAACTCGGCCGCGAAGGCGCGCTGTCGCCGATCATCATCGTCGGTGTCGGTGTCGGTGCGGTGCTGGTGGTGGCGTTCATCGTGTTCGTCGAACGGGCGCAGCGGCGGCTGCTCATCCAGTATCCCAAGCGCCAGGTCGGCAACCGCATGTTTCAGGGCGAGGCGTCGCACCTGCCGCTGAAGCTCAACACCTCGGGCGTCATCCCGCCGATCTTCGCCTCCTCGCTGCTGCTGGTACCGGTGACGATCGCCAATTTCACCGCCGGCAATGGACCGGGCTGGCTCGGCACGGTGGCGGCGCTGCTCGGCCGCGGCCAGCCGCTGTACATGATCCTGTACGCGGGGCTGATCATCTTCTTCTCGTTCTTCT
>Ga0265342_10004144_pt1 | contig 11539 bp, 10 predicted proteins | sample 4CB327metaG_FD_203125 | JGI IMG/M metagenome (GOLD analysis project Ga0265342, IMG submission 203125) | Rhizosphere microbial communities from Carex aquatilis grown in University of Washington, Seatle, WA, United States - 4-CB3-27 metaG | ecosystem: Host-associated > Plants > Roots >...
CTGTGGCACGGTGAGGCATACGATCATGCGCGCCTCCGCATTGCCTATCTCTCGGCCGATTTTCGCGATCACCCCGTAGCTCTGCTGATGGCCGGCGTGTTCGAAAGACACGACCGCGCAAACTTCGAGATCAGCGCCTATTCGTTCGGACCTGCGGGCGCGTCGCCGATGCGGCGGCGGCTCGAAAGCGCCTTCGACCGGTTTCTCGACGTGCGCGCAAAAAGCGATGTCGAGATCGCCGCCCTGCTGCGGGAGCACGAGATCGACGTCGCCGTCGATCTAATGGGGCCGACGCAACTGGCGCGGCCGGGAATCCTCGCGCACCGGCCGGCGCCGGTGCAGATCCTCTATCTCGGCTACGCCGGCAGCAGCGGCGCACCCTATATCGACTACGTCCTGGCGGACCGGACGGTGCTGCCCGAAGCGCAACGCGCGTGTTACGCCGAAACCGTTCTCGACCTGCCGCATTGCTTCATGGCGACCGATTCGGCGCGAACGATCGCGCCGGAGACGCCAAGCCGGGCCGATGAAGGGCTTCCCGCCGAAGGCTTCGTCTTCTGCGCCTTCAGCAACAGCTACAAGATCCTGCCGGACGTGTTCGCGGTCTGGATGGACCTGCTGCGCGAACGGCCGGACAGCGTGCTCTGGCTCGCATCGGCCAATGCGGCTGCAACGGCAAACCTGAGAGCGGCCGCGGCAGCGCACGGTATCGCGGCCGAGCGGCTCGTCTTCGCGCGCCGCGTCGAGAGCAACGGACTGCATCTGGCGCGTCATCGCCTGGCCGATCTTTTCCTCGATACCGTGCCGTTCGGCGCGCATTCGACCTCGTGCGACGCCCTGTGGGCCGGCCTTCCCGTTCTGACGTGCATGGGCGAAGGTTTTGCCGGACGGGTGGCTGCGAGCCTGCTCGCGACGCTGGGCGTGCCGGAACTGATCACGGCAAGCCTGGCGGATTATCGTGCGCAGGCCCTCGCCCTGAGCGGCAGCAGGGAGCGGCTCGCGGCCGTCCGGAGCAAGATCGTACAGGCGCGCGAAACATCGCCACTCTTCGACACGGCGCGATTCACCCGCGATATCGAGGCGCTGTATCTCGCGGCGACCGGGCGCGCGAAAGTTAGGGATTAAGCCGAACCGAAGCGGGATTCCGACGGCACCCTGACTCCGAGCGGAAAAGAAAAACCCCCGGCGGTTTCCCGCCGGGGGTTCTTACCTGCGATCAGCTCAGCCGATCACGGATAGAAGTCGCGGTGGACGCGGAAGCGGACACCGACGTTGTCGACGTCGTTGCCGTAAGCCACGCCGCCCACAGTGGTCGCGGTCGCGGACTTCAGCTTCGAATACATCACGTCGACGCCCACATAGAGGTTCTTCGTGACGTTCCACTGGGTCCGCGAACCGATCCAGTAGGTGCTCCAGTCGTTGTTACAGGTGCCGGTCGCGCCGACCTCACCCGTGCAGAGCACGCCGTTGGCAGTCGCGTTGTAGCTGACGGCAGCGTAACCGCCGTACAGCGACGTCTTCCACTGGTGGTTCCAGCTGTGGTCGTAGGCTGCGTTGAAGCCCCACGCCGTGGTCAGGTCCTGGCTTGAACCCTGCGTGCCGCCCGCGTAGACCGAATCCGCCAGCATGCCGAAGCCGAAGTTGGCGCCGGTCGCTTTGAACCAGTTCGAGTTCGGGGTCATGAACACGTAGCGAGGTGCGCCGTTCGTATAGTTCACCTGCGCCTGGAAGTAGTCGCCCGGGCCGATCATCGGAGCGTTCAGCTTCAGGCCGGCGCCGACCACGTAACCCCACTTGTCCGACGGACCATTCGCGGTGGGAGCAGCGGTGTAGTAGGTGCCGTTGACTTCATGCGCAGCAGCCATGACCTGGGCGCTGCCCCACGCCTGATCGAGGCGGAGGTTGCCGACCAGGTCAGGCGACTGGAAGCCACCCTGGCTGTTGGTGGTCGCGACGCCAGCGCCCGCCGTAGCAGCGGTAAATGCCGTCGCAGCGGACACGATCGTCGTATCGCGACGCTCTTCGGCCGAGATCGAGGCCGACAGACCGTTGCCGAACTGCGCCGTGTAGGCCATGACCATCCAGCCCGGATCGCCCGTATCCGAGGCCGGGAAGGCGCCCCAGAACGACGATGCCGGCACGCTGTAGAAGTCGTAGAACGACTGCGCGATGCCGGCCGTGAACCCGGCGAACTGGATGAACGCACGGTTGGCGCTGAACGTGTTCGACGCGGTGTTCGCGCCGACGTCGTTCGTGTTCACGCCGACCGCGAGGTAGCTGCGCAGCGTGCCGTACTCGGTCTGCTCACGGGCATCGGCCGTGATGTAGCCGCGGGCGCGGAACGTGCTGTTGTTGGTCGTACGGTTGTTGACGTTACCGTTCGCCCAACCCCACGCGAGGTTGCCGTTGCCGCCGTAGATGTACTCGGCGCGGACCCAGCCGCCGACTTTCAGGCAGGTATCGGTGCCGGGCATATAGTAGAAGCCGGCGCCGTAGAGCGAGCAAATCTTCACGTACTGGACCGGTTTGGCCTTAACGGGAAGATCGGCCGCCTGAGCCCCAGCGACCGCCAGCAAGCCGGCAGCGCCACCGAGGAGAAGGCTTTTCACCATCTTCATCTTGAACCTCCAAAACATTGTTTATCGTGAGAGGGTTCCGTATCCGTCCAGTGCGACAGCACCGATGGAACTTCCCCTTTGCTCCCCGCTCACCGGACAAACGCTCACACTACCTGATGACCCGACGCACTACTGAATTCGGTAACTGGGTCTCAGAAACGTGCAATCCGCCGACCGGAAAGCGCGACATGGGGATGCCCCCCTCCGTCGCTTGGCCAGAGTAGCGTCTCCGCCCCCCCAGGCAACGAAGAAGGTCCATACCCACAGCCCGATACGGCGCTTTTCGGCCCCCTGTTGCGCAAAAAACACGCATTCTGCCGCCAAACTGTCGTCGGGTCGTAACAAAACACCTCCTCTGGTTGTGTTTTGGTAATTTCGTTTCCCCGCGGTAGTATGGACATTGGTTAAACAAGAAAGAATCATTGGACCAAAGCGGTCGTGAAAGCGCCGTGATCGATGTAGAAGAAAGGGCAAGACCGAGATCGGGGTAGCGGCACATGCGCAAGAATTATTTCCCACCAAACCGCCGGCGGTGGATCGCCGTCTCCGGCGCCGCGCTCACCGTGATGCTCATCGCTTCTTCGGCCGTGCCCGCGCACGCCGGTGACGACGACGACTGGATCGACTCGAAGCTGCGCGGCGTCCTCGAAGGCATCGGTCTGCGCCGCGACGGCGACAAGACGATCGACTACCACGAGCGATCGCCGCTGGTGATCCCCAGCAATACGTCACAGCTGCCGCCGCCGGAAAAGACCGACGGCATAGCCGCGGCCAATCCCAACTGGCCGAAGGATCCCGACGTCATGCGGGCGCAGCAGCAAGCGAAATTCGAGAAGAACCGCAACATCAGCGAAGAGCGCGAGCGCGAGCAAAATCCGCTCTCGCCCAGCCAGCTGACGCCCGGCGGCAAATCGCGGCGGGTGAACACCGCCGATATTCCCGGCTCGTCCGCGGGGCCGGACGGATTCGGCAATCCGCTTTCGCCATCCGAGCTCGGTTACACGGGCAATCTGTTCGGCACCATGTTCGGCAGCAAGACCGAGGCCGCGCGCTTCACCGGCGAGCCGGCACGCAGCTCGCTGACCGAGCCCCCGGCCGGCTATCAGACGCCCTCGCCGGCCGAGCCTTACGGGCCGGCGAACGCCACGGCGCCGAAGGCCGACAACTACTACCTGCACCACGGCGAGTTGGGGCGCTGACGGCGCTGTGCGCGCAGCGATCGCGCACTCGGCCTGACTAGCGGCAGATCCGCTGCCTGATGACGACCCGCCGCCCGTGCCGCCGGACTTGACGGTGGACGATGCGGCAGTGGGGCCCCTCCTCCGCCGCGCGATCATCGAAATAGGGATTGCGATTGCAGAAGCCGCGATTGCCGGCGATCACGTTCGGCGCGCACTCGGCCGCCGTTGCGTATTCACAGTCCCAATACACGCCGCCATTGCCGATGCTGACGACGGCGCACCACGGCGCCGGCCCGTATTCCGCGCTGGCCACGGTCGGCAGCGCCAGAAGCGCGGTCATGACGGCAGATGTCAGCAAGGCAGTTCGCAACACGGCTGGAAACTCCCGGGTCGGACGGCCAGTTCGGGCCGCGAGCGTCATCTTAACCCCTCCAGCCGGCGCGAGGTTGCGCAAAGTTCCGCAGAAAGCTGTCCGAAATCAAGCGGCTGCGCCGAAGGAGGATGGGATTCGCGGCGTGCGGAGCCGGCGCTGGCGGAGACGGAGGGATTCGAACCCTCGATACGCCTTTACAAGCGTATAACGGTTTAGCAAACCGCCGCCTTCAGCCACTCGGCCACGTCTCCGTAGCGGCGGATATGCCCGACGCCATGGCCGATGGCAAGGCGCAACGCCTTGAAATAGCGCAGGCGTCCGCCCAAAGATGCCGGCCGCGAATTTCCTCCCGTTCCCCTCCGCCAGGGCCGTCGTCATGCGTCGCCTTACCGCCGAAGCCGATGCCCTGATGCGCGCCGCCGCCGGCTACGAGCAGCAGCAGAAATTCAATCTTGCGGAACGGAATTATCGCAAGCTCATCGAGCTGCAGCCGGACAACGCTTTTGCCTACAACAGCCTTGGCCGGCTGCTGCACGCCAAAGGCAAGCCGGCGCAGGCGGCGGGCGCTTTCGCCCATGCGCTGGCGCTGATGCCGCAGCTTCTCGAGCAGCATTACGACGCGATGTGCGCGACCCTGCTGTCGCTGTCGCCCGAGCTCGCCCGCGCCGTCGCGCAATCGTCGCCAGATTCTGCGCCCGTCGAACCGAAACCGTTCGCCGGCAATCCGTTGCTGCTGCAGATGCTGCGCGCGGCGCCGATCCGCCATCTTGGCCTCGAACGTGTGCTGACGGCGACGCGCACCTGGCTTGTCGGCAAGGTGGATGACGGTGTCGACGATGAGCGGCTCATCGCCTTCGCCGGCGCGCTGGCGGCGCAGTGCTTCATCAACGAATACGTCTTCGCGGTCGGCGCGGAGGAAGAGACTGTCGTTGTACAATTGAGCCGGCGCGCCGCTGACGCGCTCGCGAGCGGCCGCAGGCTGCCGCCGCTCATCTGGGCCGTGCTGGCGGCCTATGCTCCGCTCGCCGATCTCCCCGGTGCAACTGCGCTCGCCACGATGACGCTGCCGCCGGCGTTGCGGCCGGTCATCGAGCAGCAGGTCGTCGAACCGGAGCGCGAGCGCGCGCTGCGCGCGGAGATCCTGCAACTGACGCCGATTTCCGGCGCGGTGTCCGAGCAGGTGCGCGCGCAGTACGAAGCCAATCCCTATCCGCGCTGGGTGGCGCCGCCGGCGCAGGTGGAGCCGGTCAGCGTCGCGCAATACGTCGCCGAGGCCGTATCTGCCAATCTGCCGCGCCCGCCACACGAGCCGCTCGAAGTGCTGGTCGCCGGCTGCGGCACGGGCTGGCATGCGATCGCGCTGGCGCAGCGGCTCGAGGGCACAAGCGTTCTTGCCGTCGATCTGAGCCGCGCGAGCCTCGCCTATGCAAAACTGCGCACGCCGGCGGAGCTTTCGCAGCGCCTCACCTTCGCGCAGGCCGATATCGAGACGATCGACGGCATCGGGCGCAACTTCGACCTTATCGACGCCAGCGGCGTTTTGCACCACACCGCGGACACCTTCGCCAGCTGGCGCAAACTGCTGGCGCTGCTGCGGCCGGACGGGCTTATGCACATCGGCCTCTACAGCGAACGCGCACGCGGCGAGATCGCTGCGGCGCAGGACTATCTCCGCCGACAGGGTTACAGCGCGACCGCAGCCGACATCCGCCGCTGCCGCGGCGATCTCCTGGCGAATGGCTTCGCCGATCTGGCCAAGACCAGCGATTTCTACACGACCAGCGAATGCCGCGATCTGCTCTTCCACGTGCAGGAGCACCGTGTCGCCATCCCCGCCATCGACGCCTTCCTCGCCGCGGAAAATCTCGAATTCCTCGGCTTCGAATTTCCGCCAGCCGCAAAGAGCAGCCTTCGCCGCACCTTCGAGGGCTCCGGCTGGTCGTGGCGCGACCTTGCGCGCTGGCATGCGCTGGAGATCCAGAACCCGGCGCTGTTTTCGGCGATGTACCACTTCTGGGTCCGCAAGCCCGCCTGAGCCGGCGGTAATTTCTTTGGCCCGATTGAACAAGCGGTGCGACGCGGTGTTTGCTCTAAAAGACAAAGAACTTCCCGGAGGCCCCCCGATGCGAACGACCGCCCTCACTTTGGCCACCCTGGCCGCCGTCCTTCTGTTCGGCAGCAGCGCCAGCCATGCCGATCCCTATCGCTGGTGCGCCGTTTACGGCGGCGATATGGGCGGCGCCTCCAACTGCGGCTTCATCACGCTTCAGCAATGCCGCGACACCGTCTCCGGCATCGGCGGCTCGTGCGAGCCCAACCTGTTCTACACCGGCCCGGACCGCGACGAGAGCAGGCCGCATCGTCGCAAGCACAAGCACTACCGTTGACACTGCCGGCGGCGGCGTGCGATCCGCCGGTGAGTGACGACGGCATCTTCATCCCCGCCTGCCCTGCTCGAGGAGGCGCTCCTTCATCATCGGAAGGGCGAACTCCGCGAGGCCGCGAAGCTGTATGAGCGCGTCCTCAAGAAGGCGCCGCAGCATTTCGATGCGCTGCACCTGCTCGGGCTGGTGAACGCGCAGCAGGGGCGCATGGGCGAAGCCTTTCGGCTGATGAGCGCCGCGCTCAAGATCAACCCCAACGCGCCGGATGCCTGGTCCAATTTCGCCAATGTGCTGCGCGCGCTGCGGCAAAGCGAGCAGGCGCTCGACGCCCTCGAGCGCGCGCTGGCGCTGCGCCCGGGCGATCTCGCTCTCATGCAGCAACGCGGGGCCGCGCTGGTCGCGCTCGGCCGCATGAGCGATGCGCGCGCCTGCCTCGACGCGGTGGTCGCGCGCGATCCGCGACAGGCGGAGGCCTGGCTCAATCTCGGCGTCGCGCGCGCCGCGCTCGGCGACGCGTCCGACGCCCTCGCCGCCTTCGACACGGTGATCAGACTGTCGCCACGCTCGGCGGAAGCCCCTTACAACAGGGGCACGGCGCTCTTGCCGCTCGGCCGTTATACCGACGCGCTCGCCGCGTTCGAGCAGGCGCTCGCGCTCGCGCCGGACCATCTCAAGGCGCTGAGCAACAAGGGCCGCGCGCTGCAGCAGCTCGGGCGCCACAAGGAGGCGATCGCCTGCTTCGAGGCGGCGATCGCGCGCGAGCCCAAATTCGCCGACGCGCATTTCAATCTGTCGATGTCGCTGCTCAGCAGCGGCGATCTCGCCCGCGGCTTCCGCGAATACGAATGGCGCTGGAAACGCACCGGGATGACCGCGCCGAAGTTCTCCAAGCCGCTGTGGCTGGGCGGGCCGGAGAGCCGCGGCAAACGCATCCTCCTGCACACCGAACAGGGTCTCGGTGACGCCATCCAGTTCGTCCGTTATGTACCGCTGGTGGCGGAAACGGCCGGCGCCGTCTATCTGCAGGTGCAGCCCGAACTGAAGGCGCTGTTCTCCGCCCTGCCCGGCGTGACCGCCTGCAGCGCGCGCGGCGATGCCCTGCCCGATCACGACCTGCAGTGCCCGTTCGGCAGCCTGCCGCTCGCCTTCGGCGACCGGCCCATTCCGCCGACGACGCCTTATCTCGCTGTCGATGACAACCGGCGGCAGAAGTGGACGGTGGGGCTGAAGAAGCCGGGGCGACGCATTGCGCTCGCCTGGCGCGGCAATGCGCAACATCCCAACGACCGCAACCGCTCGATCGCGATCGAGCTCCTTGCGCCGCTGTTTGATTTGCAGGACGTGACCTTCGTCACCTTGCAGCCGGGCCTGACGCCGGCCGAGACCGGCATCGTCGGCGCGCGCGGCAACGTGGTGCATCTCGGCGACGATGTCTCCGACATGGCCGACAGCGCGGCGATCCTCGGCCTGTGCGACCTGACGATCGCGGTCGACACCTCGCTCGCGCATCTGGCCGGCGCGCTCGCGCGCCCGCTGTGGCTGCTGCTGCCGTCCGCGCCCGATTGGCGCTGGGCCTGGCCGGAGGATCGAAACCTCTGGTACCCGGACGTGCGCCTGTTCCGCCAGACAGCACCCGGCAACTGGCCCGCCGTGATCGCGGACGTCGCGCGCGCCCTCGCGGAGGCCTGAACGCTTCAGGCCGCCGTGCGCAGCTCCGGCCGCGGTGCCGGTACGAAGGTGCGCGCCTTGAGCCAGTCACGGGCCGCGCGCTGCGCCGATCCGATCTCGCCGTCGCTCATCTGTTCGGCGATCTCGCGACGCAGCCGCGCCGCATTCACGTGCCCGCGCATCGCGGCGATGTTGAACCACTTGTGCGCCTGCACGAGATCGATCTCGGTGCCGGCGCCGGCCGAGCAGATCATACCGAGCGTGAAGCACTCGTCGGCGTCGGATGGATCGGCGCGATGCGCCACGGCAATTCCCAGCTCCGTCATTACGGCCTCCCGTTTCTTGTCGCCGCGGCGCGCCACCCCAATGGCTGTCGCAGCATGTCCCTGTGTCCGGTGATGCCCCGGACAGCCGCGATCTTGCGGAGAAAATTTGAATGGCAGTTTAAATGTTGCGATGAATCGAAAATGAACGCGCGCCCGCCTTGTCGCCGCGGACGCGGAAATGGCCCTGTTTCGACAGCCAAATTGCAGTTCCGGTGCGCGGTGAGATTCCGCTAACCGCTTCCGTTCAAGCGCGGCTAACCACCGCGCGATGACCCGCTTTCGTTCGCACGCAAGGCCGATCGCGCGTGCGGACGCTGATCCGCCTGCCCGTCGTGCAAATGGCGCCGACGCAATGATGCAGTGCGAAAATCGGGTTGTATACTACTAATGCGTGCGCTACAGATGGTAACGGGATGTGGAGCGCGCCCGACCATGTTGTTCTATCTCGCTATCTTCGTGTTTGGGTTCGGCGCCGGGTACGGCTTGCGCGAGGTCATTTCGCGCCGACGGCGGCGGGCCGCGCAAAGCACCTTCATCTACCCTGAATGACGCTGCCGTCGCACGCGCGGCGCTCAGGCCGAGCGCGCGCGCTGCCCGAACAGCACCGACTGCACCTTCGCATCCTTCATGTCGATGCCCTGGCGCAGCGCGACGCCGAGCGCCATGCCTTTCTGCACCGCCGGGCGCGCCTTCACCGTCTCCAGCCAGCGCTTGAGGTGGGGGAAGTCGTCGATGTTCTGCTCCTGCCGCTTCCACAAATTCACCCAGCCGACGCAGGCCATGTCTGCGATCGAATAGCGCCCCGCGAGGAATTCGCGGTTCTCGAGCCGCGTGTTCATCACGCCGTAGAGGCGGTTGACCTCATCCTCGTAGCGCTTGATCGCGTAAGGCAAAGTCTCGCGCGCATAGTGCTTGAAATGATTGAGTTGCCCGGCCATGGGGCCTAGTCCGCCCATCTGCCAGAACAGCCACTGGTCGACCTCGACGCGGCCGCGCTCGTCCTTCGGATAGAACTTGCCGGTCTTGCGGCCGAGATACTGCAGGATGGCGCCGGATTCGAAGATCGAGATCGGCCTGTTGCCCGGTCCCTGCGGATCGACGATCGCCGGCATGCGGTTGTTCGGCGAGATCGTGAGGAAGTCGGGCTTGAATTGCTCGCCCTGGGAGATGTTCACCGGGATCATGGTGTAGGGCAGCCGGCACTCCTCGAGCATGATCGAGATCTTGAAGCCGTTCGGCGTCGGCCAGTAGTAGAGCTCGATCGGCTTGGCCGACCTCGCCGGGGCCGGCTTCGCTCTCGCCGTCTTCTTCTTCGCCGTCCGTTTCACCGCTTTGCGCGCCATGGCGCCGCTCCCTCAGATGCCGTCCGCGACGCCGTCAGCGCCGATCGCGCGCGGCAGCCTAGCGACGCTCCGGACCGGCGCAAGCCGGGTGCCGGGCTTTGCCATTGCAATCCAGGGTGGTTATCCTCGCAAGACGGGTTGTGCCGCGCACGGCGCAGCCTCGGACAAGCATAAAGGGGAGACCGCCATGAAATGTTCGCTCGTGGCCGCGGCCATTGCCGCGGCGCTCATCACCGCTCCGCTCGTCATCAATTCCGCCGCCGCGCAGACCACGGCCGCAACGACGCAGAGCAAGACGAAGAAGCCGCCGTCGGCCGGACAGAAGGCGATGCGCGAGCGTCAGAGGAAATGCGGCGCCGAGTGGAAGCAGGCGAAAGCCGCGGGGAAAATCGAGAAGGGAATGAACTGGCCGAAATACTGGAGCGCCTGCAACAAGCGCCTCAAGACGGCCGGCTGAAAACGTAACGCGTCTGTCTTCAAAAACCGAGGGCGTCGGCGAGAGCCTCTGTCTCGCCGACGCCCTGAGATGTCATCCGGAACCGGGGCGCCGCGAAGCGCCGCGTCGCGCTAGCAACCCCGTGGCCGCCACCGGCCCGTATGACGCAATCTTCAGCACCACAGAGCAGTGCGAAGATCAAGAAGCGGCGTCAGACTAGATGCGCTTCTTCCGGCTCTTCTTCGCCGTCTTCTTCTTCGCCGCTGCCTTCTTCCTACGTTTCGCCATTTGCTGCCCTCCTAGCCATGATCATCATGGCGGTGTCGCTTCAGTGCGCGTCGCGAATCGAAGCGCACTGCATTTCGTTTACTACAGCACAACGAAAAAAGCAGCTTCCCGCTTAAGGAAGCGTGTACGCGATGCATCGTCGACGCGCCGCATGCGCATCGAAACGCATTCATCGGCGCGATGTGCGCGCATCGACACGACATCGGCGGCGCGCTCGCGCGATTCTGCGCGACAATTACAAAACGTCCGATGAAATAAGGCGTTTCCGCGTGCGCGCGACAACCGATGCTAACCGGATTGACAGCGCGAAACGCACGCGACGCAGAACATTTTCGCCGTCGTGCGCATGCGAATTAACGATGAGCGCACGTGTGAAAAAATTTTTGCACAGGGTGCCCCGCGAGGCCATGTCGGACGACTGAATCGATCAAAAACGAGCGAATCGCTCCCGACCGATTCGCCCTCGCACGTCGGCTCGCGCGACGTCCGAGCGCTCTCACGCGGTCTCATGCATTGTCGAACGCGGCCCGCGATGACGCGCTGCACGCGCCGCGCATCGACCGTGCACACCGGCCGCGCGATGCCGTCCGGTCAGAGACCGAGCTTGCTCTTGAGAAGATCGTTGACCGCCTGCGGGCTCGCCTTGCCGCCCGAGGCCTTCATCACCTGCCCGACGAACCAGCCGATGGCCTTCGGATTGCTTCTGGCCTGCTCGACTTTGTCCGGATTGGCGGCGACGATCTCGTCCACCACCTTGGCGATGGCGCCGACGTCGGTCACCTGCTTCATGCCGCGCGCCTCGACGATGGCGCGCGGATCGCCACCCTCGCTCCAGAGGATCTCGAACAAGTCCTTGGCGATCTTGCCGGAGATGGTGCCGTCGGCGATGAGGTCGAGCATGGCGCCGAGTTGCGCCGCCGAA
>Ga0265342_10004145_pt1 | contig 11537 bp, 10 predicted proteins | sample 4CB327metaG_FD_203125 | JGI IMG/M metagenome (GOLD analysis project Ga0265342, IMG submission 203125) | Rhizosphere microbial communities from Carex aquatilis grown in University of Washington, Seatle, WA, United States - 4-CB3-27 metaG | ecosystem: Host-associated > Plants > Roots >...
GCTCGTAGTTTGCCAATGTCGCGCACCCGGATTTCATTTTCACAACGCCCGGAAAAAACTGATTCACAGCCCCTCTTCATGTCGCAGGAACCGATGAACAACTTCACGCCGAGGGCCCAGCAGGTCCTTGCGCTGGCCCGTAAGGAAGCCGACCGCTTCCACCACAATTACGTCGGAACGGAGCACATTCTGCTCGGGCTCATCAAGCTGGGCCAGGGCGTCGCCGTGAGCGTCCTCCAGAAGATGGGGCTCGATCTCGAGACCGTCCGGGCCGCTGTGGAAAAGCAGGTCGGCATCGGCCAGGAGATGAAAAGCCAGGGAAGCATGCCCTTCACGCCCCGGGTGAAAAAGGTGCTCGCCCTGGCCGGCAAGGAGGCGAAGACCCTCAATCACTCGTACGTTGGGACGGAGCACATCCTGCTCGGGCTCCTGCGCGAAGGCGAGGGTGTCGCCGCGCGCGTCCTCAAGTCGCTCGACGTCGACATCGAACGCACCCGAAACGAGATCCTTCGGGAGCTCGATCCGCAATTTTCAGGGGCCGAGGGCCTCGGGGGAGGCGAGGAGGCCGCCGGCGGGGGCCCCATCCGGGGCGGTCAGCCGCCCGAGGATCGCAAGGAGGTCAAGACGCCGGCCCTCAAGGCCTTCGGTCGTGACCTGACGGAACTCGCCCGCAAGGGCGAGATGGACCCGGTCGTCGGACGAAAGAACGAAATCCGGCGCGTGATCCAGATCCTTTGCCGCCGGACGAAGAACAATCCCGTCCTCATTGGCGAGGCCGGCGTCGGAAAGACGGCGATCGTCGAGGGTCTGGCGCAGGAAATCACCGCAGGAAACGTTCCCGAGCTGCTGCTCGAGAAGAAAGTCGTCACGCTCGACCTCGCGCTGATGGTGGCCGGCACCAAGTACCGGGGCCAGTTCGAGGAGCGGATCAAGGCCGTGATGGACGAGATCAAGCGCGCCAAGAACGTCATTCTCTTCATCGACGAACTCCACACGATCGTCGGCGCAGGCGCCGCCGAAGGGGCGATGGACGCCTCCAACATCTTCAAGCCGGCGCTGTCCCGCGGGGAGCTGCAGTGCGTGGGCGCGACGACGCTGAACGAATACCGCAAGTACATCGAGAAGGACTCCGCGCTCGACCGGCGCTTCCAGTCCGTGAAGGTGGAGCCGCCCTCCGTCGAGGACACGATCACGATCCTCCACGGCATCCGCGGCAAGTACGAGGACCACCACAAGGCGACCTTCACCGACAAGGCGCTTGAGTCGGCGGCCAAGCTTTCGGACCGCTACATCACCGGGCGTTTCCTCCCCGACAAGGCGATCGACGTCATGGATGAGGCGGGCGCGCGGGCCCGCATTTCGGCGCTGAGCCGGCCGCCGGACATCGAGGCCCTGATGAAGGAGATCGAGGAGGTCTGCGGCCTGAAGGAAAAGGCCATCAGCGAGCAGCATTTCGAGGAGGCCGCCAAGTTCCGCGACAAGGAAAAGCAGCTGCGGACCCGCCATGAGCAGGTCACCGAAGAGTGGAAGAAGGCCCGCGAGGAGAAGCGGGTCGGCATCGACGAAAGCCTGATGATGCAGGTGGTCGCCGACTGGACGGGCATACCGCTCTCGCGGATGGAAAAGAAGGACAGCGAGAAGCTCCTGGGGCTCGAGGCCGAGATCGAAAAGACGGTTGTCGGCCAGCAGGTCGCCGCGGGCGCGATTGCGCGCGCCCTCAGGCGCTCGCGCGCGGACCTGAAGGATCCCCGCAGGCCGATCGGATCGTTCCTGTTCGTCGGCCCAACCGGAGTTGGGAAGACGGAGACGGCGAAGCAGCTTGCCGCGCAGATGTTCGGCAACCAGGACGCGCTCGTGCAGATCGACATGAGCGAGTACATGGAGAAGTTCTCGGTCTCGCGGCTCATCGGCTCACCCCCGGGATACGTGGGATACGAGGAGGGCGGCCAGCTGACCGAGTCCGTCCGGCGCCGGCCCTACGCGGTCATACTTTTCGACGAGGTTGAGAAGGCCCACCCGGACGTTCTCCAGCTGCTGCTGCAGATTCTCGAGGATGGCCGGCTGACGGATTCCCTCGGCCGCACCGTGGATTTCCGAAATACGATCATCATCATGACGTCCAACATCGGCGCCCAGCTCCTGCAGCGCCAGACGACGATGGGATTCTCGGCGGCCGCCACGAGCTTCAACGATGCCGAGAAGATGAGGGAGAAGGTGCTCGAGGAGGCCAAGCGCGTCTTCAGGCCCGAATTCCTCAACCGCATCTCGGACATCGTTTTCTTCCGACCCCTGGACAGGGCGGACCTGGAGAAGATCGTGGAGATCGAGGTGGCGAAGTTCGCGAAGCGCCTCGTCGAGCGCAAAATCACCCTGGAATTCTCCGAGGAGGCGAAGCAGCTCCTGATCGAGAAGGGCTACGACGAGAAATACGGCGCGCGACCGCTGCGCCGCGCGGTCGAACACTACCTCGAAGATCCGCTTGCCGAGGCGATCCTCCGCGGCGATGTCCGGGAGAACGAGCCGGTCGCGGTCAGCCGCGACGGTGACAAGCTGATCTTCATGCAGAAGGCCCCGCCGACGACGACCGGGGTGGCCTCCTGATGATGTTGCAGGACCCCCGCGTTTGAATTAAGGCGGACGGCCTGACGGTCACGACTCGTCTGCGGTGTGGCGCGAGACGATGCCGATGAATGCCGTCAGCGCCGGATTTTCGTTTTCGGCGCCGGCGCGCCACCCGAAGACCAGGCGGCTTTCGGGAGCCGGGCCCGTGAGCGGACGGAACACGACGTCGGGCGGGAGCAGCCGCGCCTCGGACGGGCACATGAATGTGGCCCCCATGCCTGCGCGCACCAGGCCGACCGCGTTCGCGCGGGGCCAGACCTCCTCGGCGATACGGGGGGCGACTCCGGCCTCCGAAAAGGAGGCGAGGATCCGATCGTAGAATCCCGGGTTGTGGGAACGGGGAAAAAGGACAAACGGAGTGGCCGCAAGATCCGCGAGCCGGAGGGGTTTCCTTCCCGCGCAGGGATGGTCCGCGGGGAGGAGGGCGCCGTTGCGTTCGCGGAGGATCACGCGGGTTCCGAGCCCTGGAAAAGGCTCGTCGGGGTGGAAGAACCCGCAGGAAATCTCGCCGGCGGCCAGGGCCTTCAGCTGGGCCGAGGTCGGCGACTCGTTCAGTTCCAGGTGAATTCCGGGGTGGCGCCTGTGAAACTCCCTGAGAATGCGCGGAAGGACGGTGGCCATGGCAAGGCCCGTGAAGGCGACCTTGACGAGTCCGACCCGGCCCTCGACAACCGCCCTCAGGGCGGAGGGAACGGCGTTGAGCGAACGAAGGAGCGGCCCGATCTGCTCCTCCAGGGCGCGACCCGCCGGAGTGAGCTCGACCCGTCTGCTGGTCCGCGCGAAGAGGGTCACCCCGAGCGCCTTTTCGAACTGGGCGATCTGGCGGCTGAGGGCGGGCTGGGCCACGAGGAGCGCCTCGGCGGCGCGCCGAAAATGGAGCTGCCGGGCGACCTCGTGAAAATAGACGAGGTGGCGGAGTTCAAACGGGAATTGATACTCCCTGGGCATCGCCCCGATCTAAACAAGTATTTTCCAGACAATGCAATAATTGTTATTGTGGCGGCGAGTTAGACCGTCCCCAGAGCAATTGCCCGCCGTCCCATGACTCCCTCGCCAAAGACCCTTTTCGAAAAAGTCTGGAATGCCCATGCCGTTCGCGCACTCGCCAACGGCCAGACCCAGCTTCTGGTCGGCACCCATCTCATCCACGAGGTCACGAGCCCGCAGGCCTTCGGCATGGTGCGCGACCTGGGCCTGAAGGTCGCCATGCCGCACCGAACGTTTGCGACGGTCGACCATATCGTGCCGACCGACCGGTTCAGCGAGCCGTTCGCCGATCCGCTGGCCGACGCGATGATCAAGGAGCTCAGGCGCAACTGCGCAGAGTTCGGGCTCACCTTTTTCGACCGCAGCACGGGCCACCAGGGCATCGTGCACATCGTGGGCCCCGAACAGGGCATCACCCAGCCGGGGACAACGATCGCCTGCGGCGACTCGCACACGAGCACCCACGGTGCCTTTGGCGCGATTGCGTTTGGAATCGGAACGACCCAGATCCGCGACGTGCTCGCGACCCAGACGATGGCGCTTGGCCGGCTGAAGGTCCGCCGGATCAATGTCAACGGGAGGCTGCGCCCCGGAGTCTACGCGAAGGACGTCATTCTCCACATCATCCGGACGCTGGGCGTGAACGGCGGCACGGGCTACGCGTACGAATACGGCGGCGAGGTCTTCGACCGCTTCACGATGGAGGAGCGGATGACGGTGTGCAACATGTCGATCGAGGGCGGCGCCCGTGCGGGCTACGTCAATCCCGACGAAACCACTTTCGCGTACCTGGAGGGGCGCCCGTATTCCCCAAAGGGCGCCGCCTGGAACGAAGCCGTGGCGCGGTGGCGCGCCGTGGCCAGCGATCCCGGGTGCGTTTACGACGATGTCGTCACCCTGGACGCCGGGGAGATTGTCCCCACGGTGACCTGGGGAATCAATCCCGGACAGGCAATAGCGATCACCGAGCACATCCCGGATCCGGCCAAGGCGGCATCGCCGGACGCCAGGGCCTCGATCGAGGAGGCTCTCGCGTACATGAAGCTGACCCCCGGGGCCGCGATCAAGGGGACGCGGATTGACGTCGCCTTCCTGGGGTCCTGCACCAACGGGCGTCTCAGCGATTTCCAGGAGGTCGCCAGGCACCTGAAGGGGCGCCGCGTCTCCGCGGGCGTAAAGGCGATCGCCGTTCCCGGCTCCCAGGCCGTGGGCCGCCTCTGCGCGGATCTCGGCATCGACCGGGTTTTCCGCGACGCCGGCTTTGAATGGCGCGAGGCGGGGTGCTCGATGTGCCTGGCCATGAATCCGGACAAGCTCGTCGGCGACCAGCTTTGCGCGAGTTCGTCCAACCGCAATTTCAAGGGCCGGCAGGGAAGCCCCACCGGCCGCACGATCCTCATGAGCCCGCTCATGGTCGCCGCGGCCGCGGTGGCCGGTTCGGTCGCGGACGCACGCGAAGTCTTTGGAGTCTGAACCCGGTGAACCCACGAAAATGTCCCTGCCCAAGATAACTGAAATCGCCGGCCGCGCAGTCGCCGTGCCGGGAAACGACATCGACACGGACCGGATCATTCCGGCCCGCTTCATGAAATGCGTGACTTTCGACGGACTGGGGGAGTTCCTTTTTTACGACGTTCGAAGGAACGCGGACGGAACAAGCAAGCCCCATCCGCTGAACGATCCGCGCTTTTCCGGGGCGACCATCCTCCTTTCCGGGACCAATTTTGGCTGCGGGTCGTCCCGCGAGCATGCGCCGCAGGCGCTTCAAAAGCACGGTTTCAAGGTGATCGTCGCCGAGAGTTTTGCCGAGATCTTCTTCGGCAACTGCACGACCCTGGGAATTCCGTGCCTGTCGGCCCGCCGGGAGGACATCGCGGCCCTGGCGTCGGCAATTGAGGCGGATCCGGCGCTCGAGGTCCGTGTCGATGTCGCCGGGCAGAAGATCCGATTCGGCCGCAGCGAGGTCGTCGCGGGTATCCGCGAGGCGGCCCGCGACGCGCTGATCAACGGGCGCTGGGACGCCATCGGCGAACTGCTCGAGGGTCTTCCGGCCGCGATGGGCCAGGCCGCCCAATTGGCCTATATGCGGTCCTGAAAGCCGTTTTGGGGCTTGGCGAAGAGGCAATATTGCGGAGAATCGTTGAACCTTTTGCCTTTTTCGGCGTCACAGTCAGGCACATTCAACCCATTCCCGCTCCATGTTCCTTGCTCTAGTCGATTGGGGTCGCGTTATCAAGGAGGCCGGATTCCTGGCCTATCCGCTCGGCCTTTGCTCGCTGTTTTCGGTCTTCATCATCTGTGAGCGCACCTTTGCCCTGCGCGAGGCCTCCATTCTTCCGAATGACCTCGCGGAGGCCGTCCTCCAGGGCAGGCCGGTGACGGGCGGCAGCCATTCGGCCCTCAGCCGGATCATCGCCTTTGCCGAGCGCCATCCGGGCGATGTCGAGGGCGCCAAGGCGTACGCCAGGCTCGAATTCATGCGGATGGAGCGCGGGGTGAGCTATCTGGACACCATTTACACCGGAGCCCCGCTTTTGGGTCTTATCGGGACCGTTTCGGGCCTGCTGGCCGCCTTTAACGTCATCGATCCCGAAACCCAGATGCCCGATCCGGTCCGGTTCACGGAAAGCGTCGGATACGCGCTGTCGGCGACCCTCATCGGACTTTGCGTCGCAATCATCGCCCTGGCCGGCAACGGTTATCTCGGCAGGCGAATCGACCATCACGCCGCGCGCCTCGACGTGCTCCTGGAGCGCATTCTGGCGAGGTCCCACTCCGCTCCGGAAAATCCGGCTCCGCCCGCTCGATGAGCAGCATCAGGGTCAAGAGAAGGCGCCGGCCCGAGCTTCCGCTCGTGCCGCTGATCGACGTCCTCGTGATGCTGGTCCTTTTCGCATTCGTCACGATGCGCTTCACGGTGAATCAGATCCGGAACATCACGCTGCCGAAAATCTCGACGGCGGGCAAGAACACCCTGACTAGCAGCATCACAATCTCGATAGAGAACGACGGACGCATCGTCTTCAACGGCCGTCCGGTGACCGACGAGCAGCTGGTCGCCCAGCTCGATCAGGTGCAAAGCGTCGGCAAGGACATACCGATCCTGATCAAGGCCGACGAGGCCACGCAGCTCAAGAAGCTCGCGTTCGTCTGGGATTCGTGCCGAAGATCGGGCTTGAACAATGTCCATATCCAGACGCGATAGGTGTACATAGTCATTACCGGAGTCACTCGGGGTTTGGGACGCGCCCTGGCCGATTGGTACATCGCCAACGGCCATACGGTGGCGGGCTGCGGGCGCAGCGGCCAGGTCATCTTTGAATTGCGTTTTGCCCATGCCGAACCGCACCTCTTCGAGGTCCTCGACGTGACGCAGCCTGTGAAGGTGGGGATCTGGGCCGAAAGGGTTCTCGCAAACGGCGCACCCGACATCCTGATCAACAACGCCGGCGTGATGAATGATCCCGCGCCCCTCTGGCAGGTGCCGGCGGACAAGTTTGCGCAGGTCATGGCCGTCAATGTGACCGGGGTCGCCAATGTCATTCGGGCGCTGGCGCCCGCCATGATCGAGCGGAAGAAAGGGGTGATTGTGAATTTCAGTTCCGGATGGGGACGCAGCGTTTCGCCGGACGTGGCCCCTTATTGCGCGTCAAAATGGGCGATCGAGGGGCTGACCAAAGCCCTGGCGGAGGAGTTGCCCGAGGGGATGGCCGCCGTGCCCCTCAATCCGGGTGTCATCGACACGGAAATGCTCCGCAAATGCTGGGCGGACGGGGCCGCTTCCTACCCAAAGGCCGAAAAATGGGCCGAGACCGCCGCGCCCTTCATCCTGGGTCTCGGGCCGGCGCACAACGGAAAGTCGATCAGCGTCGGCGGATTCGCGGACTAGCGCCCCCTACGGCATCGTGACGTGCGGCTCGATATCCGCATCGTAATCGATTCCGGCGAGGCCAAATCCGAAGAGCTTCAGGAAGTCGGCCCGGTAACCGGCGATGTCCGTCAGTTCGGCGAGGTTGTCGGTGGCAACCTGCGGCCAAACCTGGGCTGCGGCGTCCTGGACCTCGGCGAGCATCTCCCGTTCGTCGATCCGGATCCTTCCTTCCTCATCGAGACCAGGGCCGCCGGGCGCATAGAGTTTCGTCGCGAACAGCCGCCTCATCTGCTCGATGCAGCCCTCGTGCAACCCTTTAGCCTTCATAATTTTGTAAACAATCGAGATATAGAGCGGCACGACCGGAATCGCCGAGCTGGCCTGGGTGACAAGCGCCTTGTTCACAGCAATATAGGCACGGCCCCCCAGCCGCCGAAGGCGCACATCGATCGCCCGGGCAGCCCGCTCCAGATCGTTCTTGGCGAGTCCTATGGTCCCGTTCTTGTAGATCGGCCACGTTACCTTTGGACCGATATAGGAGTAGGCGACCGAGTGCGCCCCGGATGCGAGCAGACCGGCATCCTCCAGGGCCTGAATCCACATTTCCCAGTCCTCACCCCCCATGACGGCAATCGTGTCTGCGACCTCCTGTTCGGTCGCCGGATCGATGCTGATCGTGCTCACGACACCGGTGTCCGTATCCAGAGTCTTGTTCACATAGGAGGAGCCGACAGGCTTCAGGGTGGACTTGTGTGTCGCACCGGTTCTCGGATGGATCCTCCGGGGCGACGCCAGGCTGTAAACGATGAGATCCACCGAGCCCAGGTCCCTGCGGATCAGTTCAATCGTCCTGCGCTTTATTTCGTCGCTGAAGGCGTCCCCGTTGAGGTTCTGGGCATAAAGGCCTGCCGCGCGGGCCGCCCGGGTGAAGGAAATCGAATTGTACCAGCCGGGGGTCGCCGGGCGGCCGTCCTCGGACGGCCGCTCATAGAATACGCCGACTGTCGCGGCGCCCGAACCGAAGGCCGCTGTGATCCGCGAAGCGAGTCCGTAACCGGTTGAGGCCCCGATCACGAGAACCCTCTTTGGGCCTCCGCCGATCGCCGGCTGGCTTTGCACATGGCCGATCCATTCCCTGACGTGGGCGTCGCAGCCGGCCGGATGCGAGGTGACGCAGACGAATCCGCGGACCTTGGGTTTGATGATCATTCCCTGCAAAGATTTGGGCCGGTCCAAGCTGTGGCAAGAGGCAATTACTTGCCCGCCGGCTGGGGTTGCGTTCCAGCCGCCTGACCTGGCGCCGCCTGGGCCTGTCCCAAGGCGTCAGCCAATTGTCTCTTCCCCACGATTCGTTCTGCTTCCAATTGGTTTCGAATACTTTGCGACTCCAGCTCGGTCAAACGCAGCTGATCGTGGAGGAGTGCGCTTTCAACGCGGCCCGTCAGATAAAGCTCCGCCAGCCAAATGGTCGCCAAGCCGAAAAAGACCGCGAGAATCCAGGGCAGCAGCTTGTTCATCGTCTGCAAGAAAGGCCAAGGGATGGCTCTTGAGCCGGTGTTTGCGAGGCAAAAGTCAGCAATGTCTGAATCGACGGAGGCATGTCTTCGCGAGGAGATTGCTGCCTCCTTCGCCATCTCTTGGCCGCCATCTGGCCGTCAGACCTGACGGCTGCATTGGCGGCCGGTCTTGACGGCGAATCCGGGCCTTGGCAGCACCCGACGAGAGAGGACATGCCTCCGTCGATTCGGAAACGCTACGAAGTGACGATTACCGGATCGCCAAGGCTATCAAACCCAGGATGATGAGCAGCGCTAGAATGCTGAGAATTCTTTTTTCCAGGCGTGTGACTTGCAAGGGCATGACGGAGGATTTGGATCCATTATGGCAAGACGGCTGATCATCTCCGCTTATCCCGATTTCAGGCGTTTTTCGATCGCACGGTGCGCCTCAACCCTGGCGTTCCAGATGCTGGCGGTCGCCGTCGGATGGCAGGTCTATGCCTTCACGCACAGCACGTTCGCATTGGGAATGGTGGGTCTGGCGCAGTTCCTGCCGATGTTTCTTTGCACGCTTCCTGCGGGCCATGCCGCCGACCATTGGGACCGGCGGATGATTTCAGGCCTCATGGTCGGCGCGCAGGGCCTGGCGATGGCCTTTCTCGCCTTTGGCTGCAATGAGAGATGGATGGGCCCCCCGGTCCTTTTTGCAGCGGTGGCCGCAGTCGGAGCCGCCCGCGCCTTCGAGCGCCCCGCCACACAGGCGCTGATTCCTGCGCTCGTGGCCCCGGCTGAGCTTTCGGAGGCGGTCGCCTGGTCCTCAGGCATTTTCGAGTTTTCAACTGTCGTGGGCCCTGTGCTGGGCGGATTCCTTTTCGCCTGGAATCCGTCGCTTTGCTACGCGACCGCGGCGGCGCTAGCCTTTGCGGGGTCAGGGTTTCTGAGCCTGATATCCCCTGAAAGGGGCGCGCGGTCCCGGCCGCCGGCGACGCTTTCATCGCTGTTCTCGGGCATCCACTACATCAGGAGCCGCCCGGTGATTCTCGGGAGCATTTCGCTCGACCTGTTCGCCGTCCTCCTCGGGGGAGCCACTGCGCTCCTGCCCGCGTACGCCCGGGACATCCTGGGCACGGGCGTCGGGGGCCTTGGCGCGCAGCGCGCGGCCCCCCCCAAGGGTTCGCTCGCCATGACCGGATTGCTCGTCACGCGGCCCATCCGGCGGCGCGCCGGACGCAAGATGTTCGCCGCGGTGTTCGCCTTCGGGGCCGCAACGGTCGTCTTCGGACTATCGCGCTCCTTCGCCCTGTCGTTTGCGGCCCTGGTCGCGCTGGGCGCGGCGGACGTCGTCAGCGTCGTCATCCGGGGCTCCCTGGTTCAGTTGCAGACTCCCGAGGAGATGCGAGGGCGCGTCAGCGCAGTGAACGGACTGTTCATCGGAACGTCCAACCAGCTCGGCGAATTCGAGTCGGGAGTCACCGCGGCCTGGTGGGGAACCGTTCCGGCCACCGTCCTGGGCGGGATCGGCACGCTCGTCGTGGGGCTGCTTTGGATCCGCGCGTTTCCCGATCTGGTCGCCTGCGACCGGCTCGACAAGGGGCCTCCGGCCAGCCCTGGCTCGCTGTAAGATTCAACCTAAGACCGTCTAACCCCCGGCTCAGGGCTTGAGCACGGTCGCACCCTGCGCGGGGCGCGAGACGAACATCGTCGGGGCGATCCCGGTTGCGGCTTCGTACTGTCTCCCAAGGGTCGCTACGACCGCGTCCACGGAATCGGTCTTGACGAGCGCCACGGCGCACCCGCCGAAACCGCCGCCGGTCATCCGGCAGCCGAACACCCCGCCGGAAGGACCGATCGCCCTGGCGATATCGACAACGGTGTCGAGCTCCGAGCAGCTCACCTCGTAGTCGTCCCTGAGGGAGGCGTGACTGGCATACATCGCCGTGCCGGCCTCCGCCCAGTCGCCCCGGCGGATGGCGGCCGCCGCGAGGGGCGTGCGGGCGATCTCGCCGATGACATGCCTCGCCCGGCGATAGACAACTTCGTCGAGCTTTCCGCGGCTGCGCTCCAGAAGTTCCCCGGTGGCGTCGCGCAGCGAAGGGACGCCAAGCGCGAGGGCCGCGGCCTCGCACTGCCTGCGGCGCGTCGGGTACTCGCTGCCGGTCAGCTCATGCTTGACGTTCGTGTTCGTGATGAGGATCGCCATCGTCCTGTCCGTGAACGGGACGAGTTCCGTCCGCCTCGACCGGCAGTCGAGCAGCAGCACATGGTCCTTCTGGCCGAGCGTGGAGATGAACTGGTCCATGATCCCGCAGGGCATGCCCGCGTAGTCGTGCTCGGCCTTCTGGCATAGCAGGGCCTTCTCGACCGGGTCCAGCTTCGCGCCTGTGGCGGCCTCGAGAAGCGTGGCTGTGGCGACCTCGAGCGACGCGCTGCTGGACAGGCCGCCGCCGAGGGGAACGCTCGAATGGATCACGGCGTCGAACCCGGCCGGCACGATATTGCGCGCGATGAAGCCGGCGATGACGCCCGCGGGGTAGTTGGACCATGCGCCCCTGGGTCCA
>Ga0265342_10004149_pt1 | contig 11534 bp, 7 predicted proteins | sample 4CB327metaG_FD_203125 | JGI IMG/M metagenome (GOLD analysis project Ga0265342, IMG submission 203125) | Rhizosphere microbial communities from Carex aquatilis grown in University of Washington, Seatle, WA, United States - 4-CB3-27 metaG | ecosystem: Host-associated > Plants > Roots > Rhizosphere...
CAGACACTGCCGGAAGCGCTGGAGTACGTGTGGCAAGGCTATAAAGCCAAAAAGTAGCGCAAAGCTAATTCATGCGCATGCTGTGCTGGAAACAGCGTCACACTGCTTTCTGGATCCTTCCAGGGCAATGCAAATTCGCGCGCCTGGACCCCACGCGGAGTGGAGAGCTGGAACGGAGCACCGAATAGCATTAAATACTAAGAATTCCTCAATGCCATTTGGCAATGGTATGCTTCGGCCTGCTCTCAACGCTGCACGCCGCAATCTTGTTCCCGGCCAGTTAGAGATCAAGAATGAGAGAGGTCGACATGAATATTCCCCGTTCGTTTCTCAGTGTCGCTATCGCTGCGGCATTCTCCGCCACTTTACTCGCCCAGCAAGCCCCGAGCGGCCTTCATCGCGTTGCTTGTATTAAGATCCAGCCAGGAAAATCCGCCGAGTTCAGCAAATGGATGGCGACGGACGGCCACGCCTATCAACAGGTCAGAGTGGACTCCGGCGAAGTTGCCGCTTGGATGCTGGTACGCTCTGTCATCCCCGAGGGTAAGTCGGCAGAGTGCGATTACCTAGTCGTTTCCATGTATGCAGGAGCCCCGCCAAAGCCATCCGGGCTCGACGGAGTAGCCGCAACGCTCAAAAAGGCCGGGCTCACCATGAGCGCGCAAGAGTTTTTGGATCACCGCGACGCTCTCACTGAGCTGATTTCGAATAACCTTTTTCAAAACCGGATTTCAGTTGGCGCCATGAAAAAGGGCGACTACCTCGTCGTCAATTACTTTAAGGTTCCAGACATGGGTGATGAGATCCGTTGGGAAAAAGAAGTCTGGCAGCCTTTGGCAGAGTCGATGGTGCAGGCCGGAATTCTCGGCGGCTGGTCAGTGAATACTCAGGTATTGCCTGGCGGCACCAACATACCTTATCAGTCTGTAACTGTGGATACCTACCCGAGCTGGGATGCCGCATTTGCGGGAAGGTCTCATGTCACCGAGTATTTCCACAAGGTACATCCCAACATGGAGATGGGCACAACCATGGAGCGAGGGAGTAAAGTGCACACCCAAGCGTCGGTGCAGCTGTTCACGGTTGTCGACATGGTGGGGCAGCTAAAGTAGTGGGAGAGTTAAAGCCAATTGGATGACAAGGAAGATACTCGTCACCCTTTGTGCGGGGCGGGCAGCGTTGAGTCAGCGTAGCGCACCACAGCGCTGTCAGTCCTCATTTACCCACTCGATGGGTACCGCCAGCGTGAGTTTGCTGGCGGTACACGTCGAGTGATGGATTAAATGGGTGTTCCAGATCAGAGTGCGAATCTAAGGCTCGCCCGCGAGAAGATTCGGCGCCGAAGCTAAATAAATCAAGGATTCGGGCCACCCGCCCAGAATGCGTGTCTTCAGCTTTCCAACTGCATCATCAACTCTTCCCATTCGGCGGTCAGTTCAGCGAGTTCCCTGCGCAGCTCCGCGGCCAAATCCGTAAGCCGCTGCGTCTCCTCGGCGGAAACATAAACCGCAAGCTGCTGCTCCGTGTGTGCGATGGCCGCTTCAATGCGCGGCACTTCTTCTTCAAGAAATACGCAGCGCTCTTCCATCTGTTTCTGCTTAATGGGATTCAGGCGACGAGCGCGTGAACCCGAACCATTGCCCGACTCAGGGCCGCCTTCGATAACAATCGTCGTTCCCGTGGATACCGGTTTTTTTAATACCGTTGGCAGCGGCTCAGCAAAAGCCGCAGCAACACCCGCAGCCAGCATTTCCTTCTTGCGCGTGTAATCTTCGTAGTTGCCTTCGTACGAAAACACCGTGCCGTTCTCAACTTCCAGCACCCGCGTCGCCAGCCGATCAATAAAGTAGCGATCGTGCGAAACAAAGATCACCGTGCCGGAGAATGCAGCGATCGCTTCGAGCAGCACGTCCTTGGCGCGCATGTCCAGGTGATTCGTCGGCTCATCGAGCAAAAGAAAATTCGACGGCGACACCAGAATCCGCGCCAGCGCAAATCGATTGCGCTCTCCGCCCGAGAGCACGCCCAACGGCTTGAATACGTCGTCACCCGAGAACAGGAAGCAGCCGAGCAGCGAGCGCAGCTGAAGCTCCGGCACCTTGACGGCGGCACGGCTGATGTCGTCGAGCATGGGTGCTTCAGGGTCCAGCACCTTGTACTGATCCTGCGCAAAATACTCTGAGATCACGTTGTGGCCCAGCTTGATCGTGCCCGATGTCGGCGTCTCCACGCCCGTCAGCAGTTTGATGAGTGTTGATTTTCCCGCGCCGTTCACGCCCACCAGCGCGATGCGGTCGCCACGCTCGATGCCGAAGCGCAGATTGTTGAGCACCTGCTTTTCGCCGTAGCTCTTCGACAGGTTCTCCACCTCCACAACCATGCGGCCTGAAGGCTGCGGCTGCGGAAATTTGAAGTGGATGACCGGCTCCTCTTCCGGTATCTCGATGCGCTCGATCTTCTCCAATTCCTTGATGCGCGACTGCACCTGCTTGGCCTTGGTGGCCTGTGCGCGGAAGCGATTGATGAACGCCTCAAGGTGTTCGATCTGCTCGCGCTGGTTGCGGTAAGCGGCCTCAAGCTGAGCGCGGCGGTCTTCTTTCTGTGTGAGGTACTTTGAGTAATTGCCCTGGTAAACATTCAGCCGCTTGTTCCATATCTCAACCGTGCGGTCGATCGTGACATCAAGAAAGTACCGGTCGTGCGAAATGAGAATGTACCCGAACGGATAGTTGTGCAGATAGTCCTCAAGCCAGTTGCGGGTTTCAAGGTCAAGGTGGTTGGTAGGCTCGTCCAGTAGCAACAGGTTTGGCTTGGCCAGCAGCAGTTTCGCCAGCGCGATCCGCATCTGCCAGCCGCCGGAAAACTCATCCGTCTGGCGGCCCCAATCTTCTTTGCCAAAGCCAAGTCCAGTCAGAACCGTGCCCACCTGCGCGTCGAGCGCGTAACCGTCAAGCGCGTGAAAGCGCTCCTGCAGCATGGAGTAGCGTTCGGCCACAGCCTCATACTCAGCGCCAGCGTGGTCCAGCTCGGCAAGCTGCCCGCTCAGCCGCTCCACTTCGCGGTCCATTTCTTTCAGTTCGTCGAACACCGTCAGGCATTCGTCAAAGACGGTTCGGCCCGTCAGCCGCAAACCTTCCTGCGGCAGGTAGCCGATACTCATTCCTTTGGTTTGCTGAAGGTCGCCGTAGTCCAGCGTCTCAAGGCCAGCCAGCACCTTCATCAGCGTCGACTTGCCGGTTCCGTTCGCGCCGACTAACGCGGTCTTTTCCTTCGCCCGGATGAGCCAGTTGGCCTCTAGAAATAAAATTCGCGGTCCGAACCGCTTACCGGCATTTTGCAATGAGAGCATTCAGTTCTATTTTCTCAAAGTTGCCGACCGAGCATTGGATTGCTGCTTATTGCGCGGATTCTCGATCGCTCCTCGACACATTCCGCGACGATTGCACAAACTTCGGTGCAACACGCGGCCGTCGAAAGATTCTCAGTGGTTATTGCGAGTGATGCCTATAAATTGAATTGGCCCTCAGCCAGTTTTTGGAGTTACCCTATCATTTGTTCGACAGGAGAACAAAATGAGCGGATTCAAAGACAGGCGTGACTTTTTGAAGCATGCCGGGATGATGGGGTCGGTGGCCATGATGGCAGGTATGCCGGAAGGGGCGTTGGCTTTGGGCGGCCTCCGCAACCCTGTAGTTGAAGACGCCGTAATTTCCTCGGCAGCACAGGCAGCAGATGCGCAAAAGAATCACATCAAGTTCGCCGTATGCGGCATGAGCCACGACCATATATACGGCATGATCGGCGCCGTGCAGCGCGGTGGCGGCGAACTGGTGGCTGCCTGGGGCGGAGAAGAAGATAAGCTGGCCGGGTTCAAAAAGCGCTTCCCTGACGTGAAGATCGTCAAAACGCAGGACGAGATTATTAACGATCCGCAGGTGCAACTGGTGCTTACTTCGCAGATCGCCAACGAGCGCGCCGGCATCGGCATACGGGCCATGAAGACCGGCAAGGACGTGCTCTCAGACAAGCCCGGCATTACGACCCTCGATGACCTGGCCAAGATCCGCAAAACCATTGCCGAGACCAAGCGTATCTACGCCATCATGTACAGCGAGCTGCTTGAAGTAAAGGCCGCTGTTTATGCGGGTGAACTCGTTAAACAGGGCGCCATCGGTAAAGTAATTCAAACCATCAATATCGCTCCGCACCAGATTTTTCAGAACGGTGGCGTAGCGGGCGGCGGCACCGGCCGGCCGGAGTGGTTCTGGGTTCCGGAGCAGTACGGCGGCATTTTGTGCGACATCGGCTCGCACCAGGTTGACCAGTTCCTCTTCTATACGGGTTCAAAGCAGGCTGAAGTCGTAACCTCGCAAATTGCCAACGTTCGCCATCCCAAGCGACCCAAATTCCAGGATTTCGGCGACATGGTTTTGCGCGGCGATCGCGGCTTGGGCTACGTGCGGCTCGACTGGTTTACACCGGACGGGCTGGGTACCTGGGGAGATGGACGGCTCTTCCTGCTCGGCACCGAAGGATATATCGAGATCCGCAAATATGCGGACGTGGGCGTCAAAAAGCAGGGCAACAACCTGTTCATTGTTGATAACAAGCAAGCTCGGTATGTTGACTGCAACCAGATGCCGCTCCCATTCGGACCTCAGTTCGTAGCCGACATCGTGAATCGCACTCACACGGCACAGGATCAGGACGAGTGCCTGCTGGCGGCTCAACTTGTGATCGAAGCACAGAACAAGGCAAAGTGGGTCACGCTCGAGGAATAGGCAGAGAATTCGCGCAACGTTCAAACGGGCCGGATGATCTCCGGCCCGTTTCTTTTTGGGATTCCGAGCGAGAAGATGAAGGATTCCAGCCTGGCTGCGACCGCCCTGAGTCATTTCTTTGTCATATTCACCGGCAATTGTCACTGAAATGTCGTCAAATTGTGCTGCGATCCCGCGGCACAGGGCGTGAATCACTCATCTGCAGCTGCCTTGAGAGAGCCTCGCCTTGTCCCTCGCCTAGGGGCTCCATGGCTATTTCCCCGCAGGCAGACATCGCCTGGAACCCGCGCCGTTATTGGCTAATTTCATTAAAACCAACCTGTAATGTGGCTTTGACAATTTGGTGAAACGGAAGAAAAGCAGCCATCTTTTTTACAGGATTGTTCATCTTTTCCCCATGTCGGCATGCTCAAAACTAATGTCAGAAAAACACTTGCCGATTTCTTTTTGCATTTGCGACAATGACTCACCAGTGGGCGTGACTTCCCCGATTCTCCCGAAAGCCACCTGACTGGCATATCCGAAGCGCAGGATTTCAACGATTCAATCATGCGGATCGGCATACGGGTTTCGGACAAACCGGCGCCCAACAATTTTCGTCATTCCTAGGTAGTTTTCATAAGCGGACACGACCGGCAATTGCGCTGAGCGCCAGGCCGGCATTGCAGTCATTCATAACGGCATCTTGTTAGTTCACGAATTCACATTGAACTGATGCAGATCGGAAGGGGTTCTTCCATGATCCTTCCCCGTCGTTCGCTCCTTGTGTTTGCGGCAGGCATTGCGTTCCTTCAAACCGGTTTTGCCTTAGGCGCCGGCAAGGAACCGAAACCGGACACGGCCCTGCTGAGCGCAGCGGATACCCCTGCCGCAAGCGCCGCACCGGCGCGCTATACGGGCGAAGTGGTCCTGATCCCTGGGCCGCTGCGGCCTTTCATGCGCATGACCGGCATCAGCCAGGAAATCTCTGCTGATGAAGTGCTGCCAATGCTGGCGCGCAACATCTCATTGTGGGGATACGAGGGTGACAGGCCGACTGAGTTTCTCAAGCTGGCCGAGCGATACGTGCAATTGGCGCGTGAACTGCAAAAGCTCGCTGGTCCCGACGGCAAGATTCGCGTAAAGGGCTGTGACGATGCGGGAACGCTGATCCAGACTCTTGGCTATCAATTCGCACATGGATGCAGTCAGAACGACACCTCGGTGATCACCGCCGACCCGGACCGCGCCTTCCTGACAACCGATTCAGGCTTTCCCTTGACGGAGCTGGAAGAGGCTCTGCAAAAGGGACACCCATTTACCTACGACTTCCCAACAACGCAAGTCCCGGTCATGTTCACTGAGAAGACCTGGACATCATTGAGCGTGTGGAACAAACGGTATGAGAACACCCTGCTTGACGTAATCCTGCACGACCGGACGCTCGATCGCCTTTACTCCGCGATGGCCCGCATGAGCCCCGAGACGAGGGTAACGTTGCAAAAATCGCCGGGCATGAGGAAACTGATCCAATCCGCCGCTGTGCTGGACTTTTATGGTGGCTGGATCTCCGTTCACAACGGTGAAGTCGTCGTGCCCGGGGGGTCGGCGGCTGAGCAGGCTTGGAAGAATCTGGTGGGCGCCAACCCCAAGTCTGCCGGCGACTTTGTGAGCCACCTGCTGGTGAAAGACCGCGGAGCGATGGCCGCATATTTCGACGCCATGTCTCGCATCGGATCTGCTCAGCAGGCGCACTTTACTGATGAGGGTCGGCTGAAGCGACTCTACGGGGCCTACGAGTCGATGGCCAACACTTCTCACAACGGCGCGGCTGAAGGTGTCTTCCCGCGCAATGCCGCACTGCTGGAGCTTCTGACCCGGTTGCAATGGCAGGCTGACGGTACGTTACAAGTTCCGGGCGGCCTGGCGCCGTGGAAAGATATCGCCACGCGCAAGCTAACAGCCAACAGCAAGAAACTCGCGGTTTCGAACTCGCACTCTTGGACCAACTCAGAAGAGTTACTCGAGACATTGGTAGCGTCATCTGTGCCCGATGCCGAAGTTGGCCCCATGCAGATTTACCTTATGCTGACCGCGATTGACAGCGGCAGGCCGGAGGGTAAGAAACTCTCAGAAGCAACCGTGCGGACCATGGCGGATCGGTTCAGGGAATTCGATAGCTGGTACCAAATTTTTGCTGAATTTCCTTCACTCGACGACACGTCGATCACTCAATTTATTGAAACCGCAGACAAGATTGACAAGATTTCGAACGTTCCCCTGCGCACCAACGCACTCGGAGCCTTCCAAGCCGAATTAAGCCTATGGCAAATCTTCGCTCGACAGGGGCAGATTTCCGAGCAGGATCTGAACAGTTCGTGGCAAAAGACAGTTCAACCGTTCAGCGCAGCCGGGTCGAACACACAACTATTCGACGCTTCGCACAGCGCTCTTCAATCGCTGGTAACTGTTGCCTCGGGAAGAAACTATATTTCAGAAAGCCTGCTCGTCGACCTTCTCGCAGGGCCCGCACAGAACACGCCCGATGGCAAGCGAGCGCATCAGGAACTAGCGCGCAGAATCCAGTCAGTCATCGACGATCAGCGGCTGGTGTCAGTTGATACGCTCATCGGTCTCTATGAGGGCTTGGATGACGCCGCGAAAGGCAAATCACCAGCCGACCAGCTGCTTCCGCTTGCCGCCGAGTTGCGCGAGTTCGAAATGCCGCGGCCGATCTTCTCAGGAAATGAGAAGGCTGCATGGGCGCCCATTGTCTATTCCAGCCGCCATGCGGAACTGCAGGTGCGGACCGACCTCACAAAGATCATCAACTCGCACGGAACACCTGATCAACTTCAAGCGGCACGCGGCCGCCTGACGCCGTTCCTGCGCGACACGCTGGTGGGCATGGTCTACGCCTATTACGAGCCGCCGGGTGCGCAGGTACTCCACAACAACCCGCTCTTTGTGCGTTCGCACGACTTTACAGCCACGTCGGTAGAAGGCATTGAGCATGTCTGGGGCACACCGGAACTGGTAGGCATTGGTGTAACGGCGGGCGGCGGCGCCTACCTGCTGGGCTCACTCGCTGACCTTCCCTATGCTCTCGCCTCGGTGGAACAGGACTTCATCGCTCCGGCAAAAGTGCAGGCGCTCATCTGGAAAGAAATTGTGCCTGAGTTCCTCGTTGATTCAGTTCTGCCACGCTGGTGGAGTGTCAGCCCGGACGAGATGCATGCGGCCACGCTCTATCAGCGCGCCGGTGAAGAACTCCTTATCTCATCGGCTTCCAATCCGCACTTGAAAGAACAGGTGCTTGGGATCCTCGCCGATCACATGTCCCCCGCGAGGATTGAAACCACTGCTCTGGCGCTGGAGCGAACCGAAACTGCCAAAGCATTCCTTTCGCAGGTACTGCCAACGGAAATGTTCTTCCTGGCGGCGGAATATCGAAGCAAGTTTCCGACCGAAGCGGCTTCGTCGGGAGCCGTTGGGCAGGAATTGGATGCGCTTGTCAAAAAAGACCCGGCGCAGACCGATCCGAAACGCCTTGAAAGGGACTTCGGCGTACCGCATCCACAAATGGCCCAAAGCAACTCACTCACTCTGCTGAATCTGGGAATCTTTCCTGCCTCAGGGGCATTTCAGGGGCGCCTGTTTGGTGAGTCATGGGAGTCAAGCAATCTGTACTGGGAGCGTCTGGCCGATGAAACGGGCTACTCGCCGGCAATGCTCAACGTACTGGTTCCCAGATTGACGCGACATATGGTCTCCAACATTTTTGCCACCAACATCGACGACTGGCCGGCTGTGCTGCGCGCCCTGCGGCAAACCGGCGATGAATTCCGCGCCGGCAAAATTCCTATGAACGGCATCAGTAATGTCGCGGGACAGGTTGAAGGCGTTCCAGTTGCCGCGATGAATGGAAGCGAAAGATAACAGGCCCGAATCGAGAAAACGATTCGACAGATGAACTGCAATGAAGTAACGGGAGGATCGAACGCAATGATTCGGCTAACCAGGACTTATGCCTGCTTTAGAGTTTTTGCAGTGCTGTTATTGCTACAGGCCACCATGCCCCATCCATCGGCACAGGATGAAGCGTCGCGCTTCCGCGTAAACGTGGTGCTGGTTCAATTGAACGTTGCCGTTACTGACAGCAAGGGCAATTACGTCACCGGGCTTCGGCCTGATGACTTTGTCATCACCGAAGACAACCTGCAGGAGAAGATTGCGAACTTCGAGGAGGGCGACGAATGGACACTGAGAACTCCTCCGCCCACGCAACCTGCTTCTGCCGATGCGAACAACGCAACCGAATCCGCTGCGGCCCCGGCTCCAGCTCCAGAAACAATCAAGGCGTCTGAACCAGCGCCTCAAGAGCCGACGCACATGCTCGCTGGAACCAAGATTCCTGGCTTTGGCGGTGCCAATGTGTTCGTTCTGTTCGATACCAGCAACTATATGTATCGCGGATTTGTCTTTGCGCAGGACGCCATTGCGGACTTTATTCGCACCATGCCCGAAGCGAGCAAGATTGCGTTCTATTCCTATAGCCGCGACCTTTCGCGCGCGGCCACGCTTACTTCCGACCGCTTCCGCATTGTGAATGGTGTACGCAACACGGTTGCTGGAGACGACGCGGCTCTCTACAACTCGCTCCTGCTCACCGTAAAAGACGCTGCTCCGCTGCAGGGCCGGAAAGCTATCGTGGTCTTCTCCAATGGCCCAGACAATGCAAGTTCGGTACCTCCCGAGGACGTTGCAGAACTTGCGGAATCGACCGGCAGCATCATCTATATTGTGAGCACGCGCGATGCTCAAACGGAACCGATTTCCTCTGCCGCATTCGAGCGCATCAGCAAGGCCACGGGCGGAAAAGCCTACTTTGCCCGCAACTGGCGCCAGGAGAAAGATGCATTCGCATCCATCCGTGATGACCTGACGCACCTTTACACCATCAGCTACTATCCGACGGCAAACCCGAATCGCGGTTGGCGAATCATAAAGGTCCAACTGGTCGGAAAGAACCTGTCCAAATATCACATTCGCACTCGCGATGGATATAGCCTGATGCAGCAGGCCGCCGTCACCACGGAAGCCTACGCTGCTCCAACGGAACCAACTCCGCGTCCGCAATAGGCGCGCTATCGCTTCTCAAGAGCCGTCGTGAATGCATTGCATTATGCAACACGCTCACGGCGGCTCACTTGCTCTACCAGGTAGTTCTCGCCCCACGCCTGCAGCGCTCGAATCACTTGCCGAAGCGACTTACCCCGCTCTGACATCCGGTACTCCACGCGCGGGGGAACCTCGGGGTAGACCTTACGCAGGATCAGCCCATTTCGCTCAAGGTCCCGTAGTTGCTTGGTGAGCATGCGCTGTGAAACCCCGGTCATAAGGCGGCGCATTTCGTTGAAGCGGAGAACACCCTCGTTCATCAGGTGATACAGAATCACGCCTTTCCAAGCCCCGCCAATCACGTCCAGCGTCGCCTCCACCGGACACCCCATTGAGCACGTATATTCCTTGTTTCTCTTCATCTGCCCACAGTTCTCCTTTGGATACTACGTTCCAAAATTGTGCGTACTTACGTTTATGCTTCAATTCTGACATGCTTGAGTGAGGAGAATGTGCAATGAAGGCTGTGGGCTATAAACAACCGTCGCCGATCCAGTCGCCGGAATCTCTGGTCGACATCACGCTTCCTGAACCGGCAGCAACCGGGCGGGACTTGCTCGTGGAAGTGAAGGCAATTTCTGTAAACCCAGTCGATATGAAGGTGCGCGCAGGCTCAGGCCCCTTTTCTGGAGATGAATACCGAATCCTGGGCTGGGACGCCGCCGGCATTGTCAAAGCTGTTGGCTCTGAAGCTTCAATCTTCCGTCCCGGCGACGAAGTCTTTTATGCCGGCTCGCTAGTGCGTCCCGGTACCAATGCGGAACTCCACTTGGTAGACGAGCGCATCGTAGGCCGAAAGCCGAAAACTCTGGACTTTGTCCAAGCAGCTGCGCTGCCCCTTACCACTCTCACGGCTTGGGAAATACTCTTCGATCGCCTGGGTGTTAAGCCGGGCAAGCCCACTGGAGCGGGCAGCATACTTGTCATCGGTGGCGCCGGCGGCGTGGGTTCCATACTCATTCAACTGGCGCGCAAGCTCACTGGCCTTACCGTCATTGCAACTGCATCTCGCCCGGAGACCCAGAAATGGTGCCGGGACCTTGGCGCGCATTTTGTCATCGACCACAGCAAGCCATTTGGCCCGCAGTTAGGCGCCATTGGAATTCCCGAAGTTGAATATATTGCAAGCCTGACGGCAACTGAAATTCACTATCCGGGATTTGTTGAAGTGCTCGCGCCGCAGGGGCATGTAGCCGTAATCGACGACCCAAAAACGCTCGATGTGAAGCCGCTGAAGCGCAAGTCGGGCGCGTTGCACTGGGAGCTGATGTTCACACGCTCTCTCTACACCACCAAAGACATCATCAGCCAGCATCAGATTCTGAACGAAGTCGCCGACCTGGTTGACGAAGGCGTCATCAGAACGACGCTCGCTCATGATTTCGGGCCGGTCAACGCAGCCAACCTGCGCAGGGCGCACGAGTTGCTCGAAAGCGGAAAATCCCACGGCAAAATCGTGCTCTCGTGGTCGTAGTTAACTAGCAAAATCTGACGCAGACAAAAAGCTTCAGTCCCGCGCATATCGCCGGAATGGAGCTTTTTGCTGTTTTGCGGCGAAAAAATTGACGGCATATTTTCTTGACTTGCTCCCGC
>Ga0265342_10004150_pt1 | contig 11533 bp, 12 predicted proteins | sample 4CB327metaG_FD_203125 | JGI IMG/M metagenome (GOLD analysis project Ga0265342, IMG submission 203125) | Rhizosphere microbial communities from Carex aquatilis grown in University of Washington, Seatle, WA, United States - 4-CB3-27 metaG | ecosystem: Host-associated > Plants > Roots >...
TGAACGTAGACTATCTCTGCCTTTGAAACGATGGCGGCCTCTGCTAACGCGGCTAGGTAAGTCTCGTAGACACCTTTTCGATGATCTGGTATGAGCCACTTGAGATTACATTCGAGGGATTTACCCACCCGCTTCTCTTTCCTTAGGGCTTCGATCTTCTGAAGCACCCGGTTTCTGACAGGGAGCAGAAGCTGCTGCCATTTAAGAAGCTCTTCCGTAGGGTCTTTCGAATAGATCTCTTCCGGCTTCGGAAACAGCGCGAGATGGACGCTGATTGGGCGGCCTTCAACCGCGGGCAGGTATTCCCAAATCTCGTCGGCGGTGAAAGTGAGGATTGGCGCGACCAGCCGGACGAGCGCCTCGGTGATTTGCCAAAGCACAGTCTGCGCGGAGCGGCGCGCCTGGCTTGTGGGCGCGAAGGTGTACATGCGGTCTTTGAGCACATCGAGATAAAAGGAGCTCAGGTCCACGATGGCGAACTCATTCACTGCCTGGTAGACGCGATGGAACTCGAAGGCCTCGTACCAGGCGAGAATCTTTTCGGCGAGCTCGCGTGTGCGGGCAAGCATGTAGCGGTCGAGCGGCAGGAGCTCGCTCTCGGCGACACGATCGCGCTCCGGGTCGAAGCCATGCAGATTGCCGAGCAGGAAGCGGAAGGTGTTGCGGAGCTTTTTGTAGAGCTCGGCGCAGCGCTGCATCAGGTTCTCGCTGGCGGCCATGTCTTCGCGGAAATCGACGGACGCGACCCAGAGGCGAACGATCTCGCCGCCCATGCGGTTAGCAATGTCGACCGGATCGACTCCGTTGCCTAGCGACTTCGACATGGCGCGGCCCTGCTCGTCGAGCGTCCAGCCGGCAGTGGCGACGTGGGAGTAAGGCGCGCGTCCGCGCAGCGCGACCGAAGTGAGCAGCGACGAGTGGAACCATCCGCGGTGCTGGTCGCCGCCCTCGAGATAAAGGCACTCCGTGCCCTTGCCCTTTTGGAAGAGGGCATAGGCTTGGCTAAGGTCCGGGTCCGACTCGCAGACGGCCAACCAACTAACGCCGGAATCGAACCAGACATCGAGAATGTCGGTCTCCTTGCGCAAGCCTTTCCCGCCGCAATGCGCACACTTGGTGTCGGCCGGCAAGAGAGATTCAAGCGGGGTCGTATGCCAGGCCTCTGCGCCCTCGCGCTCGAACAGACCGACGATCTTCGCGTTCAGGGCCGCGTCAATAATTGGCAGGTTGCAATCTTCGCACATGAAAACAGCGATGGGCACGCCCCAGATGCGCTGGCGGCTGATGCACCAGTCGGGGCGCGTGGCGATCATGTTTGTGATGCGCTCCTTGCCCCACGCTGGGTCCCAAACAACTTTGTCGATCTCCTCGATTGAGAGCTGCCTAAAAGTGGTTTCGGAGCCGTCAGTGCGTTTGACCTGAGTCTCGAGCGAGATGAACCACTGTTCGGTTGCTCGGAAGATGATGGGGTGGTGGCAGCGCCAGCAATGGGGATAGGAGTGCTCCAGTTGAGAGCCGCCCATCAGCGCGCCGCGTTCTTCGAGCATGGCGACGATGACGGGATTCGCCTTCCAGACGGTCAGACCGTCGTAGGCGGGCGGTTGGGCGCTATGCCAGGAATCCGGATCGACGTGGATGTGGCCGCCGGCATCGACGCGTGAGGTGGGATCGAGACCGTAGCGCTGGCCGGTATAGAAGTCATCAGCGCCATGCGAGGGTGCGGTGTGGACCGCGCCGGTGCCTGTGTCGGCTGTGACGTAGGTCGCCAGCACTCCCAAAATGGAGCGCTCAAGGAAGGGATGCTGGAAAGTCACGCGGTCGAGGACGGCCCCCTTGAAGCGGGCGAGCTCTTTGCTGGGGCCGAGCTTGCAGGCAATGACCACCTGTTCGGCCAACGCCGCTGCGACGATGTAGACCTCGCCGGATTCGACCTGCAGCGCAACGTAATCGAAGTCGGGATGGAAGGCCACGGCCAGCGACGCAGGCAGCGTCCATGGGGTGGTGGTCCAGATGATGGTCGAAACCTGCCGCCCGGCGAGCGCGGGCGCGATGGCGGCTGGATCGGAGGTGAGCCGGTAGCGCACGTAGATCGACGGGCTGGTATGGTTTGCGTACTCGACCTCGGCCTCGGCCAGCGCGGTGCGGTCGTGAATGCACCAGTAAACCGGCTTGAGGCCGCGATAGACAAATCCCTTCTCAAGAAAGCCGTAAAAGGCCTCCAGGATGTGCGCCTCGTAGTCGCGAGCCATGGTCTTGTAGGGCTTCTGCCAGCGGCCGAAGCAGCCAATGCGTTCGAATTGCTCGGTTTGCAGGTCAACATACTTCTGCGCGTAGGCGCGGCAAGCCTCGAGGACCTCGGGGACGGGCATGGACAACTTCTTGTGGCCTAGCTTCTCGTCGACTTTGATCTCGATGGGCAGCCCGTGGCAGTCGTAGCCGGGGACGTATGGGGCGTCGAATCCGGCCATGGTCTTGGACTTGACCACGAAGTCCTTCAGGCCCTTGTTGAGGGCGTGACCCAGGTGGATGGGCCCATTGGCGTAGGGAGGGCCGTCGTGCAGCAGGTAGACACGCCGCCCGCGGCCGGCTTTGCGCATCTCTTCGTAGAGACGGAGTTCGGTCCACCGGGCCAGGCGAAGCGGCTCATTCTGCGGCAGATTGGCTTTCATTGCGAAGGCGGTTTGGGGCAGGGTAAGGGTCGCCTTCAACTCTGGCGCAGGGGACACAGGGACTCCGATCGAGGATGCGAACTTGGATGCGAACTTGCTCAAGAATCAGTGTAAACAAAGAGGTGACATTTTTCCCGGTAACAAACCGAACCCAGCAACCGTCTATTGCGTATGGAAGTCCTGAAGCTGGTGGACTATGAGAAATCGGAGACAGGGTCTGAAGGCGGTTTGGGATCCGCGACAAAGGCTGGCGAGTTCAAGCATAATGGATCGATAGGCCTGTTAACGGACGCACACGCGTCCGGGCAGGCAGGAACGGCCGGGAAGAGCTCCGGAGAGAAGGCAAGCGATCAATACATGACACCGGAAGAAAAGGGCGACCAGGGAGCTTCGGTTCCAATGAGCGGCCATGAGCTGGACGCTTTCCTTGGGAATGCTTTCAAGGAGGAGCCCATTTGGGCAAGCCTCTGGGAGCGTATCCAGGACGTGTTTTTCCCGGTCAAGCTGCCGCCTCTGGAACTGACCTCAACGCCGATTCCAGTGCCCGACCGGATGGCCGTGAAGGCAAATCCATGGGCCATCGGGATCTCGACGACCTTCAACATCACCATTCTGCTGCTGGCGATCTGGCTGGGCATTCGCGCGATCAACAACATCGTGAATCCCGCTGTGCAGTCCACGAACATCGATGTGGGCGATTACAAGATGCCCAAGTCCGCCACGCAGGCCGGTGGTGGTGGTGGTGGCGGCGACCGCAGCATTGTTGAAGCCAACAAGGGCAAGCTGCCAGACAGGGCGAAGGATACGGTAACGCCTCCGCAGCCGCAGACCCTTGATAAGCCCAAGCTGCCCGATCCTCCGACCATCAATGTGCAAAAGAACATTCAACTGCCCGACAACATGAATATGCCGATGATCGGCATGAAGCAGTCGGCCAACGTGACTTTGGCTTCTTCCGGTTCAGGAAACGGCGCAGGCATGGGAACGGGCAGTGGCGGCGGCATGGGACCTGGAGGCGGGAACGGATACGGCCCGGGATATGGCGGCAACGCGGGCGGCGGCCTGTACCAGGTGGGCGGCAGGATTTCGGCTCCGGAAGTGGTCCACAGTGTGGAGGCCGAGTTCTCCGACGAGGCGCGACGCGCCAAGTATCAGGGCGTTTGCCTTATTTCGCTCATCGTAGATGCGCAGGGCAATCCGCAGGATATTCGGGTTGCGCGGGCATTGGGCATGGGATTGGACGAGAAGGCCATCGAAGCCATCCGGCAGTACAAATTCAGGCCGGCCATGAAGGACGGCAAAACGGCTGTGCCGGTGATGATTACCATCGAGGTCGATTTCCGGCTTTACTAACGGGTCAATCTCTATAAGGAATGAGAGAGCGGAGCGTGAGCGGCTCCGCTTTTCTTATGGAATCAACCAATCGCCGTCGTCTTCAAGAATCTCTTTCATGGCGGCGCAATCGGCCGGCGCATGCGAAGAGGGCGCCACATCATGACCGTCAATGTCCGGACCGTCTAGCGCGCGCATCACAGTCACAAATTTCTGATGGGTCTTCATGGCTTCGTCATGGCACTTCTTGGCCACGGCCATCAGTTGCTCCCATGTGCCCTCGAGGACTTCACCATTGTTTTTTGCCTGATGGTAGAGGCCGCTGGCATCGATAATCTTGGCGAGATCAACGGCGCTATCGCTTGCCTGGTGGGCCTTGCCCTTGGGCTGCACGCTCAACTCGAGAAGCATCCAAACACCCCTTTTTAATCTTCCTCTTTAGCTGATACAACGTGCCGCGGCGCAACACCGTGATTTGGCATACACGCGCGTGTGACAACACTCACCGTGATCCAAGCCCAATTCGCGAAACTCTATCCTAGGCAGTTCCTATGGCCAGCAAGTGAGGCTGGTTTTGCGAGGGACGAAGGAAAGGGTGCGATATGGCAGGACCGGCAATGATGGAAGCTCTACACGAGACTGGAGTACCGCATCAAGCTGCGTTTGACCTGGCAGAGTTGACGCGGATGTACGATTTCTCCGGACGAACCGTCGCCATCACTGGCGGAGCCGGCATTCTTGGCAGTGAAATCGCAAGCGCGCTGGCCGGATGCGGCGCTCAGGTCGCAATTCTCGACGTGAATCCGGAGGCGGGCAAGGCTGCCGTTGAACGGATGGGCGAGCAGGGCGAGCACGTTTCGGTGTTCCAGTGCGACGTGCTCAACCGCGATAGCGTGGTGAGGACCGCGCAGGAAGTTGCCGACCGTCTGGGGAGCCTCGATTGCCTGGTGAATGGCGCGGGAGGCAACAAGCCTCAAGCGACGACCGGCAGCGAGCTGAAGTTCTTCGATCTGCCAGCCGACGCGCTGCGCTGGGTTTTCGAGCTGAACATTCTCGGAACCATTCTGCCCAGCCAGGCCTTTGGCAAGATCATGGCCGCGCAGGGCTACGGGACTATTCTCAACATTTCGTCGATGAACTCATTCCGGCCGCTCACGCGCATCCCGGCATACTCGGCGGCTAAGGCCGCGGTGAGCAACTTTACGCAATGGCTGGCCGTGCACATGGCGCAGGAGTACTCGCCTAAGATTCGCGTCAACGCGGTGGCTCCGGGGTTTTTCCTCACCAACCAGAATCGATTCCTCCTGCTGGATAAGGAGACGGGCGAGCTGAGTGCGCGCGGCACATCGATCATCGCGCACACGCCCATGGCGCGCTTTGGCGAGCCGGCGGACCTGTTCGGCGCGGTGCTCTGGCTGCTCTCGCCGGCTTCGGAGTTCGTCACCGGAGTCGTGGTGCCCGTGGACGGGGGTTTCTCGGCGTTCAGCGGCGTCTAGAGCGCTTCCGAAGCGCGAGTTGTGCCGGGGAGACTCCACAAAATTTTCTAGAGAAGAACGGTGCGCCCGAAGACCCGCCGCAGTGGGGAACTCCCTACTCAACTTCGGTGTGGTGGAAAATGGTGCGCCCGGAGAGATTCGAACTCCCGACCTACTGATTCGTAGTCAGTCGCTCTATCCAGCTGAGCTACGGGCGCACACGCGCGGGCTTCAGGACGAAACCCGAGGGACGAACCTCTGTCAGAGTATCAAGGCCAGAGCGGCTGTGCAAGGCTAGAGCGGCTGCACAAAGTTCGACCGGTGGCGCACCGGGTCTACGCTGTTGGCGGGAGCGCAGCGACCGGAGCAGGCGCGGGGAGAAGCGGCTCCTCCTCGGCGACGTTTGGGGCGATGTCTAGTCCTGACTCGCGAACGAGTTTAGTGACTGCGGCGGCGTTGAGGCGAGTTGCGTCATATTCGATTCTCAGGGTGCTGGCGGCGCGATCAAAACTGAGCTGCCGGATGCCGTATACATCGCGCGCGTGGGCCAGCGCCAGCGCAACCTGCTCCGTGGGCGGCGTGGCATAGCGATAGACGATTTCCACCGTGGTCACAGATGCAGGATAGCAGCTAGTATTCGCTTCGCATGAGGACGAGGCCTGGTCCATTTTCGTTTTCATTGACCAATGCAGCCTGATTAGGCCCGGTCAGTGTCAGGTGGAAGGAAACGGGTGGGTCGGACTGGCTACCCGGAGGATGGGCGCGCCGATGGCTTATTTGAAACGTGAGCGTTGTGCCATCAAAGTGCGGGTGGAACATCGGCTCGGGAAGACCAGCAGTCGAAGTCCAGGGATCGTTGACCTTTTTGCGCACTTGGAAATAGAAAAGTGCGGCCCCCGCGAGGCCGCCGCCCTCATCGGTAACTACGAGGGCGACCCCGGGAAGACCCCCGATTTGCGCACGCCAGACGCCGAGAATGGGCTTGTTGTCGGCTGACTGTGCCGCGCAGAACTGAGCGAACAGGATCACCGCGCAAAATGACACGAGCACTCTGAGCTTCATGGCTTACCTCTCCTTCTATTGCTGTTTGGCCAGTGACGCAGTGGCGAGCGAGCCGCCCAGCCCCATGGTTTCCACCGCGGACGATGGCACAATCACCATCGACCCCTTCTCCTTGATCGCCTCGTAGAGCATATTCATCGCGCGAAGGTGCAGCGCGACGGGATTATCCTTGTACACAACAGAGGCGGCCGCGAATTTATCGGCGATCTCGGTCTCTGCGGTTCCCAGAATCACGCGGGCTCGGCGCTCGCGCTCTGCCTGTGCTTCGCGCGACATCGCATCCTGCAGGTCGAGAGGAATTTGTACGTCGCGGATTTCGACCGACTGTACCGTGATGCCCCAAGGATTGGTTTTTTGATCCAGGATCTTCTGCAATTCCTGGCCAAGCGTCTCGCGCTCGGCAAGGGCCTGATGCAGGTCATGGCGCCCGATCGACTCGCGCAGCGCAGTTTGCGCGCTCATCGTGATTGCATCGCCGTAGTTCTCAACCTCAAGGATCGCTTTCTCTGCGTTCCATACCATCCAGAAAACGATGGCATCGACATTTACCGGGACGGTATCGCGCGTGAGCGTGGTTTCAGCGGAGACGTTCGCCACGCGCACACGCTGATCGACGACCTGGCTTAGAGTTTCGATTACGGGAACGATCAGGACGATCCCTGGCCCGAGCAGGCCCACATAGCGACCGAAGCGTAGCTTGATTGCCTTTTCCCACTGGCGGACTACCTTGATGGCAAAGAGAAGGTAGAGGCCAACAAGCGCGCCCGCGAGAGTCGGGGCGGGCTGACGAGTGAAAACAGTGGCGAGCACGCCCGTCAGGAAGCAGACCAGGAATGCGGTAACGGCAACGCCGTTGAAGTTCTGAGTGGTGATTTTAGGCGTCATTCTTTCTCCTTCGGGACTGGACCCGTGGGCCATGTCCGCAACTGCTCAATGAGATCTTCGATGGTGAAACTTGCCGCGCCGGCGCGAGACACCGCATCGGCAACAATCTGGCCCAACTGCCGTTCCCGCTCTGCATCCGCGCCGGAGACCTTTCGAGTGCTGATAAACGTGCCTGTCCCCTGGTGCGTTTCGAGCAATCCGCCCAATTCCAGTTCCTTGTAAGCGCGGACCACCGTGTTGGGGTTGATGGCCAGGTCTACAGCCAGTTGGCGAACCGTGGGAAGTTGATCCCCTGTGGCAAGCGCGCCGGCCGCCAGGGCGCCGCGAATCTGATCGATGATCTGCCGGTAGACGGGAACCCCGCTCTTCAGATCGAGCAGAAAATGGAAGGCCGGCTTGGAAAGGCTGCTCATGACCGAAATCAGTGTAGTAGAAGACTAGTACATTAATGCACGAAGGTTGTCAAGGATTTCTTTCGGAATTTCAATGGGAGAGCCTGGCCGCCCTAGAGGCTCTTGAGATAGGAGACAATCTCGGGGCTGGTCCACTCCTGAGGCCCGATGAACTTGCGGCGGATGATTCCCTGGCGGTCGATGACGTAGGTCTCCGGCCACATGTCCGTGTGATACAGCTTCGCAGCTGACTCCGTGGGGTCGAAAGCTGTGATGAGATCGACATGGTGGCGAACGATGAACGTCGAATAGGCGGCGCGATCGTCGTCGATGCTCACCGCGAGAATGACAAGATTGGGCTGCTCATGATGGAGCTCGAGAAGGGAAGGCAACTCCTCGACACACGGCATGCACCAGGAAGCCCAAAAATTGAGCAGGACAATCTGGCCGCGGTAGCTGGCAAGATGAACGCTGGACGTGCCGTCAGAGACGGTGAAATCGGGCGCGGCCTTGCCAGTTTGCGCGGGATGCGAACCGCGGTTGCACGCGGACAGAAGGGCTAAGCCGAACAAGAGCGCCAGGATGAGGCAACGAGGAAACCGCACGTCCTTATAATACGGAGCGAGAGGGCGGGAAGAAAAACGGTACGGCACGATGAGCAAGGATGAGCCGAAGCGGAGTAGGAGCGGCAGTTGGACGCCGGTGCTGGGCCTCGCCGATCCGGCCGGGGACTCGCCCCCAGCGGCGGACTGGCGCGACTGGGCCGCCAAGACCGTTCCGGGAACCGTCTTCGACCAACTGGAGCCGGAGACGCTGATCGAGCTGACGGTCATCGTTCCGGCGCGGAACGAGGAAGACTGCCTTGGCGACTGCCTGAACTCGCTGGTCAATCAATCGGAAGACATATTTGAGTTGGGCCGCGACTGGGAATTGATCGTGGTGGACGATCACTCGACCGACCAGACGGCCGAGATAGCGCGCGGATTCACCGGAGTCACGCTTCTCGAAGCGGGCAAACTCGAGGCTGGCTGGACGGGGAAAGCCAACGCGGTTTGGACGGCGGCGCGGCGCGCGCGGGGCCGCTGGCTGTTGTTTACCGATGCCGACACTGTACACGAGCCCGGCGACCTGCGCCGGGCAATACACGAGGCCGAGCGTTACAAGGTGGGCATGCTGAGCTACTCGCCTCGGCAGATTGTACGCGGGCTGGCGCAGCGCTCGCTCATGCCACTCGTCTTCTGCGAGCTGGCGCTGGCCTATCCGCCGGCCAAGGTCTCCGACCCCGCGCAGCGCATTGCCGCAGCCAACGGCCAATTTCTGCTCGTGGAACGGGAAGCCTATCGGCGGCTGGGAGGGCACCCCAGCGTGGCGGGCAAGGTGCTCGAGGACGTGGAGCTGGCGTTTCTGGCCAAGCGGCGCAAGGTCGGGCTGCGCTTCCGCTATGCCGACGATGCCGTCTCCGCACGCATGTACCGCAGCACCGGCGCGATGATCGAGGGCTGGACCAAGAACCTGAAACTGCTCTTCAACAACGCGTTCCTGCTGGCGGTTTTCAGAGCGCTGGATTTTGCGCTGCTCTTCGGTTTGCCGATCCTGGCCTACGAGCTGTGGAATGCACGGCTCGGCGCGCACGGGCTTGAGTGGCTTGGCGCGGGGTGGGTTCTGGCCTTGCTGTGGCTGCGCACGATCTTCCGGTTTTATGCTCGGGTGGCGAAGTCGAACTTTCCCCTCCTGGATTGCGCGCTGGCGCCCCTCGGTCTGCCGCTGTTTGTGGCCCTGCTCTATCGAAGCTGGTTCCAGCACCGCATCCTCAAGCGCGTAAGCTGGAAGGGGCGGAGTTACCCGTCGTAGAAAGTGGGCCAGTGGCTACTTCCCGGCGGGTCGTGAGCCGGGGGCGGACGTTGTGATCCCGCGCAGTTTCATTTCGGCTCCGAGAAACCTTTGCTAAGCTCCGGAATCTATTAGGTGAGGGCGGCGATGATCTTTTTAACGCGGCGGGCGACGTTTTCCGCATCGCATTACTACTGGAATGAGGCCTGGCCCGCGGAGAAAAACGAGCGCGTCTTTGGGCGCTGCGCCAATCGCAATGGGCACGGGCACAATTACACGCTGGAAGTGACGGTGGCTGGCGAGCCGGACCCAGTTACCGGCTTCGTTGTCGATCTCAAGTGGCTCAAAGGCGTTTTGGAGCGCGAGGTTTTGTCCGCCTACGATCACAAGCACCTGAATTTAGATGTGCCGGATTTTAAGAAGGCAATTCCGACGACGGAGAATATCGCGATCGCAATATGGAAGCGGCTTGAGCCGGTTGTGACCGCCGCTGGAGGGGCGCGGCTGAGCCGCATTCGCGTCTATGAGACCCCAGAGATTTTTGCCGAATACAGAGGTGAGGCGTGAGAGCGTACTTCGGCCGCCGCTATTTGCTCAGCGCGAGCCACCGGCTGCACACGCCGGGGCTGACAGCGGAAGCGAACCGCACGGCCTATGGTAAGTGCAACAACGAACACGGCCACGGTCACAATTATTTTGTTGAGGTTCTGGTGGGCGGCGCGGTGGATGCGGAGACGGGAATGGTCGTGGATCTGGTGGCGCTCGATGATAAGGTGCGAACGCAAGTGCTGGAAAGGTTCGACCACGGCAACTTGAATCTCGATCCGCTGTTTGCCGATCACGTTCCCACTACGGAGAATTTCTGTAAGGCGATTTTTGATTTGCTGCACGATGTGTTGCCGGCGGGCGAGTTGGAGCATGTCCGCGTGGAAGAGACGGAAAACAATTTCTTTGAGTGTTCGGCGAGAGGATAAAAGACGATGGCGCATCCAATTGCGGTGAGCAAGCCTGTTCGAGGGGCGATCGAGGCGGTCGAAGGGCTGAGCGGTTTCAGCACGCAGGAGATGTATCGCGAGATTTTAGGCCGCCTGGGTGAAGATCCGGATCGCGACGGCCTGCGCTCGACCCCGGAGCGCGTGGAAAAGGCGATGGCCTTCCTCACCAAGGGCTACGACCAGGACCCGGCGAGTGTTCTACACGGGGCAATGTTCGACGTGGAATACGATGAGATGGTCATCGTCAAGGACATCGAGATGTTCTCGCTCTGCGAGCACCACATGCTGCCCTTTTTTGGCAGGGTCCATGTGGCCTATATTCCCAAGAGCAAGGTCATCGGCCTCAGCAAGATTCCCCGTCTCGTTGAGGTTTTCGCGCGCCGCCTGCAGGTGCAGGAGCGGCTAACGAGGCAAATCGCAGATTCGATCCAGGAAGCAATTGCACCGCAGGGCGTGGGCGTGGTCATCGAGGCGCGGCATCTATGCATGATGATGCGCGGCATCGAGAAGCAGAATTCGTCCACGGTGACGAGCGCCATGGTGGGCTGCTTCCGGCAGAAAGAGACGCGCGCGGAGTTCCTGTCGCTTGTGCGGCAACCCGGGACGGGAATTGTCTGAAGCGAACATGGGGCACGGTCGCGTTCGAACTGCCTCGCGCCTTAGACTCCGTGCGCAAACGGTACCGTCAGATACTTCCCCCGTAGGGTATTCGCGGCCGTGAGCGCCTGGTTGAATCTTCGCCTGCTGGTCTCGCAAATGCGCGTCAGCAGCGCGCCGTCCCGTTCCATGTTCAGCAGTTCCCGCGCAATCTCTTCCAATTGCTGCCAGTCGTGCCAGTCGCCAATGCGGCGCTGCACGTTTCCCAGAGTTTCCAGCAGGCCGGAATCGGCGTC
>Ga0265342_10004156_pt1 | contig 11525 bp, 8 predicted proteins | sample 4CB327metaG_FD_203125 | JGI IMG/M metagenome (GOLD analysis project Ga0265342, IMG submission 203125) | Rhizosphere microbial communities from Carex aquatilis grown in University of Washington, Seatle, WA, United States - 4-CB3-27 metaG | ecosystem: Host-associated > Plants > Roots > Rhizosphere...
CGGACGTCGAGGCCGACGGATCGCTCGGGGCCGCGACGGTCGTGGCCGGTGACGCCGGGACCTGGGTCACGCAGCCGGCCTGGTCGCCGTCGGGCACGCTCTTCCTGTCGGCCGAGCTGGACGGCTGGCTCAACCTCTGTCGCGTGGAGATGGCCGGGGGGCGCGATGCGGCGATCGCGCGGCCCGTCCCCGTCTCGCCGATGGCCGCCGAGATCGGCGGGCCGGAGTGGAACCTCGGCTACGCCGACTACGGGTTCGCGGGCGATGGGACGATCATCGCGGCTGCCCGCTCCGGAGGACGCGACCAGCTCTACCGGATCGACCCCGCTGGCCGCGCCGACCCCGGCAAGATCCCGCTCCCGTTCACCGAGCTGGATTACATCGGCGTGCGCGGCGACCGCCTGGTCTGCCTGGCCGCCTCGCCGACGACCTTCCGGTCCGTCGTGGTTGTGGACCTCCTCGACGGATCGGTCGAGGTGCTCCGGCGCGCTTCGGAGGCCGTCCTCGATCCCGCCGATCTCGCGCCGGCCGAACCGGTCGACTTCCCGACGACCGGCGGGCGGACCGCACACGGGATCCTGTACCGGCCGCACAATCGGGCCGCCCGGGCGCCCATCGGCGAGCTGCCGCCGCTCCTGGTCACGAGCCACGGCGGCCCGACGTCCGCGGCGCACGCCGCGCTCACGGTCTCGGTCCAGGCCCTCGCCACGCGCGGGATCGCGGTCCTCGACGTCGACTACGGGGGCAGCACAGGCTACGGGCGCGAGTACCGCAGGCGGCTCAACGGAAGCTGGGGCATCGTGGACGTCGACGACTGCGTCGCCGGCGCGCGGGCGCTGGCGGATCGCGGGATCGTGGATCCCGCGCGCCTCGCGATCGAGGGCGGCTCCGCGTCCGGGTTCACCACGCTCGCGGCGCTCGCCTTCCGGGATGTCTTCCGGGCCGGCGTCAGCTACTTCGGGATCGGCAACCTGGCAGCGTTCGCGGCGGAGACCCACAAGTTCGAGTCGCGCTACCTCGAAGGCCTGGTGGGGCCCTACCCAGCCGCGCGGGACGTCTACGAGGACCGCTCACCCGTCTTCCACCTCGATGGCATTCACAGCCCGGTCCTGGTCCTGCAGGGTCTCGACGACCGGATCGTGCCCCCGGCGGAGGCAGAGCGCATCGTCGCGGCCCTGCGAGAGAACGGCGTCCCTTATGCGTTCATCCCCTTCGAGGGCGAAGACCACGGGTTCCGCAAGGCCTCCTCGATTCTTCGCTCGATCCAAGCCGAGCTCGCGTTCTACGGCGCCGTGTTCGGGTTCGTCCCCGCCGACCCGCTGCCGCCGCTGCCGCTTGTCGGGGCACCCGCCGGGGGCCTTCCAGCGGGCTGATCGCCGCCGGCAGCGCGCCTGGGCAGCCGCGCGGGCGAGCGACCGCTGCCGCCGGGAGAGCGCCCATCGCCGCCGCGCGGGAGAGCGCCCCCAGCCGCCCGGGGCGAGCGCCCCAGCCGCCGGGGCGAGCGGCGGCGGAGTGCTACGCTGACCCGGACCACCACACGGGAGTGCCCTGCAACCATGACTTCCATCGTCGACGCGTCCGGCTACCTCTTCACCTCCGAGTCCGTGACCGAGGGTCACCCGGACAAGATGTGCGACCAGATCTCGGACGCCATCCTCGACGCGATCATCCGCGAGGACCCGCTCGCTCGCGTCGCCTGCGAGACGGCCACCACCACGGGCCTCGTCCTCGTGCTCGGGGAGATCTCCACCTCGACGTACATCGACTTCCAGAGCGTCGTGCGCGACACGGTCAAGGAGATCGGCTACACGCGGGCCGAGTACGGGTTCGACTACCTCACCTGCGGGACGCTCGTGAGCGTCAAGGAGCAGTCCCCCGACATCTCGATGGGGGTGGACGCGGCGCTCGAGGTCCGCGAGGACGGCACGGCGCTCCACGAGCTGGGCGCGGGTGACCAGGGCATGATGTTCGGGTTCGCCTGCCGCGAGACGCCGGAGCTGATGCCCCTCCCGATCGCGCTCGCGCACCGCATGGCGCGACGTCTCGCCGAGGCCCGCAAGTCCGGCCAGCTGCCCTACCTGCGTCCTGACGGGAAGACCCAGGTGACCGTCGAATACGAGCGGGGCGTGCCCGTTCGCGTGCGGACGGTCGTCATCGCCTCGCAGCACGACCCCGACGCGCGGGCCGAGCGGATCCGACGCGACATCGTGGAGGCGGTGATCCTGCCCACGATCCCGCCCGAGCTCCGGCCCACGGACCCGGTCATGCACGTCAACCCGACCGGCCGCTTCGTGACGGGCGGCCCGATGGGCGATGCCGGCCTTACCGGCCGCAAGATCATCGTCGATACATACGGCGGCATGGCTCGCCACGGCGGCGGGGCGTTCTCCGGCAAGGACCCCACGAAGGTGGACCGCTCCGCCTCGTACGCCGCGCGCTGGATCGCCAAGAACGTGGTCGCCGCCGGGCTCGCCGATCGCTTCGAGATCGAGATCGCCTACGGGATCGGCATCGCGCATCCGCTGTCGGTCTCCATCGAGACATTCGGGACGGGGCAGGTGCCCGACGAGGTGATCCGGGCAGCGATCGACCGGCACTTCGACCTTCGTCCCGCCTCGATCATCGAGGCGCTGGACCTTCGCCGTCCGATCTACCGCCAGACCGCGGCCTACGGCCACTTCGGGCGGCCCGACCTCGACCTCCCCTGGGAGCGAACGGAGAAGGCCGCGCGCCTCGCGGCTGAATGCGGCCGCCCCGAGCCGGTCGCCGGCTCGGTCGCGCCGCGCTGACTGCACTCACCGGAACGCCTGCGGCACGCTGACCGGGGGCGCACGGGGAAGCAAGCCGCGGCCGGCCCGCGTGCCTGGTCCCGCTGGGGTCGCCCATGCGTGTTCCCGGGCGCCGTCTGCCCATGCCCGACGCCGGGTGCCGGATAGCACCCCGGACGCTGTTGTGCGAGTCGTGTCGCGCAGCGCACGGCACCCGGCGCCGCTGGCCGAGCGCGCTGAGCACGGAGGAGCGGGCGCCGGCCCGGCCCGGAGGCATGTGACGCCGGATCACCGCCCATACCAGCACCGTGGTTGCTATCCGGTGAGAGCTGCAGCGGCTCGCACCGCCTCGCTCCGGGCCTCCACCTGGAGCACGTGCGATCTCGGGATGACTCCCGTGCGCCCCGTCACGTGCCAAGGGACTGCGCTCTCTACAATCGACCGGTGTACGCGGTGATCCTGGCGGGCGGAGGCGGGACGCGCCTCTGGCCGCTCTCACGCCCCGATCGGCCGAAGCCGTTCCTGCGGCTCCTCGGCGACCGGACGCTGCTCCGCACCACGTTCGAGCGGATCGTCCCAGCGCTCGTGGGTCCCGGCGACGTCGTGGTGGTCACCGATCGACGCTATGCCGCGCTTGTGCTCGAGGAGCTGCCCGAGCTCGATCCTGCCCACGTGCTCGGCGAGCCCGCCGGCCGGAACACCGCGTCCGCGATCGCCTACGCGGCGGCCGCCGTCGAGCGGCCGTCCGACGACGTCATGGTCGTCCTGCCGGCCGACCATCTCGTCGCGGACGAGGCAGGGTTCCAGGCGCTGCTCCGCCAGGCCGGCGCGCTCGCCGCCGCGGGCGGCCCCGGGCGTGGCGCACCGGCGCTCGTCACGCTCGGGATCACGCCGACCGGGCCGGCGACCGGGTACGGCTATATCGTGGCCGCCGGAACGCGGCCGGGAGGATCGGGTGCGCTCGACGTCGCCCGTTTCGTGGAGAAGCCATCCGCCGACGCCGCGGCCGCGCTCCTGGCCGGGCCAGCCCCGGTCGCCTGGAACGCCGGCATCTTCGCCTGGCGCCGCGACGCGATCCGGTCCGCCCTGGCCGCGCACGCGCCGGACATCGCCGCCGCCGTTGAGGATGCGGTCCGCGGGATGGCCGCCGATCCGGCTTCCCTGGACCGGGCCTATGCGTCCCTGCGACCGATCTCCATCGACTACGCGGTGATGGAGCCGGCCTCGCTGGCGGGCCACGTCGCCATGCTGCGCGCGGACGTGGGCTGGAGCGACCTGGGAAGCTGGGCCGCGCTGCGCGACGCCCTGCTGGCGGAGGCCGCTGCAGCCGGCGATCCGGCGGGTGTCGTCGGTCGCGGCGTGCGCCTCGACCGGGGGTCGGAGGCGACGCTCGTGCTGGGCGGCAACCGGCTCGTCGTCACCATCGGTCTCCGCGATACGATCGTGGTCGACACGCCTGACGCGTTGCTCGTCTGCGCGGCGGACCGCTCGCAGGAGGTCCGGGCGATCGCCGAGGAGCTGGCCCGATCCCGGGAGGAGGACACGTGACGATCGCACAGCGACCGCAGCCTGCCACCATCGTCTTCGGCACGGACGGCTGGCGCGCGAAGGTCGCGGACGAATTCACGTTCGAAAGCGTCCGGCGCTGTGCGGAGGGCGTCGCGCGGTACGTGGTGGATCGCGGCGAGCAGGCGAAGAGCGTCGTCCTCGCCTATGACCGGCGCTTCGCTTCGGAGCACTTCGCCGCCGCCGCCGCCGAGGTCCTGCTCGCCTACGACATCCCGGTCGCCTACGCGAGCACGGCGGTTCCCACCCAGATGTCCAGCTTCGAGGTGGTCCAACGGAGCGCCGCCGCCGGCATCGTGATCACGGCCAGCCACAATCCCTGGACCGACAACGGGTTCAAGGTGAAGTCGCCGACCGGCGCGGCGGCTGGACCCGAGCTGCTCGCGGTCCTCGAGGCGACCATCGCCGGCAACGGGGGCGCGGCCATCCCGCGGCGCCCGTTCGCGGACGCGGAGGCCGCCGGGCTCGTCGAGCGCTACGACCCGTACCCGGGCTACGAACGCTTCGTCCGGCGAACCGTCGATCTCGATGCGCTCAAGGCGGCCGAGGTGACCGTCCTCGTCGACCCGATGTGGGGAGCAGGAGCGGGCTGGTTGGGCCGCCTGCTGGCGGGCGGCAAGATCCGCGTGACCGAGCTCCATACGGAACGCAACCCGTACTTCGGCGGCGTGAACCCGGAGCCCATCCGGCCGAACATCGACGAGGCTCTCGGGATCATTGCCGCGGGCGGGTTCGACCTGGGCCTGTTGCTGGACGGCGACGCCGATCGGGCGGGCGCGGTCGACGAGCGCGGCCGCTTCATCCACCAGCTGCAGGTCTACGGGTTGCTCATGTACTACCTCGTCGAGCACCGCGGCATGCACGCCCCCGTGGTCAAGAGCGTGAACACGACCTCGATGGCGGACCGCCTCGGCGAGCATTACGGGATCGCGGTCCACGAGACCCCGGTCGGCTTCAAGTACGTCGGGCCCAGGATGATCGAGACCGGGGCGATGTACGGCGGCGAGGAGTCGGGCGGCTACGGGTTCGGTATGCACCTGCCCGAGCGCGACGGCATCTACGCGGACCTCCTCCTGCTCGACCTGTTCCTGCGTGAACGCGCAGCCGGTCGGTGGCCGGTCTCCCGGGCGATCGAGCATCTTCACGAGATCGCGGGCCCGTCCTTCTACCAGCGCGTGGACATCCACGTCGATCGCTCCGTCTACACGTCGGTCAAGGCGCGCCTGCTCGTGGAGCTGGTTGCGAAGGCCCCGACCGAGCTGGCCGGCCAGACCGTCACGAACACGGTCCGGCTGAGCACCGGGGACGGGTTCAAGTTCTTCATCGCCGACGGGTCATGGCTGCTCGTCCGCTTCAGCGGCACCGAGCCGCTGGTCCGGGTCTACACGGAGGCGACGTCGCAGGCGGCCTCCGATGCGTGCCTCGCCGCCGGAGAGGCCCTGGTCCGGGGCTGACCGGGCGGCCACCGGGGGGCGCCCGCAGGGCCGGGCAGGCCGAAGTTCGCCGGGTGCGGGATGTTCTGCCGGGACCTTCAGCCCCGGATTCTTCTTGGCGCGGGGTTGTAAAGTCTTCAGAACGACCGTTCGCCGATCGACCGGACGATTCGACCGGGCAGCGGCCTCTTGTGGTTCACGTGACAACGGAGGAATCGCCGCGATGCACAGCTCTCTCATCGGCAAGGTCGAGAAGGCGAACCGGTACGCCCGCGAGCAGGATCGCGTCGAGTTCGATCGCCTCAGCGTCACGTTCCGTGGGGACAACGACACCCACCAGGTGAGCCTCGACGCCGGTGTCTGGCACTGCACGTGCCACTACTTCGAGAGCTGGCAGAGCTGTGTCCACCAGTTGACGCTCCAGAAGATCCTCGGGCCGATGCTGCGCGAAGAGGCGCAGATCTCCATCTTCACGACCGCGGTGGCCGAGCCACTTCCCGACTGACACGGCCGCCGGGGGCCGTCCGAAGCGCGGGGCCCCGCGATCTCAGCGCAGCCAGGTCAGCCAGCCGCCGGACGCGCTCACGGGCGGCGTGATCCGGGCACCGGCGCGCCACGTCGCGCCATCGCGCACGTAGACCGCGATCCGGCTGGACCCGGGATCGCCCGCCTCCACCGCCACCGCCAGCACGCCGCCGTCCTCGTCGAGCGCGATCCCGCCCCGCACCATGTCGCCCCGGGGTAGGACGGGCCCCGTGCCCGGGATCCGGCGGAGCTCGAGAACCGGGGCTGTCGGCCCGACCGCGATGCGACCGTCGGTCACGATTGCCAGCGTGCCCGCATCCGCGGACGCCGCGATGTCCAGCGCACGCAGGGCGAGCCGGTCCGTGACCTGCCCGGTCGCGACCTCGACCAGCGCCAGGAAGAGCCGGTCGAGGTGATCCCGCTGCACGATCACGACATGAGCAGCGTCGACCCAGGCCGGCGGGACGCCCTCCGAATCGTCTGCGAGCGGCAGGATCTCGCGTCGCCCCTGGTCCGCCTGGATGACCACGAGGGCACCGGGCGACTCGGCATCGGCCGGCCGCGCGATGGCCGCCACCTGTCTTCCGTTCGGCGACGAGGTCGCGGACCAGACGAGCGCGCCGGACGGCATCCGGCCGGGTCCGCTGAGCGCGACCGGTAACCATCCGGAACCGGCCTCGAGCCCCCCGACCCCGCCGGGCGCGACGAACGCTCGGCCGTCGCGCAAGACGGCCACGAGGCCCCCGGCGACTCCCGGCGCCACAGCCGCGACCGACGGCGCGGGCAGCGGGAGCGTGACGCTGTCGCCCGAGAGTCGAATGAGAACGAGTGAGGCCGCAGCGCCGTCGCCGGCAGCGGCGAGGAGCAGGAGCGCTGGACCGGCGGTGCTGCCCGTGGCGGACGGTGCGGTCCGGTCAGTGGCGACCGGTGGCGGGGCCGGCGACGACGGAACAACGCGGGCGCACCCGGCAACGAACGCGGCCACGAGCGCAAGCGCGAGCCAGGGCGCGGGGCATGCGACCGGCGGGCGCTTCGCCCGGCGAGCGGCCGGGCGAAGCATCGCGGATCGGTCCGGCGGGGTTCGACTCATCGCAGGACATCGCCTCCGATGAGCGCACCGGTTCCGGCGTCGAAGAACAGCTTGACGGCACGCAGGGAGTCGGCGAGCGCGCCGGACGTGCGCGCCTCCACGACCCACGCGAGGCGGAGCGTGGCGCCGGGAGCATCGGGTCCGGTTGGGTCGAAGGCGCTGTTCGGCGCGACCCAGCCGAGTTCCAGTCTGGAGATGGCGACCTGTCCGAACCGGCTGCCGAACATCGTGGTGAGCGTCGTGGTCGCCCGGTCCCGCGCGGCGGCCTCCGGGAGCGCGGTCCCCGGTGGCTGCGCGAGGGGGCGCTCGGTCCGGACGACGGCGTGCAGCCGCCCATCGGGCCAGAGGTCGAGGCGGAGGCCGTCACCGATCACCGGCACGCCATCCACGACCCGTGACCAGGTGAGGGTCCAGCCGGCGTTGTCGGCGGCCTGTCGGACGTCCGGCGCGCCCGGGGTCTCGAGGCCAAGGTCCGCGGCGAGCCGGCTCGCCCGAGTGCGGGCCGCCGCCGCGTTCGCCAGCGGTGCGGTGCCGGCCGCCTGCCACCCGAACGTCACGGCAGCAACCAGGCGACCCCGGGCGTCGAAACGCTGGAGGTGGATGGTCTGGCCGGCGGCATCGCTTCCCGTGACCTCCTCGTAGGTTGTGCCGTCGAACCGGTCCACGACCTGCTCGACGCGCGTGGTCGCCGGCTCCGGCAGGCCGAGGCGCGACCGGAGCGCGGCGGCGAGCGCCAGCGTCGGGGCCGCCCGGTCCCCGCCGAGCGGAGTGCGCTCGACTGCCGGGCCGCCGGCAACGTAGCGATCAGCAGCATCGCCGGCCGGCGTGCCGCCCGGGAGGCCGAGCGCGATCGCGGTTCCGGCGACGACGACGGCACCCGCAAGCCGGACGCGGCGGCCCCGGGAGAGGGAGTGAGTTCGCGTGCGCATGGTCACCACCTCACAGGCACTTGGTGCAGCCGGACGGCAGCGGACCGGCCCGGCCGGTCCAGGCGTAGCTGCCGTACCAGTTCGCGCTGAAGCCGACGTTGAACGCGCCGAGCTTCGCGACGTCGAAGGCCTGGCCGACGCCGTAGCCCGGCCCGATCGCGCTCCAGAACCGTGTCTCGAAGGCGTACTCGTCGCTGTCCCAGGCTTCGCCGAGATAGCCGAGGTAGAAGTTCGGGCCCGCCCAAGCGTCCTTTCCCGCTTTCGTCTTCGGGATCGCGAAGGCCGCCGGCATCGTCGTGCCCGACTCTCCGAGGTGGCAGGTGGACATGATCACGAGGTTCGATACCCGGCCGCGACGTACGGCCGAGATGTCGCGCGCGAAGACTGTCCGCGCCCCGGTGCACAGGCCGGCATCCTCCTTGAACCCGTAGTCGCGTGTCGATCCCGAGTAGAGGTAGTTGTCGCCGTGACCGTGGACGTAGTAGCCCCAATCCGAGAGCGTGCGCGACAGCACCTGCGTTTTGGTGAACGACGGGCCGCTGTACCCGCTGGTCGTGTACCCCAGGTTCCGGTAGCCGGCGAGGGCCGCCGCGAGCAGCCGCGACGGGTAGGTGTCGTTGACCCCGATGCAGTTGAGCGCGAAGGCCGACGTGTTCGAGTCCGCCGTTGCCTGGTACGCGGCGCGGACCGGGCCCGCCGCGGCGACGACGAGCGCGGCCGCGCCGAGCGCCACGGCGATGGAGCGAAGCACTCGTCGGAGTTGCATCCGTCCCGGAGACATCCCTGGACCTCCTCCGGCGGGAATGGGCTGTGGGTTGGCGCGGCGGCCGGCGGAGGAGGCGAGGTGGGTCAGTCTGGCGGCCGGCCCTGCACTGGCGCTTATCTCCGTGGCCGCCGCCGCGGCGTGCGGCCGTGGCCACAGCAGCGGCGCGGCAGCGGCGTGCGGCAGTGGCCGCGGCAGCGGCTCGCGGTCCGCCGCGGCTGCCCTGCGGCGAGTCCCGGCCGCCGGGGCCCGCCTGTGCTAGCCTCGTCCCGTCACCACCCGCCGCGTGGTCGCGAAGCCGGTGCGATTCCGGCACAGTCCCGCTACGGTGACCGCCGTTCAGCAACGGCGGAAGTCCGGTCGCCGGCCCCGCGGCAGAGCCGCACGAACCCTCGCGAGAAAGGGGCAGGCAGGCATGATCCCGACCGGCTGATCCTCTCCCGCGTCGTCCAGCGCCGGTGACTGCGCGTCCCCGGCCACGCGATCCATCCGCTCTGCACCCGCGCGAGAGGCCCCGTGATTCCAGCCCACGCTCGCCGGCGGCTCGCCGGCTTCGTCCTTCTCCCCGCGCTCCTGGCGGCCAGCCTGGCCGCCTGCGGCGCATCGGCGACGCCGGCCCCCACGCCGGCCGGGCCCTCGCCCACGGCGGTCATTGCACCGCCGGCCACCGGCCGGGTCAGCACCCCGTCGCCGAGCCCGTCGGCGCTCGCGGCGACGTACCCGCTCACGCTGACCGACGACGAGGGAACCGCCGTCACGATCCCCGCGACCCCGACCACGATCGTCTCGCTCACGCCGGCCACCACCGAGATCCTGTTCGCGGTCGGGGCCGGCCCGCGGGTGCGCGGCGTCACCGATGCCGACGACTACCCGCCGGCCGCGAAGCAGATCACCCAGGTCGTCAAGCTCGGCAGCGTCGACATCGAGAAGATCGTCGGGCTCGGCGCGGACCTCGTCATCGCCGGCGGCAACGGGTTCAACAGCCCGGAGGTCATCGCGAAGCTGCGGTCCCTCGGCATCCCCGTCATCGTCGTGTACGCGTCGGATGTCGCCGGGGTGTACCGGGACATCCAGCTGGTCGCTGCCGCTGCCGGCGACGCGGCTGCCGGCGACGCGCTCGTGGCATCACTGCGGGCGCAGGAGGCGGCCGTGGTGGCTGCCGTGGCCGCGGCCGGCGCTCCTCGCCCCCGGGTCTTCTACGAGCTCGACGCGACGAAGGACATCTACACGTTCGCCGACGGCATCGAGCAGGACGAGCTCCTCCGCCTCGCCGGCGGTGACCCGATCACGACCGGCAGCACCACCGCCTTCAGCATCCCGCTCGAGAAGCTGATCGTGGCCAATCCTCAGCTGATCCTGCTCGGGGATGCCGCCTACGGCACGACGGCCGCCCAGGTGGCCGCGCGCCCGGGCTGGGAGGGGATGACGGCGGTCCGGACCGGGGCGATCCGCCCCATCGACGACACGCTCGTCTCGCGGCCCGGCCCCCGGGTCGTCGAAGCGTTGCGTGCGCTCGCGCTCGCCATCAACCCCGCGCTGGTCCTGCCGGCGGCCCCCGCGGCGAGCGCGGCCCCTTGATCCCGCGCGCGACGGACGGTCCGGCTCGATGAGCATCGGCGCGCGGACGCTTGCCCTGACTCGGGCCCGGGTGGGGCGGCCGGCGCGCGTCCCCGGCGCGGCCGTCCTCGCGCTGGCCGGTCTCGGCGTGCTCGCCGCCGCGATCGTCGCCGCGGTCGCGGTCGGGTCGGTCGCCGTCGCGCCCGGCGACACGCTGGGGATCCTGCTCCGCGCGATCGGCCTGCCGGTCCACCGCACCTGGTCGCCGGAGGCCGAGACGATCGTCCTGGAGCTGCGCCTCCCGCGGGTCCTGAGCGCGGTCCTGGTCGGCGGCGGCCTCGCGGTCGCGGGGGCGGCGTTCCAGGGTCTCCTGCGCAACCCGCTGGCCGATCCGTACGTGCTGGGCACCGCCTCGGGGGCTGCGCTCGGCGCGGCCGTGGCGGTCCTGATCCCGGTTCGGGCGGTGTTCCTGGACCTCGGGTTGCTCAACGTCCTCGCGTTCGGCGGGGCGCTCGCCTCGGTGGCGCTGGTCTACCGGCTCGGGCGTGGCAGCGGATCGCTCGCGCCGTTGACGGGGCTCCTCCTGACGGGCTACGCGGTGGGCTCGCTGCTGGCGGCCGGCCTTGCGATGACGATGTTCATGTCGGGCTCCAACCTGCGCCAGATCTTTGCCTTCCTGCTCGGCGGGCTCGAAGGCTCCAGCTGGCTCCAGCTCGGGTTCGCGGCGCCGCTCATCGTCGGTGGCTCGATCGCGATCGTGGCCCGGGCACGGGTGCTGAACGGGCTGCTGCTCGGCGAAGAGGCGGCCGCCCACCTCGGCGTGGACGTCCGCCGGGAACGCGCGATCCTGCTGGCGCTGGCGAGCCTGGTGACCGCGGCCGCGGTGGCCGTCGC
>Ga0265342_10004159_pt1 | contig 11521 bp, 8 predicted proteins | sample 4CB327metaG_FD_203125 | JGI IMG/M metagenome (GOLD analysis project Ga0265342, IMG submission 203125) | Rhizosphere microbial communities from Carex aquatilis grown in University of Washington, Seatle, WA, United States - 4-CB3-27 metaG | ecosystem: Host-associated > Plants > Roots > Rhizosphere...
GGGGTGGTCCCCCCGCCTTGGGGCCCCTGGCCCGGGGGCGGCGGGGCCCCCCCCCCGGCCACCACCGACTGGGCATCTCGCGGATTTAAACTAAAAGTTAGGACTTGATCATGATCTCAAACAATGAAATGAAGAAACTGCTGGCGGAGCGTATTCCTGTTTTTGACGGGGCCATGGGGACCTATCTTCAGACCTTCGGGCTGAAAGAAAGCGATTATGCCGGGCATGAAGGGCTTAACGAAATACTATCCGTCTCCAAGCCGGAGGCTATACAGAAAGTCCATGAGGATTATCTCGCTGCCGGCGCGGACTTTGTGGAGACGAACACTTTCGGGGCCAACGCCGCCGTACTGGCGGAGTATGGCCTTGAAGCCCGCGTGCGTGAATTCAACCTCGCCTCCGTGAAACTGGCCCGCGCCGCCGCTGACAAGTATTCCGTGAACGGCCATAAACGCTATGTGGCGGGATCAGTGGGGCCCACCAATAAGGCCATTTTCGTAACTGGCGGTATAAGTTTTGACGAGCTCCGGGACATCTACCTGGCACAGCTCACCGCCCTGCTCGAAGGGGGGGCCGACATCCTCCTGCTCGAGACCGCCCACGATATTCTCAATCTTAAGGCCGGTCTTGCCGCCGTGCGACTCGCGTTCAAAAGGACAGGAACGGAGGTCCCGGTGGTGGTTTCCGCCACCATGGACAGCACCAACAAGATGCTCTCCGGCCACGACACCGAAGCCTTCTACGCCGCCGTGGAATATTTCCCGCTGGCCGCCATCGGCTTCAACTGTTCTACCGGCCCCGAAGGCCTGCGCCTGCGTCTCGAACGCCTGGCCGCCCGGGCGCAGTATCCCGTTTTCGCCATGCCCAACGCCGGCCTGCCCGACGAAAAAGGGCGCTATCTGGAAACCCCGGAAAAATTCGCCGCCGTAATGGCGGGCTTCGCCAAAGGCGGCCTGCTCAATATGGCCGGCGGTTGCTGCGGGACCTCGCCGGAGCATATAAAGGCGCTGGCCGCCGCCGTCAAAGACGTGAAGCCGCGCGTCCCGCCCTCCGCCGCCCCCTGGGTGGTCTCCGGCGTGGAGGCCCTCTTCTACGACGAGATCGAGCCGCCCGTGATGGCCGGCGAGCGCAATAACTCCATAGGCTCCAAGAAGTTCCGCGACATGGTGGCCGCCGGGGACTGGGACGGCGCGCTGGCGCTCGGCAAGGCGCAGGCCGCCGCCGGGGCGCATGTGCTGGACGTGTGCCTGGCCAACCCGGAGCGCAACGAACTGGCCGACGTGAAGACCTTCCTGCCGCGCCTGACCAAGGCCGTGCGCCTGCCGCTGATGACCGACACCACCGACCTGGCCGTCATGGAAGAGGCGCTGAAGACCGCGCCCGGCAAGGCCCTGCTGAACTCCGTCAATTTCGAATTCGGAGAGGACAAACCACGCGCGGCCGCGGAACTGGTGAAAACCTACGGCGCCAAACTGGTGTTCGGCTGTATCGACGCGGACAAAGAGCACGGCCTGCCGCTGGACTGCGAACGCAAGGTGGCCATAGCCCGCCGCGCCCACGCCTTCCTTACAAAAGAGTGCGGCCTGAAAGCCGGGGACATCATTTTCGACACGCTGGTCTTCCCCGTGGCGGTGGGGGGCGAGCACGCCAAAACGGCCCACGAGACCATAAAGGCGATAGCGGCGATCAAGAAGGAATTTCCGGAAGTAAAGACCATCCTCGGCGTCAGCAACGTGTCCTTCGGCCTGCCGCCCGCCTCCCGCGAAGTCCTGAACTCGGTCTTCCTGTACCACGCCGTTAAAGCCGGGCTGGACATAGCCATAGTGAACATCGAGAAATTAAAGCGCTACGCCTCCATCTCCCCGGAGGAAAAAGCTCTGGCGGAGGACCTGGTCTTCGCTAAAAAGCCCGGCGCCGCGCAGGCCTTCGCCGCGCGCTACCGCGACGCCAAGAAGGCGGCCCCCGCGGCCGCCGCGCACGACGCCCCGCCGGAAGAGAAGCTGCGCCTGGCGGTGCTGAACGGCACGCGCTCGGGCATCCCGGAAGCCGTGGCCGCGCTGCTGGAAAAAAATTCCCCGCTGGAAATAATCAACGGCCCGGTGATGAAGGCCATGGCCGAAGTGGGCAAACAGTTCGCCTGCGGCGAGCTGATAGTGACCGAGGTGCTGCAGAGCGCCGAAGCCGCCAGGGCCGCGGTGACGGCCCTGGAGCCGGCGCTGAAGGCGCGGAAAGCCCCGAAGCGAGGCAAACTGCTGCTGGCCACCGTGAAGGGGGACGTGCACGACATCGGCAAGAACCTCGTCGGCATAATTTTCGAGAGCAACGGCTTCGAGGTAGTGGACCTGGGCGTGAAAGTGCCGCCCGAGGAGATAGCCGTGGCGGCCGCGAAGGCCCGGCCCGATCTTATCGGCCTGTCGGGCCTGCTGGTGCGCTCCACCGAGCAGATGGCGGTGACCGCGCGCGAGCTGGCCAAGGTCGGGATGGATGTGCCGCTGCTGGTGGGCGGGGCCGCCCTGACCGAAAAATTCACCAGGACCAACATCGCTCCCGTCTATCCGGGCCCGGTTTTCTACTCCAAGGACGCGATGGAAGGCCTTAATTACGCGCTAAAGCTGGGAGCCGCGAAGTAATGGAAGAAAACCGTTTCCCCGACGATATTCCCGTCCCGGAGGACCTGGAGCGGCACTATGTCGAACCTCCGCTGGAGGAACTCTTCGGGAACATGGACGAGGGCCTGTTCAACCAGCGCTTCCTGAAACTGAAGAAGAGCGACGCCGAAAAAGTCCGCGAGACCGCCGGGCTTGTGGACGCCCTGAAAAAAGAGATGACCGAAACGCGCCTGATAAAGGCGCGCGGCGTGTACCGCTTTTTCCCGGTGAACAGCTCCGGCGACGAGCTCATTCTTTACGGTAAGGACGGCGGGAAGCAGGCTTCTTTCGCCTTCCCCAGGCAGAAAGGCGGGGACCGGCTTTGCCTGGCGGACTTCGCCGCGCCTGTTTCCGGCGGAAGGCGGGATTACGCGGCTCTGTTCGCCGTAACCTGCGGCGAGGGCGTGCTGGACTTCGCCCGGCGCGAGCGCGAAGCCGGGAACTATGTACGCTCCTATCTTGTGGAAGCGCTGGCGCTTACGCTGGCCGAAGCTTTTGCCGACGTCATGCACTACCGCATCCGGAAGGACTGGGCCATAGCCGAAGCCGGCCCGGCAAAACCCCTGCTCAGGAGCAAGCACCGCGGCAAGCGGTATTCCTTCGGCTACTCCGTCTGCCCGGACCTCGCGCACCAGAAAGTACTATTCGACCTGCTGAAGCCGGAGGCCGACGCCGGCATAAAACTGACCGACGGTTATATGATGGACCCCGAAGCTTCGGTCTCGGCCATTGTCTTCCACAACCCCAAAGCGGTGTACTTCGATATCAACGGCTAAGCCGCCGCCCGGAGTTGCCGCGGCGGCGGAACATATTATGTAGGACCGTTTTGGGTCTTGACAACGGGGATACGTCTGCTAAACTATCAATGAGTCCGCGGCCCCTATTAGTGGGTTTTAGCGGACTCTTTATTTTTTGCCTTTTTGTCCGGATTCTTTACCCTGACGCGGATAACCCAGCTGTTCTTCAGCCGTTCCGGTTTCGGAGGGGCTATCACGCAGTCGGGCGGGTTTTCATAGGAGGCCGCGCCCGTGGCCGTGTCGAGGTCCACGTAAAAGCCCCCGGCGCCTTTTCCGAAAAGGTCTATCTCGTCGCGCAGGTTGCGGGGGAGCGCCCCGGCCGGTTCCCAGTCCACCTGCACGAAGCCTGTGGGCCATTCCCAGAACAGGGCGTCGAAGACCGGGCGGTGCACTATGGTCCTGTAGGCGCCATGTTCTATCACCGCGGCCGTTTCCCCGCCGGTGAACTGCGGCGACACTTTGATGCCGGTCCGGGCCGCCAGCGCCGTGCCGAGAGGATCGCAATACAGTACCACGGCTATCCCGGCTGTTACGGCCAGCGTCAGCCAGGCCCAGCCGAGCAGAGCTTTGGCGCGGGGGGTCATAAAAAGCTCCATAGCAGGCGCAGCAGCCTGGCCGTGACCCCCACGCAGGTAATGCTCACTAAAAACATCATTATCAGGAAAGCCGGGTACAGGAACAGGATGCGCGCCAGTTCCCGGCCGGAGTCTTCCGGCGTGCCCTTAACGTGGTAGTGGATCGCGCCGGCGGGGCAGAGGTCGGAACATTTCCCGCAGCGCGTGCAACCGGCGCCCGGCCGCCCGGACGCGAGGCTTTCCGCGGTCATCGCCAGGACGGGACAGGCCTTCACGCATTCCCCGCATTTAACGCAGGCTTTCGCGTCCACCCTTATGTCGAAAGGCGAGATGGAGCTAGCCCCAGCCTGCAGCGCGCCCATCGGGCAGAGGAAAGAGCACTGGGCCCGCCGTTTCAGCAGCAGCGGCAGCACTATTACCATCGAGATGAAAACGGAGGTATAGATCGAAATGCGGAAAAGCTCCGCCGGGGAGTTCCCGGCCGGGATCTCGGTGACCACCTTGAACGCGCAGGTGGCGATGCAGTAGACCGGGAACATGACGGCCGTGGAGAGCAGCAGCGTGAAGATCAGTACCGCCAGGGGGATGCCGGTCAGCCATTTTGGCGTGTTCTTTATGACCGGTTTCGGCAGCAGCCTCGAGAAGAAGTCGTCGAAGCCGCCGAAAAAGCAGGTCCAGGAGCACCAGCCGCGCCCCAGGACCAGCGTGGCGCCCAGCCAGATCAGCAGTACGGAGGCGACCGAAGTGGAAATTCCCGAAAGCACCCCCGGCCAGATCAGTTTCCCGGTGAGGGCGGCGGGGATAACGGTGTAGAACGCGGCTATGTGGCAGAGGGGCAGGCCTTCCCTGCACATGAAATCGGCGTTGACGCCCGGCAGCGAGCGGACGTCCGCGCGGCTGACAAGGTAGGAAGCCGCGAACAGCACCGCGTAAAGTGAGAATACGGGCGCGCGCCAGCGGTAGGTCTTGCCCGTGTGGACCATAAGGACGAAGGCGGAATTGAAGATCGTCCACAGAAGCGCCGCCGCCGCTAACTCCGCGCCGCCGGCCGGCCTGCCGGCCCTGAAGAAGATCAGGGCCGTAAGGGCCAGCATCGGCAGCGCCAGCAGCGTTGTGCGCAGCGCTCGGGGCATTTTCATTGGGATCATCGTTGAACTGGTCCTGGCAAGCCTTGTTCCGGGAAGCGGACGATTTATTATATCATTGTATCAATGAGGCGTCCCGAAGTACTCCTTTTTAAAAGCCGCAGTCTGGCGTCCAAAGTTACCGGCAGCACCCCGCCGCTGGGCTTACTGTATCTCGCCGCCTGCGTGCGCGAACGCCTTAACGCCAATGTGCGCATCATCGACGCTAATCTTGAGGCGGACCCTCTGAAGGCCCTGCGGGACGCCGTGCGTTCGGCCAGGCCAGACGTGGTTGGCATTAGCGCGCTGACCGCCGAGGCTTTCCTGGCGCACGCCGCGGCGGCCGCCGTTAAAGCGGAGGCCCCCGGCACGCCGGTGGTGCTGGGCGGCCCCCATCCCTCTTCCGACGCCGAACTGGCGCTGAAAGACGTCAACGTCGACGCGGCCGTTATCGGCGAGGGCGAGGATACTTTCACCGAACTGGTGCGGCTGATCGCGGCTGAAGGCCCCGGCTGGAAAAAGCCCGGGCTGCTGCGCGCCGTGGATGGTCTGGCCTTTATGGCCGACGGGAAACCCGAACTCTCCAAGCCCCGCGCGCCGATACAGAACCTGGACGCCCTGCCTTTCCCCGCCTGGGACCTGATAGATTACAAGCGCTTCTGGAAGCGCGGCAGCATGGCCAGCGTGGGGATACGCCCTTATCTGACCATGTTCACCTCGCGGGGCTGCCCGTACCGCTGCGTGTACTGCCACCAGCTCTTCGGCAAGGCCTTCCGGGCCCGTTCGCCAGGTAGCGTGGCGGAGGAAACCGCCCGCCTGGTGGATATGGGGGCCGGGGACATAGAGATCCTGGACGACATAGCCAATTTCAAGCAGGACCGCTTCGACCGCATGCTCGAGCTTATGCTGGAACGCAACCTGCACCCGGCGCTGAGCTTCCCCAACGCCATACGCGCGGACCTTATGCAGGAGCGTTCCATAGACCTGCTGAAGCGGGTCGGCGCGGGCGAGGTGTCGGTGGCCGTGGAGACCGCTTCGGAGCGCCTGCAGAAACTGCTCGGCAAGAACCTTTCCCTTGAAAAAGTGAGCCGCACCATAAATATGCTGGCCGACAGGCGCATTTTCACGCGCGGTTTCTTCATGCTGGGTTTCCCTACCGAGACCGAAGCGGAAATGCGTTCCACCATCCGCTTCGCCCGCGCCTCGCGCCTGCACCTGGCCCTGTTCTTCACCCCGAACCCGTTCCGCAACACCGGGCTTTACGACATGTTCGCGAAGGCGGGCAAGCTGCCCAGGGACGCCAGCACCATCGACTACGAGTACTACGGCGCCCCGTTCAACGCCAGCGAGGTGCCCGACGCCAGGTACCGCATGCTTTACCGCTGGGCCTATTACGGCTTCTATTTCAACCCGCTGCGCGCCTGGCGCATAGCGCGCGACCGGCCCACCGTGATGGATATCCCGGTGCGGGCCTGGAAGCTGCTCCGCAACGTGGTCTCGTTCCGCAGATTGAAGGAGACCGCGGCATGAAAGTCCTGATCCTCACGCCGCAGTCGCTTTACAGGCGCTGGCCCACCACGCCGGACACCACCAAGATGATGACCAACGCCGCGCCGGTCACCATGCCGCAACTGGCCGCCTCGCTGAAAGGCCACGACGTGCGCATCCTGGACGGGAACGTCTACGACGTGCCGCTGAAGGATTATGCCGCGCTGATCCGCTGGGCCGACGTGATAGGCATCAACGTGATGTGCTCCTACGCCGCGCTGAACACCGAGCTGAACCTGAAGTTCATAAAGAAGCTCAGGCCGGACCTGCCGGTGGTGATGGGTGGGCACCATTCCACCTTCCAGGACGCCGAGTGGCTCGCCCGCGGGGCGGACGCCGTGGTACGGCGCGAGGGGGAAATAACCTTCCCCGAGCTGGTGGGCGCGCTGGCCGCCGGGCGGGACCTTTCCGGTGTGGCCGGCGTCACCTGGCGCGGCCCCGACGGCGGCGTCCATTACAACCCGGACCGCCCTTTTATACATGACCTGGACACCCTGCCGCTGCCCCGCTGGGACCTGGTGGATTTTTCCGGTTACTATCTCTATTTCCGCAAACCCGGCCGCTCGGCCTGCGTGGAGACCGGCCGCGGCTGCGAGCAGCACTGCGCCTTCTGCCAGGTGGGCCCGATGTGGAACAATTCCCACCGCTTCAAATCCCCCGACCGCGTGCTCGAGGAAATGCGCCTGCTTAAAAAACACGACGTAACGCAGCTGTTCATCGTGGACGACAACTATGGTTCCACCCTCGACACCGCGCGCCAGGCCAAAATTTACGAAGGTATGCGCCGCGGGAAGTTGAATTTCGACTGGGGCGGTTTTTTTCGCCACGATTATATCCGCGCCAACCATGCCCTGATGAAGGAGGCCGCCGCCTCAGGCCTGAAGTTCGCCTGCGTGGGTTTCGAAAGCGTGGAGGGCGCCGACCTGAAACAGTTCAACAAGGGCAACGCCGCCTTTACCGGCGAGGTTTCCTACGAGGAAGAATACCGCTTCCTGAAGGACGCGGGAATCATAGTGTTCGGCTTCATGGTGATAGGCTATCCCGGCCAGACCCAGGCCGCGGCCATGCGGACCATAGAGAACGCCCACCGCTTCTGCGACTACCCGGTAGTCACCGTCTATAAGCCGCTGCCCGGCACCGCCGGCTACCGCAAGACCAAACAGGACGGCCTGCTGGCCAAGGAGATGTTCTACCACGACTCCTTCACCGTGGCGGTGCGCGGCACGAAGCCGATCCTGGCCGCCTATAATAAATTTTTCGTGCGCTACCTCGCCAACCCGGTGCGGCTGCTGCGCAACCTGCTGGACCCGAAACTGCGCCCGGTGGAGACGGCCATAATCCGCTGGTTCGCCCTCGGCCTGGCCCGCGCCGACCGCAGGAACCTTTCAGATTTCTTCTGGTTCCTGTTCAAGGGCCGGAAGCTGGGTGAAGAGGAAGTCATAGAATATCTGCGTAAAAAGCACCTTTCTGAGGAGAACGTGGCGCGCCTGGCGCGCCGCGCGGGCCGATGAAACTCCTTCTGACCACCCCGCTGCGCCTCGTGTCGCGCTTCATGTCGGCCAACGATTTTCCGCTGGTCTGGGGCCCCAACCCGCCCATCACCCTGCCGCTGCTGGCGGCCATGGCCGGCCCGGCGTGGGAGATAAAAATATTCGACGCTATCGCGTCCGGCCTGGACCTGAAAGAGTTCGGGCGCTGGGTGGCCGAGGCCGACGCGGTCGGTATCACCTGTTCGGCCTCCCCGCTGGCCCTGAACGCCGAGATGACCCTTCGCCTTATCCGCCGCCTGCGGCCCGACCTGCCGGTGCTGATGGGCGGGCATCACCCCTCCTACTACGGTCCGGAGTGGCTGGCCCGCGGCGCCACCGCGGTGGTGCATGGGGAGGGGGAGCATACTTTCGCCGAACTGCTGGACCGCATAGAACGCAAACGCGGCTTTCACGACGTGAAGGGCATCTCCTTCCTGGAGGGCGGGCAGGTGGTGCGCACTCCCGACCGGGAAATGGTGCAGGACCTGGACACGCTGCCCTTCCCGCGCTGGGACCTTATGGACCTGTCGGGGTACGGCCAGTTCACCCGGCGGCCCGGGCTTACGCTTTCCGTGGAGAGCTCCCGCGGCTGCACCAACAGCTGCTCTTTCTGCCTGGCCAGCCGCATGTGGAAGAACACGCAGCGCTATCAGTCAATCCCGCGTGTCATCTCCGACCTGAAGCGCCTGGCGGCGCTGGGCGCCACGCAGCTGGGCTTCGCCGGCGACGGTTTCGGGAATCCCCCTGACTACCACCTTGAGCTCGTCCGCCAGATGCTAAAGAGCGGCATAGACATGGACTGGCTCTCCTTCATGCGCGTGGATTCGCTGCTGAAGGAGCCGCGCCTGCCCGAGGCTATGGCGCGCTCCGGCTGCAAGGCCGTGTTCATCGGTTTCGAGTCCCCGCGGCAGGACCTGCTGAAGAAATGGAACAAGGGCCCCGACGGCTGCGCGGATGTTTCCACCTACCCGGAAATTTACCGGATGCTGGACAAGCACGGCATCCTGGTCTTCGGCTTCATGGTCGTCGGGCATCCGGACGAGGACGCTTCGGAGCTCCGGGAGACGTTCAGGCTGCATTCGCAGTGGTGCGACGTGCCGCTGCCCAACATCATCCAGCCGATGAAAGGCACGCCGGATTACGAGGATTACGAAAAACGCGGCCTGCTGGCGAAGGACATGTTCTATCACGACGTGCGGATCCCGAGCCTGACGGTGGCGCAGCGCAACGGCGCCGACATGATGCGCATCTACCTCGAGCATACACTTTTCGACTATCCGAGGCATATTTTTTCCCCCAAGAAGACGAAACGCCAGTTCTACAGGCAGCTTTACCGCTACACCGCCGGGGAGCTGCTGGCGGCCACGCTGGACGGGTTCAAGGACTATCGGGCGATGCTGAACTCCGGCGCCAGCCCGGCCGAGATCCAGGACCGTTTTGTGGATAAATATCTGTCGCCCGAACGCCTGGACGCCCTGGCGAAGCGGGCGGGGGGCGGCTAATGCGCATCCTGCTGATGACGCCGCAGCGCTTCGTGACGAGGGTCCTCGCGGCGAACGAGCTGACGAAGATAGGCGGCAACGTCCCCCCGCTCGGCCTGCTGGTCATCGCCGCGGCGCTGGACCGCCGCCACCAGATTACGGTCCTGGACGGGAACGTCCGCTCGCTGCCGCCGCGCGAGCTGCGGCGGCATATCGAAAGCGCCGACCTCGTAGGTATTAACTGCACTTCGGCCGCCATCGCCCTGAACGCGGAAGTCACGCTGCGCTTCATCAAGGCCGTGCGCCCTGAAGTTCCCGTGGTGATGGGCGGCCACCACCCCACCGAACAGTACGCGGGCTGGTTCGCACGCGGCGCGGATTTCGTTATCCCGAACGAGGCGGAACAGACCTTTAAGGAGCTGGTGAGCGCCCTGGAAGAGGGCCGCGACCCGGCGGAGGTAGCCGGCCTGCTCCTGTACCGGGACGGCGAGGCCGTACGCACGCCGGGGCGGCCGCTGCTGGCGCACCTGGACGAGTCCCCGGTCCCCCGCTGGGACCTGGTGGACCTGCGCGACTACAACCTTTTCTACGGCCCGCGGGCGCCGACCGCCGTGGTGGAAGAGTCGCGCGGCTGCGCGGGGAAGTGCTCGTTCTGCATGGCGAGCAAGATGTGGTCCTACAAGCAGCGCCACAAGTCCATCGGCCGCGTGCTGGAGGAACTGCGGGTGCTGCGCCGGCTCGGGGTGAAAAAGCTGCAGTTCGTAGGGGACGCTTTCGGGAACCCGCCGGACTATTATATCGAGCTTTTTAAAGAGATGGTGAAGCGGGACCTGCGCTTCACCTGGAACGCCTTCATGCGCACCGACGCGGTGCTGGAACGGCCGGAGATAGCCGAGTGGGCGGCGCGCAGCGGCTGCTGTCTGCTGGCTATCGGCTACGAGTCCCCGGACCCCGCTTTGATCGAAGCCTGGAAGAAGCGGGAGCGGGTCCCGACGCCGGTGGAAAAATACGGCCAGGTGTACCGGACGCTCGACCGGGCGGGCATCTGCGTGGCGGGGTTCTATATCTCCGGGCATCCCGGCGAGGACCCGGCGCGGGTTTCGGAGAATCTCGAGCTCCACTCGCGCTGGTGCGACATAACCCTGATAAACGAACTCCGCGTCATCAAGGGGACCCCCGACTACTACGCCTATAAACGGGAGGGGCGGATCTCGAAGAGCACTTTCTACCACGACCCGCGGATCGTGTTCCTGGAGGAGGGCCGCGCCGCCGCGGACAAGGCCCGCAGGAAATTCAACAACTGGATGCTCACGCGCTATCCTTTCCGGATGTTCTCGGGGAAGGCCACCAGCCGCGGGTTCTTCCGCCACATGTACGGCGTTCTCTCCCGGGAGGCGCTGCGCTCGAACCTGGACAGCGTCAAAGATTTCCTTCTGATGGCGCTCTCTAAAGCTCCGTCGGCGGATATCCAGAACGCGATAGTTGGCAGATATATCAACGAAGAGTTCATCGGGCGGCTGGCCCGGAAGTCGGGGCTCCGCGTCCCGCGGGGCCGCGGCTGCGGCCTGCGTCCGGTGCGGGACCCGGCCGGCGACGGCGGGCGGCGCGGCCGGGAATAATGATTTTTATTTTACGGTCTTGACGAGTTTCTTGAAGATGCGGCTGAAGAAGAGTTCGGGCATGGGCCAGAGGACGCCGGTGCTGAGCCTGGCCCACGCGACGGGCCGATAAATACCGAAGACGGTTTTCCAGAACCAGTTGAACTCGATAAAAAGGTCCTTGTAGCTGTCCAGGAACTTCCCGGCGGTCGCCACCCTCT
>Ga0265342_10004161_pt1 | contig 11513 bp, 8 predicted proteins | sample 4CB327metaG_FD_203125 | JGI IMG/M metagenome (GOLD analysis project Ga0265342, IMG submission 203125) | Rhizosphere microbial communities from Carex aquatilis grown in University of Washington, Seatle, WA, United States - 4-CB3-27 metaG | ecosystem: Host-associated > Plants > Roots > Rhizosphere...
GAATTAAAGCCGCTGGCTTTGGCTCAGTGAGCAACTCCAACTCCAACTTTGCCTATAGCCCGCGCCAGGTGCAGCTCTCGCTGCGGCTGGAGTTCTAACGCAAACAGCAGTTCAACGGATGGGCGGCGGCTTCGGCTGCCGCCCATTGTTTTTCCGCGGAAAAATACGACGCAGTGGTCACCCATGGCCCCGGCAAAGGTCCTCAGGCCTCGGCATTGGTGAAGGATAGTGCTGTGATATTCTCGGAAAATGTCAGAGCATCCCTCCTTTCCAGCCAAGGCGTGTCCCGGTAACCAACGCGGGCCGGTGAAGGCTCGCCGCGTTGATGAATGCCGCGATCTGGACGAGGTATTTGAGAACTGCCTGCCCGCTTTCGGAGGCGCCTCCCTGCGCCGCATCTATAGCATCCTCGATCGCGCCATCGGGCTTGGTTGCCCGATCACTCTGGCGATCTCTGGCCCGATTACTGTCTCGGCGCAGCATCGTACCTGGCTGATTCCTCTCCTTGAGACCGGCTGGGTAGCCTATCTCAGCACCACCGACGCTGTCTGTTACCACGATGGCCACCGCTCTCTGCATCCCTATGTCGAGGACCCGATTCACGAGGTCCCGATCAACTCTGACGACGGTGCCCTCCGCTCTGAAGGAACGATCCGCGTAACGGATATGGCCTTCGACGAAAGTGTGCTCTTCGATCAGGACCGGTTTATCTCCGCCTGCCTCTCCCTGCCGGAGTTCCAAAGCAAGATGACCGGCACAGAGTTCCGTAACCGGTTGGGCAGGATCTACGGCTTGCAGGAGCAGGCCAACCACGCGCCGGAAGGTCTGCTTGCCGCTTGCCATCGCCTGGCGATTCCCATCTTCGTCGGCGCGCCCGGAGACGGCAGCATCTTCCTGAACTCGATGAAGCTTTGGGCCATGCACAAGGTGGGTCTGCTCCCTGCTTACAGCTTCGATCTGGACCTGCACGGTGAGATATTCGAGGCCTGCGCCTACCATTTCTGGGGACTATTTGAGAACCCAGCGCGCGCGCTGGCAACTATGATTCTGGGCGGAGGCGTGCCCAAAAACTTCAACCTGCAACCTGAACCCGCCCTGGGCCAGGTCTTGGGACTGCCCGACATTCGCGGCTACTTCTTCGATGTCCAGATCACGACTGCTCCTGTCACCGATGGTTCTCTCTCCTCCTGTCCGCCGGCGGAAGGAGTTACCTGGGGCAAAGTCGATAAGGACCACTACATGCAAACCACTGAAAGCATGCAGGCAGATTATTCGATCGTCATGCCGTTTATTGTAAAAGCGCTGCTCGATAAGCGTCTCCGCTACGAGCAGATGGCCAAAGCGGACGGCGAAGAGGAGTTGTTCAGGCGAGATCCGGCGGCCCGCGGCTACCTTCGCTCACGAACCGGCTACCGGTTGTTCGATCAAAGAGACCGGCTCAACGAGAAGCTGCTTGCAGAAGTCCGGAAGAATGGGGAGTGGCTGCTCGACACGTTGAAATATCCGCTGGCCGCTTTGGCCACCCTCTAGCCGGCCTCATTTGTAGCGGCGGAGAGAATTGGGAAACCATGAACCTCGACCCTCCCGTCCCCAAACCGGGCGAAAATCCCCCCTTTGCCCCACTTCCCCATTGAATTTCCTTGCATTTCGCCGTATGCTAGAGATGCAGACGAGTTTGTCCGCCTGAGTTGCCGTGGGTACGCCGGCTGGCGGAGAGATGAGTGGGCTCATAGCCCACTTTTTATTTGGGGCAAAAGCCTCGAGCTTTTCAGCAGGTTTTTCGGGGTATTATCCGCCCGGTAGGCAGCAAGGGAGCGATGGCGGTCAAGCTGGACGAAATCCGATCGGCGGCCTCACGAGTGGCCGCTTCGCATGGGCTGGACGTGGTGGAGATCGAGTTCATCGGCCCTGCGAAAGAGCGCACCCTTCGGGTTTATCTGGAGAAGAACGCCGAGGGCCGGGCGCAACTGAAGGCGGAAATTGCGGCCGCGGGAAACGGAAATCCGGCGCTTCCGGAGCGGCTGGTCGAAGGTACTTTAAGCGTCGAGCAGTTGAGCTGCATCACGCACGAGGATTGCTCGACCTTTAGCCGGGATTTTGGCGTACTGCTGGATGTGGAGGACCTAATTCCGGGAGCGGAGTACACACTGGAAGCAAGCTCTCCTGGGCTGGACCGCAAGTTGACCCGGCGGGAGGATTTTGAGAGGTTTTTAGGCTGCCTGGTAAAGGTGCAAACGTTAGAGCCAATCCGCAACAACCGGCATTGGCAGGGGCGGCTGGCGGCGGGAGCAGAGAAAAGCATCACGCTTGATTTGAACGCGGTAAAGCAGAACAGCAAAAGCCGGAAGGCCGGTGTAAACATGGTGGAGATTGCGCTGGACAACGTCGAGAAGGCGCAGTTGGTACCGGAGATCTAGGGGTTTACGCACCTTTTCGTCAATGAAATTCAATTGAACCGGCAGGCCGCAAACGGTCCCGCCGCAAGAAGCACACGAGAAAGCAAGCAGAGTATGGCCAGCATTTTGTACCAGAGTATCGAGCTCTTGAGCCAGGAAAAGGGCATTGAGCCCGCCATCGTCGTAAGCGCTGTCGAGGAGGCCATTGCCCTGGCCACGCGCAAGTATTACAAGACCCAGGAGAATATGCGCGGGGAGTTGAACAAAGAGACCGGCGAGATCACGGCATACATCTACAAGACCGTGGTTGCTGACGCGGATCAGGTTGAAGATCCTCTGAACGAGATCACGCTGGAAGAAGCCAATGAACTGGCTCCAGGCGTTGAGGTGGGCAGCGAAATCCGGACCTACAAAGACACAAGTCCGCTAGGTCGCATCGCCGCGCAACTTGCCAAGCAGGTCATCTTCCAGAAGGTGCGCGAGGCGGAGCGGGACACGGTCTTCAATGAGTACGCCCACCGCGAAAAGGAAGTTCTGAATGCGACCGTGAAGCGGATCGAGGGCCAGGACATTATCTACGACCTGGGCAAGGCCGAAGCCCGCTGCCCCAAGCGCGAACAATCGCGGCTGGAGCAGTTCTCGATCGGCGAGCGGGTGCGCGTGGTACTGCTCAAGGTGGATCGCGCCGCCAAGGGCCCCCAGGTTATCGTCTCCCGTGCCGCTCCGGAGCTGGTGCAGAACCTCTTCCAGTCTGAAGTCCCAGAGATCTACGACAACACGGTCACCATCCGCGCCATTGCTCGTGAGGCCGGCGAGCGCACTAAAATCGCAGTTCAGTCCCGTGACAAGGACGTTGACCCCGTGGGCGCCTGCGTGGGCATGAAGGGTATGCGCGTGCAGTCCATCATCCGCGAACTGCGCGGCGAAAAAATCGACATCATTGAGTTCTCTGACGAGATCACCACCTTTGCTGAAAAAGCACTGCAGCCGGCCAAGGTCAGCCGCGTCTCCATCGCGGACCTGACCGATAAGCAGCTCGAAGTGATCGTCGACGACACGCAACTGTCTCTGGCTATTGGCAAAAAGGGTCAAAACGTGCGCCTGGCGGCCAAATTGCTGGGCTGGAAGATCGACATCAAGAGCGAAGAGGAGAAGCGCCAGGAGGTTGAGCAGCAAATGCAAGCTCTCTCTGGCGGCCCCTCTACACCTATCGAGCAGGTGACCGAACTGGGTGCCGGCATCATTTCAAAACTCGTGACGGCCGGCATCACCACCGTCGAGGCCCTGGCCGACATGACTCCCGAGCAGCTTGAGGAGATTCCCGGCATCGGCGAAAAGACCCTGGAAAAGATCAGCGTGGCCGTTCGCAACTACTTCAGCCGCTTTGAAGAGGGCGTAGATGGCCATGCGCCGCAAGACGCTGAAAGCGATTTGATAGATGCCGAGTACGCCGTAGCCCAGGCCGCTGAAACCGCCGAAGGCGTCTCAGTAGAAGCAGCTGTTGGCGAATCCGGCGAGGCTGAAGTCGAGAATGCTCCGGCGGTTGTGGCCGATGCTGAAGCAGAGGCGGAAAACGCCGCCGAAGTTCTGGAAGAAGCAGAAAGCGTCCAGGCAGCCCAGGCGGAATCCGAAGGCCTCTCCGCGGAGGAACTGGCCATCGAGAGCGTTCCCGTGGCAGAAGATGTGGAGACGCCGGACTCGAAATTGGACGAAACTGAAAGCGCAACATCGGACGAGTAGGCGGCCAAAGAGGACGGCGCGCAGGATGTGCCGCAATCTTAAGGGCCAATCGGGCAACTAGGGAATACTGAAGAGCGGCCAATGCCATGAGGTAGCTATGAGCGACTGAGGGGCTTTGGATAGCAGATATTGAAAAGAGGCGGATGAGTAAGGTTCGTATCAACGATCTCGCGCGAGAGATGGAAGTCAAGAGCCGGCAGGTTCTCGATATATTGGCGGAACTCGGCCTGGCCAGCGGCAAGACTCACTCCAGCTCTTTGGAGGATTCCGAGGCTACCAAGGTTCGTGCGCATTTTAAGCGCAGTTCGCGGTCCGCCAACCAGGCGAGCACCCCGGCGTCTCGCGCCCCCCAGGCCATTACGCCCAAAATCGATCTCTCGCATATCTCCAAGCCCGGCGATGTGCTGAAGGCCATTCAGGCCAAGCAAAAGGAAAAAGAAGAAGAGGCAAAGAAGAGCCACGCACCTCTGCGCAAGCCGGTGACGCCCGCCGTGGACCGGCCCGCGCCGCCAGCCCCTGCTGCGACCGTGCCTGCGGCGCGTCAGTCTGCTACGCCTGCACGTCCGGAGCGCAAATCTGTGGTTCCCGCGGTTCGCCAGGCACCGCCTGCCGTTGCCGTTCCCCCGGCTCAGCCGGCCATTGCTTCACGCCCTCCCATCGGTCCGGTGGTGGCCAAGGCGCCGGCTGGCGCTGCTGCCGCCCCGCGCCATGTGGTAGTAGTAACGCCGCCCGCCGGGGTCGTCGTGGTCAAGCCGCCAGTGACTCCTGTACGCCGCGAAGCCTCACCCGTCTCTGCCGGTAAGGCAGCCCACGCAGTCAAACCGGCGGTCGCCCCCGCGCCGGCCCCCGCAGTGGATGTTGAACCGGTCGAGGCTGAGCCCGCTGCGATTACCGCTCCTGCTATCCCCGAGATTTCCACACCGGAAGCCGAAGAGCCATCCCTTAGTGCTGAAGCCGAAGCTGCGGTCAACGCAGGCACAGCACCAGCAGGTTCTGCGCGTGTTCCGACGCGTCGCGCGACCGGACACACTCACACTGCCTCGCCAACACCTGCCCTGCCCACCCGCCGCATGGTCATGCCCCAAACCGGCCCCCGCCCGTTCTACAAGGCGCCCGATACGGTTGCAACCGAACCTGCCGCCGGCACCGGGAATATGGCCCCCGGCATTCAACGCGGCAAGCCGATCTTCGACCGTAGGCCCTCTGCGAACTCTGGCGCTTATCCCCAGCGCACGCCGGGCGGTGCTCCAGGACAGTATCCGGCCGGTACCGGCCCGCGGCCCAAGCATCCTACCCGCACCACTCCGGGAGGTTACGCCGGACCAGGTGGCGCTGCAGCTCCCGGCGCACGCCCTGGTTATAGCGCGCGGCCCGGCTTTGGAGCGCCCCGTCCAGGCGGCTTTGGTGGCCCACCCCGTGCTGGCGGTGCTCCGCCCACCGGCGAGGCACCTCGTCCGCAGCGAGCGACGCCCGGCAGAGGCCGCGGCGGTCGCCCGCAGTACCCAAAGACCAAAGAAGGCCCGATGAAGGGCTTTGTGCCGCCGCCACGGTATAGTGGTTTGCAAATCGGCAATGAGCCGCTGCCCATCACCCGTGAAATCACCGTCACCGAGGGCATCAGCGTCAAGGACCTGGCCGAGAAGCTCGACATCCGCGCCAAAGACCTGATCGCCACCCTGCTCATGAGCGGTGTCTTCGTCACGGTCAACCAATCCCTCGACGCCGAGATGGTCAAGGATGTTGCCGCCAAGTTCGGCGCCGCTGCCACCGTCATCAGCTACGAGGAGGAGATCGCCAACCAGGCCATCGAAGAGGTTCTTGAAGCCGAGAACACCGGCGAACTCGAGGTCCCCCGTTCGCCCGTAGTCACCGTCATGGGTCACGTCGATCATGGCAAGACCTCCCTGCTTGACGCCATCCGCGAAACCCATGTTGCGGAAGGCGAGGCTGGCGGCATCACTCAACACATCGGCGCTTACAAGGTTCGTTTCACCAAGGAAGGCTCTCCGGCCTCAGGCCGCGAGATCGTATTCCTCGATACCCCCGGCCATGAAGCCTTCACCCGCATGCGCGCCCGCGGCGCCAAGGTCACAGACATTGTCGTCATCGTGGTAGCCGCCGACGACGGCGTCATGCCTCAGACCCTCGAGGCCATCGACCACGCCAAGGCCGCCGAAGTGCCTATCATCGTGGCCGTTAACAAGATCGACAAGCCCGAAGCCAACCCCGAGCGCGTCAAGAAGCAACTGGCCGACCGCGGCCTGATCCCCGAAGAGTGGGCTGCCGGCGCCGAGGGCACAGTCTTTGTCGAAGTCTCCGCCAAAAAGCGCATCAACCTCGACCTGCTGCTGGAGATGATCTGCCTGGTCTCTGACATCAAGGCCCCCAAGGCCACGCCGGGACGCAAGGCCGTAGGCTCCGTGCTCGAAGCCAAGCTCGACCGCGGCCGCGGCGCAGTCGCCACCGTCCTGGTTCAGGATGGAACCCTCCACCTCAACGACAGCTACATTGTCGGAAACACCTTCGGCAAGGTTCGCGCCATGTTCGACGACCGCGGACGCGCCATTGAAGAAGCCGGCCCCTCCACCCCGGTCGAAGTCCTCGGCCTGGAATCCATGCCCGACTCCGGCGACACCTTCCTGGTCGTAGCCGACCGCGACAAGGCCAAGGGAATCGCCCAGTACCGCAAGATGAAGGAGCGCGACGCCCAACTCGCCAAAAGCTCCCGTGTCTCTCTGGAAGGCTTGGCCGAGCAGATTCGCCAGGCCGGCGTCAAAGACCTGCCCCTTATCATCAAGGGCGACGTCACCGGCTCGGTCGAGGTCATGGCAGACTCGCTGGTCCGTATGTCCACCGAGAAGGTGCGCATCAAGGTCATCCACTCCGGCGTCGGTTCCATCACTGAGAGCGACGTCTTGCTGGCCACCGCCTCCAACACCATCATCATCGGCTTCAACGTCCGCCCCGAGCGCAAGGCCGCCGAACTGGCGCAGCAGGAAGGCATCCAGATTCGCCTGCACTCCATCATCTACGAGTTGCAGGACGAGATTCGCCTGGCCATGCTGGGCCTGCTCGACCCCACATTCAAGGAGAACTACGCGGGCCGGGCCGAGGTCATCAACGTCTTCCGCATCCCCAAGGTGGGCGCCATCGCCGGCTGCCGCGTTCAAGACGGTGTCATCCGCCGCGACGCGGAGGTCAAGGTCATGCGCGGCGAAGAACAGCTCTTCAAAGGTAAGATCGGCTCCCTCAAACGCTTCAAGGACGACGCTCGCGAGGTTGCCAGCGGCATGGAATGCGGCATCGGCCTCTCTGGCTTCAACGACTTCAAGGAAGGCGACCTTATCGAAGCCTTCTCCACCGAGAGGTTAGCCGACGACCTCGGCGCGCTCACCACCGCCAAGGCCTGATTCAATCTGACTTTGATAACCAAGCTGACCTGTTTGTGCTTTCTGGGTGGGCCGGTTTCATGTGGAGAATCTTGTAAGTCATGACGTACCGCATCCTCTACTCTGGATCGTTGGTCGCAGGTCGAACTTCCCTCTACCGTTATAGGGCGTTGGAGCGGTTGAACCAGGATATGGTTCCATTCGATCTGATGAAATATCCTTCCAGATTACAGATACTGAATACTCTGCGTAATCGGTTGCCGATAGGACCGTTGATCTCCCGGCTCAATGCTGATATGCTTGCCTTGGTCCGGCGTGAAGAGCCGGATGTGGTCTGGCTAGACAAGCCTATTTACTTCACTTCGGCCACTATTCGCCGCGTAAAGGAATCCCGGGCTCTGACAGTTTGCTATTGCTTGGACAATCCATTCGGGCCGCGCAACGACGGTTGCTGGTACCAGTTTTATCGAACTTATCGTCTCTTTGACCTGCACTGCCTGATCCGAAACGTGGATATTTCCCGTTATCGGGAATGGGGTCTCAACTACGTCAAAACCCAATTGAGTTACGATCCCATTGAGCATTTTCCCCCTCCGTCAATCTGGTGTGATAGCGACCGTGACCGCGAAGTCTCGTACGTAGGAAGTCCTTATGAGGATAGGCCGAATTTTCTCCGCACTTTAATCGAAAAGTACAAGCTCCCGATTACTATCTCCGGACCTAGATGGCGAAATTTCTTCAATCGTCGAGAATATGAACTCTATGTGCGGGGCGGGATGCTTATAGATTCGGAGTATCGCGAAGCTATCTGGAAATCGAAGATCAATCTTTCTTTCTTAACCCATTTGAATGAGGAAGATGTCTCTCACAAGGCATTTGAGATTGCAGCATGCGGCGGGTTCCTCCTTGCCCTGCGCTGTGCAGGACATCAGGCTTGCTTCGAGGAAGGCAAGGAAGCTGAGTTTTTCTCATCTATTGAGGAGTGTGCAGACAAGATTCGTTATTATCTTGCCCACCCTGCTGAGCGTGAACGGATAGCCCAGAGTGGCTATGAGCGCGCCATACGCTCTGGCTATGACAACGATACTCAATTAGCCAAAGTGTTAGAACGAATTCCGGTGCTGCCTTCAAGGAAGGTAACTTCGGCCACGCCGAGCTTCTGAACATCTTTTATGTTCTTAATGCCTGCGCCATCACCAGATGCCGCTTTCAAAATGGAGTCATCCCCATGCGCTTTCATCCTTTCATGCTCTTCTCCCCCATCTGAAACCACTCGTTGTACGATGTGCATATAGTTTTTTTCGTTTAACGGGAGGGCTGGAACGTGACAGGAAACGGATCTGGAATCTGGAGAGGCATCTTTTTAACAGCCGTGCTGGCGGGGGCGATGGTTTCTCCCAGAGCATCCTTCGGGCAGTTGTCGTTTCCCACATCCGATGCCCCGCCTGCTCCCAACCCGCTCTCTGACACCACCGTGAAGCCGGGCAAGATGCTGCTCTTCGACCTCGAGGTCCGCTTTGCCAAAGATGTGCTCGCGCGCGGCGGAGCGGCCTTTGCCGACTGGTTTGCCGAGGACGGCGTCGCGCTGGGCAACGGCGCTGCGCCCCTTATCGGCCGCGTCGCCATCACCAAATCCACCAACTGGGACCCCAAGGTTTACCAGCTCACCTGGACCCCCACCGACGCTCTAATGGGGCCGTCCGGAGACATCGGGTACACCTGGGGTCACTTCGAGGGGCACAGCAAGGACGCCAACGGCAAGCCCATTACCACCAGCGGCCGCTACATCACCATCTGGCGCAAGCAACCCGACGGCAATTGGAAGGTGATTCTGGACGCCGGATCCAACGAGCCGGTAGCCGCCGGCGACTGCTGCAAATTGCCCGCAGGTAGCTGAGTCGAAAGCGAATAACAGGCTCCCCCCGGGATCCGGATTCCAGCGTCGGCTAGAATGGATGCCGAGTTACACCAAAGACGGTAACCTTTGGTAACTTACTTTGCAGGGTATTGGACCTACAATTCAGTTACCTAGGTCGTAACTCATTCGGCCTTAAATTCCCCCCTTTGTGCTACAGCAATCTACCACCAATAGCTCAATACTGAGAGCGGGTGTGTGTGCCTGATGCGCGCGATGCAAAGTCAACAACTCGGGGAGTCGCCAGGAACGGTTCCGCTGCTGGAGTTCGATATCTTCGACCGCAACCCGGACCCTGTGCTAGACGAGCTGACTGAGCTCTCCGCCGTACTGAGCACTGCGGATTACGCTTACACGGGCTGGATGGACTTTAATCGCCTGTGGTTTAAAGCGCAGTACGGTTTCCGGGCGCCCGAGCAGGCGCGTTCTTTAACCGCCTGCCAGTGGACGCTGGAAAAGGGAAAATCGCTGCTGATCCGGGATGCAGGGCAGGACCCTCGATTTCCTCCCCAGGGAATCCAACTGGCTGGCGCCGAGGCTTGCCGATCCTATGCCGGAACGCCCCTCATCACCAGTACACAGCAGGTTGTGGGCACACTGGCGATTCTGTCGCGGGAGCCGAATCGGTTCAACCAGGAACACATCACGCTGTTGGAGATTATGGGCCGGTTGGCGGTTACGCGGATCGAGCTTTATGGCCGCATCAAGGCCCAGGAGCATGCACAGCGAGCCCGGCAGCGGGCAGAACGCGCGCTGGCCATAGAACGATGCTTTGTGGCCGCCACGCTGGACTCGGTCCCGGCGCTGGTTGCCGTGCTCGACACCGCTGGCCGCATGGTGCGCCTGAACTACTCCTGCACGCAATTGACCGGGCTGAGCCTGGCCGATGCCGCTGGCCGATCCTTTATCGAGGAAGTTCTGGAGGCAGATGACCGGCCCTGGGCAATGGGAAAGCTGCTTGAGGCCGCGGCCGGACAGGTATCCGGACCGCATGAAACGGCTTGGCGGCTTGCCGGTAACCTGACCCGGCGCGTGAGTTGGACCCTGCGGCCCCTGAAGGGACCGAACAATGAGATCCAGTATCTGATTGTCAGCGGCCAGGATGTAACCGACCAGCGTCAGATGGAAATGGCCCTCCTCTCCAGCGAGAATCGCTATCGCCAGGTTGTGGAAAGCAGTCTCGGCTTCATTTTTACCTGCTCCATGGAGGGCCGCCTGACCTCGCTGAATGCCTTCACTGCCGAGACTCTCGGCTATCGCACCGAAGATTTGACAGGGCGCGCCGTTACTGAACTTCTTGACACGCCCGGCGCGGCTACCTTCCAGGAGTGCCTTCGGACCCTGGAAACCAAAGACGAATGGCAGGGCGCCTTGTCGCTCCGCCGCAGCGACGGAATCTACCGCCGTATCGCATTCCGCAGCCGCCGCATGGAGCTGCCCGGAGAACGGTCCTTCATCCTCAACCACGGCATCGACGTGACCGAGCAGCACGAGGCCGAGGAGGCCTTGCACAGGGCCACCCGCCAGCGCGAGTTGATCCTCGAATCGGTGGGAGACGGCATCTATGGCATTGACCTCGACGGCCGCCTAACCTTCATCAACCAGGCCGCCGCGCGCGCCCTGGGCTACACACCTGAACAGTTGAAAGGCCGCGACACCCATGAGGTCATTCACCATAGCCACGCCGACGGCACCCCCTATTCCAAGGCCACCAGCCCTATCCTCCAGAGCATGCGCCGTAGCGAATCCATCCGCAAGAGCGATGAAGTCTTCTGGCGTCAGGACGGCACCGCGATTCCAGTCGAATACAGCGCCACCCCGCTCATCGAGGAGGGGCATATCTTGGGCATGGTCGTAGCCTTCCAGGATGTCTCCGAGCGCCGCCGCCTGGAGAAGATGAAGGACGAGTTCATTTCCACGGTGAGCCACGAGCTGCGTACCCCGCTCACCTCGCTGCGAGGCTCGCTGGGGCTCCTCGCCTCAAGCACACTCGATAAACGCCCTGAAAAGCAGCGCGAAATGATTCAGATGGCCATCGGCAACTGCGACCGGCTGGTGCGGCTGGTCAACAAC
>Ga0265342_10004164_pt1 | contig 11508 bp, 9 predicted proteins | sample 4CB327metaG_FD_203125 | JGI IMG/M metagenome (GOLD analysis project Ga0265342, IMG submission 203125) | Rhizosphere microbial communities from Carex aquatilis grown in University of Washington, Seatle, WA, United States - 4-CB3-27 metaG | ecosystem: Host-associated > Plants > Roots > Rhizosphere...
ACCATGTTCCGGAGCTCGTGAGTGCCTCGCCGCTGGCAAGCGTGTAGCTCGTGGAGGCGATTCCGGCCTTGGTGAACGCGGCTCCCGAGGTGGGCGTAATCGTCAGGGTGTAGCTGGTCGCGCCTGACGACGTCGTCCAAGCGAAGGGCGGCGCCGTCCCCACGCACGCCCCATTGGCCGGTGAGGTAGTGGTGAACGCGCCTGGCGCCGCTTGGGCACCTGTCGGGAGAAGAAGAGGGAAGGCAAGAACCAGAAACAAGCTACACCTAGTCCAAATCACATTTGTTTTCATCGTCGCCAATTCCTTTTCAGTTCAGTCGACAATAGCGGGCCAACCCTCAGCCTGGAGATCGAAGGCGCCCAGTATACCGGTGGTCGACGTTCTGCGCCAGAAAGTCACGACCTAAGTTAGAGGTAGGCGGAACGAGCGCCGTTTGCAACCTACATATCCCACGCACCCGTTCTGCTCGTCGTGATCTGGCCGATCCTTTGCACCAACTGCTCAGTTGAACCGCGAAGAGGGTCTGTCGGGCAGGTTCGGCGGTCGCGAACGGGCGCTTCACGGGGCTGGACCGACGAGAGCAGCGGGCGCACGCTGCCGAAGTTTGTCCTCGACGAGCTGCATGGGTTCATGTCGTGCGGAAGCGCAGTCTCCAGGGTGGCTACAGATGGCCACCAAACAGGTTTGTCCGCAGGAATATGGGGCTTGCCTGCCGTGGCCGCAGTCGCCAAAATGGGACCTCACAAGGCGTGTCTCACTTCAAAGAGGCGACATGGCAAACGCAGGAATCCTCGCCCCGACCCTCGCCATCGCGGCTGTCGCCGTCGCGATGCTGGGTGCATCGCCCGGTTGCGGCCGCTCGACGTCTGGCGGGCACGGGGGCGCGGGCGGCCACGCAGGCGCTGGGGGCGGGACCCGGACGCCCGACGCGTTCGAAGGAGCCGGCGGGACCGGCACGGGAGGCGCGATCGGCACCGGCGGGACCGGCGCGGGAGGCGTGGCGGCGAGTGGCGGCGCTGGCGGCAAGGTGGACGCCGCCACCGACGTCTCCTCGGGCGCGGGCGGCGTGCCCACCGGTTTCGACGGCGGCATGGTGGACGCAGGCACCGACGTCCTCTCGGGCACCGGCGGCGTGCCCACGGGCTTCGACGGCGGCATGGATATGGGCGGGACGGAGGTGGGAGTTGTCGTCGACGCTCCTGCACCGATTGTTCCCTGCAGCCAGGTGACGTCCCAGGAGGGCTGCGATCTCCGCAGCGACTGCCACTCCGTGTTCGTCGACTCGCGCGACTGCAACTGCGGACAGCCTGGGTGCTGCGCGCGTTTCGATCACTGCTCGGATGCCGCCATGGCCGACTGCTCTGGATCCGCGACCTGCAAGATGTCGCCGCCGTACTGCTCTGGCTCGTACGTCGTCGCTGTCAAGGGTTCCTGCTATGACGGCTGCGTGCTGAAGACGGCGTGCGCGCCGCCCAGCTGCCCCAAGGATCTGCCCACGGACGGCGCGCCCTGCGGGGCGGTGGACTATGCCTGCTTCTACGACCAGTGCACCCGCATCGGCCGTGGGGTGGCGACATGCTCCGCCCAGAAATGGGGGCTAAATTTGGCGTCCTGTGCGTTGCTGCAATGTAACGGGTCAGGCACTGCGGAGGGAACCGTCGTGTGGTGCCAGCCGGGACAGATCTGCGTGCGGACGACCGGCGGCGGCGGCGCCTACACCGTCATCCCGAGCTGCGTCGAGAACACCTGCACGGACGGTCCCTCGTCGCTTCAGTGCCAGACGAAGGTGACTGGCGACTGCAGCGCGAGCTACTCGACCATGGGCATGATCGTCGAGTGCCGAGCGCCGTCGAGCTGCGGCCAAGGCCAGGGTGGCTGCAGCTGATCTCAAGGGAATAGGTGCAGTCGCCCTCGAGCGTGAGGATGGGCATCATCTTAGGCGCCATTTTCCTTCGATGCCCTATACCCAGAGCTGAAGAAGGTCGATCGTAAGTCCTCGCCGTGGCCCGTTGCCGACGGCACGGCGTAGGTGCCCGCCCGCAGCAGCTACTCGGCCGCCGTGGGCAGCGTGACCGTGCGAGGCGTGGTGATGGCTGCCGTGGCTGCTCGTTGCAGATACAATCGCAGGCCAACCGACCCGTCGTCTCCGGCGGGTTGGTCGGTGACAACTCCGGGGCTCTGGCTATTGAAAAACGAAGCGGCGCTGCCGGAAGTTCGGGGTACGCTATCGAAGAGATCTGCCGCAGGAGCGTACTCGATGCAAGGGGGGCTGCATATTCCGGAGGCATTCGGGAAGGGATCCCGATTGAACGCGGGCGCGCGTTCCGGCGTAACGTGGGCGCACATTCCGGGTCCACGGCTCACTAGCCCGGGCGTGTACCTGCGGCAGTCATGAATGCGTACGTGCTCGGCTTGCAGCGGGTCGATCGAACCGCGATCGCAGCGGTCGGGGGAAAAGGCGCGAACCTCGGAGAGCTCTCGCGGCTCGAAGGCATCCGCGTGCCCAACGGCTTCTGCGTCACGACCGATGCGTACAGGATCGCATTGCCGGAGCTCTCGATCCCTGCCGAGGTTCGAGATGCAACCACCCGCAGGCTCGTTGAGCACGAGGCCTACGCAGTCCGGTCCAGTGCGACGGCGGAGGACTTGCCGGACGCTTCTTTCGCGGGCCAGCACGACACGCATCTGAACCTCGTCGGCAGCGAGGCGATCCTGACGGCCATCAGCCGCTGCTGGGCGTCGCTCTTCTCCGAGCGCGCGATCGCCTACCGACTCGAGCACGGCTTCGATGCGCGCAAGGTCCAGATGGCTGTGGTGGTGCAGAAGATGATTCCCGCGCAGGCGGCGGGAGCCTTGTTCACCGCCGATCCCGTCACCGGGAACCGCAAGGTGGCCGCGATCGAGGCAGTCGCCGGCCTGGGCGACACCCTCGTCTCCGGCCGGGTGAACCCCGATCGCTACCAGGTGCGCGAGGGTCGGGTCGTCTCCGCCAGGTCGGAACGGGCTGTGCTCACGGAAGCGCAAGTCGTGCGGCTCGCGCAGTTGGGTCGGAAGATCGAAGCGCACTTCGGAGAACCGCAGGACATCGAGTGGTGCCTGCTCGACGATGAGCTCTACATCGTCCAGAGCCGGCCGATCACGACGCTGTTCCCGATTCCCGAAGCGGCTGATCGGGGCAATCACGTCTACGTCTCCGTCGGCCACCAGCAGATGATGACCGACGCGATGAAGCCGCTGGGGCTCTCGCTCTGGCAGCTGATCGCTGTGCGACCCATGTACGCTGCGGGTGGCCGGTTGTTCGTCGACGTCACGAAACAGCTCGCTTCGCCGGCGAGCCGAGACCTGATGCTCAACGGTTTCGGCGGCTCTGATCCTCTCATCAAGGACGCGCTCACGACCGTCATCGAGCGGGGCGATTTCATCGAAACCGACGAAGCGAAGCCCCCCGCGCCCAGGCCAGCTGCGTCACAGCCGCAGGTCGAGGACGATCCGGCCGACGTCATCGCGCGAAGCCAGGTGTCGATCGAAGCGCTGAAACGGGACATCTCGACGAAGTCGGGAACCGAGCTGGTCGACTTCATCCTCGAAGACGTCCAGCGCTTGAAGCAGAGCCTGACCGACCCGCGCAGCTTCGCGGTGCTCATGGCCGGCTTCGACGCGGCCTCGTGGATCAACGAGAAAATGTTGGCGTGGCTCGGCGAGAAGAACGCCGCCGACACGCTCTCGCAGTCGGTACCCAACAACGTCACGTCGGAGATGGGGTTGGCGCTGCTCGACGTCGCCGACGTGATCCGCCCGCATCCCGAGGTCGCCGCTCACCTCGAGCACGCGAAAGACATCGAGGGGCTGCGCGCCTTGAAGGGAGGGCCGCAGGCCTACGAGGCGATGCGCGCGTTCCTCGACAAGTACGGCATGCGCTGTGCCGGGGAGATCGACGTGACGCGACCGCGCTGGGCCGAAGCGCCGATGACATTGTTTCCCTTGATCCTCGCCAATGCGAAAACCTTCGAGCCTGGGGCCGCGCGCCGGAAATTCGAGCAGGGCAGGCATCAGCCGCGAACAAAGAGCAGGATCTGCTCGAACGCGTAAAGCTGCTGCCCGACGGCGAGCAGAAGGCCGAAGAAGCCCGACGGATGATCAGCCGCCTACGCAGGGTGAGCCGCCTATTGCGGCGAGCGGCGGCGACGGATCTTCGTACACGTACACAACGGGCTCGACGGAAGATGTCCGGCCACGGTCACGACCATGTCTACCACTCCACGGCGATCGCGGAATTGGGCCGTCAGCCCGGAACTGCCGCCGTGGCGACGCCCGCGATGACCGGCCGGAACTTGTAGCCGTAGATGATGGTGCCTTTGCTGCCGTCGTCGCATAGCTTGCGGGTGACCATCTCAACCGGCATCCCGATCTCGATCTTTTCGCCTTCCACGTCGGTAAGCTGAGCGGCCACCAGCGGCCCCTCCACCAAGCGTACCAGGGCGACCACAAAGGGCGCGTAGTGCTCGAATCCTTCGGGCGGACTGTGCACGGTCGCGTAGGAATAGATCTCGCCCTTGCCACTGAACACGAAGGGCGTCTTGGCGGGATGGTTGCACTGGGGGCAGACGTCGCGGGCCGGGAAGATCTTATCGCCACAATGGTCGCAGACCTCGCCCACCAGCGCATATCGGTATCGCTGCAAACGCCAGTGCCTAGCAATTTCCATGGCCAGACTCTTCTCTCCTTGTGCTCATGCTGTCAAGCATCCCGACTTGGCTTGCGGCCTACCCAACCGCCTCAAGAATGGTGGTCACGACGGTGGCGCCGCTGCCGCCGATGTTTTGCGCCATTCCAAGACTCGCGTCACGCACCTGGTTGGCACCGGCCTGCCCGCGCAGTTGTTGCACCACCTCGATGACTTGATAGATGCCGGTGGCGCCGACCGGATGGCCGCGCGCCTTCAAACCGCCCATGGTCGTGATGGGGATCTGCCCGCCGATGGTGATGTCTCCTTCGGCGCCCAAACGTACGCCACGCCCGCGGTCCGCAAAGCCACAACTTTCAAGCGAAAGCACCGACATGATGGTGAAGGCGTCGTGCAGCTCGAAGAGGTCGATGTCCTTCGGCGTAACCCCCGCTTGCCGGTACGCCTTCGCCGCGCTCGCGGTCGCCGCCTCAAGCCCAAGCAGGTCGCGACGATCATGCAGAGCAATGGTATCGGTCGCCGCCGCCGAGGCGCGGATGCGCACCGGCCGCGCGGTCAGCTTGCGGGCGATCTCGGTCGGGCAAAGCATCACCGCGGCGGCGCCGTCGCATACCGGCGAGCTGTCGAGAAGGTTCACCGGATCCGCGATCATCTTCGCCGCGCAGAAATCGTCGACCGTGACCGGATGGGTGAAGAGAGCGTTCGGATTGCCCACGGCATTGTTGTGGGCGTTGATGCTGAAGGGCGCAAAGTCGCGGTGGCTTACGCCGTACTCGTGCATGTAGCGCCGCATGAGCAAGGCGTTGAGCGCGACAAACGACAGCCCGTTCTGCGCCTCGAAGTCGCCGTCGGACGCCATGGCCAAGGCCGCAGTCACCTGGTTGCTCGGTCGATCGGTCATCTTCTCGACCCCGGCCACCACCACGAAATCCGCCAGCTCACCGGCCACCGCGACATAGCCAAGCCGCAACGCCGCTGCCCCCGAACCGCAGGCCGCTTCGATCTTGACCGCCTCGACCCCGCGCAAGCCGACCCAGTCGCTGACCAGGGCACCAAGATGCTCCTGCCCGTTGAGCACGCCCGACAGCATGTTGCCGATGTAGAGCGCATCGACGCGCTCCACCTGAGCATCCTTGATAGCCGACTGAACCGCAGCCCCGGCCAGCTCCTTCAGGGATTTGTCCCAGTGCTCGCCGACGGGGGTTTGGCCGATTCCAACGATAGATACGTCTCGCATGGGGTTCTCGAATCGTTTCTCCTGTAACGTTCGCTGGATGCCGGGCTACTCCATGCGAATCTTGTCACGGTGGCGCGCATAGGTCGCGTAGTCAAGCTGGTAGCGTCGGGCGATGTAGTCGCGCGTTCCGAGGGCGCACTTCTGGCGCGCGGTGACTGCGTCGGTCACCCGCAGATCGAAACCGTCGCTGCCGGCGCCACTGCCGAATGACACCATGAGCACGCGATCGCCCGGCTTGGCGACATCCAAAATGGCGGTGAGCCCGAGCATCGCCGCACCCGCGTAGGTGTTGCCAATGTCGTTGACCAACAGCCCGGCCTCAAGTTGCTCGCGCCGGAAGCCCAGCTCACGGCCCACTTTCACCGGGAACTTCGCGTTGGGCTGGTGGAAGACCACATGCCGGTAGTCGGAAGGCTGCCGCCCGAGCCCGGTCATGATCTCCGATGCGGCCGCCAACACGTGGCGGAAATAGCCTGGCTCTCCGGTAAAGCGTCCCGCGTGGGCCGGGTAGCGCTCATGCTGGCGGCGCCAGAAGTCCGGGGTGTCAGTCACGTAGGAGGTTGATCCCTCCAGCACCGCCAGCGACTGGTCGGCTGGACCCACCAAGAACGCAGCGCCGCCCGCGCCTGCCGTGTATTCGAGAGCGTCGCGCGGGCGTCCTTGCGCCGTGTCCATGCCCAGGGCCAAGGCGTAGTCGGCCATGCCGGAACCAACAAAGCCCAGGGCTGCCTGCATGGCCTCGGTGCCCGCCTTACAGGCGAACTGCCAGTCGGCGGCCAGGGTGTGCGGCACGGCGCCGATGGCCTCCGCAACGATGGTGCTGGTGGGCTTGACCGCATACGGGTGGCTCTCGCTGCCGACCCAAACCGCGCGGATGAGCGACGGATCGATGCTTGCGCGGCTGAGCGCGTTGCGCGCGGCCTCAAGCGACATGGTCGCCACATCCTCGTCGAGGCCGGGCACCGCTTTCTCCTTGGCGGGCGGCGTGCACGCCTGCTGGGCGTCCCACATGCGGCTGATCTCCGCCCCAGGTAGGCGGTAGCGTGGCACGTAGGCACCGTAGCCGACAATACCGACGTCTCGATTCGGTTTCATGACTTCCATAAGCTGCGCCTTTACCTTGTCGCTTCCAATGCCTCTGCGGTCGACGATCTATACGCAGACGGTAGGCGTACGCAATAGTCGAGCGCCGCTTCAAGCTCCGCCAGGTCGATATGAGTGTTGCGGCATGGCCCGTCCGGGCGCCGATTGGGAATCCCCAAAACCGAGATCTTGCGGCGAACATCGCGGATTCCACTCAGGAGATCCCGCTCACAGGCCACGCCAATGACCAAGCTCGGCCGCTTTTCCTGGATGTGCTGACGCGCCTGCTCGCCCCCGGCCACAATCGCGACCTCCACGCCCCGCGAGCGCGCCGCCGCCCGCGCCAGCTCGAGCTGATCCTTGTGAAGGCAACGCGGAAGAAGGAGAAGAACGCGGTCGGGTGTGGCTCCCGCTGGGCTTAGGCGCACCAGCGCGTTGTTGGTGCGGATGAAGGCATTCGCCAGCCGATCCCGGTTGATCGCCAGGATGCGGCCCAGCCAGAACGCACGCTGTTCCATCAAGGACAGGATGCCGCGCGCGACGGCCGACACGCGCGGGCTGCGCGGCCGATTAGCAAGCAGCACGATGGTCAAGACCCCCATGGCCAAGCCGAGCAAGAAGAGAAGGACGGCAAGCAGGGCCAACAAGATGGAAGGCGCCGACACATGCCATTCGGCCAATCGAGGCGTCACCATGTACCAGGAAAGAAGGCTCGCCCCCACCGCGACCGCCCAAAATCCTAGGACCAGGGCGAAGAACAATCGCTTAGGCGCGGTCGCGTCTGCGGTCGCGTGGCCATCCCAATCGCGCCAAACGTCGCCCAGCTTCGGGCCCCGCTTGTCGTCGGGAATGTTAGGATCTCCGTGCACGCCGCCCGCGTTTAGCAAGAAACACACCACCTGTCACGCGTTTGTAACGATCGGCCAGGTGGTTGATGTCCGCGACAAGACGGGAAAAAGCGCTCGCGGCGACGGTGCTTTACGGATCGCAGGCGCCCGACCACGGGCGTCCCCGCACACGCAGTGCAAAATCGCACTGGCCCGGCCTGGGACGGTAGCGATGTCCCGCACGTCACCATCAGGCGCCCGCCACGGTGACTTTGGCCACCCGGAAGCTGGGCGCCTGCACCGACGATCGTGTGTCGAGATCATCCCCGACCGCATCGATGCCTTTCCAGAGGTGGTCGAAATTGATCGAAATGGTGACTTCACTCACGGGAAAGGCCCTTTCGCCCTTTTGAATCCAGAACCCCGCCGCGCCTTGCGAAAAGTCGCCGGTCACCGGATTGAAGCCGAAGCCCATCAAGTCGGTCACCAGAAATCCCTCGTCCACGTTGGCGACCTCCGTCGCGGACAGCTTGCCGGGGCGAAGGATGAAGTTCGACGTGCTCACGTGCGGACCTCCGCCAAGGCCGCGGCCCGCCGAACCGCTGGACCGTCGTCCCAGCTTGCGTGCGGCGTATACGTCGCAAAGGAAGGCGCGCAGCACGCCCTCGGACACGACCACGTTGGGCCGCACCGCCAGCCCCTCCCCGTCGAACGGTCGCGATCCGGGCGCCCGCGGCAGCAGCGGATCGTCGACGATGCTGACCAAGGGCGACGCCACCAGCGAACCTTCCCTCTCGCCGAGGTAGCTGCCTTTGCGCCAAACCGCCCCGCCCGAGATCAAGCCGGCGAACTGGCCGAGCAGCGAGCGCGCGGCCTCGGGCGCGAACACCGCCGGCACCCGGCAAGTCGCAACCTTGCGCGACCCGAGCTTGGCGACGGTGCGGCGCGCGGCCTCGGTGCCGACCTCGTCGGGAGAAAGCAGTCCGGCGGCAAACCTCGACGAGGTCCAGTAGTATCCGTTGCGCTTCTTGCCCTCGGTGTCGTCGCACACCGGCTCGACCACCAGCGACGCGCTGCTGGCGCGGTACGAGCCGGAAAAGCCAGCCGAGCTCGCGAAGGCCACCGCTCCCACGCCACGCCCCATGCTGGCACCGTCGGAGTTGGTGACGCGAGGATCAAAGCCGATGGCCGCGGCTTCGCCGGCTTTGGCTCGTGCGATCGCTTCCGCCACGTCGAGCGAGAGCACCGATTCGTCCCACAAGTCGAGGTCCGGAATCGAGCGCGCCATCTCTTCCCGGTCGGGCAGCGCCGCGAGCGGATCCGGCTCGGCCAGCCGGCAAAGCGCGAGCGATTCCTCGGCGAAGGTGCGCATGGCCTGCGGAGCAAAATCCGAGGTGTAGGTCACGGCGGCGCGCGCGTCCTTGAGCACGCGCAAGCCGAGCCCGCGACTGCCGGCCTCTTTCACCAGCTCGGGCTCACCCTTGCGGACCTTCACCTGCAGCTCCGCCCCGTCGCGCACCATCACCTCGGCGGCGTCGGCACCCGCGCGCAGAGCCAAACTCAACATTTGCTCGGCGAGGTCTTGGCACGCGCGCGGGTCCGCCGCGACCCGCTTCTCATGGCCGGCGCTCATGTCCTGGTTCCCCCGACGGTGATCTGGGAAATCTTCACGGTCGGCGTGCCGATCCCGACCGGCACCGACTGGCCGTCCTTGCCGCAGGTCCAGGTGCCGTCGGAGAGTTCGAAATCGTGCCCGACCATGGTGACCTTGCGAAGCACCTCGGGGCCATTGCCGATGAGATTCACGCCACGCAAGGGCGCGGTCAGTTTGCCGTTCTCGATGAGGTAGCTCTCGGTCAGCGCAAAGACGAAATCGCCGTTCGAGATGTTGACTTGCCCGCCCGAGAAGCGCTTGGCGTAGAGGCCGCGCACCACCGACTTGATGATATCTTCCGGATCGTCGTCGCCCGCCGCCAGCAGCGTGTTGGTCATGCGCGGCAGCGGGGGCTGCCGGAAGCTCTCGCGCCGGCCATTCCCGGTAGGCTTGCTACCGAAGTGACGGGCCGAGATGCGGTCCTGCATGTAGCCGACCAAGATCCCGTTTTCGATGAGGACGTTGCGGCCGCCCTGCGTGCCCTCGTCGTCGACGTTGATCGAACCCCGCGCGCTGGCGATGGTGGCATCGTCGATCACGGTGCAGAGCGGAGACGCCACCTGCTTGCCCATCTGGCCCGAGTAGTTCGAGGTCTGCTTGCGGTTGAAATCGGCTTCCAGGCCGTGTCCCACCGCCTCGTGTAGCAGGATTCCCGATTCGCCCGCCGCCAAGACGACCTCCATCGGTCCGGCCGGCGCTTCCTGCGCGTGCAACATGGCGATGGCAAGGCGCGCGGCTTCGCGCCCGTGGTGCTCCGGCGTCGAGCCTGGTTCGTCGAAAAGATCGAGCCCGCGCCGCTTGGCCGTCCCCGATCGTCCTGTCTGCCGCTTGCCCTTTTCGTCCGCGACGGCACTGACGGCCAAGCGAACCATGGGCTGCCGATCGCGGGCGATGGTTCCTTCGGAAGTCACTACCAAGACATCGGCCCAGCCTTCGACGAAGCCGGCCTCGACGCGGATGATGCGCGAATCGAAGGCGCGCGCAGCGGCGTCGGCACGCCGGAGCAAGGCGACCTTGTCTTCGCCGGCGCGGACCAGAGAAAGCTCGCGCACGGGATAGAAGCTAGGCAACCTGGGCGCAATCAGCGCGACGGGCGCAGTCTTGCTTCCGTGGGCGGCGATCTGCGCCGCGGTTCGCGCGGCATCCAGCATGCGCGTTTCGGATAATTCTTCGGTGTAGGCATAGCCCGACGCTTCGCCGCGGACTACCCGAACCCCAAGCCCAAGCGTGACGGCGCGACCGACGGTGCGCACGCGCTGCTCTTCGAATGCGAAATCGGCCGCGGATTGATACGCGAAATACAGATCCGCGTGGTCGCCGCCCGTCGACAGCGCGGCCGCAAGCAAGCGCCCGGCGAGCTGGACATCAATGGCATCAAGCGGGGTCGACGGGTAGGCCGGGCCGGCCTCGGGCGCACGGTTCACAGAAGACATCGTTCGTCCGATACTGACGTACCGGAGATGTTCGGACCAGGAAAATTAGGCTCGATCTTGGCTAAGCCCTAGGACTTGCTCGGCGACTTGAAAGGCGTGCTGACGCCCAGGTCCTCCCCGCTGACCGTGCGGATCTTGGTCAAGCCACGCACCTCCACCTGGCGAATGCGTTCGCGAGTGAGATTAAGGATAGCGCCGACTTCTTCCAGGGTGATGCCACCGCGGTCGGCGACATCGAGCGCGCAGGTCTCGGCCATTTCCCACACTTCAAGCTGCGGGAAGTTGAGCTTGATGGCGCCGCTTTGCGGGTTCACGTCGAGGTACAAATGATGCTCGCAGCTCACGAACGGACACGGGCGAGGCATGCTCTGGCACTCGGCGCGCAGCTTCGGGCGATCGATGTCCTCCGGATAGATGAGCGACAGCGCCAGCTTCTTCTCGTCGCGGGTCAGCCGCTTGGGCGCGATGGTCTTGGATCGGAAACGTCCGTCGCGCGACGGACGCACCTTCATGCGAATCTTGGCGACCTCGGGCTGCGGTTGCTCTTCAGCCACTTGCTCGGCCGCCTCGGGCTCTTGTTGGTCTTCGA
>Ga0265342_10004166_pt1 | contig 11508 bp, 10 predicted proteins | sample 4CB327metaG_FD_203125 | JGI IMG/M metagenome (GOLD analysis project Ga0265342, IMG submission 203125) | Rhizosphere microbial communities from Carex aquatilis grown in University of Washington, Seatle, WA, United States - 4-CB3-27 metaG | ecosystem: Host-associated > Plants > Roots >...
GGTCGACATCCGGTTGTAAGGGGTCATAACAACGAAGGAAGCCCATGGCAAAACAGCACGTTGGAATCATCGGACTCGGCGTCATGGGGGAAAACCTGGCGCTCAACATCGAGAGTCGGGGCTTCTCCGTCGCTGGTTTCGATCTGGATACCAAGAAGGTCGATAGTTTCGCGCACAGGACCCAGGGAAAGCGGGCCGTCGCAGCCCATGCGCAGGCCGAGTTTCTGGACTGTCTTGAGTCGCCCAGGAAGATGCTCGTCATGGTCCCGGCGGGCAAGGCCGTCGATGCCGTGATCGCCAGTCTGCGGCCGCATCTCGTACCAGGAGATCTCATCATCGATGGCGGCAACAGCCTCTTCGCCGACACGGTCCGCCGCCTCAAGGAACTCGAGGGCACCGGCATCCTCCTCATCGGCGCGGGCGTGAGCGGCGGCGAAGAAGGCGCCTTGCATGGGCCATCGATCATGCCCGGCGGGAACCCCGAAGCCTGGCCGCTGGCCAAGCCCATCCTGCAAGCCATCGCCGCCAAGGCCGACGACGGAGTGCCTTGCTGCGATTGGATCGGCAGCGGCGGCGCTGGCCACTTCGTCAAGATGGTCCACAACGGCATCGAGTACGCCGACATGCAGATGATCTGCGAGGCTTACTGGCTGATGGAAAAGCTGCTCGGCATGTCCCCCGACGAAATCAGCGCTGTCTTTGCGGAGTGGAACAAGGGCGAGCTCAGCAGCTACTTGGTCGCCATCACGGCCGAGATTCTTGCGCGCAAAGATCCAGACACCGGCAAGCCCATGGTTCACGTCATCCTGGACACCGCCGAGCAGAAGGGAACCGGCAAATGGACCGGCCAGACCGCGCTCGACCTCGGGGTAGCGGCGCCCACCATCGTTGACGCGGTGTTCGCCCGTGCCCTGAGCGCACTCAAGGCTGAACGCGTAGCAGCGTCGTCCGTGTTGCCAGGCCCGGCCCAAACCTTCCCGGGGGACAAGGCCGCGTTCATCGAGAGGATCCGCAAATCCCTGTTCTGTTCCAAAATCTGTTCCTACGCACAGGGCTTCGCCCTCTTGCGGGCCGCCGACCAGGAATACCACTGGGCTCTTCGCTTCGGCACCATTTCGTCATTGTGGCGGGCCGGCTGCATCATCCGCGCGCAATTCCTGGGCAACATCAAAGACGCTTACGACCGCAATTCCACACTGCCCAACCTACTGCTCGACGGCTACTTCGCCGGGGTCATGGCCGCCGATCATCAGGCCTGGCGCCAAGTCGTGTCCGTCGCGGCCATCCACGGCGTGCCCGTGCCGGCCTTCATGAGCGCCCTCGCCTACTACGACGGCTACCGCTCGGCGACTCTACCCGCCAACCTGCTGCAAGCCCAGCGCGACTACTTCGGCGCCCACACCTACCAGCGCATCGATAGAGAGGGGAAATTCCACACGAAGTGGAATACCTGAGCTCCGCTCCTCGGCGAAGAACTCGAAGGATGCCAGCCCCTGCCCTCTTGGACCGCGGTTCGCCGCAAAGCAGGCTCACGCCCGCTGACGTCGGGCTGGCCGCATGCAGAGATGACTGTCACACAAGTGGCACGCACTGCAGCGGCGCGGCGATTTCTCGCTCGCACTGAAGAGAGCGCTGTGCATACTTTACGCATGGTGCACCCCGCGCATGGACATCGCGCCCTCCTATTCTCAGTGCTGTCCTTCGCGGCTGTCGCGGGATGCGACGGCCTTGGCGATCGAAAGAACGATGCCTCGCAAGCCGACTGGAAAGTCGACGACGACGCCCTGCGGACCGATGCCCCGGCTGTGGGACTTTCCCCACTCGATGGGCAACCGCTTTTCCACGACAGCACTCCGATCCACGTCGATGCCGACCATGTCCCGCCTGATGCAGGCAGTGGCCTGGCGGCAACGGACGCGGACAACGCCGAGGCGAGCAGCAATACCGACACTGACACAACCCCGCCTCTCGCCGACGCTGGCCAGGCGCCAGAAACGACCATGCCCTCGACCTACACCGTCGTGGTTCTGCCTGATACGCAGTACTACGCCTCGACCTATCCCGATGTGTTCACATCCCAAACCAGTTGGATCGTCGAGCAGAAGGCGGCCCTGAACATCGCCGCAGTCCTGCACGTCGGCGACATCGTCGACGACCCCAACTCGGCGGCCCAATGGACAATCGCCAACTCGGCCATGCGACAGCTCGACCACCTCGTGCCCTACGTTGTCGTCCCTGGCAATCACGATACCGATGGCAGTCGCAACGGACTCATCGATAGCTACTTTGGTCCCGCGAGCATGCCCTGGATCACCAGCACCATGAACCCGGGACAAATCGAGAACAACTTTGCGCTCATCGACATCGGGCCCCAGCAATGGCTCGTGCTCGGGCTCGAATTTGGCCCGCGTGACACCGTCATCACTTGGGCCAACGCCGTGCTCAAGGCCTATCCGGACCGGCCCGCCATCATTGTGACGCATGCCTATCTCTACAGCGATGGAAACCGCTACGACATCGCGGTTTCAGGCTCGGACACCACCCAGCCGAATTACCAATATTGGATCCCGCAATACTACGGCTACACCGCCAGTCAGGGTATCAACGACGGCGAAATGATCTGGCAGAAACTCATCGTGCCCAATCCCAATGTTCGAATGGTCTTCTCCGGTCACGTTACCGGCTGGGCGCGTTCATCCAGCACCCGCCCTGACGGCTCGGTCGTCCACCAGATGCTTTCCGACTATCAGTGGTACCGTACTGACCAGCCAGACTACTATGGCGGTGGCGGCTACCTTCGCGTGGTCAAATTCAACTATGGCCAGAGAACCATCCAAGTTCAGAGCTACTCGCCCTACCTCGACAAGTACCTCACCGACGACGCGAATCAGTTCTCGCTTGAGATGCAGCCCTAGGAGCCTGTTGCGCATAGCCTCCAGGCGTCGCGTGGCGGGCGGAGCCGGGCCGTCTGCTGAAGGTGGAACCCTGGCAGGGTTCCACACCTCCCGCGCCCGGAGCGGTCGGGCAAAGCTCGCCCGCTCCCCCGCGGACGTGTCGCCGCTCGCTTGAATACCGCCAGTATTCGGCGCTTCGCTGCTCCTTCGCTGCTCCTTGCATCCGGCCCGGAGAAGGCGCGGCGAAGCCGCGGGGGCAGGAGGCAGGGCGGGAGGTCCGAGTGCCCGAAGGGCCCGCGCTCCGCCACGCTCGGTCCGTCTATGCGCAACAGGCTCCTAGCCGGGCGGCCAGCCGAGTGGGCGGCCCCCTAGGACGTGCAAGTGCACGTGGGCCACGGTCTGCCCAGCGTCGGGACCGATGTTCATCACGACGCGAAAGCCGCTCTCGGCAAACCCGGCAGCCAGCGCCTGCTGGCTAGCCACGATCATCAACTTGCCAAGCAAGGCCGCATCTTCAAGTTTGGCCTCGGAGAGGCTGGCAACGTGGCGAATCGGAATGACCAGTTGGTGGAGCGGCGCCTTGGGGCCGATGTCCTTGAACGCGAGCACATCGTCGTCACGATAGGTGATGGTGGCGGGAATCTTCCCTTCGCAGATTTTGCAGAACAGACAATCGCTCATGATCGGCTCCTTGCGCCCACACGCGATGCGCGCTGGTACATGCGCAGTCTATACCAGTGCCAGCAGGCCCTGGCGAGTCCGGCCGGTAGGCGCCGACTCGCGCATCCCTTGCCGCAAGAACGCCATGATGGCCTCGTTCTTGGCGATGGCCCTGTCGATACGCGGATCGCTGCCGGACTTGTAAGCCCCGAGCGAGATCAGATCCCGATTCTGCTCGTAGGCGGCCAGAAGGTCGCGCACGCGCGCGGCGGCCTGGCAGTGCTCACCATCGGCCACGAATTCCATGACCCGCGATAGAGAGGCCAGCACGTCGATGGCCGGCCAGTGATTGCGCTCGCACAGGGCTCGCGAAAGCACGATGTGCCCGTCCAGAATCCCGCGCGCTTCGTCGGCGATGGGTTCATCCATGTCGCCCCCCGCGACGAGAACCGTGTACAGAGCCGTGATCGATCCGTCCCGCGCATTGCCAGTGCGTTCGAGCAGGCGGGGCAACAAGGCGAACACACTGGGCGGGAAGCCGTGGCGGGAGGGCGGCTCGCCCGCTGCCAGACCGACCTCGCGCTGGGCGCGGGCGAAGCGGGTCAGAGAATCCATCATGAGCAAGACGCGCTTGCCGCGATCGCGGAACCACTCGGCGATGGCGGTGGCGACGAAGGCCGATTTCAGGCGAACCAGGCTGGGCACATCGCTGGTGGCGCACACGACCACCGACCGCGCACGCCCCTCGGGGCCCAGAGCATCTTCCAGAAACTCCCCGACCTCGCGTCCGCGCTCGCCCACCAAAGCAATGACATTCACATCGGCGTCGGTATTGCGCGCAATCTGGCCAAGCAACAGGGATTTGCCCACCCCCGAACCGGCAAACAGCCCCACGCGCTGGCCCTCGCCCACGGTTAGCAGTGCGTCAATGGCGCGCACGCCCAGCGCGAGCGGACGGCGAATACGCTGGCGACGCAAGGGATCTGGGGCTGACCGGTCGACCGGCCATTCCTCGGTCGAGCCGGCGATGGGACCGGCGCCATCCATGGGCTCACCGAGGCCACCGACCACGCGGCCGAGCAAGCCCTCGCCCACCTGGATGGTGAGCGATCGGCCGGTAGGGCTCACCACCGAATCGGGGCCGATGCCCGTGACCGGACCAAGCGGCATAAGCACCACCTCTTCACCGCGAAAACCGACTACTTCGGCCTGCAGGCGCGCTGTGGCCTGACCGGCCAATACGCCAGGCAGCGCATCCACGTCGATGGTAACCATCTCGCCCACGCGCACACCCGGAATCGTGGCGCGCACCACCAGGCCCGTGACCTCGGCCACCCGACCCGCGATGCGCAACGGATTCACTTGATCGAGAGCTTGTAGCGCCTCCGCGATCTCGACCAGGACTGGATTGTCATCGCCCTCAGGCATGCACAGCCCCTTTCAGGCGCGGCCAAACCCGGTTCCACGCAATGCGCGCTCGAGGGCATCGAGCTGGGTTTGCAAACGGGCGTCGAGCCGCCCGACTGGGGTTTCGACCACGCAACCGTTGCGGCCTACCGAAGCATCGGCCACAACCCGCACGCTGGTGGTGGCAGAGAGCCGTTGCAACCACTGCGGTCGCGCATGTTCCACGGCCAAGAGGTCGTCTGGGTGCACACGCAGCACCACCGATCCACCCCGCGCTTGGCTCGCCGCCAAGGCCTGGCCCGCGATCTCACCCATGACGGATGGTTCCAGCTCCACGGCGCGACCGACAATCCTCTCCGCTATCTTGCGCGCCAACACCAAGGCCGCATCCTTGGCTGCGGCCCGCTCTTCATCGGCCGAGGCGCGCGCGGAAACCAGCAGCGCGGTCACCTCGGCCAAGGAGGCGTCGGGGTCGACACGAGCAGCTGAACCAGCGGTCGCGGCCTGACGGGCAGACCCCGAGGAAGGCACGAGACTAGCCGCCTTCACGATGCGCCCCATGGGTAAGCGAGATCTCTATCGTTCAGCTTCTTTGCTACCCACGACGGTGAGATTCAATCCGATCTGCACCGAAAGCGGCTTGCCGTCGACCATGACGGTGGTCTTGCCGTTGTAGTACCAGCCGAACGAGCCGGTCGAGAACTCGCGCTTGTCGGCAATCAACTCAGCGGTTCCGATGGTGATTTTCACCGGTTCGGCTTTGTCCAGGAACTGTGTCTTCGAAACAGGGCAAGGTGATTTAGCCATGCCGGCAGGCTATCACGGGCCCACGGAAAGACGTAGCGCTACCAGCCGATTGTGGGTCGGCCCAGCGCTGCGGGAAGACGGCCGGCGAAGCGGTAGATTGAACCCGGGTGTTCGGCGACCAGCTCGGATTTTAGCACAGACAATCCAATGTGGAGCAGGCGCGCGCTCGGCGTGCGCGCTGAATCGGGGATTCGGGTCTTGGCATGGACCGTAGCGATCTTGCGACCAGCATCGGACGTGCATTGGGCGGCCGCGGCGCCCATGATCTCGGCCCAGGGTTCCCCCGCGGCGGCCATGGCGCGAGCACGCAGTGCGGGGGCTGCTCCCACCAGCGATTGCCCCACCGTACGCGCGCCTCGACGGGTCACCTCGGTCAGAAGTTCGTCGAAGGCAAGGCCACATAGATTCCTGGATAGCGGGCCGCTGTCGCATTCGCACAGCGGGGCGAGCCAGCTGAACGCCGCGCGCTCAACTTCGCGCTTGGTTGCTGCTGGGCATGCCTTGATTCCCCCGAAGGCGCGCGAGCCCGTATGACCTGCGCCCTGCATGCCAAGAACCCAGGTGCGCGCGAGCTCCGGCAAATCCGGTAGTACGAGCCGAATGATGTGCGCGGGCTCGCCCTGCAGCGCTGCGACGATCCAGCTTGGATGCAGCTGCTCCAGGCCCTGTGGCAAGGTGCTTACCGCCTCGGCCCGCCATGCTGCCAAAACCCTCGCTCGCTTCGCATCACTGTCACCCACCAGGTCCCGCCAGCCCCTGGCGCAGACCGCGCGGCGGTTCTCGTCCAGACGTTCGAGCGCCGATTCTTCTGCACCCATGACAAAGAGGGAAAGTAGAATGCCGCGTGCTTCGGGATCCAGGTCTCCATATCCTCCCGTGAGGCTCCGCGAGCCAGCGGTCCATGAAGTCTCGTTCGCCACGCTGGCAGCGTAGCGCAATATGAAGTAAGGCGCCTAGCACGACTTCGTGCTATGTCTCCCGGCCCGTATGAGTAGTACCGCTGTTTTGAGTAATATCATGACCGAATCCACCCCCACCCCCATCCGCAGTGAAGTTCGCAACATCGCGATCATCGCGCACGTCGATCACGGCAAGACTACCTTGGTCGACGGATTTCTGCGCCAGGCAGGATCTTTCCGCACCGGTGAAGTCGTCGCCGACTGCGCGATGGATTCCAACGACCTTGAACGCGAGCGTGGCATCACCATCCTTGCCAAGTTCACTGCCATCACCTGGAAAGGTATTCGCGTCAACATCGTGGATACCCCCGGCCACGCGGATTTCGGCGGTGAGGTCGAGCGCGTGCTCAAAATGGTCGATTCCGTGCTTCTGCTGGTCGACGCCTTCGAAGGCCCGATGCCGCAAACCCGTTTCGTCACCCGCAAAGCGCTGGCCCTGGGCTTGCGTCCCATCCTCGTGGTCAATAAAATCGACCGCGTGGGTTGCGATCCCGACGGCGCAGTCAACGACACCTTCGATCTTTTCTGCTCCCTCGGCGCCAACGAAGAGCAGCTCGATTTTCCGGTCATCTACGCCTCGGGACGCGAAGGCTATGCCGTGCGTCACCTGACCGACGAGAAGAAGGATCTCACGCCGCTGCTCGATCTCATCCTCGAATCCGTGCCGCCCCCGGCTGCGGACGTGGATGGACCGTTGGCCATGCACGTGGCCACCCTGGACTACGACGACTACCTTGGCTACGTGGCCATCGGACGGATGCTATCCGGACGTGTGCGTCAGGGTGAACGAGTGCTTTGCGTCCACCGCGACGGCAAGCGCGAAGAATTCCGCGTGGCCAAGATCCTCGGCTACCAGTCGCTCAAGCGCTTCGAGTTGCTCGAAGCCGTGGCGGGCGACATCTGCGCCATCACCGGCATGCAGGATCTGACCGTCGGCGAAACCATCACCGACATCGCCCGGCCCATCGTCTTGCCCCTCCTCGAGATCGAGGAACCGACGGTGAAGATGCAGTTCATCTCCAACAACGGGCCGTTCGCAGGCAAGGAAGGCAAGTACGTGACCTCGCGCAACCTGCGCGAACGCCTGTTCAAGGAGCTCAAGTCCAACGTCGCCTTGCGCGTTCTCGAAACCCCCTCCCCCGACACCTACGAAGTTCTCGGCCGCGGCGAGCTTCACCTTTCGGTGCTCATCGAAACCATGCGCCGTGAAGGCTACGAGCTGATGGTGTCGCAACCGCAGGTCATCTACAAGGATGGACCGAGCGGCGAAAAGCTCGAGCCCTACGAAGACGTCGTCATCGACGTCGATGAGAAATACACCGGCGCGGTCATCGAAGAGCTCGGCCGCCGGGGCGGTCGCATGCAAGAGATGGGTCCCGAAGGTGAAGGCCGTATGCGCCTGGAATACGCCATGCCCGCGCGCGGCCTCATCGGCTACCGCTCGCAGTTTCTGACCGATACGCGCGGCACCGGGATTTTGCACCACAACTACAGCCATTACGGCCCCTATGCCGGCACCTTCAAGGGACGCAGCAACGGCGTGCTTATCGCGCAGGATCCGGGCACCACCAACACCTATGGCCTGTTCTACCTGCAAGAGCGCGGCTCGCTTTTCCTGGGGCCTACCGTGCCCATCTACGGCGGCCAGATCGTCGGTATCCACTCGCGCACCAACGACCTCATCGTCAACCCTTCCAAGGCCAAGAAGCTGACCAACATCCGTACGACTTCGGCGGACGAGAAGCTCTTTCTCACCACGCCCATCGAGCTGACCCTCGAAGCCGCGCTCGAGTTCATCAACGAGGACGAACTGGTCGAGGTCACGCCCAAGAGCATTCGCCTGCGCAAGCGCACGCTCGATCACAACGAACGCAAGCGGGTCGAAAAAGCGCGCGACTCGGGCAACGAGGCGTAGCGCCACCAGTCAGAATCTCGGGCATATCTAGGCCAACCATGCATTCCGCCCCGCTTCGTTGCTCTTCGGTTACATACGTCACGTATGCGCCCTCGTCGCGCCTCGCTGGGCGGACGCCTGGTCGACCGATCCATGCTCGATCTTCTGACTGGAGGCGCTAGGCCACTTCCGTGAAGAAGCTCCTCGGGAGGGTCATTCTCGGCGTGGCGGCCGGGGTTGCCATTTACGTCGGGTTCTCGATCTGGGCCGATGCCCGCAGCGTGGGCCGCGCCCTGGCCGGCTTTCATTGGCTGATTGCCGTCGCCGCCCTGGGGCTGGCCTCGCTCAACTATCTGGTCCGCTTCGGACGCTGGCACTACTACCTGAAGGTGCTCGGCCTCAGCGTGCCAGCTGGACACAGTTTTCTGGTCTTTCTTGGCGGCTTCTCCCTGACCGTGACACCAGGAAAACTCGGGGAAGTGGTCAAGGCCTTCCTTCTGCGCGAGTCGCACGGAATCCCCGCCGCGCGCACCGCCCCTATCGTGATCGCGGAACGCTTTACGGACTTGGTGGGTCTGCTCTTGCTCGCATGCGTTGGCATATTCACGTTCAAGACCGATCCACGCTTTTTGATCGTCGGCGCAGGCCTCATTGGTTTTGGATTGGTGGTCGTCTCCGTGGAGCCCATCGCCAGGTTCTTTTTGCGTCTCTCGGCTCGCGTCCCTCTGGTCCGCCGCGTGACCCCCAAGCTCGAAGAGGCCTACCAGACCACCGCCGAGCTTCTTAAGCCGTGGCCGCTGGTCCTTGGCGTCTTGCTTTCCGTCGTCAGCTGGTTCTTCGAATGCACGGCCTTCTGGGCCGTGGTCCATGGATTTGCCGGCGCTTCCGTCGATATCCAGGCCGCCACTTTCATCTACGCCTCAATGACCGTGGCCGGCGCGCTCTCATTCCTGCCTGGCGGCCTCGGCGTCACCGAGGCCGGGATGCTGGCCATGTTGGAACAGCTCGCCACGGGCTGCAACCGCAGTGTGGCGGCCGCCGCAACCTTCGTCACACGCCTGTGCACGCTATGGTTCGCTGTACTGGTCGGTATTGTCGCCTTGCTCGTTTTCGCAAGAAGGACTAAGATTGCCGTGGAGCTACCAGACAAGGCACAGAGCTAGCGCCGCCCCGCTTCCACTCTTGAAAGCATAACTCGGAAGCACTTCGCCCGTTCGAGACTTGGACCTTCGGGAAGAGAAGGGGGCGCCACAATTGCAGACTCCAACGCTGCGATTGTATTTTTCCTCACACATTTGAGGCAAGGTCTCGAATTCATATAGAAAGAGACTCAAGCCGTTCAGGACATCTGCCGAATGGAATGTGACCGCGTTTTTGCAACATGACCTCCTGACAGACAAGGACGTGTACCATGGCAGACGAGCTACGCATCAACCTCTACAAAATCACGCGTGGTGCTTGCCGGAAGCTTCCGGGCCCTTGCCCCCACGCCGTGTGCCGCTTCAACCTGACCGCCGAACGCCGCGATAATCGCGGCGCGAAACCTGCAGAACTCCACTTGCCCGTTGTGCACGAGGCCTGCGCCCTAGAAGCAGCGGAGCAAGGAGGCATGACCCTGGAAGAGATCGCCACGCGCCTGTCGCTGACGCGCGAGCGTGTGCGCCAAATTGAGCTAGGTGCACTCAAGAAACTCTGGGCGCGTCTCGAAGGCGGCGAAACCGAACGCCAAGCCGAGCAGACCGCAGCCGTCTTGCGCAAACCCGCGCGCGTCGCGGCCTAGTGCCGCCGTTCATAATTTCGGCCATGTTTCGGCGGCCGATCCATCCCGGCCGGCTGCGTTGCTCCTCGGTTGCATACGTCAAGTATGCGCCCTCGTCGCGCCTGTGATGGGAACCCTCTTACGGGTTCCCATCCGATCAAATGTGCGATCTCTCACTGGCATTTTGACGTGGATCTCGTGTGCGTCCCGGCCAATCGTGCGTAGTGCTATATTGGCGCAATGCCATCGATTGGAGGACAGATGCTTGGCGGCGGGTTGCTTGCTTGGTCGGTCCTGGCATTTTCGGCGAGCAATGCCGCTGGCGAAGGTTGGCCACCGCTGTTGCCTCGCCTCCTGGTGAGCCAGGTTGGGGCACCTCCCGCGGCCGGCTCTGTCACTTACACGCCCATGCGGCGTTCGGGCGCCACGACTCCGCTTGTTTCCCCGGCGTCTCCATCGTCGAGCGTGCCAGCGGAGCCTGCGTACAGTCCGTCGGTCCCAGGCGCGCCAACGCGCGCGACGCCGGCGACGGTCCCGCCAATTCGTGCGACGCCGAGCGCTCCAGCGTATGCAGCGCCAATTCCGGTTGCTCCGGCCAAGGGGCCTATTCAACCGACACACCCGGCGCCAGCCCCCATTGCGCCCGCCCACGCAGCACCATCCCCTACCTCGCCCGCATGGATCATGCCTGAGGTGTATTCGCCTACCCCACAATCGCAGCCAGCACTGCAAGCTGGGACGCAGCCGCCGCCCTCCGTCGGCGCGAAGGCAGATCCTGCCGCCACGGTTTCGGCCAGGGCGCTGCGACCATCCCAACCGGCTCATCGAATGCTTGGGGTGTCTTCTGACGTCGGGATGCCCGACGGGCTCAATCTGGGGCTGGTTCTTGCTCCGGCAGATTGGATGCGATTGGGAGCGTCGATTGGTACGAATTCCGCTAGTCTCGACTATCGTGGCGGGCTGTCCATCGTTCCCGTTGGATGGGGGCCTTCGTTTACTCTGGAGGCCGGTCACTGCAACACGGCCGCAACGACCAGCGTGATACGCGCGTTCTTTACGGTTCCGTCCTGGGTGCGGTCGTATGTCCAGCAACTCGGCTACACCTACGTCAACGCTCACCTCGGATTT
>Ga0265342_10004170_pt1 | contig 11502 bp, 12 predicted proteins | sample 4CB327metaG_FD_203125 | JGI IMG/M metagenome (GOLD analysis project Ga0265342, IMG submission 203125) | Rhizosphere microbial communities from Carex aquatilis grown in University of Washington, Seatle, WA, United States - 4-CB3-27 metaG | ecosystem: Host-associated > Plants > Roots >...
TTCGAGCTCTATGCCTGCGGCGTCGAGCTCGCAAACGCCTTTGCCGAGTTGACCGATGTCGCCGAGCAGCGCACACGCTTCACGCAGGCCATGGACGAGAAAGAGCGCATCCACGGCGAACGTTATCCGGTCGATGCGGATTTCCTCGACGCGCTTGCCGTGATGCCGCAGGCGAGCGGCATCGCGCTCGGCTTCGACCGTTTGGTGATGCTGGCGACCGGCGCCCAGCGCATCGACCAGGTGATCTGGACGCCGGTGGTGGAGACATGAAGACCCTGCGTACGCCCGAGGAGCTTCGCGACGCCGGCCTGATCGGGCCGGAACGCGTTGCTGCGCTCGCCGATGTCGCGGCCCGCTATGCGGTTGCGATCCCGCCCGCGCTCGCGGCGCTGATCGACCGCAACGATCGGAACGATCCGATCGCGCGGCAGTTCCTGCCGACCGCCGCCGAGCTCGATGTGCAGCCGCAAGAGAATGTCGATCCGATCGGCGATCATGCGCACAGCCCGGTCGAGGGCATCGTGCACCGTTATCCCGACCGCGTGCTGCTCAAGCTGACGCATGTCTGCGCCGTCTATTGCCGCTTCTGCTTCCGCCGCGAAATGGTCGGGCCGGGCAAGCCGAATGCACTGTCGACACAGGCGCGCACCCGCGCGCTCGCCTATATCTCGTCGCATCCTGAGATCTGGGAGGTGATCCTGACGGGGGGCGACCCGCTCGTCGCCTCGGCGAGGCGGCTCTCCGAGACGCTGCGCGCGCTCGCCGCCATCGATCACGTCAAGGTGCTGCGCATCCACACGCGCATGCCGATCGCGGCGCCTGAGACGATCACCCCGGCGCTGGTGCGGGCGCTGAAGGTCAAAGCGAAGCCGACCTGGCTCGCCGTGCACGTCAACCATGCGCGCGAGCTCGGCCGCGATCAGCGCGCGGCGATCGCGCGGCTCGCCGACGCCGGCATTCCGCTCCTCGGCCAGACGGTGCTTTTGAAGGGCGTCAACGACACGGTCGAATCGCTCGAGGCCTTGATGCGCGCGCTCGTGGAATGCCGCATCAAGCCTTATTATCTGCATCACGCCGATCTGGCGCCCGGCACTGCGCATCTGCGTACGGATATCGCAACGGGGCAGGCCTTGATGCGGGCGCTGCGCGGCCGCGTGTCGGGCCTGTGCCAGCCAGACTATGTGCTCGATATTCCCGGCGGCCATGGCAAGGCGCCGATCGGTCCGAATTATCTCAAATCGGCGCAAACGGGAGTGGCGGTGACGGACTTCACGGGCGCGGCGCACGCCTATCCGCCCGCGGCGGATTGAGGCGCTCTAGCGCTGCAACGACAGCAAGTCGAGCAGCGCGGCGGCGACGGCGAGGCTGGCGAAGCCGATGAAGACGACAGCGATCACGGCGTGCCAGACGAAGGTCACGTCGCGGCGAAGCGCAGCTACCATGGTCTCTCTATTCAGCATGGCCCGATGCTCCTTGCAGCGAATGCAGGGCAAGGCGGAATGTACATCCGCGGTACGTTCCGCCACATAACGAGTGCGTTAAATCCGCGGGAATTGCGCTTATCGTCGCGCATGGCTGACATAACGCCGCAGCGGCGCACGAATTCGTGAAAGAGCGCAGGAAGGCCTCGGCTGTCGCGTTGTGCCGCGTGACGAGGTCTAGCGGCGGCCGCTCCACACCGGATACCGGACGCAATATTCGGCGCCGCCGCCGGGTCGTTCGCCGAAGCGGTGACAGAGCGCGCGCGTCGGAAAGCATGTCCACTCGGCGCGGCCGGTGTTGTGAATGACACACCATGGCGCCGCCACGTGAGCGACGCGCGCCGGTGCGGGCCGCACATCGACCGCCAGCGCCGTCACGAACACTGCCGCCGCCAGAAGGAATCGCATGGGCCGTCCCGAAAGTGGAGCGGAAAACCAACGCGCATTGCGCGTTAATGTTGCATCCAGCGACGCACGGCCGCGCCATTGCTGCGCCACTCCGGCCCCGATCTCACAGGTGCGCCAGCACCGGAACGAACGTCCGGGCGCTGACTTTAGATTTTCGAATGTCAACGGCGCGCGGCGCGCCGCGGCATTGCAACGGCCGGGAACCGAGCGAACACGTTCCGGCAGAGCAGGACAAACAAGGAGGCTACCTATGACCAAGACGAAACTCTTGACGGCGGTCGCGCTCGTCGGCGCCATCGCGATGGCGGCGAGTCCCAGCTACGCCCGCGATGGGCGCAACGCGGCGGCGGCGATCGGCTTCGGCGCGGGCGCACTGGTCGGCGCAGCGGCCGCCAATGCGGCGAACAACAATGCCTATTACGGTCCGGGCTATTACGAGTCGGGCTACGCCTATGAGCCGGGCTATGCCTACGATCCGGGTTACGCCGAAGAGCCGGCCTATGCGTATGAGCCCGCGCCGGTCGTGGCCTACGGTTCTGGCTCGGGCTGGGATCGCGGCGGCCAGTGCTGGATCTCGACCGACCAGTCGCGCGGCTTCGGCTACTACGGCCCCTGCGCGCAGCACAACGAGGATCAGTTCAACGCCCGCCAGGGCGATTTCCGCACCGTCCGCAGCCGCATCAAGCCGTAGGTCAGCGGAGCGGCCGAGAACGACAACGGCGGCCGGCAACGGCCGCCGTTTGTCATTGGAAGATCGCGTGCGGACTAGTCCTCGGCGATGAGGATGTGGGCGCAACGCTCGCACTTGAAATAGGCGGACGCGGCGCGGGCCTCGGTTGCCTTGAGCCGCACCATTACCAACAGACGTCCGCCGCAGGCCGGGCAAACACGGCTCTTATCCTTGGGATCAGCGCTGGCCATCCCATAATGAACACCGCGGAAGGTATTACCCTGCGTTCAGGCTGGCAGGCCTGCCGGCGGCGCATAGCTTCCGGTGTTCGAAGCCTTTTTGGCCGCGAGAGATGGCGCGCCCTACGGGATTCGAACCCGTGTCGCCGCCGTGAAAGGGCGGTGTCCTAGGCCTCTAGACGAAGGGCGCCTGGCCTGCGGGGCCGGGGAGGCCGGCGCAGCGGATGGCTCCGTATAAAGAGCCTCGCCACGGCCCGCAAGCGCGCTACCAGAGTCCGGTGTTCTTCATCGACGCCCAGGGTTCCTGCGCCGGCTTGGGCTGGCCCTTCTGCAGGAGTTCGATCGAATGGTTGTCGGGAGAGCGCACGAAGGCCATGACGCCGTCGCGCGGCGGCCGGTTGATCGTGACGCCGGCCTTCATCAGCCGGTCGCAGGTTTCGTAAATGTCGTCGACCTCGTAGGCGAGATGGCCGAAAAAGCGCGCCTCGCCGTAGTCTTCCGTGTCCCAGTTGTAGGTGAGTTCGACCTCGGGACCGGGGCGGCCCTTCTTTTTACTGTCCTCAACCAGACCCTGATCTTCGCTGCCTGCCAGGAACACCAGCGTATAACGGTTCTTCTCGTCGACCCGGCGCCGGGTCTCCTTCAGGCCGAGCTTGTTGCAATAGAAATCGAGCGCCGCATCGAGATTGCGGACGCGCAACATGGTGTGCAGATATCGCATGGACAAACCTCACGGAAGGGATCGGGTCGCGGTTGGCGCCGCGCCGGCACTATATAGCAAATGATCGCCGACAATCTTGAGACCGCCGTCGATCGGCTTCGCGACCTGGTCGCGGACGCAAGCATGATCCTACCGTTCACCGGCGCCGGCATCTCGACCGAGTGCGGCATCCCGGACTTCCGGTCCCCCGGCGGGTTCTGGGCCCGCAACAAGCCGATCCAGTTCGAGGATTTCCTCAACAGTCGTGAGATGCGCGACGAATCCTGGCGGCGGCGCTTCGTCATGGAAGACAGTTTCGGCGGGGCCAAGCCGGGCCGCGGGCACCGGGCTCTCGCCAGCCTTTACAAGGCCGGCAAGGCGCAGGCGGTCGTCACGCAGAACATCGACAACCTGCACCAGGCATCCGGAGTTGCGGCCGAGCACGTAGTCGAACTGCACGGAAACACGACCTACGCCACCTGCCTCGAGTGCGGGCGGCGCTATGAGATCGCCGAGGTCCGGGCGCGCTTCGAGGCGAACGGGGGACATGCGCCAGACTGCGCCTGCGGCGGTTTCATCAAGACCGCGACCGTGTCGTTCGGGCAGGCCATGCCGGAGCCGGCGATGCGCCGCGCCGAGGCTTTGACGCGCGACTGCGATCTGTTTCTCGTGGTCGGCTCGTCGCTTGTGGTGTGGCCGGCTGCAGGCTTCCCGGCGCTGGCCAAGCGCAACGGTGCGGCTCTCGTGATCGTCAACCGTGAGCCGACCGAGTTCGACGAATTCGCCGATCTCGTCATTCGTCACGACATTGGCGACGCGCTCGCCCCCTTCATCGTCCATTGATTCGCAAATGTCTGACGCTGTGCACAGCTTGTGCGCAAGCCTATTTTGGCCTTTGCGGTTTAAGGCCGGATGTTATCTTCGATTCACAAGATTCGACGAAGCGCTCTTCAAGAGGCGCCAGCAGGCAGCGACGTCGGGGCAATCATGGCGTCGGACGGGATTGAATCGAAAATGCCTGGGACAAATTTCCGGCCAGGGACCGCCAGAGAGATCGTCGACGAAACCGCGACGAACCTCATCGAGCTGACCGGAGTGATCAAGTGGTTTGACGTCGCGAAGGGCTTCGGTTTCATCGTCCCCGACAACGGCATGCCGGATATCCTCTTGCACGTGACGTGCCTGCGCCGCGACGGCTATCAGGCCGCCTACGAGGGCGCGCGCGTCGTCGTCGAAGTGCTCGAGCGGCAGAAGGGTCTGCAGGCATTCCGTATCGTGTCGATGGATGAGTCAACCGCGATCCATCCGGCGCAGATGCCGCCGCCGCGAACGCATGTGACGGTGACGCCGACCAGCGGCCTCGAGCGCGCGCAGGTGAAATGGTTCAACCGGCTGCGCGGCTTCGGCTTCCTGACCCGCGGCGACGGCACGCCGGACATCTTCGTGCACATGGAGACGCTGCGCCGCTACGGCATTGCCGAGCTGCGCCCCGGCCAGACCGTGCTGGTCCGCTTCGGGCCCGGACCCAAGGGCCTGATGGCCGCCGAGGTCCGTCCGGACGGCGGCTCGCTCGGTCCGGCGTCGCACTGACCGACGCGGCCGGCGCGTTCCACGCGCCGGGGTTCAATCAAAATCCGGTTGCCGGACCCCGCGCCCGCGCGTAAGCCGATGCGCATGCCCCGCCGATCATTCGCCGCCGCCGCCGCGCTCGTGTTGACCCTGACGTCCGCCTGGGCGCTCGATCGCAATACGGTCGAGATCGCGTCGAAAGGCGGCGTGCACGTCTTCACGGTCGAGATCGCGGACACGGAGGCCGCGCGCGAGAAGGGGCTCATGTACCGCAAGAGCCTGCCGCCGGGGCAGGGCATGCTGTTCGACTTCCATTCAGACCAGCCGGTCCGCTTCTGGATGAAGAACACCTACATTCCGCTCGACATGATCTTCATCCGCAGCGACGGACGCATCCTCAACATCGCCGAGAACACGACGCCGATGTCCGAGAATGAGGTGCCCTCCGCCGGCCCCGTTCAGGCTGTGCTGGAGGTGCGCGGCGGAACCGCGCGCAAGCTCGGCATTGCGCCCGGCGACCGGGTCGCCAACCCCATCTTCCGGTCGCGCTAGGGCCGAGTTGTCGGCGCGGCGGCGACCGTGTAATCGGGACGCCTCGGGCGCGTTCACGACGTCCGCATCGGGGCATAGCGCAGTCTGGTAGCGCGTCTGGTTTGGGACCAGAAGGTCGCAGGTTCGAATCCTGCTGCCCCGACCACGCCCTCGCTAGGCTCCGAGGACGCTCCCCAAAGTATAGTTATAGTATTGCAATACCGAGCGTAGGTATTCGTTGTTGCGTTTTAGTTTGAGCCCTGCGTTCGGAACAAAACATACCCCGGCGTCTCCCAAGGTGCCATCGAGCGCATAAAGTTCCGCCAATCGGCGGGGTCTCCCATAACAGCATGGATTCGCGCGCCTTTTTCTCGAACACATGGTCTATGCATTGCAGTTCATAATTTATGATTTTGGCTTGCTAGTTTATGACTTTTACTAGAAAATTTATGTCTTGGTTATGTTCGATATTAGTCATTTAACAACCAATTGGCGCCTGGGCCGGCGTGCATGGCGGATGGTCGGGGGACGGGGAAGCTGGGGGTCATGCAGCGTTATCGAGTGCGTAGGCCATGCCGACCATTGCTCTGACATCGACATTCGTGCGTCAGGCGGAGTGCGGCACTGCGCGCCGCAAGACCGACTATTTCGACGTCGGCCAGCGCGGGTTCCTGCTCGAGGTCCGCTCGTCCGGCGGCAAGACCTTCTATCAGCGCTACACCGACGAGCGCGGCCGCGAGCGTCAGTACAAGATCGGGCCGGCCGACGTGCTCACGCTCGACCAGGCGCGCCGCAAGGCGAAGCAGATCGTTGCGGAAGCGCTGCTCGGGGCGGATCCGCAGCAGAAGCGGCGCGAGCTGCGCGGCATTCCGCTGCTGAAGGATTTCGTCGCCGAGCGCTACCTGCCCCATGTGCGCGGTTACAAGACCACCTGGTGCACCGACGAGACGGTGCTGCGCATCCACATCCTGCCGCGGCTGGGCGCGCTGGCGCTCGACGAGATCAAGACCGAAGCGATCGCGGCGCTCATCAATGTCATGCGCGACGACGGCTATGCCGTCGGCACCATGAACCGCGTCATCGTCATCCTGCGCTACATGTACAACCTGGCCCGCAAGTGGAAGGTGCCCGGCGGTCAGGAGAATCCCGCCGCCGGCCTTTCCGCCGGACCGGACGTGCAGCGCAGCCGCTTCCTCAACGAAGAGGAGGCGGAGGCGCTGGTCCGGGCCATCCACGCCGATGAGAACGAGACCGCAGCGCGCTCGATCATGCTGCTGCTGCTCACCGGCGCGCGCCGCAATGAGATCACGCACGCCAAGTGGGACTATGTCGACTGGACCAGAAAGACCCTGCTGGTGCCGAAATCGAAGTCGGGCCGGGCGCGCGTCATTGCGCTGAACCAGTCGGCGATCGCGCTCCTGCGCGCGACCCCGCGTCTCGACGGCAATCCGTACATCTTCCCGTCGCCGGTGACCGGACGACCGTCCGCGTCGCTGTTCTTCCCGTGGGACCGCATCCGCAAGCGGGCGGGATTGGATGATGTGCGCCTGCACGATCTGCGGCACTCCTTCGCCAGCTTTCTCGTCAATCGCGGCGTCTCGCTCTACGTCGTGCAGGGCCTGCTCGGGCATCTGCATGCGCGCACGACGCAGCGCTATGCGCACCTCACGCAGGAGACGCTGACCGGCGCAGCGGAGCTGGTGCAGGAGGTCATCACATTCCCCGGCGTCGAACGGCCGAACGCGAGCGGCGGTGGCGGCGGCAGCGTCTTCGGCGCAATGGCGCGCCCGCCGGATTGAGCGCGTCCGGCGCGAGGTTGCGCTTCGACAAAATTTGAGAATTTTACACAGCCCGTCGCGGAAACCGCGGCGGGCTTTTTCGCGCTCACGCCGTCCGCGCCATAAGGCCCGCTGCACGCGACGTCGCTTCACGCATCGCTAACCGATTCCGGACCAGTCTGTCCGTGCCGCGCCACACGCGAAAAGGCGCGTAAATTCGCGCGTTTTTGAACGCGACCCAGACTATACCCAGTCGGGGTCCGGCTCGCTCGGACGTGCGCGCCGCCAAGGTCATGCGGGGATCAGCGGCTTGGCATTTGCGCCGTCCTAGGACGGGCCGAGACAGCGAGGGGCGCGCAGCCGGGCTCGGGCGACGCGGCCGCACCGCGCGCGCATGGGCGATCAACGGCTTGCGGCGGGCTCAGGCCCGCAATCCCTCCAGTACGTGAAGATTTGCTCGCTCTACGGCGCCGGGTTCTTCTATATCCCCGGCACGGACACCTGCTTGAAGGTCGGCGGCTATGTCCGCGCCGAAGTGAACGTCAACGCCGGCGGCTCGTTCGCCCCGCTGACGGGCTATGTGGAAACCAGCAACCGCGCTATGACGAACAGCAACTGGCGTGTTCGCGGTGCGGCGACCTTCGACGCCCGCAGCCAGACCGAGTACGGCACGCTGCGTTCGTACCTGTTCCTGTCAATGACCGACACGAACAGCACCGGGACGATTTCCGGCCTCAGCACGACGGGCGTTGCCAGCACTGGTAACGGCACCGGCGCCTCGGGTTACAACTCGCTCTATGCTCCGGCGGCGTTCATCCAGTTCGCCGGCTTCACGGCTGGTAAGACGGCGTCGTTCTTCGATTTCGATGGTCAGCCCTATTCGAACCAGTCGAACATCTGGTCGTCGAACCAGGGCGGCAACGGCATCGAGCTGTTCGCCTACACCGCGCAGTTCGGCAATGGGTTGTCGGCCTCGATCTCGGCTGAAAACCCGGCTGGTCGCAACAATGCCATCCTCAACCCTGCGGCGACGTCGACGGTCTTGTACACTACCACTGGCGCGACCACGACGACTACCACGACTACGTCGTACAACGGCTATGCCCGCCAGACCTGGCCGGACATCGTCGGCAACCTGCGTCTCGATCAGGCTTGGGGCAGCGCGCAGGTCATGGGCGCTCTGCACAACGTGACGGCGCAGGACGGCATCGGCGCCGTGACCGGACACCCGGACGACAAGGTCGGCTGGGCGATTGGCGCGGGCCTGAAGGTCAACCTGCCGATGCTCGGCAAGGGTGACTACGTCATGGGCCAGTTCACCTACGGCGAAGGCGCGGTTGACTATGTCGGCAGCGGCCTGCCGTCCAGCTGGACGGTTGTCGACGGCACCACGAAAGCGGTCGCGAACGTCTCCGACGCTGTCTGGGGTGCGACCGGCACCGAGCTCGAGCTCACCAAGGGCTGGAGCATCACGGGCGGCTACGAGCACTTCTGGAACACGCAGTGGAAGACGTCGCTGTACGGTTCGTACGGCACGCTCATGTACAGCGACACCGCGAGTGCGATTCTCCGTCCGACGACTGCCGCCGTTGGCAGCTCCGCAGACTGGTCGTACTGGCAGGTTGGCTCGCGCACGGTGTGGACGCCGGTCACCAACCTCGATCTGAGCGTCGACGTCATGTACAACAGCCTGAACACCGCTTGGACTGGCGCCACTTACGCCGACCAGGATTGGGTGTCGGGGATGTTCCGCGTCCAGCGCAACTTCTATCCCTGATCTGACTTGATCGGAGATGAGACCCCCGGCGGGAAACCGCCGGGGGTTTTCCGCTAGAAGCGTCTGTCAGTTCCGAGTTTTTCAAATGCGTGTCGAAGCCGACGTCTCGCATCATCTTGGCGAACTTCTGCGGCTCGAGCGCCTGGCCTTCGCGGCCAAGCTGCGCATGTCGCGCGCCGTGCTCGGCTGGAGCCAGAGCGAATTGGGTTTCCGCGTCGGCTTGAGCCAGCGGGCCGTCCACAAGATCGAACAGGGCGATACCGAGCCGCGCCGCATCACGTTGCGGGCGATCGAAGAGGTCTGGCGCGACGAGGGCGTCGAGTTCGAGGACCTTGAGGACGGTGGGTTTCGCGTGACGGTGCGTGCGCCTGTGCTCGGCCGTCCGGCGACGCCGAAGGAACGCCGCCAGCGTCGCACCCGGCGCGAGCTCGGCATCACCGCCGTGGCGCCGCACGGCGCGGGCCGGAACTAATCGCTCCGGGGCGAGACCGCCCGGCGATTGCCAGCCGGCCTGCTTTTTCCTATACGACTCGCGCGTTTCGACAGACCGGCGAGCCAATCCATGACCGCGCGCATCTACAGACCGGCCAAGACCGCCATGCAGTCCGGCCAGGCCAACACCAAGGACTGGGTCGTCGATTTCGAGCCGGAAGTGCCGCGCCAGGTCGAGCCGCTGATGGGCTGGACATCGTCCGTCGACACGCGCGCGCAGGTGAAACTGCGTTTCGACACCAAGGACGAGGCGGTCGCTTATTGCGAGCGCAATGGCATCGCCTACCAGGTGAGCGAGGAGAAGCCGGCGGCCCGCCGCGCCATTTCGTACTCGGACAACTTCGCCTTCCGCCGCCGCGACGCCTGGACGCATTAAGCCAGCGAGCTCCGCTGCGCCCTGCCGTCGCCGGGTTCGGCTACGAATTCTGCTATTCCGAAATTGTCGCCAGGTATTCGCTCAGCCGCGGCACGACATCGTTGGCGACCAGGTCCGGCCAGGATTGCGTGTCCTGTTTCCTGAACAATCGGGCGTGCGCGTAGAACGGCGTCGTGTCGCCGCGCTTCATCCAGTACCAGATCAGGCCACTACCATCCGAGAGCAGGACATAGGTCGGCCGCCCGAGCGCGGCGGCAAAGTGGGCGGTCGTGTTGCTGACCGTCACGACGGCATCACAGGCCGACATGAGTGCCGCGAGGCCGTCGAGGTCGTTGGTGAGATCTAGATCGGGCAGATGTTCGATCGAGATTCGGCTATCCTTTGCAAGGCTCTCACGCTCCAGCTGCGTATCGCCGTATTGCAGGTCGATGAAGCGGCAGTTCGGCAACCGCAACAGCGGCAGCAACTCTGCAAGTCCGGCGCTTTTGACTTGCCGCAGCTTGCGGTTCGCGCTCGCCCATGAAAGGCCGACGATCCGTTTGCCAGGCTCGGCCAGCCGCTCGCGAAATTCGGCGGTGCGGTCCTGGTCCGCCTTCAGATAGCCCGCCGCCGATCGTTCGAACGAGGCGACGTCGTTGCGAAGGACCGACGGCAGGTCGCCGAGAGCGGCGTGGGCTGCGATCGGGACTTGGGACAGCTCCACCAGTTGAGGAACGACAGTCGCGTGGGGAAATGAGCGCTGGAATACTGGCACCAGTCGATGATCTACTTCCAGGACAATATCGTCGGCATAGGCGGCCACATCGGGCACTATGCTGGCCATCAGGATCTGGTCGCCGAGACCCTGCTCGCCCCAGATCATCAGCGGTCCGTTTACCCGCTCTCCGCGCCAGAGCGGCTGCGGATAGTTGCGGCTCCGCGCGGCGTTCTCGGGCAATTTCCACCGCGATTGGAACAGCGGCCATCCTTCGGCGAACCGGCCCGAGGAGAGAAGCAGCAGGCCCTTGTTCCAGCTGGCCACGTCCAGCGTCCCGAGTGCGATCGCGCGATCATAGGCCGCAATGGCCTCATCGTCGCGGCCGAGCGCTGCGAGCGCATTCGCCAAATTGAGATGATGATCGCTGACGCTCGGCTCTGCGGCCACGAGCTTCCTACTATAGGAGAGCGCTTCCTCCGGCCGGTCCAGCTTGTTCAGGACGTAGATCAGTGAACTTAACGCTTCGATGTTGTCGTGCCGCAGCGCCAATTCGTGCTGATACGCCACAAGGGCCTCGTCGTATCGATCGAGCACCTTCAGCGCGTTTGCCAGATTGTGCCAAAGATCGGCGGACGGCGAAGCGAGCGCTACCGCGCGCCGGTACACTGGCACGGCGACTTCGAATCGTTTGAGCTCGGTCAGCACCGTTGCGAGGTTGATCAACGCGCCGGCGTCGCGCGGCGCCTTTGCGACGGCCTTTTGGTATGCGGCGATCGCCTCTTCG
>Ga0265342_10004171_pt1 | contig 11502 bp, 10 predicted proteins | sample 4CB327metaG_FD_203125 | JGI IMG/M metagenome (GOLD analysis project Ga0265342, IMG submission 203125) | Rhizosphere microbial communities from Carex aquatilis grown in University of Washington, Seatle, WA, United States - 4-CB3-27 metaG | ecosystem: Host-associated > Plants > Roots >...
CGTTCAAGCTCGCGCTTGGCCCGCTCCAGACGCGAGGGATAGATGTCCTTGGCCAGCATCGACTTGGAGAAATCCAGCGCGACGATGAGGTCGAGACCGCGCTGCTTTTCCAGGCGCGCGCGTCCGCCTGCCTGCGGCCGCGCCAGGGCCAGTCCGAAAAGCCCGAGGGTCACGCACAAGATCGCCGCGCGGGCCACTTTGCGCGGCACCGAGGTAGCGGCCGACATGCGCGCAATGAGAACAGGATTGCCCAGACGCCGAAGCGCGCGCCGACGGGCCGCGAAGGCGATACCGTAGGCCAGCACCGCGACCGGCACCAGCAAGAGCAGCCAGAGCAGTTGGGGATGGGCCAGTCTCATGGCAACCTCCGCATGCGGGAAAGGCGCAGCAGCATTTCCAGCACCAGCGCCGCGAGGGCGGGCCACAGGAAACTAGGATAAAGCTCGGCCCACAGCACGCCGCGATCCTTGATGCGCGATTTTTCCAGGTCTTCGAGGATGCTTTGGAAGCGCTTGACGAGAGCGCCGGTGTCGGTGGCCAGGTAGGGCGAGCCGCCGGTCATCGAAGCGATTTCTTCCAGCAACTTGGGATTCACGGGATAGCGCGGGCGCCCGCCTTGCGTGTCGTCGTCCTCGGCCGCGCTGTCGCGCGCACCGGCGAGAATCGTGTAGATCTTCACGCCCAGTTTTTGCGCGAAGGTGGCCGACTGGATGGGCGAGATGTTGCCCGCGTTGTTGTCGCCGTCGGTGAGCAGGATGATGACCTTCGAGCGCGCCTCGGACTTGCGCAACCGAGCCAGCGCCACGCCGAGGCCGTTGCCGATGGCGGTGCCGCGGCCGTCGACGATGCCCGAGCGCAGGTCGGCGACCATGCGCAGAAGCGTGCCGTGGTCGAGGGTGAGCGGCGCATAGGTGTAGGCCTCGCGGCCGAAGATGACGAGACCGATGCGGTCACTCGGCCGGCGGCGCACGAAGTCCGCGATCACGGCCTTGGCCGCCTCGAGGCGATTGGGGACGAGGTCGCGTTCTTCCATCGAGCCCGACATGTCGAGGGTGACCACGATGTCGATGCCTTCGAGTTCCAGGTTGTCCTCGCGGGTGGAGGTCTGCGGGCGGGCCAGAGCCAGGCCAAGCAGTGCGAGTGCGAAAAGGCGCAGCGCCACGGGCAGGTCGCGCAGACGGGAAACCATGCCGGCCCGCTGGGCGCCAAGCTCGCTGGCGCGCGAGTGCACGAGGAAGGCCGGGCGCGTGCGCCGGATGCCAAACCAGATTGCCAGCAAGAGCACGACAGGCACGGCGGCGAGCAGGAGCGGGTGGCCGAAGCGGAACGTGATGAGGCCTCGGAAAATCCAGACGTAGATCAGCGCGGCCGGGACGAACAAGGCGGCTAGCAATCGGAAGGGAATTCTCCCGCGCGGTTGTTTGGTTGGACTAGCCACGGGCAGCCTCCACGGCGGCAGCTGGCGGCGCTTCCAGGTATGGGCGCGTGGCCGCGACCATGAGAATGGCGGTTTCCAATGCCCCGCGCGCTTGCTCGGCCGAGGGCGAAACCTTGGCGAACTTCACCAGGTCGCAGGACGACAGCCAGCCCTCGATCTCGCTGCCGACCACGCCCCGCGCGCTTTCCAGCGGGACCCGGCGCATGGCCGCGACCAACTCCTCGGTCGTCATTTCCAGCGAGTCGAAACCGAAGCGTCCGCCCAGGTACTCGCGGATGGCCTCGGACAATTCGAAGTAGAATGGGCGCAGGTCGCCGCCCTCGGCGAGCAGGCCACCCAAGCGGTCGAGTTTTTCCATGGCGACTTCGTGGGCCGGCCGAGGAGGCGCCTTGGGTGCGGCCGGTTTGCGTCGCCGCAGACGGCGCCGAACCAAAAGCGCGATGACTGCGCCAAGGCCGGCCGCGACCAGGCCTCCCGCGATGTACACGAAAAGATAGTCGCGCTGGCGCACGGGCAAGGAGCCCGCGTTCTCCTTGAGCTTGGGCTCGGGCTCGTTGGCGATAAGGCTGGTGATGGTGAAGGGCAGGGCCTGGGTGTGTACGCTCTTCACGCTGCCGTCCTGGCCGAAGTAGGTGAGCTCGACCGACGGGATCTGGTAGCTGCCTGGTTCGTAGGCCGCGATGCTGAGATTGAACTCGCGGCGCATTTTGCCGTCGCCGAGATCTTTTTCTTCGAGCGTGCGCGACAGTTCCGCGAATTGCCCCAGGTCCAGATTGGCCGGCAAGACCACGGGCATGGTCCGCGGCCCGACCGAGGTGATCGAAAACGCGATGGCGTCGCCGACGTGGGCTTGCGCCTTGTCGGCGCGCACCGCTACCGTCGGCGCATCGGCCGGCGCGGGTTGTGCAGACGTGCCAGCATCCATGGGCGCGGCGGCGAGCAGGGCAAGCAGAAACGTCGGGCTCAATGGCGCATCCTCCGCGCCCGCGCCTCGAAGAAAGTTGTCAGGGCGGGCAGGTACGGCCGATCCGTGGACACCGCGATGGCGTCCACCGACAGCCGGCGGAACAGCGCCTCGCGGGCCACGCGCTGGCGCTGGCTTTCGGCGGCGAAGGCGCGCGCCTCGGGCCCCGACGAATCGAACACCACCAGCTCGCCGGTTTCTGGATCGAGAAGATCAATGAGCCCGACCTTGGGCAGTTGTTCTTCCAGCGGATCGGAAACCACGACCGGCACGAGATCGTGCTTGCGCGAGGCAATGCGCAGGGCGCGTTCGTAGTTCGCCTGCGGCGAAAGAAAGTCCGACACCAAGAAGGCCACGGATTTGTGGCGCGCGATGTGACCCAGAAAATCCAGCCCCACTGCCAGATCGGTGTGCGGCGACTCTGGTGTAAACGACAGGATCTCGCTGATCACGCGCAGCACGTGCTTTTTGCCCTTCTTGGGTGGCACGAAGCGCTCGACCTTGTCGGTGAAGATGATCAGGCCCACCCGGTCGCTGTTCTTGATGGCGGAAAAGGCCAGCACGGCAGCCAGCTCGGCCGCCAGTTCGCGCTTTTCCTCGGTGGCCGAACCGAAACGTCCCGAGGCCGACATGTCCACCAGCAAGAGCACGGTCATCTCGCGCTCTTCCACGAACAGCTTGACGTACGGCCCGTTCATGCGCGCCGACACATTCCAGTCGATTTGCCGGATGTCGTCGCCGGGCATGTACTGCCGCACTTCCGAAAACGCGATACCCGACCCCTTGAACACGGAATGGTACTGTCCCGCCATCCGGTCGCGCACTAGGCGCTGGGTGACGATTTCGATCTTGCGAATCTTGCGAAGGAGCTCGCGGGTCAGCATGACCGTCTACGGTACTTCCACATGATCGAACAACTTGCGCACCACCTGCTCGGACGTGATCTCCTCGGCCTCGGCTTCGTAGGTCAGGATCACGCGGTGGCGAAGGACGTCGGCGCCGATGGCCTTGATGTCCTCGGGCGTGACGTAGCCGCGCCGGCGCAGAAAGGCGTGGGCGCGCGCGGCCATGTTCAGATAGATCGATGCGCGCGGGCTGGCGCCGTACTCGATGTAATCCGCCATGTCGGCCATGCCGTAGGCCTTGGGATCGCGCGTGGCTTGCACCAGGTTGATGATGTAGTCGCGGATCTTCTCGTCGATGTAGATCTGGTTGATGACCGAGCGCGCGTGCGAAATCTGTTCGGGCGTGGCCACAGGGCTGGCCTTCACCGACAGGCCGGTGGTCATGCGATCCATGATCGTGCGCTCGTCTTCCTTGCTCGGATAGCCGACCTTGACCATCAACATGAAGCGGTCGAGCTGCGCCTCGGGCAGGGCGTAGGTTCCTTCCTGCTCGATGGGATTCTGCGTGGCCATGACCAAAAACGGATCGGGCAGCATGTGCGTGGTGTCGCCGATGGTCACCTGCCGCTCTTGCATGGCTTCGAGCAACGCCGACTGCACCTTGGCCGGGGCGCGGTTGATTTCGTCCGCCAGCACCAAGTTGGCGAAGATGGGGCCTTTCTTAGCGATAAACTCGCTGCGGCTCTGGTTGTAGATCACGGTTCCCGTGACGTCGGCTGGCAGCAAATCGGGCGTGAACTGCACGCGCGAGAACTTCATCGACAGCGCGTCGGCCAAGGTCTTGACCGTCAGGGTCTTGGCCAAACCGGGCACGCCTTCCAGCAGCACGTGGCCGCCGGTCAGCAAACCGATGAGGATGCGGTCGACCATGGGCTTCTGGCCCACGATGACCTTGCCCACCTCCGCGGAAAGGTTGTCCACGAAGGCCGACTGCTGCTGAACCATTTCATTGATAACGCGAACGTCCATCTGATCTCCTGTGGGGGCGTAGGAAACGACAAACCGAGCGAGCTTACAACCCTAACTTGCCTCGCCGTATTCCCGGCCGCTCGCGCAAAGAGAGGAGTTTGGTGGGCATCGCGCTTCTTTCACATTATCTTTGCAGCCCATGCGCTTCCTTCGGATTGCGACACTGGTTGGCCTTGCCGGGCTTTGGACGAATTGCTCCAACGATTCGCTGAACGGCGGACCTGCGCGGCAATCCATCGATGGGGGAGCGACATTTCCCAACCTTACTCTTGATGGCATCCGCTCGGTGGCCACTGTGGACACGCCCGCCGTGGTGTCCATGTCCGAATACCAAGACCCTACAGGCGCCGGCTACGACCTACTTCATGTGATCGGGATCTTCATGTGGTGCCCGCACTGCAACAACGAAACCAACAACCTGGCCAGCATCGCCGCTTGGCGGGCCGCCAACCGCGTGGCCGTGATCCAGATCGCAATGGAGGGCTACGGCAGCGCCTCGCCGACCTGGTCCGAACTGCAGAAGTGGGTCAGCGATCACAATCTCGATTTTCCAGTTCTGGTCGACGGCCAGGGTGCCGAACTCGGCCAGTATTTCTCGGTCCAGTACGTGCCCCTCAACATCGTGGTCAACCCGCGAAACATGGAGATCCTTGCCGTCGACGTCGGCGAGGTCGGCGACTGCCAGGCCTACGAGCAGGGTTTCTTGAACAACCTAAAGAAAGGACCCTGAGCGGGTCCTTTCAACTCCCGTGGTGATGAGTGCCCCGTCGGGCAAGCCCAACTGCACTCACGCGTTTTTCTAGACGTCTGCCTGCTGGTTGGGCTATCTAGGCCGTCACTGTTTTTCAGCGATACCGCGACTCGTCGCGCCACGTTACCGCGCCTGGGGCAGCGCGCATCGCGAAGAGACTTGTTTTTTGAATACAAATATTCCCATCCTGCCCCTACCTGTTGTTGAATGACCAAAGACCAAACGAGAGGGTGACATGAACGCACGGAAATTTCTCAATGTTCGGGTTAGCTTGACTGTAACTGCCTTGGCCCTTTGCGGGGCTTTGGCGTTCTCCGCCATGACCACGTCATGCGCCGGCGGCGGCGATGGCGGTGCTGCTGGTAGCGGTACTGCTGGTGGCGCTGGTGGCGCTGGTGGCGCTGGTGGTGGCGGCGGCCCGGCTGGCTCATCCGGCGGCACCTGCACCCCAGGCGCGGACAGCGTTTGTTTCGCCACTGGCAAGGCCTCGGGCGTGCTGAACGGCTACGGCTGGATCGCCTTGGGCGCACAGGACAGCGCGACCTCTCCCACCTGCGCGACCGCGGTCGGCGCGTCGACAACCGTGCCGATTACCAAGGCTGCACCCTGCAACACTTCTACGACCTGGAGCTCCGACAATGCTCTTTGCATCAGCGGCAGCATTCCGGTCGTCACGGGCGGCGACTACACCGACAACTGGGGCCTCCAGATCGGCGTGAATTCCATCGATCCACCGGCCACTTCGGCTGGTTCTGGCACGGTCACCACGGCCTACAAGACCATCACATTCACAACAGTTGGCACTATTACTCCCGCGAGCGCCGTCGTCCGCGCCGAGATCCACCGCGTGCAGGATTCGACCGAAGTGACCTACTGCGCCACCATGGTTTCAGGAACGCCCATCAGTCTTACCGCATTCAACACGGCTTGCTGGGATGGCAGCGGTACTTCTCTGGCCGCTACCGATGTCACCAGCATCGACAAGATCGGCGTGCAGATCTCGGCGGACACCACCGCTGCCTACACGGTGACCAACTTCTGCTTGAACAGCATCTCGTTCGGCAAGTAGTCGAATCTCCATTCTTTCGGCAAAACGGGGTACTTCGGTACCCCCGTTTTCATTTGGACAACCAGGCGCGGTCCGCCTAGGTTTTCCGCCCGAACATAACGGCTACCTGCACATCGGGCACGCCAAGTCGATCTGCCTGCACCTCGGCACCGCGGCCAAGTACGGCGGCAAGTGCAACCTGCGCCTCGACGATACCAACCCGACGGCCGCGACTTCGTGCCGGACGACGGCGCGAGGATGCGCTAAAGATCGGACGTGCCCCATACCTGGGATCCAGACTCGCTATCTCCGCACGCGGCGGCGCAGCGCCTTCTCGACGGAAACCAGCGCTTCTGCGACGGCCGACCAAGCCACGCCGCGCGCAACTTCTCGCCCGACCTGGCCGAGCGCCCGCAGCGGCCCTTTGCCATCGTGCTCGGCTGTTCGGACTCGCGCACGCCGGTCGAGATCCTGTTTGACGAGGGGTTTGGCGATCTCTTCGTGGTCAGGATCGCGGGCAATGTGGTGGCGCCGTCGGTCGTGGGCTCGATTGAGTTCGCGGCCTCGCAATTCGGAACACGACTGGTCGTCGTGCTCGGGCACACCCGCTGCGGGGCCATCGCGGCAACTGCAAATGCACTGCAAACAGGCAACGGACCGGCATCGAGAAACATCCGTTCCATCACCGATCGCATCGCCCCGCACATCGAGTCTGCCGTGCGTGCGAGCAACACAGTGACCGAACCCGGTCTGCTCCGCGAACTGATGCGCATCAACGTGCGAGCCTCGGTCGATCACTTGCGCCACGGTAGCCGCTTGCTGGAAGAACTGGTACTCGCCGGCCGACTGGCTGTCGTGGCTGCGGACTACGAGCTCGAGACCGGCCGCGTGCGGTTCTTCGACGGAATTCCGCAAGAGTAGCAGGTACGCGCGATCCGACAGCGGATTCCGGCCCCACGTGGCGTGCGGCCGATCCCTGTCGGCGATTTGCTCGCGGCGAGGGAGCCAAAGTCGTCACGAGGGACCACTGCCCACGTTGACAAGCAAATATCACGCTAGGTCCGCGGGTTCGGGCAGTTGTGCCAGTTCGCCGGCCTAGCCGTGCCCAGCGGGCATCGGTTGCCCGGGCCCATGCGATCTTTTTCCCGAACAGTAAGTCTTCTTCTGGAGGTTTTCGCTCAATGATTGACCGATCGAAGTCGTGCTATGGAAAAATGCTGATCCCTGTCGCTCTGGCATTTGCCCAGATCACCGGAATTGGGCTCGCGCAGGCGCAAGAATCGGCCCAATCCGAAGCAAATCGGCCAGGCGATGGGCAAAAGCCAGCCGACGTGACGCCGGCCGAAGCAGCCGTGGCGCCCCCGGCGAACACTGGCGAGCCAGGAGTGTCGCCGGGCAGTGGCGGAACCTCGCCCTCGGGTGCGCCGGGCGCCCCTGTCCCCGAGACGAAATTGGTGGCAAGTACACCAGCCGTTTCTTGGTTCGCCCGTGCTCCGTTGACGTTGGCGGTGGGGGAGGGCGCACAGCAATTCAAAGTGACCATCTTCGGTTTCGTCGAGGCGGATGCCATCTTCGACACAACTCGCAGCTACAACGACGCCATCGGTTCGGCGTTGGTCGCTCGCAGCGATACCTACGACGGTCGCACCGGCCGAACCCAGTTTTCCATGAGAAATACGCGCCTGGGCTTCGCATTCGAGTCTCCCATGGTCGGCGCCGTAAAGCCGTCGGCGGTGGTGGAGGGCGACTTCTTCGGGCATCAGGATAGCCCGCCCGCGACCTCCGAAAGCACCTTCTTCGACAGCCCTACGTTTCGCATTCGGCACGCCTACGTGAAACTCCAGAATCCCTACGTCGATGTTTTGATGGGGCAGACCTACGACGTATTCGGCTGGCAAAACTACTTCTTTCCTTGTTCGGTCGAGTTCTTGGGGTTGCCCAATCAGCTCTTTTCACGAAACGCGCAATTGCGCCTTTCGCGCGCTTTCAACGTGGACGGTGCGGTCACCGTCGATGTGGCCGCCTCGGCGGTTCGCCCGGCACAGCGGGATTCCGAGATTCCCGACGCCAATGGCGGTGTGCGGTTCAGCTTGAACCACTGGAAGGGGATCGCCACGCCAGGAAACGTGGGAACGAGCGCCCTGCCGCTTTCCATCGGCGTCTCGGGTACGGTGAGACAATTCAAGGTCAATGCCTTCACGCCTCCGCCAGCGCAAACCTCCAACAGCGTCCTGGGCTGGGGTCTATCAGTCGACGCCCTTATCCCCATTATCCCGGCGGAGAGCGCCGACGATCGCGGCAACCGTCTGACCCTGACCGGATCCTTTGTCATAGGCACCGGTATCGCAGATCTCATCACGTCGGGTGGTGGGGCGAACTTCCCGACCCTGTACAATCCAGGCCAGTCCAGCCCACCGCCCATGTACACCGCCGATGTCGACAATGGGCTGGTCACTTTCGACCAACGCACAGGCCTGCTTCATCCCATCAACTGGCTGGCATTTCGCGTGGGGCTTCAATACTACCTGCCCCCGACCGGCCGGCTGTTGTTTTCGGCCAATTACACCCAGTCCCATTCCGATAACATGGCCAAGCTTTTCCCGCAGGAAGGCGCTGAAATCGAGTTGCTCGGCAGCGTCGCCGACACCACACGCTACATCGATGCGAACCTATTCTGGGACGCCACGCCCGCGGTGCGGATCGGCCTGTCCGGCCAATACACCCAGGTCGAATACCTGGATCACAACAAACCGCACAACATTCGCGGCATGGGGCAAACCGTCTATGTCTTCTGAGCAAAGTGGTCGGACGCAGCGCTCGACTCCGCGGTGAACACCGCCGAAGCAGCTACTGGTCTTTGAAGTCGCAGCAATAGACGGTCGCGGGGTAGTTTTGCGCGCTGACGCCAGGCACGCCTGGGTCGGGACAGGTCATACTGGGAAAGTCCTGGTCCGGCGTGTCGCGCCCGTAGCAGGCGATGCCGAAGCGGCCTGGCGCGCAGCCCGGGACATTCAAGTCCTGAATGCACGTTCCGCCCGGAGGAATTGGGGCGGCGGCAAAGCAACAGAAATTGTAGTAGTTTGGATTGGGAGCCTGAACGGGAACGGGGCAAAGCAGATAGTACAAGTCCGCTCTGCTTTGGCTCACGCCCAAGTCCTGGGCCGACGGCAACACATTGGCTGGGCAGGTCCATCCGGTCCTGCCGGGTCCGCATCCGCCGTAGTCTGCACAAGGATGAACGCGCGGCGTTCCCGAGCAACAGTAGTTGATCAAGTCGCCTTCCCAGACGCCCTGAGTGCAGCTGGTGGCTGGATTGAGGGACTCGGGCCGGCTGGACCCACGGCATTGGAAGCCATCATTGGTCTTGTCCTCGCAGGTTGCGACCGGATTGTAGGCACATGGCATCGTTGCGGTGGTGCAGCAGTAGTTTTGCGTGCCGTCTGCATTGGCGGCCCCACGGTCGGCGCAAATCAGCCCCTGAGGAACGCCGTCGATGTAGGTGGGGCTGTCATCGGGACGCGCGCTGCCGGTACACGAGTAGCCGAGAAGGCCAAGCGTATTGCCGGGAAGGCCATTCACCGTGCAATCGATGTTGATGGCATCCGCGACACAGGCGCCGCTGATGGTGAGAGCGGGCGCGTTCATGCACGCGACCGGCCCGGCGGTGGATAGAAGTGGGAGTGCGAAGTAGCAGAGCCTGATGCGCATGTCATTGCTTTCGATGTTCTTGGAAACTAGCCTAGCGCAGCCACCCCGGAGGTATTGTGGGCGCGGGGAGCGTGGGGAAGACACACGTGCGGGGCACCGAGACGCCTGTCCTGTTTTCGGTGACGCTGACGCCCAGCCCGGACGGTGTGTATCTGGTCTGCTCGTCGGGACCAAAGTTCCCTGGACCTAGAACGATGTTCGCGAACTGCGATGAAACGTCCATGGGGCCCATATTGTCGACAATCACGTTATCGAGCGTGATGGGACCGGCCGGATAGACCGCGCTGAAGCCATTGAGGGTTAAAACCGGCAGCGTGAGTCCCATGCAGGTCACATGGTGAATGTTCTGAAACGAGAGGCTGCCAAACTGAGGAAAGTACGTGCCGGCGAACAAAGGATTGTACGCGGTACTGATCAGGATGGCATTGGTCATGTCTCGCATGCAAATGTCGCGATAGGTGATGTTCTTGACAACGCCTCCGCGGCTTTCGTCCGATTTGACGCGGATCCCGTTGAAATCGGCGGCCTGGGCGTCATAGCCCACGGGGCGCGAATCGGCGTCGATGGTGAGGTCGTAGACGCTGACATTCTCGACCCCGCGGTGCTGGACGCCGTCTGGCGATGTGTAACTGCCGTAGGTTTCGCTGCCGATCGACATGCCGTGGCCGGTACCGAAGTGGTTGTGTGCGATGACGAGGTTGGATACCCAGTGCCCGCCCTTGACGGCGATGTGGTCATCGCCGGTGCTGATGGTGTTGCAAGCGATGACACCGCATTGGGCGATGTTGTTCGCCCCGGGGTCGACGCCGTCGGTGTTGCGCGCAAAACTGGGCGTTAGCACGTCGCCGCGGCTATTGGTCCATTGGGAAGGCGTCAGTAGCGTGATTCCCCAAACGATGAAGCCATCGCCGTTGTTGGTGCAGGCTGTGGTGCCGTAGGAAGGAGTTGAAGTGATCTTCACGTGAAACTTGGGCGAATTGTGCAGGGTGATGCGATAGAGCAATAGGCCAGTCGTACCCGAGGCGGTGTTGATCAAGGTGGGATTGCCAATGCTGCCGTCGATGCCGCGCAGGGCATAGGAGGATTGCCACCACGAGTAGTCGCGACCCACCAGCGGCTCGCCGCCCTGTCCGTCGATGGTTCCGTCACCGACGATGGCGGGGCTGGTGCCGCTCATGGTGATGACGTCGGCGCAGGCGCCCGAGTCGTTCACCCCAATCGTGCCACAGTTGCCGGTCTTCTGATAAAGCTCCGGATTGCGGGAAGCGTAGAGCGTCACGCCACGTTCAATCCACAAGGTGACGCTGTTGACGGAAAGGGTCGAGGTGATAAAGGCGCTATTGGCGCTGTTCGCGCTGTCGGGGACAAGTCTAACCGCCCGACCTTTGCAAGCAGTCAGAGCTGCCTGAATTCGGGCCGTGTCGAGATTGTCTTCGTCGGGAGTGGCCTTGTTGGCGGCGAGTTCCTGGCAGATGTCGGTTGGGAAGGAAGGTTCGGGGGGCAGGTCTCGATCGCCGACACCACATACCTCCGCGGCTGGAACGACCGCAGGGGGATCCGTGGTGCCGCATTGATAGACGATCGGCGGCGGGTCGCTGGGGTTGGAAGGACAGGCGGCGAGACCGAATAGCGGCAAGGCCAGCAAGGCGCTGGCCAGCTGCCCAGATCGCATGCGCCGACAAGGGATGGTCGGAAGATCTTCTCGTTTCACAGTGAGTC
>Ga0265342_10004175_pt1 | contig 11498 bp, 7 predicted proteins | sample 4CB327metaG_FD_203125 | JGI IMG/M metagenome (GOLD analysis project Ga0265342, IMG submission 203125) | Rhizosphere microbial communities from Carex aquatilis grown in University of Washington, Seatle, WA, United States - 4-CB3-27 metaG | ecosystem: Host-associated > Plants > Roots > Rhizosphere...
ATTCGAGGTTACGACGCCGTTACCGGCAAACTGTTGTGGACCTTCCACTCGGCCGCACGGCCCGGAGAATTCGGCGGCGATACATGGCTGCTGGATTCCTGGAAAGATCGCTCGGCTGTAAACGCGTGGTCAAACCTGAGCGTAGATACCCAGCGAGGCATTGTCTACGTTCCGCTTACTTCGCCAGGCTATGACTACTACGGTGGCGATCGCAAGGGCAATGACCTGTTCTCCGATTCGCTGGTTGCGCTTGATGCGACCACCGGCAAACGGCTCTGGCACTACCAGGTCATCCACCATGACCTGTGGGACTATGATCTGCCTTCGCAACCTACTCTGATGGACATCAAGCAGGGCGGCAAAACTGTACCAGCCGTTGTTGTCGAGACCAAAAGCGGCCTGGCCTTCGTCTTCAATCGCGTAACCGGGCAGCCGATATGGCCGATCAATGAAGTGCCAGTCCCTGCAAGCGATGTTCCGGGAGAACAAACATCGCCTACACAGCCAATGCCTTCGAAACCCGCATCCATTGCGCGCACAACGTTTACACCGGAAGATCTCACAAACATCTCACAACAGGCGCATGACTACTGTGCGGGCTTGCTGAATGGTGCGACACTGGGCGGCACTTACACACCGGTTGGATTGAAGCCGACACTGTTTTGGCCCGGCTCATTGGGCGGCGCGAACTGGGGATCGGGGAGCTTCGATCCAACGACGCATCTTTTCTACATCAATACATCAGAGATCGGGAACTTCCAGTACATGGCGAAATCTCCTGAAGGTTCCGAAGTTGCGTATCGCTCGCGCGGCGCGAGTAAGGGCGGAACAAAATTTGTCGATCAGGACGGCTACCCGTGCCAGCGCCCGCCCTGGGGCGTGTTGACAGCGATCAATATGGATACCGGCGAGTTCAAGTGGCGTTCAACCCTGGGCGTTGTAGACGCGCTTACGGTTAAGGGAATCCCGCCCACAGGCATCAGCAATCTTGGCGGCCCGCTGGTTACAGCCGGTGGGTTGCTGTTCATTGCGGCTACTAACGACAGCCGCTTCCGCGCCTTCGACAAGATGACGGGCAAGGAACTATGGACAGTGATGCTGCCTGCCGTGGCTCACGCAACGCCGATGACGTACACCGGTCCAAAGAACAAGAAACAATATATCGCGGTCTCCGTGGGAGGAATCGGAAAGAAGATTACTGATGAACTGGTGGTGTACGCGCTGCCGTAAGCCTGGGCTCGTACACAAGCAGCGGCGGTCGTCACCCATCAACTGGGACGATGCTTAATTTCGTATGAAATTTGAAGGAAGTCTGGTAGCGCTACCGGGAATCGAACCCGGGTTTTAAGATTGAGAATCTAGCAGCCTAGTTAATGGATTCCTGCACTTACAGACAATTGTGACCCTACTGTGTACCGCAGTGTGTACCAAAATGAGCAAAATGGGCAGTTTTGTCGCGATTGTAGAGTTGCCGAACAAAGGCGTCCGGTGAGCTTACGCGGACTCGAAGTATTAAGCCGTCCTAAGCTGCACGAGGTCGCCGTTATCAATCTCGACTGCTTGTCGACTCCTAATCGATACGGGTGGAGTCGGATGTTGAACTCTAATCGGAAACTCGTCATATGCCTTTCCCATGAGCATTCGACCCGCTTTCTTCTTCCGAATACCGCCCCATCGCTCAAAGAAAAACGGCACGTCAGCTGCCTTACACTGTTCGCGGATGGATACAACCCATTCCTCTTTCATCGGCCTTGCTCCGGGCCCGCTCTCGCCACCAGCGATCACCCAAGAGATTCCATCGAGGGGAATTGTGCCCAAGTCTTCCAGCAAAGGCACAATCGAAAGGAATCGAACTTCGGCGGGTATTGCCTGTAAACCTGAGATTCTGGGATAGCCGTGCTTCCGATCCTCCACTGACACTCCCCACCAAATGTGCGACGCCCACGCAGCTTTCTTTAGCGGCCCGGAAAGTGATTGGACATTGATAAGCAAGAGAATCCTACGTTGGGCTGTGACTCTTGGCCTTTCCGGTCGCCGGCTCTCCTAAGAACGCATGCCTTGCATGCTTGCCTGAGGCCTGCCAGATTTTTACGACTTCATAGACAATTGTGGTGCCGTACGCGACAGCAATCCAAACAGTGACTGCCTCGATTGGCAATCCTGCCCATGCTCCAACAAACAAACCCATCATCGCGTTTTTCTGATATCCCCACCAACCGTAGGGCACAGCCAGAGTTGCTTCCCAGAACATACTGATCAAGAGGATCATGAATATGGTCAGACTGAAAGCCCGCCAGTTAATGAACCGCCGGGCAATGGGGAGAAAGCTCATGGAAGGCGCCAACCCACCAAGCACCAGCACGGTGAAGTAGCCGGGGAATCCATCCGGAAAGGGCGAGCGAAGTTTCTTATATAGGACCGCGGCTCCGATCAATGCGAATGCGACCAGTAGAGATTCGAGATGGAAACTCAAGAGCCGGCGGACTTGCTTCGCCTGGTCGGAGTAGTCAGACACATTGTAGGCGGAAAGCCAGTATTCACTGAGCCAGACATAGATAAGAAGGATCGCGAGGAACCCCGTGAAATAGAAGACATATTCCTCAATGGGAACGGTGCCGCCCATTGCGGGTGCGCCAATCCGCACCGTTGCTCCGATATTGGGAAAGACAAAAAAGCGATGGGCGAAGAAGAAGTCGAGTCCGAAACCAATCGGCACTAGAATCCCGATCGTTCGCCAAAAGGCACGTTTCGAAAACCGCACTCTTTCGCTTGGCAGCAACCACCCCCCGATCACCACGATAGGCACCACGAACAGAAGCAAGCTCCAGCTATAGCCGTAGGGGGTGGGGTTGTCACTTGCGATCTGCGATACCGCTGCAATGCGCACGGTGTGCAAAGTGATGCCGGCCGGGACAACAATGATGGCAAGCATGGCGATGACGATCCATGCACTTGTCCGCGGACTTGGGGAATGTACTGGCATGGATCCTCAACAATTGAACATTTCTTGTCGCGATTGGGAGGATTTTACTCTTTCAGCTCAGCCCGGGTTGAATAACATTTGCAGAGTTAGTTTCAATTATTCAGAGGGCGATCGGCTCATCTAATTGCAGTGCTCCAGGAAGTGTCACTGCCGCTAGTGCGCGGGTCCAAACCACGTTCTCAGCACATCGAATTTCCGCCTTCAAATCCAATTTGCCACTGCGCACCTGATACACGCATCCCTTCTTCAAAAAGAGCTCCAGCCCGCTCACAGTGCAGACTGCCGCAAATTTGAATGGAATCGACGCCACATTCACTCCATCGAGGAGAACGTCGACGGCGGACTCCATTTCGTATGTGAACTCATGGTCGGCGAGTGCAACATCCATCGTGCTCCTGGCGTCGTCGCGCGTCTCTTTCGCACATTTCTTCAGTTCTGAGTATTTGGCCCAGGCGCTGGAGAATACGCTGACGAAGTTTAGCTCAAGAGCGTCACAGACGTGCTCCGCAACTTGTTCAGAGAGATGCGGCGATTCGGATCGCGCCATCCATGCGGCGAGCTTCTTGTCGCCGTCCGACGCCACTGACATAAGTGTCTTGCTACTCATGCCTGCGGCAAGCTCTTCACGAGTAAGCGCAAGCATACCGCGTAGCGTGTGCCCATTCATAATAGCTTCGGCCAGTGTAGACATTGCTCACCTCGTTTTCCGCACTGCAGGTTGGTCTTTCACGATGTATTGCGCCACACTCGCGCCACCGCGCAAATGTAGCCGGAACCGCACTGAAGGTCCGCTTCCATTTCCAACTCGCATATTGGAAATCACCCTTGTCCCAGCGACAGTGCATGTGGCCAGGGGTATTGGAGGGGTTGGTCTAATAAAACGCCAGGCAACCGTCGTGATAATGACGAGCGCGATGACGACGCCGATAAGCTTCCACGGCGGTGAGGGCGGTATTGGGACTACGTTCGCGAGGTTGAAATCAACAGATGTGCCACTATCAACGATGGTTCCGGCGGCGGGGACCTGATTAGTCACATGGCCCGTGGAGGGCCCACTCATATGGCCAATTTTCAGTCCGACATTTCCCAGGGTTGCTGACGCCAACTTACTATTCATTTTTGCCAGGTTGGGGACGACCACCTGAGGTGGTGTCGGAAGTTGTTGCTGAGGCTCACTAATGACTGGTGGCGCCGAAAGCGTTATCTCCAAAGCTGTACCCCGTGGCACATGCGTACCTGCAAGCAAGGATTGCGATGTCACGGTGCTTCCATCGGCGCTATCGCCATAAGTGCCTTTGAGCTGCAGCGAATTATCCGTGAGACTCTGTGTAGCAGCCGCCAGCGTCTTTCCAAAGAGCGAAGGAACAACGACATCTAGAAGAGCAAGAGTGACGGCCACAGTCGATCTTGTCTCAACCGAGGTGCCGGCGGGCGGATATTGTTGAACGACGACTCCAGCCTCCTCCCCGGTGAAGTTGGCTAGCAGGTTCGCATCCTCAATCGCTCGGGACGCAATATCACGACTATCCGTATCTAAGAGCGGAACCTGCGTCATCGTCTTTTGGTGAATCGCGAACTGCTGGAGAATCGTTTGAAAGGCAGTTGGTCTTGGAGCGTCAAGCGTAATCAATAGCCGCGTGGTGCCCGCGATCACCGGCGTATGCGCCTCGGGCGTCTGCGTTGCTACGACTCCGTCAGTGGGCCCATGTGGATAAATACCGAGAAACAGCGGAGTCTGACTGCCTGGAACAACCGCTTCATCTTTTACCTGCTGCAGAGCTTTCCCTGTGAAATCGGGAACAGTCACGGAATGCTGCACCATCATGTACTGCTTCGGCAACTGCTTTTGAGATGGCTTCTCAGGCGGCTTCTGCGCAAGCATTGGCAAGGCGACTGACAACACAATTGACATTTTGATGAGGCTTTTACGAAACGTCATTGAAGCCGCCTATCAACGTTTGGTAATTAATGCTGCGACGATTCATTTCACAAGAGGTAAGTTCACACCGCGCACTTTCGAACGCGGGACGAACGTGGTAGCTGCCGTTGCCAATTGATACTGCTCTACTTTCTTGCTCTCCGGACTATTGAAGCGTTTTCCTCAGCGGTGCGGATTGTCCAAAAGTCCGATGCGAGCTTCGGATCGGTGAGATACGCATACGGCATTTTGAAGTAGCCTTTCAGACCCCAATCCGAACCCCATGAGTTACGCACAAGAAATTCGCGTCTTTTATCGTCATATCCAACCGCCATGACAGCGTGGCCTCCCACCGTCTTTTCGTTGACTGCGGGCATGGATACGATTCCGGTTTTCGCAACCTGCGGACCCTCAAATGACTCGTAGACGGTAAAGCCAAAGACAAAAGGAAATCCCGATGCGAGGCAGCCCTGCATGGTATTGAGATTCTGGATGACGCGTTGGTAGAGCGTAATCAGATCGGCTTTAGCGTCCGTGTAGGCCTTCATGGGAGGCTTCTGACTAAATTGCCCAATTACGTAAGGCCAGTCCTTTTCCGGGGGAGCCCCCTGGGTTGCGACGGTCTTGATGCCGTCCCGGATCTGTGCGCCAGAGTCACTGAGGATGGTGCCCTCCATCGCACGCTCGTTGTAATAGATAAACAGCCGTGATGGGACGAATTTCTTCTTGTTGGTGAACTCGATTGCTGCTGCGATAGCATTCGCCGTGCAACTTCCAAGTTGACCTTGATCGTAGACGGGGGGACATTTCTTTGAGAGGTCGATCGAGGTGGGAAGATTTCTCTGAAAAGGCGTGGGAGCGGCATAGAGAAAATCGCGTTGGTCAGGAAGATCAGGGAGCCAGCCATACTTCTGAATCTTGTGGGCAGTTACAGTTTTATTCTTTGGCATTTGAATTCTCCTTTTACCATTTACTTGATTGAAACTGCTTGGAAATTGCAACGCTTGAAACAGATTGCACAATTGCGGATTTATGCCAACGGCTTAATGCGCCTGACGCAACAAGGTGCGATTCACCGACCTTTATATTTCTTGGAGACGGATCACTGAGCATTGAAAGAATCGTCAGACTCGGCGCCGGGGCGCGGTTTCCAGGCGAGACTATAGTACTCACCGCGATCTCGTGCCCACGGATCAAATGCATTTACAACGCTGTCCAGTTCTGGAGTTAGCTCCGGGATGTTTCGAAGAAGCACTCGCTTCATGGGTGATACGGGCTGCTTGTGTCCATTCGGTGTTCCCTTCTCCATGACTTCAGGGCCTGGGCCGTTATGGTTAACCCAATCGACACCAAGCGTTGAGTAGAACTCTGCGCGGAAGCAAGACGTGAAGAACCGATCGCTGAAGAGTCTGCGCGAAGCGTTGAGGATGAAGACAACAAACTGAGTCTCTGATATTGCGAACCCGTGTGGACGCCGATACTCCGCCAGATATCCTACGGCGGTATCTACGTCTTCAATGTTGTCGACGAGAGCTCCATTTGGATGGCCGAGACAGTCATTGATCTGTGTTCCGTCCTCATTGAGTTGGGCGTCTGTAATGATCTTCGACGCGTCGCATATGTGCTGCCCATAAACTTCGCGTAGCGTATGGACTGTGGCCTGTTGCTCTATCTGCTCGGGTGACCCCGGTGGGACGGCAGGGTCCATAAAATCGTCGTAGCTTGTTAACTGGCGCAACCCATATTGACGCCGAAATTCATTGAAGCGCGGGACACCGTGTTCCCGGTCGCGAATAATGTCAAGGGCGGCCACATCGATCTGCTGCGTCTTACTTTCAAGCCTGCCCATTTTCAGATTCTGAAGAAAGAGCGGGGAGTTATGAAGTGTAAGTAGACCGAGCCGTTGACGGCCCAATGTAAGTCCCCAATTTGCGAGCCCCATGGTTTGAGTAAATTGTGTTGATTTACCTTGGAACGTTTCAACAATTGGAATTCGTTTGGCGATCTTATTCGGGTCGGTCTTAAGATCCCTGTATTCGAGCAGGTCTGGTATAAGTGGGTGCAACCGATAAACCGAAACGAATTCTTCAGGGAAATTGAAGGGTGAGCCAAAGTGATTGACGCCGCCGTTTGTGAATTTCGGATCTGTAATGTCGTATCCGTGTACTTTGCTGCCGAGGCCGAAGATTCCCGGGCCCGATGCGAATACCGAATACCAGCCCGAGGCCTTGTCGGCATCTTTTGATTTGCCGAAGTTCTGCGCCACAACGTTGCTCAATGCCTTGGACAAAAGGCCGCCATTCGCGCCAAGAAGGCCGCTCCAGTTGCCATTCATTCCAAGATTGAGGGGCTCATTGTAGAGCAATTGCGGCGTCCATTCGATGGTGTGGATCTTTGCAATCTCCGCAGCCACGACTAGACGTGCAATTTCAAACAACTGATCCTGAGTTACATCGCGATAGCGGATAGCCTTCCCTGGCTGCGCTGGATCTCTCAGGCCGCAATCCGCATTGGGTTTTTGCGCAGCTACTCGCCTGAATTCGGCTACAAACGAGTTATGTTCGCGAGCGAAGAGATTATGTAGAAAGCTGAGACCGACCGTCCAGTTATCCGGGAAGCCGGCAGCTTCCTGTCCCGCCCACTCGGGATTGATTTGATCATTGGTGCCGAAGACTGGTAAGTATCCTGGCCCCGATTGATCGGCAGCCGGGACAAGGAGCATTTTTGCCATATCGGATGGGTCGCGCTTTACGCGTGTGCGCGAAGTGGTGTCGAAACCATATAGCTGCGAAGCATCCCACCATGCGGTGTTGGTATTACTCATTGTTTTAGGAGCACGCGCCAGTTGGGTGTGCCCGCCAGAGGAAAACGTGCCGGCGGCGGAATCCTCCGCGATGTATCCTTTGTCGATCATGTCTTCGGGTCTACAGCCTAATTTCTCGATTTCTTCCGGAGTAAGTGGCGTCGGAGTGTTGTTTACCAGCTTGGTCTCGCAGCCTACCTTCATGTATTCGGATTGGTTGTGGCCTTCCTCAAGGTGCGAAAACCAATCATGAGTCATGAACTGAATCCAATATGCAGCGAGCACGTTGAAGAAGGGAGCCTTCTTGTAGTCGCAGCGGGCATCTTTGGAATCGTCTGGCAAGCCGTATCCCGCCAAGCATTTCTCGGGAGCCGATTGGATGCGCGTGAACAGCGCGCGACTGATAACCTGCGGGTCGGGACTGAGGAGAGTGAGCCGATTTCCGTGACGGTTGCGCGTCAGGTCATTGAGCCCTAACTCGGGAAAGGAAGTTTCAAATTCGACGTTACGCGCAAAAAGCATGCCCGCTGATCCCATTGCTGGATTCACAATGTCATTGCAGATGCCAGTTACTGTTCGCCAGCGAATGAGGTCTCCCCTGCAAACTTGCGTCCCGTCGCCGCCAACGTCGTTAAACGACGGGTTAGCGGGTTGGAGACGCATTTGCGGCCAAACCTTTAGGGCTGCACCGCCAACTCCGTTCTGTCCTTCGACGAATTGGGCATAGGTTCCGGAGTTATCAAAAAGATTGAACTTAATCAGGGAGACCCTCTGGAGTTCCAGGTCAATCAAAGCGCCCGCGACGCCGCGGGTGACAGGCAGATTCTTAGAGATGAATCCTTTTGGCAGCGACGATACGTCGCCCGTACCCCAATAGTTGGACCAGTCCACCCAGGGAGTCCCGCGAAATCCGGTCGCCTGGTAGCCACCGCGACAGAGGTTGGTCGCTTCAGAAAGTTTGCCCTGAAAGCGCTTGGCACGAACCTCGGGAATTTTGAGGACGCTGAGTTGGTCAACCACCAACTGGGCGCAGGCGAGCAACGCCTTCGCTTCTTCATCCTTGCCTGATGGCGTGAAAGGAGCGCCCTGACTGGACGTGGCGGTCGTTTGCGCGTGAAGCATGCATACGGTGGCAAGGATCAATGGCGCAAATCCCCGAAGCTTCATTATTCCCTCCAGTTTTGGTTCAACTCGCGGTATTGGATCGATCAGGAGATATCAGAATCGAGTGAGTTACGAAATTAGATCGCCGAATCCATAAACGATCCACACGCTCGCTCTGAAGCGATGTGCAGGGTTCTTCATTACCAGCCACTTCCAGACTGAACGCACTACTTATCGTGCGAGGAAGAGCCTGAACGTTTCGTGGAATTGAAAGAATTTACCTCAAGCGAGGGCTGGGGAAATGTAAATAGCAATCATGAGCCACGGCAGATGAACTCTCAAGTCGATCTATTCTCACGCGAACCCGGGTCACGGAGACAGGATGTTAGCATCAAAAAGACCTGATTCGCAACACCAATCTGCAAAGTTACAGTAGTATTTCGAATTAACCCTAAGGCTCGCAAGCCAAGCGGTCTTCACCTTTTAATTTCTGAAAGTGATCTTGACAACTCCGATGAATGCGGGCTAAATAATTTAGCGATTAGTTCCCCGAAATACTTTTGCGAATAGCTTCCCCCGTTTGACCATCTGCGCTGTTGCTGGCTCGATGCCAGCGCGACCAGCAAAATATATTGAAACGCTCGTCGTCTCCCGAACACTACACTCTGGAACTCATCGCGATCCCCTTTGGTCGATTGAAGACCAATCCGAGGTGTATCCATGGCTACAAATACCGTAACGAACTGGTTTGGCAACATTGTTTCGCATCCGAGCGTGATCGTTGATGCGAACACGGTCGAAGATATCATCGCAGTGATGAAGGACCCTGTGAAATATCCGTCGCCGGTTCGTGCGGTTGGCTCGAATCATTCGACGGCTCCGTGCGGCGTCGCCGAAGGCGGTACGTTGATCCGCATGAAGATGAATCAGATACTCAGCATCAGCCAGGACAGCCTGACAGTGCAGGCGGGAGCTGTACACATCGCAATGGCAAAGGCGCTTGAGGCCAAGAATTTGCAGTTCTTCGTCAACACTGAAATCGGCAGCTTGTCAGCAGGCAGCGCAGCTTGTGCGGGTACCAAAGACGCATCGTTCGACGGTGAATACGGACAAGTAGGTTCTTACGTTACGGGAGTGAAGATGGTGCTTCCCAGCGGGGAATTGATGGAAATTGCCGAGGCAGCGCAGCCCGACCTGATGCAGAAGGTGCGATGCAGCTATGGGCTTTTTGGAGTTATCTACGAGGTCACTTACAAGATCCGGCCTCTAACTCCGATGCATGTGCATCACAAGACTTTCAGTTTGGCAGAATTCACTGCTGCTCTGCCTGACCTGAAGGCGCTGAAGTACTCGATGATGTATTACATCTTTCCTTTCGCCGATAAAATTACGGCCGAGTTTCGCAAATACAATCCCGGTGCTACGGGGGAACCAAACCACGCAGCGTGGGCTCTAAGGAATCACATCTGGGGCACATCTGGACCGCAGTTTGGCCACAGTGTCGAACAAAACGTGTCGGTCCCGTCAATTCGGTACAGCATCATCGACGCTTTCAACGCGGCCTGGCGGCTGCAGTTGGAAACAATCGTCACGAGTGATTACACGATTCCGCCTGACCAGATTATCGACTATCCGCCAGTGTCAAACGATAGTCGCTATACGTTCAGTCTCTTCGCATTTCGCGAGGAGGATTTCCCCGGGACTCTTACCGATTTCTACAAATTCTGCAACGACTACTACGCTCAGCACGGATATCGCTCCAACCTGCTCTACGTCGGTTATCGCATCGCACAGGACCAGAAAGCACTTCTTTCCTATTCCTACGATGGAGCGGTGATGACTATCGATCCCGTCTCAACCGCAAATCCAGGATGGGAAGATTTCCTGAATGCGTACAACCAGTTCTGCAGTGAGCGCAATGGCTTGCCGTTACTGAACCAAACTCCGGGTCTGGACGCTGCCACCCTGAGAAAGGCCTATGGGACCAAGCTGACGACGCTCGCCGCAGCGCGAAAACAGTACGATCCGCAGGATCGGCTACTCAACGCGTACTTCAGGGAATTACTGTCGTAGTCATGGGGATCGGAATAGCAAAATGAGAAAGCTTTTGAGACTTCTGGTGTTTATCGCGCCTGCGACTTTCCCGGTGACCGCGCATACGCAAGCGATTGCGGCAACTGAGTGGTCGCCCGTTCAAGTGTGCCCAGGCGCCTTTCCGACTGATTTGACAGCCACAGACTGCAGATACAAATTGCCGCAGAGAACTTTGGACTTTGTCGGCGGTTCCGTTAGCGACCAGGCAATACTCAGCGCGGCAGTGTTTGGGTTGGGAGCGCAGGTAATTCAATCCCCATCGGAATGGAAGCGGACCTGGGGTGGCTATGGCCGGCGTGTTGGCTCACGTTACACGCAGGCGGTTGGCAAAGGCGCCGCCCAGTATCTTGTTGGTCTAATGCTGAACGACGATCCGAGATTTCTTGCATATCGAAACGATCCTAAAATTGTTACTCGGCACAAAGAAGCTGTGTGCGCTCTGAGCATGCGCGCGTCGATTGGCTTGACCGAGCCCTGCTCTAATCTGCCGTCGCCGAGCTTGGATGCTTTGAGTCATGACGGCTGGCAGCGCTTTGGACACGCCTGGTATGACGTGGTGACGGTGCGGCGGTCATCGGTTCAAGGCAATGGCCAGC
>Ga0265342_10004179_pt1 | contig 11487 bp, 6 predicted proteins | sample 4CB327metaG_FD_203125 | JGI IMG/M metagenome (GOLD analysis project Ga0265342, IMG submission 203125) | Rhizosphere microbial communities from Carex aquatilis grown in University of Washington, Seatle, WA, United States - 4-CB3-27 metaG | ecosystem: Host-associated > Plants > Roots > Rhizosphere...
GCAAATAGCCGCACCCTCACAAGAGGAGTGAATATCGGACCTGAGCGGGTATAATTGAACTCATAAGCCCGCTGGATCGTGAAAAGCATCGTGTCGTTGCCTGACCTCCCCCTGAGAAAATCTGCCGTTGTCGAAGCGGTCGGGGGTGATCGCGCCTTCCGTCGACGCATCATGGAGATGGGTTTGATACCCGGGACCAAGGTTCGACTGGTCGCCGTGGCGCCCATGGGTGATCCCCTGACGTTGGAACTGCGCTCCAGCCGGCTCTCCATCCGCAAGAGGGAAGCGGCGCAGGTCCGCGTTCGGGTATGAGCGAGCCCAGCACCCAGGCGAAATCCGAATCGTCCCGTCCCCTGGTCGCCCTGGCCGGTCACCCCAACACGGGCAAGACGACCCTGTTCAACGCGCTGACCGGAAGTCGTGCGCGCGTGGGGAATTACCCGGGCATCACGGTGGAGAGACGTGTGGGCGAGGCGAACCTCGAGGGCTTTGGGCCGGTGGATGTGGTTGACATCCCAGGCACCTACTCGCTGGTCGCGCGCACGGCAGAGGAACAGATCGCTCTTGCCGCCATGTTGGGCCTGGTCGGCCAGAAACGCCCCGACGCCGTGGTGATTTGCGTCGACGCCACCCAGTTCGTTCGTTCGTCCCACCTGGTCCTGCAGGCGCAGGAGTTTGGCCTGCCTGTTCTGGTGGCCCTGACCATGACCGACGAGGCCAAGCAGGCCGCGCCCGACCCGGTCGAGATGGGGCAATGCTTGCAATGCGAGGTGGTCTCGGTGCTGGCGGCCCAAGGCCGCGGCATCACCGAACTGACCGCCGCCATCGCACGCCGGCTGCGCAATCCCGACCGACGCGAAATCTGGCACTGGCAGCCGACGGCCTGGTTGCGCAAGCTGCTCGACGAAACGCGCGCCGCGCTTCCTGCTGAGTGGCCAGCCTGCGATGCCATGGCCCTGTGGGCCCTGATGAGCGTAGAGACCGGCGACGAGCTCCATGGCATCCCGGCAGCCCTGCGCCAGGCGGTCCATCTTCCTTCCGAGGCGCGCAAACGCATCGACGACGAGGCCATCTTGGGCCGCTACGCCTTCATGGATACCAAGCTGGCCCCGCTGGGACGCCACCAGCCGGACCAAAACCTGACCGAGAAGGTGGACCGCATCCTCATCCACCCGTGGCTGGGACTCTTGATCTTCTTGCTGCTGATGTTCGCCCTGTTCGAGGGGCTGTTTGCAGGCGCCAACCCCTTGATCCATCTGATCGAAAAGCTCGTGGGCGCGGCCGGCGACGGAATCAAGCATGCCCTGCCCGGAAGCATATTGGCGCACTTCGTGGCCGACGGATTGCTCGCGGGCGTGGGCGCGGTCGCCATGTTCCTGCCGCAGATCCTCGCGCTCTTCTTCTTCCTCGGCCTGCTTGAAGACTCGGGCTATCTGGCGCGTGTGGCGTTCTTGATGGACCGGCCCATGCGCGCCATGCATCTGCACGGCCGCGCCTTCATCCCTCTGCTGGCAGGGTTCGCCTGCGCCGTGCCCGCCATCATGTCCACGCGGACCATCGAGCGCAGGCGCGACCGGGTGCTGGCCATGATGGTGATTCCGCTCACCACCTGCTCGGCGCGACTGCCCGTCTACACCCTCATTATCGGATCGCTGTTTCCCGCCCGGCGCATCGGCGGCATTCTGCCCACGCAGGGCCTCTTGGTGGTCTTCATGTATGCCTTTGGCATGGTGACCGCGCTCTTGGCCGCGCTCGTCCTGTCGCGTGCCTTGCCGCCCTTGCGCGCGCGCCGGCTCCCTCTGGTGCTGGAGCTGCCGCCCTACCGCCGGCCGCGGTTGCGCGACGTACTGGGCATGGTGTGGGACCGATCGCGACGCTTCGTCACGGATGCGGGAACGCTCATTGTGATCTGTTCGGTGGTGCTGTGGGGCCTGCTGGATTTCCCGCGCGCGCCGGCGCGACCGTCGCGCGACTGGAAGGCGACCATCGCGCAGGTCGAGTCGACAGCGCGGCCACAACTGGAGCGCGCCGAGGAAGCCGAGCGCATGCAACAGAGCTACGCCGGACGGATAGGCAAGCTCATGGAGCCGGTGATTGCGCCGCTGGGGTTCGATTGGAAAATTGGAATTGGTCTGGTGGGCGCGTTCGCAGCGCGCGAAGTATTCGTGGCCACCATGGGCGTGGTCTATGGCCTGGAACCGGACACTGCCCAGACCAGCCTCACCCTGCGCGAAAAACTGCGGCAAGAGAAACGCCCCGACGGCACACCGCTTTACACTCCTCTGGTCGGGTTGAGTCTGCTGCTCTTCTTTGCCCTGGCCTGCCAGTGCACGAGCACGCTGGCGGTGGTCCGGCGCGAAACCGGCAGTCTGCGCTGGCCCCTGTTTCTGTTCGCCTACACCTCGACGCTGGCCTGGCTGGTCAGCTTTGCCGTGTATCAGACGGGACGCGCGCTCGGTCTGTAGCACCCACGCAGCAGCGCCGGCACAGGAAACCCCGTATGCTTGGCCATCCGCGAGTGATTCATGCGTCAACCAAGCGCGCGCGAGCCAGCCATTCCCACCGTCGTTGTAAACGCGCGTGGCCGCGCGCGCATCGTCGCAGGGCATCCCTGGGTTTTTCGGCAGGACGTGATTTCTGGCCCCGCAACCGATTCGCGCACCGACGGACCGGCGCTGGTGGCGGTGGTCGACGAACGGCGGCGGCCCCTTGCCAGCGCCACATGGGCCTCTCAGTCCCCGGTCGCCCTGCGCGTACTTGAACGGCGAAGCGAGAGCGCTCCTTTGCCGGATCTGCTGGCTCTGGCGACGGAGCGCTTGCAGGCCGCGCTGACCTGGCGCCAGCGGCTGGCGCTGGACCGCGATGCCATGCGCCTGGTGCATGGCGAAGCCGATGGCCTGCCTGGTCTCTTCGTCGACCGCTACGCCGACGCGGCCGTCATGCAGACGACCTCCGTGGCCATGAACGCGGCCCGGCCGGCGCTGGCGACTCTGTTGCAGAAGCGTCTCGGCGTGCGCGTGGTGGTGGTGCGTGACGATGGATCGGCGCGCGACTTCGAGGGCTTGCCCCGCGTGCGCGAGATCGCCGCCGGCAAAGGCACGACCGAGGTGATCTACCGGCTCGGTGAAAATCGCCTGCAGGCTGACCTGCTGACCGACAGCAAGACCGGCGGCTTTCTCGATCAGGCGGACAACCATGCCGCGGTGGCTGCGCTGGCGCCGCCTGGCGCCCGCTGTCTGGACGCCTTCACCTACCATGGCGGCTTTGCCTTGGCCCTGGCGAGACGGAAGGGCCCGGTGCTGGCCAGCGACGAAGACGCACAAGCCGTGGCGCGCGCCCAGGCCAACGCGACCCGCAACCACCTGCCCAACCTTGAAGTGCGCCAGGCCAACGCCTTCGAGCTTCTGCGCACCCTGGAAGCGGACAAGCAACATTTCGACGTCGTGGTCCTGGACCCGCCCGCTCTGGCCAAGCGCCAAGCCGGCGACCACGCGGCTCTCCGTGCCTACCAGGAGCTCATTCTGCGCGGCCTGCGCCTGACCAAGCCGGGCGGCCTCACCGTGCCCTGTTCCTGTTCGGGCCGCGTTTCGCGCGCGCAGTTTGATGAGCTGGTGTCAGCCGCCGCAGCCCAAAGCGGCCGCTCGACGCAGATCCTCGAACGGCGCGGCGCCGGTCGCGATCACCCCGAGTTGGCGGGCGTGCCGGAGACCGGCCATCTCAAGTGTTGGATTCTGCGCGTGCTGTAATCGGTCCGCGTCAGAAAGACACGCGTACGCCCAGGCGGCCTGCGATGGGCGCCTGGTAGGAAGTCGGCATGAGGAAGTTGGGGTTCTTGGTGGCCGGCACGGAATTGCCATTCGCGTCTGACGTCGTGAGATTCTTCAGGTCGGCCTTGCGTCCGCCGCTGATCGGCCCGACGATATCGGCCGTGTAGAGTTGATCCTGCGTCAGCACTGTGCGCTGGTTGAACAGGTTGAAGATGTCGACAAAAGCCTCGGCTGACAGCTTGCCGGGCAGATGGCGCCGATACCCGAGGTGCAAATCAAAGCGCGTGACAAAGGGCGTTCGGCCCATGGAGCCGCGCGGAAGGATGAACGAGTCCTCGTCCGCCGGACCCTGAAAGCCTCCCAGGGCGTTGAGCGGCTGACCTGAGCGGCCGACGAACCCCAAGCCAGCGGTCAGACTCGAATGGACCAAGGGGTGTGTGTAGTAGCCGTCGAGGCGAATCAGGTGCGGGCGATCGTTAGGCAAAGGCCCGCTTCGGTTCACCATGATGCCGGGCGCGTCGTATTGCGTGCTCTGGTTGGGATTGCGCTGATCGTTGTCCGCGCTGTACAGGCCCACGTAGTTGCCGCGCAAACGCGACCAGGTGTACGAGCCGGCCAAGAACCAGCGCCGCGCAAAGCGCTTGTTCGCCGTAAGCTGCACCGCCTGGTAGGTCCGCGTGGCGCCAGCAGGGTTGACGACTATGGCTGGCCCGCCACCGGGATTGCTGGGATCGTAGGTGTCCTCTATGGCGCGGCCGAGCCAGCGATCGATGAACGTGATCCCGGCGACCAGATCGCGTAGCACCTCGTACTGCCCGCCCACCACAATCTCGTCGTTGTAGCTGCCCTTGAGCCCCTGCTGCACGGTCAGCATCTGGCCGGACAGAATCTGCTGAGGAACCGCGGTGGCGAATGTGGCCCCCTCGCTGATCAGGCTCCCTCTGCCGCCGAACCCGCGGTCGCTCAGGTCCATAGGGATGGATTCGTAGTAGCGCCCATAGTGGGCAAAGATTTTAGATCGCCCCTCCTTGCTGGGATCGAAGATCAACCCAACCCGCGGCGCAATGTTGTCGTTGATGCTGAGGGCCGAGTTGCCAAGGTAGTCCTGCAAGTGCTGCGTCTCCCAGCGCACGCCAAGGTTGACGGTCAGGTTGGCAAACGGCGAGTAGCTCTCCTGCAGAAACACGGCCGAGTTGAGCTGCCGAGTGGTCGCCTCGATCGGGTCCTGGTAGTACGTGCTGAGCAGCGGGGCCATCGGGTTTGGGCTGACACCCGGTGGCAGGCGAAACTGAGACAAATAGTAGGTATCGCCCCCCAGCATGTCGACCGACACCCGCGCCCCGTCCGGACCGGAATTCCAGAACAAGTGTTGATACTGGACCAGCTCACCGTCGAAGCCGTACTTCAGCTCGTGCAGTCCACCGGCGTGAAAGATGTTGGTGCTCTTGACCTGGCCCGCCAGACGGTAGGCATCGATGCTGTCGTTCGCACCGTATCCGCCCGACTGATAGCCGCCCAGAGGACAGCTCTGAAACCCGGTCGCGCCATCTGCACATTGGCTCGCGACGTTGGGATTGAACTGCGCCAGCGAAGGCGGGGTGGACCAATTGACGTCTCTCAACTGCTCTGCGTCCTGGAAAGGCGAATGGTTGTCGTAGTGTTCGATGTGCATGCCCAGGGTCGCATCCAGGCGCCAGCGCCGCTGGAAGAAGGCCGCGGTCCAGCGCGCCGTGATGTCATTGGTGCGCGTCTTCTCGTTGGTCATGCCGGCCAGGTAGTCCATGTTGGCCCCGCGCATGTACTCTTGCTGCGAATAGATCCCGTACAAGCCCAGGCTGAGCGTCTGCTCGGGCGCAATCTTCCAGGTCAGCTTGCCGGCGTAGTGCTGAGTCGTAGTCTCGCCCGCGTAGCTGCGCTGATAGAGCGGCACCGTCATCGGAGTGCCGTCGGGATTGTTGGCCTGGGTCCCGTCGGGCTGTCCGGTGGTTGGATCAACGTGCTCGACGAACTTGTCCGCGTACTGGACCAGATGCGTTCGGGTGATCTCGGGCGCGTAGCCCACCCAGATGAACAGCTTGTCCTTGATGATGGGCCCGCCCACTTCGGCGCCGATGTTGGTGGTGTAGTCCGGCTCGGTCACACCGGTCAGCGAGGTCGAGCGGCTGACAACGCGTGACTGGGTGCCGGAAAAGGCCCCGGGCGCCAGGTAAGAAAATGCGCTGCCGTGCCACTCGTTGGTTCCTGACTTGGTGGCCAGGTTGACCACGCCGCCCAGGGCGCGACCGTATTCGGCGCCGTAGCCCGCACTCACCACCTCGATTTCCTCGAGGAAAGGTACGAACAAGTTGGTCCCCAGCGCCCCGTCCTTGAGCGCGGTAATGTTGACTCCGTCGAGGTAGTACGCGTTTTCCAGGCCGGTCCCCCCCGAGAGCACCAAGCCCACCGCATCCGAAGAGGCTCCGGGTGTCTTTTCCAGAAGGCCGCTCAGGTTGAGGCTGTTGGGCACGTTCGCGGCGAACTCACTGTTCAACGTGACACCGACGCGGGTCGAGCCCACGTCGATGGCCGGCGCCCGCTGCGTGACTGCGATGGTCTTTATCGCCTCAGGCGCGGACGGCAGGCGGGCGTTGACCTTCACCGTCTGGTCCATCAACACCGTTGCCGAATGCTCGATCGCCACCGAGCCGCGGAAGAAGCGAACCACGTAGTCGCCAATGGGCAAGCCACGCAGCTCATATTGGCCCTTGGCATCGGTCAGAGCGGCCTGGTCGCCCTGCGGTCCCGAAACCGCCACAGTCACGCCGTCAAGAGGCTGGCGCGTGTCCTGGTCGACCACGCGGCCGACAATCGCGCCGGTGGTAGGGCTGGCTATCGCCGAGCCGGGCCACGCCAGCGTGGCGACGACCGCGGCGGCGAACCATCGCCAAGCGTAGCTCTTCCTGCTGGTCATAGGGCTTTCTCAGTTGGACGGATTGTTCGGTGCGCTAGACAGACTTCGGCAGAATTGTATCAGTTCCTGACCCTCTCGGCGCCAGGGGGCCGGCAGAGACCGTCAAGGGGCCGGGTGGGGGCCGTCTTGGGTGTAGTGGAAGTAGTCGAAATCGGCGACGCCGGCCGCCGTGGCCGTGCTCAGGTTGTAGGAAAAGAGACCGAACTTGATGCCCTCGAACCAGGTGCGTCCCACGGTCACGCTCCCCCCCAGCGCCGTGAACGCCACGCCATCGGTCGAGTAGGCGAACGATATCTGCGACGACGCGCTCATGCTGGCCTTGAGGTACACCGTGGTGGCCGTGAGCGCGGGTCCAGTCGTGTAGGTGCCGTTGATGTTGGCACGCACGGTGCCCTTGCCAGCCGTGTTCACCACACCGATCCATCCGTAGGTTTGTCCGAACAGCGTGATTCCGGCGCGCTGCCCGTCGACCATCCCCGAGGTGTCCAGCGAGGTGACAGCCGACGCCACCTTGCCCATGGCCAGTTGCACGACCGTGTTGTAGGCGAAAATGATGCTGTCTTCAACGAACGGCACGCTGCCCGATGCGGCGCTGGTGCCACTCTTGTTGGCGATCGGCCGTGCCGACAGACGCAGCCAACCGGGGCGCGCGCTCAGCGACCATTTCGTGTCGTCGGGATTGTGGTTCCACAGCCACTGCACGCCCAGGTCCGTGCCATCGAATTCATCCGAGCTTGCTGGAACCGCGATGGGGAATGTGGCGCCCACGTCGGGTTTCTTGGGTTGCGCCACGGGCTCGCCGATTCCGTTGCCGTCCAGGTCCACGCCGATCTTGGGCCAGCCATCGGTTCCCCACTGCGCGGGTTCAAGATGCGCGATGCGGCCCCAACCACCGTTCTGTTGGAAGTGGTAGAACCATGATTGTCCGCTCGGCAGATCGATCCACGATCCCTGGTGCGGACCATTGGTCGAGGTGCTGCCCTGCTCGAGGATGGTCTTGCTCGTGTAGGGGCCGAGTATGGCGGACGATCGCCACACCACCTGATAGCCATTGTCGATGCCACCCTCGGGCGCAAAGATGTAGTAGGTGCCGTTGCGTTTGCCCAGCTTGGGTCCTTCGAGGGTCGAGCCGTTCGCCACAGTCGTCGTCGTGCCGAGCAATTGCTTTCCGTCCCAGCTCATCTGCTGAACGATGAGAGGACCGGCCCCGGTCTGGCTTCTGATGAGGTACGCCTTTTCCCCGTTCGGACCGTCGCCGCCGGCGTTGGCCACGTCGTCCCAGAACGGACAAGGATCTTCCCAGCCAGCGACAGCCTTCACGACAAGCCAGGGATCCCACGGCCCAGCCGCGTCGGCGGTTGACGTCATGATCAGCCCCTCGGTTGGTGTCGTCACGTAGACGTAGAAACGGCCGTCGTGGTAGCGAATGGCCGGCGCCCAGGTACCGTCCTGGTAGGCCTGGCCGGGCGTGTTGTAGCGCGGGTCGATGTCCAATCTGCGATAGATGCGGGTCAGCAGAGTCCAGTTCACACCGTCGCTGGAATGCAAGACAGGCATGCCCATGAAGTGGTGCGACGCCGCGATCATGTAGAAGTCGCTGCCAACGACAATGACGTCAAGGTTGTTATAGTCCGCCCACAGCACCGGGTTCTTGAAGGTGCCGTCGCCCTGATCGCCCCACGCGCCGGGAACCAGAACCGGGAAAACGGAAGTCGATCCGCCCGCTCCACCGGACGCGCTCGTGGTGCCGCCGCTGCGTCCGCCAGAAGCAGCTGCGCCGCCCGCGCCGCCCGAGCTGGTCGCACCGCCAGAGCGTGTGCCGCCAGCCGCGCTCGATGCGCTGCCGACAAATGTGCCGCCAGCCGCGCTGGACCCGCCGCTGCCACCCGACTTGCCGCCGCTCGCGCTCGACACGCTGCCGCCCGACGCCGTTCCTCCGCTCTCGTTCGAGACGCTGCCGCCCGATGCCCCGCCGGTCGCGCTCGATGTGGTGCCAGCCGATGTGCCGCCGTTCACGCTGGATACGCTGCCGCCCGATGCGCCGCCGCGCGCGCTCGATGCGCTGCTGCCCGATGTTCCCCCATTCGCGCTCGATGCGCGGCTGCCCGCGATGCCACCACCCACGCCCGCTCCGCCCGAATTGGACTGTCCGCCGGAACCGGACGTCGACGCATCTGACCCGCTGGTGCTGGTTTTGGAATTCGCCCCGCCGCAGGCGCTCAGACACACGGCAGTGACAACTGCCAGCCAGTGACCGCGACTCAAAAAACCGGCAACAAGCCTTTCGCTCATGAGAAACCTCTGGCCAAGTGTACTCCGATTGGGGCAGAGGAGCCTCGCCCTGCGCTTCCGCCCTCCTGTTCGTCCGTGGTCAGCTCCTTCTTCAACTCTTGCGGCAGCTGCTAGCGTTGCGGGCTGAAGGCCACAGCAACGATACCGGCCACAATGAGAACGCCGCCCACAATACCGAGAGGGCGAATGGGCTCGGCCAGCAGCCACGCGGCGAGGAACAGCGTTGCCACCTGCTGGCCCTGCAAGCCCAGCGCGCCGAAGGCGGTGTCCACGTGACCGAGGCCCCAACTGTTGAGCAGCCAGGCCAAAAGGTGAACCACCAAGCCCAGCCCGATCAGACTGAGCCAGGCGCGACCCGAAAATCCGGTCCATGCGTCTCCAGCGGCCGTCGATGCCAGCGCGAAGCAGACGAAGGACGACAGGGTGAACCAAAACATCGCCTGGCGGGCTTGCAAGGTGTTCCGACTGCGCCCCAACGACAAGGTGAAGCCGGCGTAGCAGAAACTGGCGAGAATGGAGAGAGCTTCGCCATGTCCGTCACCCACGCGCGCGCCCTTGGCCAAGGCCAGCACCAGCGCCCCCGCCAAGCCGAGTCCCTGCCCCAGCCAACCCAGCCAGCGGTAGCGCAGGCCCAATGCCAACACCGAAAACAGCGCGACCCAGATGGGGCACAGGCCAGCCACGATGAAAGTCGCATTGGCCGCACTGGTCAGCCCCATGGCCGTGTGCCAGCCCCACACGTCGCAAAAAAAGAACACACCAGCCAGAATGGCCCACAAGCGGCCGTTGCCCGCGCCCAGGCCCTTTTCGCTTCGGGCGAGCCAATAGGCGCCTGGCAGCGCAAAGAGCAACCGGTAGGCGCCCACAGTGAGCGGCGTGGCTCCGCCGGCCACGGCCCATTTTACGAAGATGGCTGACAATCCCAGGATGCTCGCGCCCACAACCACCGCGCTCATGCCCAGCCAGGTCGGCGTGCGCGACAAGTCGGGGTGACGGACAGAACCCTCGACCAAGCGGCCTACCAGGTGACGACAGGCTGCTGAACATCGACGATCTTGAAACAGGTCGCGCTCGGCTGCGACCACTTGAGCATGTTGTACCAGAACTGAGCGATCTGATAGTCCTCCTCGGGCAGAAACCCCGCGCAGGTCGGATCATTCTCGCTGGAGTTGCCCTGCCCGGTCCATTGGCTGGTGTAGGTAATCCATTCGTCGGCGTAGACCAGCACGTGCCCTTTCCCGACCAGCTTGCCCACCAGTGCATTCTTTGGCCCATCCACAGTGGCCGCCACGTGCGCGTCGGCAGGGGCATTGATGGAGCGACCATTGTCCAGGCCCACCCAGGTGACGTTGTTGCTGAGATTGGCAATCACCGGATCGGTCCTGTTAAACGTTGACAGCGTGTTGGAATGGGCGCACCCGCAAGCACGCCAGTCCATGCAGGTCGCGTAGATCCCGTCCATGTTGTAAGAGATGCCGGAAAAGGCGATCAGTTGATTGGTGGGATTCACTTCCCGTCCGTCGCCAGTGTAGCTGGTGAGCGTGATGAGACCGCCGCCCTTGTTTTCGACCCAGTCCTGCATGGCCGCGACTTCCGAATCGGCGAACGTCCAGAATGGCCCCGTCAGCGAGTCGTCTGACAGCGAAGCCAGTATGATGACGCCGTAGGGAGCGAGAAAATCGGGTGTGAGCGTGGGCTTGGCGGTGTAGTTGTCGACCTTCGCGGTACCGGCGCTGCTTGAATTGAGCCACTCTTGCAAAGCGGTGTCGCTATCTCCGTTGGGATCGGCGCCCCACTTGCCGGGCTTGCCGATGACTGCCACCGAGAGTGCAGAACAATCGCAGCCCTCGCCATCGGTACACGAGACCATCTCGGTGGTGCCGCCAGAGGCACCGCCGGCCGAGGCCGCGCTTGATGGAAGGGTCGTGAGGAAGAAACCACCTATTCCCGCAGGGTTCACATTCGACGGCGTGCCGCCGGCACCTGAAACCCCGGTCTGCGCTCCGCCCCCGGATGGCGACGCTGCGATAGTGCCGGCTGAGCAGCCCCCCAGGGCCAGGCCAAGCGCCACGAGCGCCACGCCGGGTACGCCGCGACCTGATGATCTTGTTTTGGGCATGTCACTCTAAGTGAACCAGATTCTTCGTCGGGGTCAATCACTAGCGGACAACCATTCCGGTGCGGTGTGCAAAATTGGGCGGGCGCGCGTTTGGGTGCGATAGGATGCCAGCGCTCTCCATGAAACAGTTTCTGGCTACGCTTCAGGTCAGCACCCAGCGCAAACGCGAGCTGGTGGACATCACCGAGCGGGTGCGCGAAGAAGTGCGCCGCTCGGCCATCAGCAACGGCATCTGCGCGCTTTATGCCCAAGGCGCCACGGCCGCGCTGATGATTCAAGAGAACGACGACCCGAACATCACCCTGGACGTGCTCGATTGCTTGGAAGGCATCGCCCCGCAGGGCCGCTGGCGCCACGAT
>Ga0265342_10004180_pt1 | contig 11484 bp, 10 predicted proteins | sample 4CB327metaG_FD_203125 | JGI IMG/M metagenome (GOLD analysis project Ga0265342, IMG submission 203125) | Rhizosphere microbial communities from Carex aquatilis grown in University of Washington, Seatle, WA, United States - 4-CB3-27 metaG | ecosystem: Host-associated > Plants > Roots >...
GCTTCATGATCTCCATCGGACAGGGAGAGCCCGCCATGATCCCGGTGCGAAGCGAGCGCAGGTCGAACATCTTGAACATGGGATGATTGAGCTCGGCGATGAACATAGTGGGTACGCCGTAGAGGGCTGTGCATTTCTCCTTTTGCACGGAGGCCAGGACGAGGAGGGGATCGAAGTTCTCGCAGATGACGGCGGTCGCGCCGTGCGTGAGGATGGCCATGACGCCGAGGACGAGCCCGAAGCAGTGGAAGAGGGGCACGGGGAGGCATACCTTGTCCTCCGACGTGAAGCGCTGGCATTCCCCGATGTTGAAGCCGTTGTTGACTATGTTGTAGTGGCTGAGCATGACGCCCTTGGGAAAACCGGTAGTTCCCGAGGTGTACTGCATGTTGATGACTTCGTGGCAGCTAGGCCGATCGCCGCGAAGTGCCCCTCCGGGGGCCCCTCCGCGAGGCGCGTGCGCGCCCAGGAGGAGTATCTCGGGCAGGCTGTACATGCCCCTGTGCTTCTGCGGCCCCATGTAGATGACGCTCTTGAGCATAGGCAGGCGCGAACTCGAAAGCCGACCGCGCTCGTCCTTCTCGAGCTCGGGCACGAGCTCGCGCAGCATCGCGACGTAGTCCGAGTCCTTGAAGCCGTCCACTATGCAGAGAGCCTTCATGTCGGATTGCCGAACGATATACTCCAGTTCGGCGAGCTTGTAATTGGTGTTCACCGTGACGAGGATGACTCCGAGCTTCGCCGTGGCGAAGAGGATGGTGAGCCAATCCGGCACGTTGTTCGCCCACACGCCCAGATTGTCGCCCTTGGCCAGCCCGATCGCCTCGAGGCCCGCCGCAAGGCGATCGACCCTCTCATTGAAGGCGGCGTAGGTAAAGCGCAGGTCGCGATCGGCGTAGACGATGAAGTCGTCGTTCGGCCTCCTCTCGGCCCAGCCTTCCAGGATCTCTCCGATAGTCTCGCTTATGAATTCTTCTTCCATGGCGCTGCCTCAGAAAGGGGCGTAGACGACGGCGAGGATGCGCGCGGGGGCATCGGCGCGGACGAGGTGGGGTACTATCGAATCGTAATAGACCGAGTCCCCGACCCCGAGCTCGATAGTCTCGGAGCCGTAGAGAAGCTCGATCTTGCCTTCGAGGACGTAGATGAACTCCTCGCCCTCGTGCGTGGATGAGGGGGCGTCGCCCCCGGCGGTCGGGCGGACGTCGATCACGAAAGGCTCCATGGACCGTCCCGTCTTGCCCTGGGCGAGGGAAAAGAAGCTCAAGCTCCCCTTTTGAGGGGAAGCCTGGCCGCTGGCCCGCATCACTTCGGCGGCGCCGCCCGCGCGCGAGACGACGGGCCCCGCCCCGCCCTCGTCGTCGAGGAAGGTGCCCAGCCTCACGCCGAGGGCTCGCGCGAGTTTGACCAAGGGAGCGATGGAAGGGCTGACTAGGGAGGCCTCGATAGCCTCGACATCGGAGGCCAGAAGCCCGGAGCGCGCGGCCAGCTCATCCGGCTCGAGATTTCGCTCCTTGCGCAGCATGGTTACGCGTTCGCCGATCCTATTCGTCCCTTCCATACATCCTCCTGACCTATGCCAGTAGACATATTGTCCGAGGATGTCATTCCGCGCAAGAGAAAAACGACTGATCAGTCGGTATTATTGCCTCTGCTCGAGATCATCGAGGACTGCAGCCATGCGGGTAGCCGCCCTGCCCCGGTGGGAAACCCTGTTCTTCTCCTCCATGCCGAGATCGGCGACGCTCTTACCGAGTTCGGGCAAGAACACGATAGGATCGTAGCCGAAGCCTCCAGAGCCCTGCGGGGCGCGCAGGAGCAGGCCGGGGCAGGTTTCCTGGACAGTAAAGACGCGCTCATCGGCGAGAACGAGGACGAGACAGCAGACGAAGGCGCAGGCACGATCCTCCTCGGCTTCCATCCGCTTCAATAGGAGCTCGTTGCGCTCGGCAACCTCGAGCTTTTGCAGGCTGCCCGGCTCTGCGCCCGGCCTGGCCCCGTAACGGGCGGAGAGAACGCCCGGAGCTCCGCCCATCGCCCGGACCGAAAGCCCGGAATCATCTGCGAGGGAGGGCTTACCCGAGAGGGCGAAGAGGGCGCGGGCTTTCTTGACCGCGTTCTCGAGGTAGGTCGAGCCATCTTCCTCGACCTCGAAGCCTTCGATCCCGGCATCGGCGGGCAGCCTGAGCCGATGGCTGGGAAAGGCGGCGCCGAGCTCGACGAGCTTGTGCGCGTTGCCGGTAGCTACGAATAGTTCCATAGACGCCGACGATAGCCTTAGGTCCATCGATGGCGCAATAGCCCGAAGCCGAAGCGGCAGCCTTTACCGTTCCGGGCTATAGCGCTTGCGAAGGTAGTACAGGCCCGAGTCGACAGTGCCCTTCGGAACGCCGAGGATGCGCGCGACGACCGAATTCGGCACGATCGTCCTGAGGCAAGCGAGCTCATCCTTTATTTTTGCGCAACGCGCCCTTTCCCGCTCCAGCGCGGCCGCGAGGCGCGAGCGGCGTAAAGGATCCGTTTCGCAGCCGAGCTTGCCTTCGAGGAGCCGTTGCCTGCACCAAGATGCGTTGCGGCGCTGGACCAGGCCTTCGACGCGGGAACGCTCGCACTCCAAGGATCGCCTCGCCTGCTCCACGGCGGCGGAAAGCCATTCCCGCCCTACCCCGGCCGACGCGGCAACTCGGGCGACGCCTTCCTCGTCGATCTCCCAGGCGCACTTGATCGCGAGGTAGACGAGGCGGCTCGAATACGCAGCGCGTTCCATGGCGCCGCAGCGAACACTCCCTCCGCGAGCGCGAGGCCTGCGCCGTGGAGGCGGCCGCAGCGCGGAATCCTCGTAGCCCTCCTGGCTGCTCTCGCTCGCGGAGGCGAAGGGAATTTCAAAGGCATGGCTCGGATCCGCATCCTCGGCGATCGCGCGCTCACAGACTAGCTCGCGGTCGGAAGCCTGCTTGCGGTCCCTCCGCACTGTCTTGGACAAGTAGCGCAGGCTCGAGGCGAGGCAGGCGTCGAAGGGTATGCCTCGGTCCTCGAAACGGTCGACGAGCTTGACGATCCTGCCGCGGTGCTTCATGAGCGCGTCAGCCGCGGCATCCTCGTCGTCGAAGCCGAATTTCGCATGAAAGCCATAAACGAGGGCGGCTACGCGCTCCATGATCTTTTCCCTGCCCTCCCCGCTGGCGCGATAGGACAGGACTAGCTCTTGCAAGGTCGGTTCTCCCATTTCTTCCCTCCATGAAGGAAGAAATTGCAAGAACCATGCCCGCGGAAGAGGAAGCGAGCCCACTGATTTCGGGCACGAGAGGAATTTTCAGCTGGGATATGGACTTGCCAAGCCGGCGAATCGACTTCAAAGGCATTGGAAAAAAGGGGCGCAGGGCATCCGGGAGCGATTCCGGATTCCGACCGCATTTTTTCGTTATCAGCGCCGCCCCTGAGCGAGCGTTCCGTCTATCCGCTGGGCTAGAACCAAGGCTTGAAAGCGGCGACGAGCTTGGCTTTTACCTCGTCGGGACTGCCCCGCATCAAGAGGCCCGCGGCTAGCCTGTGCCCGCCGCCGCCGAAGGAGGCGGCGATCGAGCCGACGTCTATGCGGTCCCTGGCGCGGAGGCCCACGGTGCACTCGGCCTCGCTCTCCTGCCTGATGACCATCGCGGCCTCGCATCCGGCGATGCTGAGGAGGAGTTGGTAAAGCATGTCGGAGTCCCTGCTCGCGAGGCCGTAGCGCTGCTGATCCTGGAGAGTCGCAAAGGAGAGGAGGAGGGCTCCGCCGTACTCGGCCTCCATGCGCGTGAGGATCTCGCCCATGAGCTTTCGCGAGGCGATGCTCTTCCCGCCGGACATGAGGTTATAGACCCTCTTCGGAGAAGCCCCCGCGGCCACGAGGCGAGCCGTAGCCAGGAAGCTCTCCTCAGAGCGCTCGTCGAGGTGGCGGAAGAAACCCGTATCGGTGCCGAGGCCGAAGAGGAGGTACTCGGCTTCTTCCTTGTTCGGGCTGCCTCCCATGGCTTCGATGAGGCTAAGCACCATGAGGGTCACCGAGGGCGCGGCGTCGTCGATATACGTGACGTCGCCGACGGCGTTCCCCGCCGTATGGTGGTCTATGAACGCGATGGGGACTTTCGGCAGCGTCTCGGCTACTGCGCCGATCCTCTGGAGGCTGGAGCAGTCGAGGACGATGGCCGCCGCCCGCTCGGAGTGTTTTTCCGGAGGGGCTTCGAGCGAGAAGCGGCCCTCGTACTGCGTGATCTCGGTCCTCGTGAAGGGGCCGGCGGAGAGAAGGTACGCCGATCTGCCGCTTCTCTTGAGGAAGGAGGCAAGGGCGAGCTGCGAGCCGATGCAGTCGCCGTCGGGTTCTTTATGGCCTATGATATAGAAGGGGCCATGCCGATCGATGAAATCGAGGAGATCAGGAGGAACAGGGCGCATTGCAACGGCCTTTCTTCGCCTGGAAGGCGACGCGAGGTACAAGGATCCGGCGCGGAATTCAGGCTAGTATTCGATCTTCAAGTCGTCGGAGCTGAATTTCCCCACGCCTTCGGACGGAGAAAGCACTCCCCAGGTGAGATCCCTCTGGTCGGGCAAGACATAGAGGCGCAGATGGTCGAACTTCCCGTCCTTGTAGAAGATCGTCATGTAGGGAAAGCTGGGATCGAAGGCGCGGATGAGTTCCGCCTTGCCGCCGGGGACGAACCAGCGGGAGGGGATATAGACCGCGCCGACATCGGCCGAGCCTTTGCGATAGACGACCTTGTATCCGTCGCCGTGCGAGAAGACCTTGATGACGTCGATCCTGACCGGATAAAAAGCGGAGTCTGCCGCCGCGAGCCCCAAAGCGACGAAGGCTATGAGAACGAGGACTGTCGTTGCACGTTTCATGGAACCCTCCGTTCGTGGAAATTATAGCCTATCGCCGCGACAATGCAAGTGCGTTTCACGGACTTACCGCATCGCAGGCGGGCTCGGATTGCCCGATACGCCGCGCCGGAATATCATACGCTAATGAAGCTCGATAAGCTGCGCGCGCGCGCCTACGCGGTTTTGGACATCCTCGCGCCCCTCTGGCCCGACGCGAAACCCCTCCTCGAGTATCGAAATCCCTTCGAGCTCCTCTGCGCCGTCGCCCTCTCGGCCCAATGCACGGACGATCAGGTCAATAAGGCCACGCCCCGCCTCTTCGCCGCCTGGCCCGACCCCCCGGCCATGGCCGCGGCGGACGTCGCCGAAATCGAAGCGGCGATTCACAGCCTGGGCTTCTTCCGAACCAAGGCCCGACATCTCGTCGAGGCGGCTAGGATCATCGAGGGCCGATTCGGAGGTAGGGTTCCGGACACGATGGAAGAGCTCCTCGAGCTGCCCGGAGTGGGGAGGAAGACTGCGAACCTCGTGCTTTCGGCGGCATACGGGCAGCCTGGGATCATCGTCGACACCCACGTCCTCCGCGTCTGCATCAGGCTCGGCCTGGGCGAAAAGCGGGACGCGACCGCCATGGAGGAACGGATCGCCCTCCTCATGCCGCCCGATAGATGGACCGCCTTCTCGCACGCGGTCAACCGCCACGGCAAGTTCGTCTGCGTCGCGAGGAAGCCGGCCTGCGTTCCCGCTTCCTCCTTGCCCCTCTGTCCTCTCCTGGGTCTCTGCCCCCGCGTGGGCCTCGAGGGAACGAAGCTAAAGAGCCCCTGATCCGCGAGGGCCGCCTCATGCGGCGCCAGGCCCCGAGCGCGTACTGAGTTCATGGAGAGCTTCGAAGATCCCGTCGCGCGCACGGCCAAGGAGCGCTTCGGCCTCGACTATCTCTTTCCCCACCAGCGCCTAGTGGCGGCCAACGTGCTGGACGCGTCGGTTCCGGGATCAGAGCCTATGCGCCAAGTCGTACTCCTCCCGACCGGCTTCGGAAAATCGCTCTGCTTCCAGCTTCCCGCCCTCCTCCTCCCCGGCCCCACGGTCGTCGCCTATCCGCTCCTCGCCCTCATGGAGGACCAGAGGCGCCGCCTGGCTTCCCTCGGCATCCCCTGCGCCGTCTTCCGCGGGGGCATGAGTCCCGCGGAAAGGGCCGCAGCGGAGAGCTCCGTCGAACGCGGGGAGGCTAAAATCGTCATCTCGAACCCCGAATGCCTCGGAAAGGGCCGCCTCCTCGACTTCCTGAAAGGAGCCCGGCCCAGCCACCTCGCGATAGACGAGGCGCACTGCGTCTCGGAATGGGGGCAGGGCTTTAGGCCCGCCTATCTCGAGATGGGGAGGATAGCCGAAGACCTGTCGCCTCCCGCGTTGAGCGCTTTCACCGCCACGGCCAGCCCGACCGTTTTCGAGGCGGTGGCGCGCATCCTCTTCGGCGGATCCTCCTATCGCGTCATCGAGGGCGATCCCGACAGGCCCAACATCTCCTATGCCGTCGTCCCCACGCTCTGCCGCGAGCGGAGCCTCTCGCGCCTCGCCCGCGACATGCCCCGTCCCCTCCTCGTCTTCTGCTCCTCCCGCGAAGGCGCCCAGATCCTCAGCCGGCTCCTCCGCGAGCGGCTGGGCGAGGAGGAAATCCGCTTCTACCACGCCGCTCTCGAGCGATCCGAGAAGAAGCGGGTCGAGGAGTGGTTCTTCTCCTCCGGGACGGGAATCCTAGCGACCACCTGCGCCTATGGCATGGGGGTCGATAAAAAGGACATCCGGAGCGTGATCCATTACGAAACGCCCGCGTCGGTGGAGGCATATCTGCAGGAGGCGGGCCGCGCGGGGAGGGATGGCCTCCCCTCGCGCGCGGTGCTGCTGGCGGGTCCCGGGGAAGAGGAGCGCCTGGCTCGAGAAACCGACGAAGGCCGGGTCTCGCGCTTCCGCGCCCTCCTCGGATACGCTTCGTCAAAGGAGGGCTGCCGAAGGGATGCCCTCCTCGACCTCCTAGGCGCCGCTCGGGAGGGCCGGGCGCCCTGCTCGGGATGCGACCGCTGCGAGTCGGGCGCCAATGGCAGGGGCTTGCGCGAAGGGGAGGAGGAGATCGTCTCTTTCGCCCGAGCGAACGCGAGGCGCTATACGCCCGAGGAGGCGCTCATTTTGCTTCGGGGCGAGAGGAAGGGCGTTGGAGAGCCGCCTCGCTGCGCCTATTGGGGCTCGATGGGGGAGTGGGAAGCGAGGGACGCTTCGCGCGCCATGGCGGAGGCATTGCGGCTCGGCCTTCTGCGGGAGGAATCGACCTGGCCGTGGAAGGGAAAGCTAGCGCCGCGCTAGGGCTTCGCCGAGCCCCTATTCGATCAAATCGGAGCCGGAGCCTTCTCCCGAGGCTTCCGATCTTCTCCTGCCCGCGCGCCCGGCCGCCCCTCCGCCGGGCGGCGCGGCTCCGGGAAGGGCCGAAGGCGGTCGAGCCCTAGTCCGCGGTCGCTTGTGGTAGACGATGCCGACGTAGCGGAGGATCGCGAATACGACGAGCGCGGCCGCGGTGATGAAGAGTACGCGCCAGTCAGCGATCACCTTCAGGGCGAAATACAGCATTTCAGACAAGTCCATGATTAAGCTCCCGCTCCGGCGCCTAGGGTCATCTCCTCTTCCTCGCCGTAAAGGTCGAGGGAGAGCCGGGCCCTGTCTAGGGCCGATAGGTCCATGAAGGCGATGCCGCAATACTTCTCGTCGCCCTCGTCGTAGCGGCGCGCTACTTTTCCCGAGCAGACGATGCCCCTGTCCTTGAGGCCGAGCCTGAGGCGGATGACCGAGCCCTGCTCGATCTTAGGCCCCCCCGATGGCATGACGACGAGGAGGCCCGCCGGGCTGGCGTCCACGATGCTTCCCTTCTTCGCAGCCGCCGCGCTTCCAGCCGTCTCGGCGAAGTAGCCGTGGCGCTTCAGGAACCAGGCCAGGACTCGCGAGAACTCCCAGGCCAAGTCGACCGCTCCGAAATCCAAGGCTTGCGGACGGCCGCGCTCGTTGGCGATATGCACGATGCCCACGGCGTAGCGATAGTACAAGATGGGGCACCATATCCCCGAATGGAGGCCGCCCGCGGCGCGGGCGCCCAGGTAGGCCGACAGCTTCGATCCCTGTGCGAAGGCCTCGAGCCCCTCGAAATCCGCCGCGATCGCCCGCGTGACGATGCGGCCGGCCGGATAAGGATCGGTTTGCGGCAGGGGGCCGACCGAGGAGGGCACGTATAGGATGCGCCCTATCCTCGTCGCCATCTCCTCGGCATAGTCCGCCGGGCCGCGGTCCTTATACATTGCGACGCGTCCCTCGCTCGCTATGGCGGAGGCCTTGGTTTTGAAGCTGTCGACCAAGGAGGCGAGATTGCTCGAGTCCAGTCCAGCCCGGAGCTCGGGCAGCTCGACGTCCGCCCATCCTTCGGAAACCGGGCATTCGAGGCTGAGCTCGGCGTCGGGTAGGATAAAATCGACCGAGAGGCTCTTGGGCTTCATCACGCGCGTCCAGCGCCGCGAGAGGCTGCGGTACATCGACTGCGGCAGCTCGAGCTCCACCTGCCCCGATGCCGACCTGACAACCGGGGCGTCGAAGGCCACCGCCTGGCCTCGGAAATCGAAGCTGACCGAAACCAGCTCGCGCGGAGAGAAGGTGGGACTATCCCCGTCGATCGCGAAGCCGAGGATTCCAGCGTCGAAACCGACGACTCGGCAGCGCGAGGATCGGCCCTCGGCCCGAAGCCGCGCCTCGGTCTTGGCCTCAGCGGCCGTGCTCAGGATGAACTCGCGCTCCACTCTATTTATGCGTACAGCCACGATCCCTCCGTATCCTCCGCTGATTATATACCTACTTCCAGGCGTCGGCTAAGCCTTGATGAAGGCCGATGGTGCGGATATCATATCGGTACGTGGAAAGGAGCCGAACATGATTCAATATAGGAAGCTCGACCAGACCATGGCCTTCCCGAAGCTCGCAGCCCTCCCGGCGCCTCGGATCGACCGCCTCCTGACGGCCGAAAGGATAGCCGCCTGCGACATTCCCGCGGGGGGCGGGCTCACCTATAATTGGGCGGCCTCCCCCGTGGACGACGCGGTCCTCTCCGCCCTGGGAGAGCTCGCCGAGGAACAGTCCCTCGTCGACAAGTACAAGCTCCTGGCCGACGGCGAGGTCATGAACACGGGCGAAGGGCGCATGGTCCTCCACCACCTCGCGCGGGGCAGGCTCGGCAAGGCCGTGATGCGCGGCGAGAAGGACCTGCGGGCCTTCTACGAGGGCGAGCGGGAAAAGGCCGCTGAATTCGCGCGCGCCGTGCACGCGGGCAAGATCCTCGGCTCGGCGGGCGAGCCCTTCACGACGGCCGTGCAGATCGGCATCGGCGGTTCCGACCTCGGACCCCGCGCCCTCTTCCTCGCCCTTCAGCGCTGGGCCATAGCCGAAGGGCACGCGATGATGGACGCCCGCTTCATCTCCAACGTCGATCCCGACGACGGCGAGCACGTCCTCGCGGGCATCGACCTGGCGACGAGCCTCTTCATACTCGTCTCCAAGAGCGGCGTCACGCAGGAGACCCTGGCGAACGAGTGCCTCGTCCGGGACGCCCTCGAGTCGGCCGGCCTCGATCCCTCCAAGCACATGGTGGCCGTCACGAGCGAGACGAGTCCCCTCGCGGGCAATCCGGGCTACCTCCAGTCCTTCTATATCGACGACTACATCGGCGGGCGCTACTCCTCCTCGAGCGCCGTGGGCGGCGTCGTGCTCTCGCTCGCCTTCGGTCCCGAGGCCTTCGAGGAATTCCTCTCCGGCGCCCACGAGGCCGACAAGCTCGCGATGGAGAAGGACATCTCGCGCAACGCGGCCCTCCTCGACGCGATGATCGGCGTCTACGAGCGCAACGTCCTCAAGATGGGCCAGACCGCCGTGCTGCCCTATTCGGAGGCCCTCTCGCGCTTCCCGGCCCACCTGCAGCAGCTCGACATGGAATCCAACGGCAAGCGGGTCGACCGCGACGGCTCCCCCATCGCCTACTCCACCGGGCCCGTGGTCTTCGGCGAGCCGGGCACCAACGGCCAGCACTCCTTCTACCAGCTCCTCCACCAGGGCACCGACCCCCTGCCCCTCCAGTTCATCGGCTTCCTCGACGGCCAGACCGGGGTCGACATCGTGGTCGAGGGATCCACGAGCCGCCAGAAGCTCAACGCCAACCTCGCGGCCCAGATCGTCGCCTTCGCGCGGGGCAAGGAAGATCCGAACAGGAACAAGGAATTCCCGGGCGGTAGGCCGAGCACCCTCATCAGGGGAGCGCGCCTCGATCCCAAATCCCTGGGCGCCCTCCTCGCCCATTACGAGAACAAGGTGATGTTCCAGGGCTTCGCCTGGAACGTGAATTCCTTTGATCAAGAGGGCGTTCAGCTCGGCAAAGTCCTCGCGAAGAAAGTCCTCGCGATGGCGAACGACGCGAAGATCTCCGCCGCCGATCCGGCCCTGGCCTCCTACGCGCGGATGCTCGGCCTCGAGGCCGCAAAATAGGAAGGGAGGCGATGCCCCCCGCGACGGCATCCTCCCCCGGAGCCCCGACTTTAGCCTTCACCGGGGGCGGCACCGGGGGGCACGTGTATCCGGGCCTCGCCGTCGCCCAGGCCCTCAGGGAGCGCGGGTTCTCGGGCCGCATCGTGTGGATAGGCTCCAAAAAGGAATCCGACCGCGTAGCGGTCGAGGAGGCGGGCCTCGAGTTCATCGCCGTCCCCTCGGGCAAGCTCCGCCGCGAGCTCTCCCCAGCGAACGTCGCCGACGCCTTCCGGGTCCTCGCGGGCTATGCGGCTGCGCGCCGAGCCTTGAAGGCCTTGCGGCCCGCCCTCCTCTTTTCCAAGGGAGGCTACGTGAGCGTGCCTCCCTGCGCCGCGGCCGCGGCGCTCGGTATTCCCTATTTCACGCATGAGTCGGATCTAACGCCCGGCCTCGCCACGCGCCTCAATGCGAGACGCGCGGCTAAAATTATCCTGAGCTACGAGGAGACGCGCGGCCTCCTCCCCGCAGAAGCGCGGGGAAGGGCAGTCGTCGCCGGCAATCCCATACGCCCCGCCATCCGCGGAGGCGACTCCGGGCGCGGCCGCGCCCTCCTCGGCGTCCCCGAGGGAGTCCCCGTCGTCGTCTTCCTGGGCGGGAGCCAGGGGGCCAGGCAGGTCAACGAGCTCGCCCTCGCGAGCTTGCCGGCGCTATCCGACGCGGCCTTCGTCGTCCACCAGACGGGCGGCATTGCCCCGACGGATGGCTTCGCGGCCGGCCCCGCGGCTGAGGCCGGCCGCGAAGCCGCCTTGGCCCCCGCGCCTTCGCTTCCGGCCTCGCGATACCGGAGCTTTCAGTATATCCGCGAGGAGATGCCCGACCTCCTCGCGGCCGCCGACCTGGTCGTGGGCCGGGCGGGGGCAGGCACTCTCTGGGAGAGCGCCTCCCTCGGCAAGCCGATGCTCCTCGTACCCCTCTGCGGCGCCGGCACGCGCGGCGACCAAGTGGACAATGCCGCCCTCTTCGAGCGCGCCGGAGCCGCGACGAGCCTCGTCGGAGCCGACGCCACGCCCGAACGCCTCGTCA